>LNAP01004968.1_pt1 | contig 11990 bp, 14 predicted proteins | sample 602601 | NCBI WGS metagenome assembly LNAP01 (sample SAMN02440304, study PRJNA202911) | soil metagenome | biome: Subtropical and temperate rainforests or woodlands; isolation source: soil samples (1 kg each in a 20% v/v slurry with milli Q water) were... ... | reverse complement strand
ACATCGCCATAGTTTCCTTCCGCGTTTGAAGAAGTTTCAGAGGCAACCAAAATGTCGGCGAAACCGTCGCCGTTGAAGTCACCCGCAGACGCGACTGCAGTGCCCAGGTTCCCATTGAGGGATACATCTCCGGTGATTTGAATACCTCGAGCATCGGGATTACTTGGAGAGAGATCGGTAACCACTATGATTTGCGCGAACGTCGCTGCTTGGCCGAGGATAAGGTACACCATTCCCGCCCCAGCGGCAGCACCAGGTGCGCTAATTAAGAAATCATCAAAGCCATCGTTGTTGAAGTCTCCTGCGCCACTCACCGCCGTGCCGATTTGGTGGTTCTGGGCTGAAGTGGAGTCACTAGGCAAACAAACACGTGCCAGTGGCGGATCTGCGTTCACGACGTTGTCAACTGCGGAATTAAGAAACGCTCTGTCGTCCCCGTGTCCGAGAAAAATAAATGCGGCCCCCGATTCAGGGACGTTGTTGTTCGCGAAAGTAAAAGCACCAACCAAAAAGTCTGCGTATCCGTCGCCGTTGACATCCCCTATGCCACTCACGGACTGACCAAAATTATCACCGCTTTGCATTCCGCTCACTGTGTAGCCAATCTGCTTGCCGTAGGGCCCCACGCCGAGATTGTAATCTACTAACTCCAACGGAATAGCGTCGTAGCAGTCAACGCATGTACTCATCGAAGCTAAGACTAATAGCAGGCATTTGACGTGGCGAGGATGGTTGCATAGAAAGTAACTGATGGAGCAAAAAGACTTGGAAAACGCGTTTACCAAGAAATCCCACAGCAACGCGATGACGCATATAATGCTGGTTACTAATGGAACCATCGAACTGGTGGCAAAATTGTTGTTGTGTCCTGTCAGCCCATTTGCACAAAGTTTATGGACCATGTCAAGCAGAAGGTGCAATTGCTGTTCATGACACCCCTTGTCTTGGACTGGTGAATTTTGTAAGGTCTCCATCTACCTAATAAATGCTTACTTTGGTCTAGAGCTTACTAGAATAGCTTCCAGGACTGGAATAGAGGCACTCGTTGGCTTCTTTGGCAGCTGAAGGTGGTGGACAACACAACGCTGTCGCACAATAGTTCGGTAAAGCATAAATCGGAACCTTCCAATATTGGATTGAAATAGAAACAGATTGAAGAAAGTTGACAGCAGTTTGTGTATTAAGCCAACAGCTTGTACTTATGCAGAATGTGTAAATCAAACAGAATAAACAACGCAGCACTTCGGAAAAACATTCATGCACACCCAACAATAAGCAACACAACTAGTTCATGACACCACAGAACTGCATATCAACCATTACGCCCAGCTAAAACCACATCAACAATTTACTCCACAGCAACTTTTCAAATGAGTAAAAAGGTCAATAATCTTACTCCTTGGTCACCCAGTAGTCTGCCTCTGCCAGCTTGGATTTGCCCATGGCGCTGAGCATCGCCGCGTTGGCGCGCATATTCTCCAGACTCTGACTGATGCGGCGCTCCACGGTGGGCAGGGGGTTCTGTACAAAGAAAGCTTGCACCTCGTCGGCCCGCGCGGTGGTGCAGAAGCGACCAATGGAGGACACGACCATGGCGGCCAGCAGAGAAGGTGAGGCCTTGGCATACATGCTCTTGATCAGAGCAAAGTTCTGTTGAGCATAAGGAAGGATGGAAGGTGAATCGAATGAGAAGAATGTGAGAAAAAAGAAATAGTGAGGTGAGTGGTGGCAAACACAATACTGAGAGCAGCAATGTCAACATATAGTAAGAAATTAAAAAGAATTTTGAAATATATACCTCCTGGAAGTATTTCCAGGCCATCTCCGCACCGACGGCGTTGCTGGCAACCGAGCCGATCGGATAGAAGGTATCCTGAGTCTTGACCTCACCGCTCTTCAGGGCCCAGTCCAAGGTGCGTTGCTTCAGAGACAGATCTGCGACGGCGCCCAGAGTAAACATGGGATACTTGCGGACCTAGAAAATAGGATGGGTAGGGGAAAGTGTGCAGGGGACAATTAGTGTGATACCTACAATGTTATGTCTAATGGTCGTACGACATGGTATGTAGAGCAGACAAACACAATTCAAGAAGTAGCACAGAATAACACAAAACACAAACCAATCTACTGTGTACATTGTGGGACAAAAATGCAATTATTTATACCTGGTTGTCCTCAGTGTTGCGGTATTCTGCCAACACGGCCTCGTACTCGGTCAGTCCTCCGTTCAGCAACACAATGCGGTACACAGTACTCTGCATAAAACACCAAAACATGATGGTAAGAAAGATAAGGATGAGACATGAGCAAAGAAGTAAACTGCAATATGTGGAAGTTGTTAGCGCTTCGCCGAGGGACAGTGACAAAGCAACATTTTTACTCACAAACACAAACACCCAGCCTCAAAGTAATAAGGTGCCATAACGATACGAACACAACAGTTAGTTGAGTTTGTTACGTTATGTCATACGTACCTTGTACTCCGAGGGCAGCACAGCGGGCTCGGTCCAATGGGCATCGAAACGTCTCTTGGCCTCCTTCGCGACCGCTGCGTCGTCAAAGGCAAAGGAATCCAGGAGCTCCATCACTGAGGCACGCAGCAGCTTGTCCGTGTGCGACTCGCCTTCCTTACTGTCCCATCCGACCTAGAATAAGAATAAGAATAGAGAGAGAAATAGAGTGCAAAAGATAGGACAGATGAATGGAAAGATGAATAGTAAGAGAAAAGAGACAAAAAGAACGTGTGTGGTTAGCCGTTATGCACATGCTCATTAAAAAAATAAACGATTGCGATCAATTTACCTTGGCGAGTGCCTTGAGTACGGTGGCCTTACCAAAGGCCACGAACTCCTTAAATGCCGCAGCACCCTTCTCACCCTCCGTGCCTGCACAAAAAAAAGCACAACGGAAAATGATGAATTTTTAATGAAATTCTGCACCCAAGCTGTTCTTGTGATTATTCTAGACAGCGCAGAGGACAGCACAAAAAGCTTCAAAAACAAGCACAGAGAAAAACCAAACTTACCTAGCTGCTCCATGAGCAAGTGCAGGCCACCCAGGACACCAGCAATGGCACCCCACACAATGGAAGTCTCCTCACTCTGCAGAGCACGCAGAATCTCCACCACTGTCTCCAGCGGGGCCAGGCCTGCCTTGGCCAGTGCATAGGCGTCTGCGAGGGGGTAATGAAAAAATAAGGAAAATGGGCAACGATAAGACAATAACTATTGACAAAATTAATTCACCGATCTGTAGGGATTGAAATCGTTCAAATAAAACAAGCAACAGCAGTAATCAAACAAGGGAGAACGTTTTCCTTACCCAGCAGCAGGGCGGCGCGGTCCACCGGAGCCACCTCCTGGATCGCAGATCTCATGCGAGTAATCATCTCCAGACTGTGAGACACGCGCACCAGGGCCTAGTAGTTGGAGAAATAATTGGTGATAGGTGATTGGAGGGATGAGATAAAGTGCTTCGAATTCGTTGAGTGTGAAAATATCCTCAGCAAGATCCGTGTCTACACAGTGGGTACCAAAAAGTCAAATGTAACGTTAACACACAAACGATTTTTACCTTCTGTCCGGCGTTGATCTTGATCCAGGGGAGCTGGCCCTGCGCACCAGGCTGCACCGGCACCGCAAAAGTCTATTATGTGCAGTTAATTGACGCTTCGGATAAGAAAAAGAGGAGCTTTTGTGCAAAATGAAAAAACAACAAAAGCAAAAATCATTACCTGCTGCTTCTGGTCCATAATCACGGCATGGGCAGAGTCGGAACCTAGATTTTAGAAAGTAAAGCAAATTAAAGAGGATTGTTTTGTAGGAAAGATTCGCTAAATGGCACAATAAAAAAGAAGAAAAAACACAAAACAGTCACCACCACAAAGAAACACAGCTCAAGCATTGCCAAATATACGACGACGTACCACTGGAAGCGAAGAGCAGGGGAATGGACCAGAGCGCACTGGCCTCCTCCGCACTGGGCAGAGAGCCATCCGAGAGGAAGCGATCCTGCTGCAGGGTAATCTCCACCTTGTCGTCCGACCACTTCTCAGACACAACCTGTAATGTAATGGTAGAGAAATAATAGATGGGTGAGGTGTGAAAAGTGAAAGGAGGGACCATATTTGAATATTGGGTATGAAAAATGATAAAATAGAAAGACGCAACAAGAGTCGGGGCATCAACCCATCTGAACTGCACTTGTTACAATCAAATACAATCCCCAACTCAAACAAAAACTCACCTTGAGATAAGGATAACCCGTGACGGTGGTCCAGGTGTCCATCAGATGCGCCACATTCTGACCGGACACATCAGACCAGCAGTTCCACAGGTCCACGGTCTCCGTGTTGCCGTACGCGTGCTTCTGCATGTACACTTGCAGACCCTCCTGGAACTTCTCAGGACCTGGTGCGTGCAAAGAAGGGAAATTTGAAGTGAAAAAATGAGTTGCAAAAAGGATAATAAAAAGGGAAAATGAGGCTTTCGATATTGAATGACTACAGACCTACAATGACCTTAGTAATTCACAACCTCTTGCACAAACACTTTAACATCAACAAAAAAATTGACCTAGAGAATAATTTAAACTCACCCAGAATGGCTTCCACCATACGCACCACGGTACTTCCCTTGCAGTAACTGATGGCATCGAAGACCTGGTCCACTTCCTCGGCGTGCTTGATGGGCACAATCACCGGGTGCGAGGAGCGCAGCGCGTCCAGACGTTGAGCCGCGCTGTAGCCATCAGTGGTGAACTGCTCCCAGATCTTGTACTCTGCATTTGCAAATAAAATAGAGTGAGATAGAGAAAAGACCATGAAAAAGTGACGAGGGAGGCAAACAATACAATTCCAAATTAGTTACACTAAGAAACACACATTTAGAAACTCACCAGGGAAGAGGGCATCCACACAGAAGTGCTCCATGTAAGCTGCGAATCCTTCGTTGAGCCACAGGCCCTCCCACCACTGCATGGTGACGAGGTTGCCGAACCACTGGTGCGCCAGTTCGTGCGCCACCACTATGGCCACTCGCTGCTTCTGCTGGGGTGAGGCAGTCTCCGCGTCTAAAAAGGGAGGACACAAAAAACGACAAAGAAAATTGTATTCAGTAAAAACAGTAAAAGAGCATGGCAGGAATGTTTAGATAAATGAGTGTGATCAAAGATTTAAGTTACTCAAAAATAACGCAAAACAACACTGGAAGTGGAACTTACCAATCATGAGAGCGACTTCTCTGTAAGTCACCAGACCCCAGTTCTCCATGGCCCCTGAAAATTATTCATATAATTTATTCGAACACGCAGTTGAAATCGTTCTCAGTCAATAGCAGGAGGAAAAATAAAATAAACGAGCAACGAGTGAACTGCCAAACACAGCAATAAGAGGCAAAAATTGCTCACCTGCGGCGAACTCGGTGATGCAGATCATATCCAGCTTGGGCAGAGGATAAGGCACCTGTGAAAGAATAGTTTATTATGGTGCACCAGGTTGAAAAATTACCGCAAAATTGAGAAGAAAAATTGACAGAAACGGTTTGTTCTGTGCGGCTTCAGCCAACTGAAAAAATCGGAAACAAAGACAAAAGAAACACAATTTACCTTGAAAAAGTCATCATAGAAATCCAACGAGCGGATGCCGACATCCAGGGCAAACTGTCCCTGGGGGCCGCGGCCGGGCGGACTGAGCACGCGAATCATGACACCCCCTTTGGTAACACCCTGGACAAAGTCGAACTCACCCACACACCAAGCGAGCAGGTACGTGCTCATCTTGGGGGTCACCTCGAAGGTCACCTTCTTCAATTGCTTGCCGCCGTTGGTGCCGTGGTGGGCAGCGGGGGCAGGCACGTGGACCGTAGAAGTTTCGGGCATGTTCGAGATGGCCATCAGGTGCGCAGGCACGATCAGGGACACCGCGAAGGTTGCCTTGACGGCAGGCTCGTCCCAGCAGGGGAAAGCACTGTTTAAAAATATTTAAAATAAAAGAAGTGGGTCATAAAATTTGCAAATGGAAATTGCGTAGTAACTGAAAAAGAACAGGAAAGTCTTACCGTCTGGCATCAAGGGCTTCGAACTGGGTACTGGCCATGATCTTCTTGTTTCCGTTGGCATCAGCATAGCTAGACTTATAAAAGCCACACATGTCGCCGTTGAGGATGCCACGGAATCTGATGAAGATCTGGCCCTTGCCTTCGGGGAGAGCGCCGTCAAACACGAACTTCACGGTGTTGTACTGGGTGTTGTAGTTAATCTCCACCACAGTAGGTGCGGAAGCAGTGCCGACAGACTTAAAAGAAACAGTTTCAATGAAGATCTCCTTGGAATGGAGGGTGACTTCGGATACGCCGGCCTTGGTGACATCAACATCAATCACCTCATTGCAGTAGAACTCTAAGCTCTCTAGGTTGGGAGTCAGCTCGAGGGAGTAGTGAGAAGGACTCACGTCGACAGGGAGAGTGACACGTTCAAGTTCAGTAGACATTTCTATGGCTCTATTTCCTTTGTTTCTCAAAGCTTTGCCAGAAGATATGCTGTTGGAGCAGACCTCAAGACCGTTGATGAGCGTGCGGCGGCAACATCGATTTACAACCCTTTCCTATCCAGTACCGGATGAATGAACGCAGTTAACCTACATGTATAGTATCAATAACTCACATTAAGAGAAACGAATGTTGTCGACACTTCACTTCAGACATGATTCGTCACTTCAAAAGCCGCTGTTGCAGTTGCTTGTTGCTTAGGATCGCGAATTGAGGCCACTATACATTCATAATCACTGCCACCAATAAAATATTCATAAGCGGCAGTTTTATTTTAGCATGAAACAAGCAACTTCCTCGTTGCATGGTGCCAAATTAAAAGATACCTTTTCTAGGTTCATCTTTGAATCGGAGCACAGTCTGGGACTGGGCGGGGAAGGCCGTTCACTTTCATTTCGTCTGTGTCAACTTCTTGTCGTTTTGTTGCGTGCAGTGACGCCGTTGAGTTATGCATATGTATTTCTTATCTGGATGTTCAGCATCACTGCAAGTCACTTCGGGTCCTATTACCCCCTGTACTACGTTCTCCTGATTTGGATGTCGGCAGAAGTAGTGTTTCTACCATATCAGTATTTTCTTTTTGTGACCTTTGGCAACCGCAACAAGTCGTTGGAGCATGTAGCGTTAAGTTCAACTGATCGATTTCTGTTGGTGAGTCCGCTTTTCATCGCCGACATCTCAAAAACTACTCTTCTTTCCTAATGAAATTTACCTCTATATTACAGGCAAAGCGGTGTTTTACAGCCTTATCGTTGGTTGCGAAGAAGACAGGAAACATGTCCACGGAAGGATACATCCGAAAGGTAAATATTGAAGTTGTGAAAAGTGCGTGTACACGTTCAGATATTACGAACTGTCTTATTTTCACCAGTTACTGGTTGTTGACTTTGCTGTTGTCCTTATTGCTACATTAGGTGCTCGAGGGCTGGTTTATCAACGTCCCACTAGAACGCATCCACCGGGACAATTTGGCTTCCTGGAGTGCTTGGGCCTTCTTTGACACCGATTACAAAGAACTGACCAAAGAAGAGACTGTAGACAATGAGCTGATTGTGGATTTTATCGCCAAAGCAGCAAAGTGGGATTTTCCGTTAGGTGTGTTCTCTGCTATATATAAGTCCATTTCTTGTACAGCGAAGAGACATGATGCAATATACTTCTTATAGTTTCTTTCTTTCTTTGTTTTTTTTTCACTTCTTCCCTCACTTCTTCCCTCACCTTTTGCCAGGCTATGCGGAGGGTGTGCTTCCCGCACGACTGAGTTTAGATCCTGTGTTTGCTGTACAGCGCCCGTTGTACTTCTATCTCGCTATCGCGGCGCTCAATGCTGTGACACACTTGCTCATGCGGCATGGGCTGGGCTTCACCCGGCTGAAAAAGTACGACGCCGAAAGCCAATACGTGTATTTCCGCCCCGCCACAAACAGCACAGCGGGTGCGAAAAAAGTGCCGTTGGTGTTTGTTCACGGAATTGGCATCGGGTTTGCCCATTACTTGCCCTTGATTGCGTCTTTTCCTACGGATACGGATGTGTTTCTGGTGGAGTGGCCACATGTGGGTAAGTCTTTTACTGATTCACGCGTTTTTAATTCTTTTAATTCTGCATACCAGTTCGTACTATGTTTACGCTTTAGTTTATAGTTTAGTAACCAAACTCTATTTTTCTGTTTATTTGTGCACACAGCGATGCAGATGGCGGGCAGTGGGCCCACCACCACTCATGCTGTGAGTACCATTTGTAACGTACTGCAAGAGTTTAAGCACAAGCAGGCTTGTTTCGTAGCCCATTCACTAGGTGATGATCGCATTGTATATAATAATATTTCTCATCTGTGTTGCACAGCACGCATACATTGATGGACCACAGCATTATATTGTACAAAGGCGCACTTCAAGTTGCCCAGTGATTCACAGAATGCTAACTAATTTTTTAAAACTAATTCAGGCACCTGCCTGGTCTCCTGGTTGTTGCACGACCCCCGTGGCTGCACTTTTGTTCACTCTACTGTTCTTCTCGACCCTGTTACTTTTTTGCTCTGTGATCCCACTGTCGCGACGAGTTTTATCTATAAAAACCCCACCAACACGCTGGAATTTTTGATGCACTACTTTGTGTCCAGGTAATACAAAGCTATTTTCTTCCTCAGTTAATGAGGGTTGCGTTCAGTTTGTAAAACTATTTGCGAACTGGTAACCATAACTATCTACGAATAATTTTCCTATGCAACTTACAGGGAGCTGTTTATTGCGAACGGTTTGTCTCGTCATTTCTCCTGGTCACATAACATTCTGTTCGTAGAAGATCTCGCCAACACACACGCGTGTTGCAGGTAAACTTTCTTTTTTGTAGTAGTCTACACGGCATTTCTGTGGCTTTAGGGCGCTGCAGCGAATATTTTCTAACTTTGGTACGATTTCCACAATTAATTTATTTGTTTCGATATTAGAGTGGCAGCAGCGACCCAACCGTTTGCAGACTGCACTCTCACAACGGAGGAAATGATCGGCACCGATGGAGCTGCTGTGTCTATGCTGGACAAACAGCTGCACCACACACAGTGTGCGTTTAAGAACGCCGTAAACCACACGGTAATGAGTGAAAGGCGATTTTTTCACCTAACGTAAGACCTACTAATAAAGCGTGGTTTTCTTTGTGTTTGACAATGTGCAGATCGTGTTGTCGAGTAAAGACCTGATCGTACCCACCACTTCGGTGCTGCACTACCTCCAGAGCAAGCAGCAGCAGGGCCACAGTACGTATGAAGTGCTGCTCTTCGAAGGTACGCTAATTTAAGTTGCACTGTGTTATTCTCTCGTTCTGCTTGTATGCTTTATGGAGTATACACGCTATTTTTGTTAGAGTATAGTATTAACGAAGGAAAATTACTGTTTTTTTGTCTCTCAGGTTCTCACGGAGAGATGATGCTGCAAAGCAAGTGGAACTTGCTCATCACAGAGAAGATTAAGAAATACTGCAGCAACAGTAGTAGTGCTAGCCTCTCCACCTAGATGCGGGCATGTTTTTCCCGCAGGCGGTGGATCTGTTTTCGTTTTTGCACCCTCAGCACTCTTTCCTTTTAATAAAATAAGATGTTCGCTTCGTTCACAATTTTCGTGGTATCATAACATTCGATTTCTTCGAGATGTGAAACGGTGGGAGAGGGTTACCATGGGTGATTTCTGTTGGACTTGACAAATTCATATCTTCATAGAATGGCAACACTGTTGCGATGGATGCGTGGAGCGCCGCCGAAGCAGGAAAAGAATGAGATACGCGAAAGTTGTAGTTCACGAGAGCAGTGCTTAGTCAATCCTGACTTGTGTCGTCACATTGCGTCCTATTGCAACTGCCCCGACCTTCGGGAACTTGAACTTGTAAGTAGATTGTGGCAAGAGGTTGTCCTCTCTCGGTTCCAAGAACTGCGTTACAACAGCAAAGACGCATACTTGCTGTTCAAGAACAATCACCGCTTTGGTTCGGATAAGGTGGTGTGCTCCCGCTTGCACTGCAATCGAACCCAGAATAAAGGCCAAATCTTCCTGCTCGGAGGAGCCATGAACGCCAATAATAAGCACACTTACATGATGATCGATCGCCTATCTCTGGATATGACCCTGAGGGGTGGGAAGGATGAATATAAAGATACACCCCACGACGTCGTGTGCCATGCTGGTGTCACGTGTCGCACTGGCAAGTACCTTATGATCGGCGGCTGGAGAGATTTAAAAGAAACCGCCGTCGACACGGTGTTCGGATTCGATCTATACGAAAAACATCTACGCATAGATGATTACCCGAACTTGCCCCAAGCACGATGTTTCGGTGCGGCAGATTGCACACTGAGTGGCGATGTTGTGCACGCAGGTGGGGCCACCACTCCGTATGCAGTAACTTGTGCCTTATCGGACGTGAGTCTGTTGAGAATGGATACGCGGCAGTGGCTTACCGGTGTTATTCCCAATATGCGCCAGATACGCGGCGGCCACCGTGCGGTGACGCTTTTGAACGGAAGCATTCTCATTGCAGGCGGCTACGAAGGAAACGCGTCGTTTCTCAACTCTACAGAGCTTCTGGACAGCCATTTGGACCGGTGGACTAACATGCCGGCAATGAACGACGCGCGCAGTGGGGCGGGTTCGGTATTAGGTCCCGGCGGGGCGATGCACATGGTCGGCGGCACAAATGACTCCGTCAACGGACTTCGCAGTCTGGAGCGCTTCGATCCCAGGGTGGGAAAATGGGAAATGTTGAGCAGTATGATTGTGCCCCGCTCGTTTGTCACGGCTTGCAATAGTGTCCACGATGGGTTTTACGTGATGGGTGGCATGCACCAGGGGGTGTTTCGCGCTGGCATGGAATTTTATGACTACCGCACCAACAAATGGAGGTTTGTAATCGGCGGAGAGGAGGTGCACAGTGAAGAAGTGAACAAAGTGTCGGCCTACATGGTCCACAGAATGTAATATTTAGCTCATTTTGCATCTAAGATTTATGGGCATAGCTATCTTTTCAGATTATTTTAGGTACACATTTTGTAAATTTAATTTATATATATTTCCAGCATTTCATCATTAAGCTGACACTGAACAACTATCATCAACACACATATGTTAGTAACCACTTGACATGCAGTATCTTACAAACATTCAGTGCAAAGCTGCCAAGTTCCCATGTAATCTACCAGCACGTAAAAGCTGCAACACCAGACAAGCGTTAATTTAAGCGACCGCACTGGGTAGATCTTTTTTCTCTACTTCCAGCTCTTCACCAGCTGTGAGCCATCGCACCAAGAGCCACACGCCCACAGTGAGCAACACGACGAACAGAAAGCCTCCCAGCACGAAGCCCGCGATCTCCCCGGAGTTGGCAGGGTCATCAAAGCGACGACGGTTCAACACATCGATCTTGGGTTCCGTGAAAGTTCCATTCTGCATCTTCGTGGCGTTGAACATCACTGCGAAGGCGCGGAAGGCGTGGTCCATGTCGCCAGACAGCACCTTGGCTTTCAGCTGTGCGGTAAGGACCTCCGCGGACAGCACGGGGTCGTACACGGTCACCTTGTACTTCAGCGACACTGGCGGAGCCACAGAAGTCGCGAGTGCGCGCATGTTGCCAACTTTGGCCGCCTCCGTCTCCTCGACCTCGATCTCCGTCACGCGCTCGGGGACGACGCCGTCCATGGAAGCAGCCACGGTGTGCTGGATAGTGAGGTTGCACTGGACCTTCTGAGCGTCGTAGTCGGCCTTGCTGACAAAGTACACGTCCTGTAGAACGAAATGAATAAGTCAATAAAATGGAGAAAGAACGTTGCAAATCACTTTTCAATTTACCTGCTGAACACCAAGCACCACCTCGTAAGGCTTGACCGTTTCTAGCGTGGGCCGCGCGGTCGGAACCAAAGTGGGCACCCTGGTTGGCGGCACTGTGGGCGAGAGCGTTGGTGC
>LNAP01009479.1_pt1 | contig 11991 bp, 8 predicted proteins | sample 602601 | NCBI WGS metagenome assembly LNAP01 (sample SAMN02440304, study PRJNA202911) | soil metagenome | biome: Subtropical and temperate rainforests or woodlands; isolation source: soil samples (1 kg each in a 20% v/v slurry with milli Q water) were... ... | reverse complement strand
GCACGATGCCGGCATGCAGCCGCTGTTCGATTTGATCCTGCGCCATGTCGCGCCGCCGACGGGGTCGACCACCGTGCGCATCCTGGCGAATCAACCCGATCGCAGCGACGGCTATACCGTCTATCTCACGCTGATGTCGGCATTTGAAAGCGCGCAGAAATCCATCCACATCACGATGGCGTATTTCGTACCCGATCCAGCGTTCGTCGACGTGCTTTGCGATGCCGCACGGCGCGGCGTGGACGTGGTGCTGGTGCTGCCGGGTTTTAGCGATTCGTCCCTGGTGTTCAATGCGGGGCGATCCCACTACACGGACTTGCTGCGCGCCGGCGTGAAGCTCTACGAACGGCGCGACGCATTGCTGCATGCCAAGACGGCGGTTGTCGACGGCGTATGGTCCACCGTGGGTTCCAGCAATATGGACTGGCGTAGTTTCGCGCTGAACTATGAAATCAACGCCGTGGTGCTGGGACCGGAATTCGCCGCGGAAATGGAAGCCCTGTTCCAGCGTGATGTGGCCGATTCGGTTCAGATCACGCCGGAAGATTGGAGCAACCGCGGCGCCGACGATCGCTTCATGGAGTTCTTCTCGCGGATGTTCGAACGCTGGTTGTAGCGTTCGTGCTTCCGCGCCGGTATTTGCGTGCGGCCGGGACTAGACGTGTTGCTCGGCCAGCGCCGTGGTGATGTCGCGCGTGGGTTGGAATGATTGCGCCTGCGCCATGGCCCAGCCCACCCGGAATACCTGGTGGCGGAATTCGCCGCGCAGCAGTTCACCCGGCGCCAATTCGGGGAACAGCGCCGAGAGCAGCCGGATTTCGCTGGAAGAGATGCGGCGCGCGATATGGTGGGGGCGCAGCTGGTTGGGATGCGTCAGCCCGGCGGCGGCCAGCAGTTCGGCCAACGCGTGCAGCGTGTTGCTGTGGAAGTACGTCACGCGCTGCGCCTTGTCCGGCACGACCAGCGCGCGTTGGCGCATGGGGTCTTGCGTCGTGACGCCGGTGGGGCATTTTCCCGTATGGCAGGCCTGCGCCTGGATGCAGCCGATGGCGAACATGAAGCCGCGCGCGGCGTTGCACCAGTCGGCGCCCATCGCCATGACGCGCGCCATGTCGAACGCGGTGATGATCTTGCCCGACGCACCCAGCTTGATGCGGTCACGCAGGTTCACGCCGATCAACGTGTTGTGCACCAGGCGCAGGGCTTCGCGCAACGGCGTGCCGACATGGTCGACGAATTCGACCGGCGCCGCGCCGGTGCCACCTTCCGCGCCATCCACCACGATGAAGTCCGGCGTGATGCCGGTTTCCAGCATGGCCTTCACGATGGCGAACCACTCCCACGGGTGGCCCACGCAGAACTTGAAGCCCACCGGCTTGCCGCCGGAAAGTTCGCGCAATCGGGCCACGAACTTCATCAGGCCGATAGGCGTGTCGAAGGCAGAGTGGCTGGCGGGCGAATTGCAGTCCTGCCAGGCGGCCACGCCGCGCGCTTCCGCGATCTCGGGCGTGACCTTGCCTGCGGGCAGGATGCCGCCGTGCCCCGGCTTGGCGCCCTGGGACAGCTTGATTTCGATCATCTTCACCTGCGGCGTACAGGCGTTCTTGACGAAGGCTTCTTCAGAGAACGCGCCATGTTCGTCGCGGCAGCCGAAGTACCCCGAACCGATGTTCCACACCAGGCTGCCGCCCGGCTGGCGGTGATAGCGGCTGATGCCGCCTTCGCCCGTGTCGTGCGCGAAGTCGCCCTGGCGCGCGCCCTCGTTCAGGGCCAGGATGGCGTTGGCCGACAAGGCGCCAAAGCTCATGGCCGACACGTTGAACGCCGACATGGAATACGGTTGCTTGCAGTCCGGCCCGCCAACGGTGACGCGAAAGTCCGTGTCGTTGATGTGCGAGGGCGACATGGAATGGTTGATCCATTCGTAGCGGTCGCCGTAGACGTCTTCCTGCGTGCCGAAGGGGCGCTTGTCGATTTCGCGCTTGGCGCGCTGGTACACGATGGAGCGCTGTGCGCGCGAGAACGGCGCGGCCTGCGTGTCGTCTTCCAGGAAGTACTGGCGGATCTCGGGGCGAATGAACTCGAACAGGAAGCGCAGGTTGCCCAGGACGGGGTAATTGCGCCGGATGGCGTGGCGGGTCTGGATCAGGTCGTAGACGCCCAGGGCGCCCAGCAGCGCAAGCGGGACGGCAGCCCATAGCCACCAGAGCGAGCTGGTAACCGCCAGGACAGCGGTAACCGCCGCGCCCGCCAGGGTCAAAATAAAGGCCGTATAGCGGCCGACAATCCAGCTCATAGTCCTCTCCGTGTCGCGGAATGCAGCAACCATACACCAGCTGGACCGCCAGAAAAAAAGAAAGCCCCCTAAATCGGGGGCCATTCCTGGAACACTGTTTTCCGGTAGTCGATGTCAGCAGCTGGAGGGGGGCGGCGTCTTTTCGACCGCCAGCCCGAAGGCGGGGCGCAGCCGGACGCCTAGCGCGCTGCCTGCGAAGGCGGCCGGCAACCAGATCCACGCATGCAGGCTGCCCGACAGGATGCCGCTGAAGTAGGCGCCGATGTTGCAGCCGAAAGCCAGGCGGGCGCCATAGCCCAGCAGCAGGCCGCCGATGACCGCGCCGGCCAGCGAACGCGCCGGCACTTTCCAGATGGGCGCGAACTTGCCGGCCACGCTGGCGGCGGCAAGCGCGCCCAGCATCAGGCCGATGTCCATGACCGTCGTGACGTCCTGGCGCAGCGGCGCGGCCAGCGCGGGCTGCTTGCTCCAGTAGGTCCAGGTGGCCACGTCGCCGGCGACCGAGTTCCACGCCTTGGCGCCCCACAACGCGAAGGCCGACGTGATGCCCCACGGGCGGCCGGCCAGCGCCAGCGTCGCGAAGTTCAATACCACCAGCGCCACGCCGCCCCAGATCAGGGGCCAGGGGCCTTGCAGCAAGGACGCCGGGCGCGCCGTGCGCGAGGCAGACGAGATCAGGTGGCCATGGCGGCGCTTTTCCAGCGCCGTGGTCGCCCACGCGATCAGTGCGAAGACGGCGAGGTTGATGGCCAGCGCGGGCGCCAGGCCCCACGTTTTGATCAGCGAGGTCGGCGCCAGTGCCGGCAGATTGGACCACCAGCCGAAGTTGGCCGTCGCGATGACCGAACCGACGATGAAAAACAGCAGTGTGACCACCATGCGGGTGTTGCCCCCGCCCACGGCGAACAGCGTGCCCGAGGCGCAGCCGCCGCCCAGCTGCATGCCGATGCCGAACAGAAAGGCGCCCAGCAGGACCGAGACGCCAGGCGGCGACACGAAGCCGCTGACCGGCTGGCCGAACAGCGAGCCCGCCGCCAGGAAGGGGAAGAACAGCAGCACGCCCACGGCCAGCATCAGCATCTGCGCGCGCAGTCCGGCGCCGCGGCGGTCGGACACGAACACGCGCCAGGCTTGCGTGAACCCGAAAGAGGCGTGGTACAGCGTCACGCCCAGCAGGGCGCCGACCACCCACAGCGCGCCCTGGCGCCAACTGACGGTCTGGTTCAGGTAGAGCGCACCCGCCAGCACCAGCAGCAAGGCGATCCAGAGCGGCTTGCGGTTGATATGGATGGGCGGCAGGGCGGAAGACGGCAGGGGGAGGGTCGAAGCGTTGGTGCTCATGGGCGAGTCCCGGGGGATGATGCGTAAGAAAGCAAAACGGGTGCGCGCAGGCACCCGTGTATGTTTGAAAGTCTAAAGCGACGCGAGCCTAACTCAAAACATCGATTAATGTCTTTTAAATAACTAAAAGTAATATAAAGCCATCTGGCTGCCTACTGTAGCCGCCACGCCAGCGCGGCCAATGTCAAGAGCAGCACCGGCAGCGTCAGCACGATGCCCACCTTGAAGTAATAGCCCCAGGTGATGCGCAGGCCCTTGCGCGCCAGCACGTGCAGCCACAGCAGCGTCGCCAGGCTGCCGATGGGCGTGATCTTGGGGCCGAGATCGCTGCCGATGATATTGGCGTAGATCATGGCGTCCTTCACCGCGCCGGTGGCGCTGGTGTCCGCGATCGACAGCGCGCCCACCAGCACCGTGGGCAGGTTGTTCATGATGGACGACAGGAAGGCGGTGATGAGGCCAGTGCCCATCGCCGCACCCCACACGCCATATTCCGCGCAACGGTCCAGCACTTGCGCCAGGTGCGCGGTCAGGCCGGCGTTGCGCAGGCCATACACCACCAGGTACATGCCCAGCGAGAAGACCACGATGTGCCAGGGGGCCTCGCGCATGATGCGCCGCGTGCCGACGATATGCTGCCGCCCGGCGATCAGCAGCAGGCCCAGCGCGCCGACGGCGGCGATGGCGCTGACCGGGATGCCCATGGGTTCCAGGATGAAAAAGCCCGCCAGCAGCAGCGCCAGCACGACCCAGCCGGCGCGGAACGTGGTCAGGTCGCGGATCGCGGACGCAGGCGCGGGTAGCTGGCTCACGTCGTAGCGCGGCGGAATGCTGCGGTGGAAGAACAGCAGCAACACCGCCAGGGTCGACGCCACGGCCATCAGGTTCACCGGCAGCATCACCGACGCGTACTCGCCGAAGCCGATGTTGAAAAAGTCGGCCGAGACGATGTTGACCAGGTTGGACACGATCAGCGCGATGCTGCCCGTGTCCGCGATGAAGCCCGCGGCCATCACGAAAGCCAGCGACGCGCCAGGGCCGAAGCCCAGCGCCACCAGCATTTCCATGACGATGGGCGTGAGGATCAGCGCCGCGCCGTCGTTGGCGAACAGCGCGGAAACCGCCGCGCCCAGCAGCACGATCAGGACGAACAGCAACCGGCCCCGGCCGCCGCCCCAGCGCGCTACGTGCAGCGCCGACCATTCGAAGAAGCCGGCCTCGTCCAGGATCAGGCTGGTGACGATGATGGCGATGAAGGTGGCGGTGGCGTTCCAGACGATGCGCCAGACGTCGGCGATGTCGGCCAGGTGGACCACGCCCGTGGCCAGCGCGAGCGCCGCGCCCAGCACGGCGCTCCAGCCTATCGACAGGCCTCTGGGCTGCCAGATGACCAGGGTGATGGTGAGTACGAAAATGGCGGCGGCGAGCAGCATGATAAAAAGCGTCAGGAAATCGGGTGGGTGCTGATCCAGGCGACCAGCAGGCTGACGGTCAGCACCGACGCGACGGTGGAGACCAGGATGGCGCGCGAGGTCACGCGGGCGTCGCGGCCGTACATCTGCGCCAGCATGAAAGGGCCGGTGCCTATGGGCAGCGCGCTCATCAGCACGGCGGTCCAGGCCCACACCGGTGGCATGGTGAAGACATAGAAGGCCAGCACGGCCGTGACGGCGGGCTGCAGCAACAGCTTGCCGGTGACCAGGCGCATGACGCCCGGCCCCGAACTGGACGTCTCTGTCTGCGCCAGGAACAGGCCTATCGTGACCAGCGCGCAGGGGCTGGCCGACGCGCCCAGCAAGGCCACGTAACGGTCCACGCCCTCCGGCAGCGTCAGGCCCGTGAAAGCCCAGGCCAGGCCCAGCAGCGGCGCCGCCAGCAGCGGATTGCGCAGCAGGGCGCGTCCGACCTTGAGCAGCGTGGAGGGCAGGTTGGGCGTTTGCTGGCGGTCGAACTCGATCAGGGCGATGGCGCAGCCGAACAGCACGCTGGCGGTGAGCAGGGTCGTGAACGTGGCGGGCGCCATGCTGTCGGGGCCGAACAGCGCCAGGCACAGCGGAATGCCCATATAGCCGGCGTTAGCGTAAGACGCGGCCAGGCCTTGGATGCCGCGGTCGGTCAGCGCGCGTTGGCTGCGGCGGGCGCCGGCAAACGAGGCCAGGAAGGTGACGGCGATGCCGCCCGCGAAGGCGCCCACGAAACCCCAGTGCGCCATATGCGCCAGATCCACTTGCGTCATGGCGCGGAACAGCAACGCGGGCAGCGACAGGTAGACAACGTAGCGATTGAGCGCGTCGGTGGCGCCGGAACCCAGGATGCGCCAACGGGCGGCGAGCCAGCCGGTCAGGATCAGCGCGAAGACCGGCAGGGCGGAGGTAATGACGGCGTTCATGAACAGGGACCTGGAGGGGCGCTCATTCTACTTGGCGGCCGCCTTTGCCGTGCGCGTCACCAGCAGGATGCCCAGCGCCGCCAGGGCCATGCCCGGCCAGGCCAGCGCGGGGATGGCTTCACCCAGGATGATCAGCGCGATGACGGCCGTGCAGGGCGGCACCAGGAAGAACAGCGCGGACACGCGCGAGGCCTCGCCGTAGCGAATCATGGCCAATAGCAAGGTGATGGCCACCAGCGAATTGCCCACGACCAGATAGGCCAGCGAACCCAGCAAAGGTCCGGTCCATTCGATGTGCATCGGCTCCAGCCAGAACGCCAGCGGCGCGGTGACGATCAGGCCGACCGCATACTGCACCATATTGGAGGTGGCGGGATGCGTCTGCACGCCGAAACGCTTTTCATACAGCGTGCCGCCGGTGATGCAGAGCAGGGCGCTGATCGCGAACGCCAGGCCCAGCGGCGAGAGCACGTCGATCGAGGCCTTGGCGATGATCACCAGCGCGGCGCCCGATACCCCCAGGCCCAGACCCGCCCAACGGCGGGCGTCGACTTTCTCGTGCGCGATCGCCGGCGCCAGCAGGCCGATCAGGATAGGCTGCAGCGATGTGAGCAGCGCCACGCCGCCAGCCGACATGCCTTGTTTGAGCGACAGGTAGGTGAAACAGAAGTAGCCTGCCTGCAACAGCAGCCCGACCATGGCCAGATGGCCCCAGGCGCTGGCGCCGCGCGGTAGCGGCGGGCGCAGAATCAACAGGAAAGGCGCAAGAATCAGCACCACGCAGGCGTAGCGCAACGCCAGGAATGTCATGGGGTCGGCATAGGCCAGGCCCACTTTCAGCACGACGAAACCGCTGGACCAAAGAAGCAGGAAGAGCGCGGGCGCGGCTTTCAACCAGGAGGGGGGAGCGGCAGGCGGCATGTGGCGGAACATGGGCGACGTGGGCAAGCCGCGATCGTACCCCCTTTTGGCCATTGTTCATCCCTGCCTAAAATGGGGCTCAGGATTCTTTTATTCATTTGCTGCACGCGAGGGATGGACATGTCGACCAACAAACAAGCTACGGTGCGTATCGCCCTGGGAACCTGGGACCGTTTGCGCGACGACGCGTATTCGGTGCGCCACGAGGTGTTCGTCGTCGAACAGAAAGTGCCGCCCGAGGTCGAGCTGGACGACGATGACGCCGTGTCGGTGCACGCGGTGGCATACGGCCCGGACGGCACGCCGATGGGTACGGGCCGGCTTTTGCCTGACGGGCACATCGGCCGCATGGCGGTCCACAAGAAGGCGCGAGGCATGGGCGTCGGCAGCCAGCTGCTGGATGCGCTGATCGAGCAGGGCCACGGCGACGGCCATCGCATGCTGGTGCTGCACGCGCAAACCCATGCGGCGGGCTTCTACCAGGCGCATGGCTTCAACGTGGAAGGCGAGGAATTCGTCGAGGCCGGTATTCCGCACGTGGTCATGACGCGCGTGCTGAAGTAGGGCAGGCCTGCCCGGCTCAAGGAATTTGAGATCCGGGCAGGAAAAATGGGCCGGACAAAGAAAAAACCCCGGACGCTTACGCGTTCGGGGTTTTTTGGCGCATCAATGTAATAATTGGTGCCCAGGAGAGGACTCGAACCTCCACACCTTGCGGCACACGGACCTGAACCGTGCGCGTCTACCAATTCCGCCACCTGGGCGCTGATGCTTCACTTGTCGCTTCGCTTTCGCGTCGTTTCTTGTTCAGCAGCAGAGGAACGAGATTATGCACACTTTTTTAAAAGTGTGCAAGTCGTGTGGCTTTTTTTTCATATTTTTTGCTGCCGGGCCGCTTTCGAAGTTTCGATATAGTGTCGCCCCATGTCCCGTACCCTCTGCACGCGTTGCCTGCGTCCTCGATCGCACTGTCTGTGCCCGCTGATTCCCGCACTTTCCTGCCGCACTCAAGTCGTGGTGCTGCAACACCCCAGCGAGGCGCGCCATGCCTTGAACACCGCGAGGCTGGCCGTGCTGGGTCTGGCGGGCGCGCGGCGCGTGGTGGGCGAATATTTTTCGGAAGAAGATTGGGCCTTGCCCGGCCACCTGCCCCGCTTGCTGTTTCCCGGCGAGGGTGCCGAGGTGTTGGTGCCGGGTTACGGGCAGGGTCTCGGCGCGCCCATCAGGTTGATCGTGCCCGACGGCACCTGGGGGCATGCACGCAAGCTGCTGCATATCAATCCCGCGCTCGCCGCCTTGCCGCGTGTGATGTTGCCCGCGGGACTCTCCACGCGCTACCGGGTGCGCCATGCCGACGTGCCGGGTGCGCTGTCCACGATAGAGGCCGTGACGCATGCCTTGAATGCCATCGAAGCGCCGATGAATTTCGATGCGCTGCTGCGACCTTTTGAGGCGTTGATCGATGGCCAGATCGAAGGAATGGGCACCGACCTGTACGCAAGGCACCATTTGAACCGCAAAGTGCCTTGGCGTTGAAGGGCAGGGTTTGCGAAGCGCAAAGCAAAAGCCCCGGAAATCTTGCGATTTCCGGGGCTTTTTAGCCTTTGTCATCAAGACCGGCTTGCTTGGTCTTGATTGAAAATTCCGTGGTGCCCAGGAGAGGACTCGAACCTCCACACCTTGCGGCACACGGACCTGAACCGTGCGCGTCTACCAATTCCGCCACCTGGGCACTGAGAGATACTGTCAGAAGTATGTGATACGCTGCCGCCCTAGTTGCATCGCTTCAGTTAAAACACATTAACTAAAACATGCGTCTAAAGTGCAGTTGGTTCTACAATAAGGTTTTAAGCAACTTGCTTTTCAAACCCCGGCTGGGTTTTAAACTTCCCAACCCTTCTGACCATTTTCTGCTTCAGTGTTCAGCCTTGGGCGAACCACAGAAGCTGCGCATTATATACGGAAATTTTAGCTTTGGCAAAACGATCGAATAACGAATCGAATAACAACAGATCAACACCCTTGCCCGAAGCGCCGCCGGACTTCGATCCTGATGTCCCGTCCCGTGAAGCCATCCTGAAAGCGCTGCGCGCCGCAGGCTCGCCGCTGTCTCCGGTGGAACTGGCCGAACGCATGGGCGTCGAGCGCGCCGCGACGATGGTGGGATTTGAGCGCCGCCTGGGCGCCATGGAGCGCGACGGGCAATTGATGCCCAATCGCAAGGGCGTGTTGCTGCTGGCCACCAAACTGGACTTCGTTGCCGGCAAGGTGCTGGGGCATCGCGACGGCTTCGGTTTCCTGCTGCGCGATGATGGCGGACCCGATCTGTTCCTGTCGCCGCGCGAAATGCTCAAGGTGCTGCATGGCGACCGCGTGCTGGTCAAGCCTGCCGGCGAGTACCGCGGCAAGCCGGAAGGCACCATTGTCGAAGTCATCGAACGCCGCACCAATAAGCTGGTGGGGCGTTTCCTGCACGAGCACGGCCTGTCCATCGTCGTTCCCGAGGACCAGCGCATCAAGCACGACATCCTGATTCCGCCCAGCGACACCAACGGCGCCCAGCACGGGCAGGTGGTCGCGGTTGAAATCATGGAGCAGCCCACGCGCCACACGCAGCCGCTGGGCCGCGTGGCCGAGGTGCTGGGCGAGATCGACGATCCCGGCATGGAAATCGAGATCGCGGTGCGCAAGTTCGACGTGCCCGTCGAATTCTCGGAGGCCGCACGCAAGCAGGCCGCGCGCCTGCCGGACGTGGTCAAGAAGACCGACCTGAAAGACCGCGTCGATCTGCGCGACGTGCCGCTCATTACCATCGACGGCGAGGACGCACGCGACTTTGACGATGCCGTCTACTGTGAACCCGTGGAGCTGGGTACGGGCCAGCGCAAGCGTCCGGGTTGGCGCCTGCTGGTGGCCATTGCCGACGTGAGCCACTACGTGCGTCCGGGCGACGCGCTGGACGACGACGCGATCGAACGCGGCACCAGCGTGTACTTCCCGCGCCGGGTCATCCCGATGTTGCCGGAGTCGCTGTCCAACGGCCTGTGTTCGCTGAATCCGGACGTCGACCGCCTGGTGCTGGTCTGCGACATGGTCATCCCGGCCAGCGGCGCCAAGGCCGGCACGGTCACGGCCTACCAGTTCTATAACGCAGTCATGCATTCGCATGCGCGCACCACGTATACGAACATCTGGGCTGCCTTGCAGCAGCCCGGCGGTCCGGCCGCGCACGCCATGCGCAGCGTCATGCCCCAGGTTCAACACCTGTACGAGCTCTATCAGTTGCTGGCGCAAGGGCGCAAGAAGCGCGGCGCCATCGACTTCGATACGGTCGAGACCAAGATCGTCTGCAACGAGCTCGGCCGCATCGAACAGATCGTGCCGTCGGTGCGCAACGATGCCCACAAGTTGATCGAGGAATGCATGCTGGCCGCCAACACCTGCGCGGCTGACTTCATGACCCGCAGCAAGCATCCCGGCCTGTACCGCATCCACGAAGGACCCACCCCCGAGCGCCTGCAATCGCTGCGCGAATTCCTGCGCACCATGGGTCTGTCGCTGGGCGGAGGCGAGACGCCCACGGCCAAGGACTACGGCGACTTCCTGGATTCGGTGCGCGGACGTCCCGACTACCAGCTGCTGCAGACCATGTGCCTGCGCTCCATGCAGCAGGCGGTTTACAGCCCCGACAACATGGGCCACTTCGGCCTGTCCTATCCTGGCTACAGCCACTTCACCTCGCCCATCCGCCGCTATCCCGACCTGCTGACGCACCGTGTCATCAAGGCGCTGCTCGCCGGTCAGCGGTATGTGCCCAGCCTGGAAGACCAGCCTGTGGTGATAGGCCGCACGCAACGCGAGCATGAGCACGCCATCTGGGAAAAGATGGGCCTGGTCCTGTCCGCCAGCGAGCGCCGCGCCGACGAGGCGTCACGCGACGTCGAGGCCTGGCTCAAGTGCTGGTTCGTCAAGGAACGCGTGGGCGAGGACTTCAGCGGCACCGTTACCGGCGTCGCCAGCTTCGGCATTTTCGTCACGCTGGATACCTTGCACGTCGAAGGGCTGGTGCATGTTTCCGAGCTGGGTGGCGAGTACTTCCAGTTCAACGACGCCCTGCACGAGCTGCGCGGCGAGCGCACCGGCATGCGCTACCGCCTGACCGACAAGGTCCAGGTCCAGGTCTCGCGCGTGGACCTGGAGGCCCGCCGTATCGAGTTCCGCCTGGTGCAAGGCACGAGCTTCGACGCCTTGCGCAAGGCGTCGGCCCGTGGCCCCGACGAACCGTCGCGTCGCGTGAAGAAGGCGGCGTCGCCCAAGCCTGCGGCCCTTAAGGGTCAGACCGCCAAGGAAAGGCGCGCCGAGGCCAAGAAGGCCAGCAAGCCGCCCCGGGCGCCCAAGAAAGCGTCCCAGCGCGCCGCGCCGGCCAAGAAGGCCACGCACAAGCGCCACTGACGCTTCTTATGGCTGGGCCGTCGTTTGGCGGCCGCGCCATAAGGGGTAACATTGCACCTATGCCCGGTTTGGTCCGGTGACCCGCCCCGCTCTGGGGCGGGTATTCGTTTATCTAAAGGTATTGCATTTATGGCGTCGACCCAAGTCTTGGCCGGGTTTCACGCGGTTGTCGCGCGGCTGCGCCACGCGCCCGACTCGATCAAGGAAATCTATGTAGAGGCGTCGCGTCGCGACAAGCGGATGCAGACGTTCATCGAGCAGGCCGAGAAGGCGGGCTGCCGCCTGCATCCGGTCCCCATGGAACGCCTGGACGGCTTGTCCCGCGGCACCCGCCACCAGGGCGTGGTGGCGCTGGCTGAAGAGCGTCAGCTGGCAGTAGACGTGGACGAGGTTCTCGACGTCATCGAAGGTCCGCCGCTGTTGCTGATACTTGATGGCGTGACCGATCCTCACAACCTGGGCGCCTGCCTGCGCACCGCCGACGCCGCTGGCGTGCACGCAGTCATCGCGCCGCGCGACCGGGCCGTTGGCCTGAACGCGACCGTGCAACGCGTGGCTTGCGGCGCCGCCGACACGGTTCCCTATCTGATGG
>LNAP01010252.1_pt1 | contig 11993 bp, 15 predicted proteins | sample 602601 | NCBI WGS metagenome assembly LNAP01 (sample SAMN02440304, study PRJNA202911) | soil metagenome | biome: Subtropical and temperate rainforests or woodlands; isolation source: soil samples (1 kg each in a 20% v/v slurry with milli Q water) were... ... | reverse complement strand
GGTGTTAAAATCGCCGCTTTATGCATTTGGAGGGAAGCGTCGTGCGCAAAATGGTTTTGATCATCGCGATATTGGCACTGGCGGGATGTGGCGAGGGCAACCGTGTGGATGCGCCGAAGCCCAAGCCGGCCATGGCTGCCGTACCCGCGCCGGTGTCCGGTCCGCAATGGGATCTTGAAGTGCGAGGTGAAACCCCTCAGGCGGTCAGTGACCTGAGTGGCTGGCTGATCGAGCACAGTTTCATGTCCAGTGTCGTCAAGGAAAATGGCAATACCCGAATCCTGGTGGGACCATTCAGCTCGAAAGCCGAAGCCGAAGCCAAACAGGATGAAGTTCGTGCTGCGCTCACTCGCTCGAAGAAACAGAACATCGAATTGCTGGTGCTTGAGCGTCCAGCCGCTCAATAACGTAGCGCAGACGTTGCAGAAACAAAAAAAGGCCTCGGGCGTTTAGCGCCGCGGCTTTTTTTGTTTCAGTGTCCCGTCCTGGATTCAGCCGCAGGCCTTCATGTCTACCGGGCCTACGAACTCGTTGCCGCGCCCCATGACGCACCCCACGCTCTGATTGCGTTGGCGTTCCCAGGTCTGTACCGGATAGGTCTTGTCCCAGGCTTCGTACAATTGTCGATCCTGTTTCGACAGACGCAAGCCATATTGCTTGCTCATGTAGAAGTAGGTCCGGGCGATCATGCCGCGAATGGAAGGGCGGGGCATGACTTTCTTGGCCTTGAAGTCTACCTGGGTCAGGCAGGAACCATATTGCCCCGACTGCTCGGGCAGCCAGCCAAAGCTGAAGTTGCTGCGATCGCCATTGACCTCGCCAATGCTGGGCACCAGGTTGTGCAAATCAGCCTCGGCCTTCTGGTAAACCGGGTCGTAGCGGGTGCAGTTCTTGCGACCGCCCTCTTGCCAGCACTGGCGTTGATGGCCGATTTGCCAGGCCGGAACTATATGCTCCCACTCGATGCGGGATGCGCGCTTGGCATTTTTACGTGGCACATAACCGCATGCTGCAAGGTTCACCCGGTTGCCGGTGTACTTGCAGCCACAGTAAAACTCGGTGGACTGGGGTGCGTAGAGTTTCCAGGCGACCTTTTTCGCTTCGGTAAAAGTGCGCGGCGCGTCGGCTTGCGCCCCCATGACAAAAAACAGAAACAGCAAAGCAAACCAGCGAACACTCATTGACTCAATCTTCCTTCGGCACAACCCAGAAAATCTGCACACCGCCATCGTCGCGATAGGCGAGGGTGACGTTGTCGTTTTCGTCTATTTCTTCCAGTAAGCGTTCCCATTCATCCACCGGCTCGTCGGGAAGGCGGAAGATCAACGCTGCCCTGGCTTTTTGTGCGGTGGGGGAGTTGATGATTTTCTGAACGCGCAGGCCCATGCGTACATAGGTGTCAGGAGAGGCTGGAATTATCCTTATTAAGCTGTACGTGCATACAGTATTTAACTGTAGGCCATTTCGCAACTGCTTAAAAACCAAGAAAATCCTCTGACAGCGATTTGTTCCGTTTGGCGTAAGGCGAAGGGGATTTTTTTGTAGGACCCAGCGGCAGCCACTCGCCAAGGCTGGCGAATGGCGCACGGGGGGTGCCCAACCGGACTCGGTCGGGCGAGGGCGTATCAGTATTCCCAGAACATCCGTTGCAGTTCTTTGCTGTCGTTGGTCTTGGTCAGCGCGACCATCGCCAGGATCCGGGCCTTCTGCGGGTTCAGGTCGTGGGCCACGACCCAGTCGTATTTATCGTCAGGCTGTTCGGCGTTGCGCAATACAAAGCCACCGGCGTTGACATGGGAGGATCGAATGATCTGCACGCCGTCCTTGCGCAGGGCTTGCAGGGTCGGGACCACCCGCGACGATACCGAGCCATTGCCGGTGCCTGCGTGGATGATGGCTTTGGCGCCTGATTGAGCCAGGGCCTTGTAGGCGGTATCGCTGACGTTGCCGTAGGAGTAGGCGATTTCGACGTCAGGCAGGCTCTTGATGGACTTGATGTCGAATTCGGAGTCCATGGTGTGTCGCTTGGCTGGCAAGCGGAACCAGTAGGATTTGCCTTCTACCACCATACCTAGTGGACCCCAGGCGCTTTTAAACGCTTCGGTCTTGATGTTGATCATTTTGCTGACATCGCGACCCGACTGGATTTCATCATTCATGGTCACCAGTACACCTTTGCCTCGCGCGTCTTTGCTGCTGGCCACGGCCACCGCGTTGTACAGGTTCAGCATGCCATCGGCGGACATCGCGGTGCCTGGGCGCATTGAGCCCACGACGATGATCGGCTTCTCGGTTTTTTCCACCAGATTGAGGAAGTACGCCGTTTCTTCCAGGGTGTCGGTGCCGTGGGTGATCACGATGCCATCGACGTCTTTGCTGTCGGCCAGCTCAGCTACGCGGCGACCCAGTTGCAGCAGGTTTTCGTTGGTGATGCTTTCGGAGGCGATTTGCATGACCTGTTCGCCGCGAACGTTAGCCAATTGGCTCAGTTCAGGAACGCCGGCGATCAACTGTTCAATGCCAACTTTCGCTGCTTGATAGGTTGCGCTGTTGGCGGCGCTGGCCCCCGCGCCGGCGATAGTGCCGCCCGTGGCCAGGATCACCACGTTGGCCAGTTTCTGTTGGGTTTCGGCTTCTTTGGCCTGAAGGGCGGTAGCAGGGCCAAGGCGCCCGGAACAAAGGTCTTGAGTGCAGATGTCATTATTTTTCTCTTCTAGTTGTGAGACGGTGCAGATGCAGGTTCATCTAGATACCCCCCGGGCGAATCTGAACGCCGGGGGGTGCGAGGAGAAAAGCAGGATCTGTACCAGTAATACGCTGAATCGAAAAACACACCTAAGCTAATGATTTGTAACGGTATTGCTGTTTGTGTCCGAAGCGACTTCGAGGTTGGGGCGTCCGGAATGCCGAACATGTTTAACTTTCGCGTTCGGCTCTCCGAAACGGATCGCGGTTTTGTTTAAGGTTTCAACGGGTCAAATCATCTCCAACGACTAAAGAAACGCCCGCGCCGGTCGATGCTCCTTCAAGGGATCTTTTTCTTCAGGAGTTCACATGTCGTTATCTGTTGGTATTCCCAATGCCGCCAGCATCACCATCGGTGGCAAATCGGCCACGACCCTTCGTGCCTTGAGCGACGCAGCAGCTGATGCGGCGGCTGAAGCGCTCGGTGTAAAGAAAAGCGACGGCACCCAGGTCAAGACGGGCCCGCTAGGTCTGGGGGAGAGTGCCGGCGCACAGGCCGAATCGGAAACCAGCGATAACACCAGCGTTGCAGTGAAGGTCTTGCTCAAGCGTCTGAAGGAACTGCAGCAGCAATTGCGCGAGCAACAGCAGCAACTGGCACAAGCCCAGGCGGCGAGCTATCCGACGCCGGAAGCCAAGACCACCGCAGTAGCGGCCATTCAGGGGCAGGTGGCCGACACCAACGGCGCCATCCTGCAAGTGAGTGCGAGCCTGATCAAGGAGCTGGCCAAGGGTTCCGGCACGGGATCGGTGGTCAACACCACGGCATGAGTTGAATGCCGTTTTTTCGCCAAGCATCTGTGACAGCACTTTTCAGGTCGTTGACAAAATTCGGCAGGGTTCGCATAGTTTGGTTTACGCAAACGTTTGCGCGGCTCCAATGATGGGGCCGTGAAGCTTACGCCAGCGCAAGCGTTGCTCACAATAATCATAAGATCGGAGTGAACCCATGAAGCTGCCATTCGCTGGACGTCTTCTCGCTGTCGCTATGTTGGCTGCTGCATCCGCTGCATTGCCTGTCTCTTCGGCTTTTGCTGAAACCACTGAAAAACCGAAAGTCGCACTGGTCATGAAATCCCTGGCCAACGAGTTCTTCCTGACAATGGAAGACGGCGCCAAGGCCTACCAGAAAGATCACTCCGGCGAATTCGACCTCATCTCCAACGGCATCAAGGATGAAACCGACACCGCAGGCCAGACGCGTATCGTCGAGCAGATGATCCTGGCCAAGGTCAATGCACTGGTGATTGCGCCGGCAGACTCCAAGGCCATGGTCCCGGTGATCAAGAAAGCCATCGATGCCGGTATCACCGTGATCAACATCGACAACCAGCTGGACCCTGCCGTCGTCAAAAGCAAAAACATCAATGTTCCGTTCGTAGGCCCGGACAATCGCAAGGGCGCACGGCTGGTGGGGGACTATCTGGCCAAACAGCTGAAGGCCGGTGACGAAGTCGGCATCATCGAAGGTGTGTCCACCACCACCAATGCCCAGCAGCGAACCGCAGGTTTCAAGGATGCGATGGAGGCGGCGCAGATCAAGGTCGTGTCCCTGCAATCCGGAGACTGGGAGATCGACAAGGGCAACAAGGTAGCCGCGTCGATTCTCAGCGAATACCCGCAAACCAAGGCCCTGTTGGCCGGCAACGACAGCATGGCGGTCGGTGCGGTGTCTGCGGTGCGCGCCGCGGGCAAGGCCGGTAAGGTGCAGGTGGTCGGCTATGACAACATCAATGCCATCCAGCCGATGCTCAAGGATGGTCGCGTGCTGGCCACTGCGGACCAGTTCGCGGCTAAACAGGCGGTGTTCGGCATCGAGACTGCATTGAAGATTCTCAAGGGCGAGAAGGTCGACGGCGGCGCCAATGGCGTGATCGAAACGCCGGTGGAACTGGTCACCAAGTAGCCTTCTGGCAACGTAACGGCGCTCGTCCAGCCGGACGAGCGCATGGAGAGTTCTTATGTCAGTTTGCGCTCCGAACGCTGTCCTTTCGGTCAGTGGTATCGGCAAGACTTACGCCCAACCGGTCCTGGCCGACATCGACCTGACGCTCATGCGCGGGGAAGTGCTGGCGCTGACCGGCGAGAACGGTGCGGGCAAAAGCACGCTTTCGAAGATTATTGGCGGGTTGGTCACGCCAACCACCGGCCAGATGCAGTTTCAGGGGCAGGACTACCGTCCGGCTAGCCGGGCTCAGGCTGAAGCGCTGGGTATCCGCATGGTCATGCAGGAACTCAATCTGCTGCCGACCCTGTCGGTGGCGGAAAACCTGTTTCTCGACAACTTGCCCAGCAAAGGCGGCTGGATCAGTCGCAAGCAGTTGCGCAAGGCCGCCATCGAGGCCATGGCTCATGTCGGGCTAGATGCCATCGACCCGGACACCCTGGTTGGCGAGCTGGGCATCGGCCACCAGCAAATGGTGGAGATCGCGCGCAACCTGATTGGCGATTGTCATGTGCTGATTCTCGACGAGCCGACCGCGATGCTCACTGCCCGCGAAGTCGAAATGCTGTTCGAGCAGATCACCCGCCTGCAGGCTCGCGGCGTATCGATCATCTACATCTCCCATCGCCTCGAAGAGTTGGCGCGAGTCGCGCAACGCATTGCCGTGCTGCGCGACGGCAACCTGGTCTGTGTCGAGCCGATGGCCAACTACAACAGCGAGCAATTGGTCACGCTGATGGTCGGCCGCGAGCTCGGCGAACATATCGATATGGGGGCGCGCAAGATCGGCGCTCCGGTGTTGACGGTCAAGGGCCTGAGCCGGTCCGACAAGGTTCGCGACGTGTCGTTCGAAGTCCGTGCCGGAGAGATTTTCGGGATTTCCGGTTTGATCGGCGCGGGGCGCACTGAATTGCTGCGTCTGATCTTCGGTGCGGATATCGCCGACAGCGGCACGATTGCCCTGGGGGCGCCGGCGCGTGTCATCAATGTGCGTTCGCCAGTGGACGCGGTCGGGCATGGCATCGCGTTGATCACTGAAGATCGCAAGGGCGAAGGCCTTTTGTTGACGCAGTCGATCGGCGCCAATATCGCCTTGGGCAACATGCCCGGCATCTCCGGCGCGGGCTTTGTCGACAACGATAAGGAACGCGCCTTGGCCCAGCGTCAGATTGACGCCATGCGCATTCGCAGTTCCGGTCCGGCACAACTGGTGTCCGAGCTGTCCGGCGGCAATCAGCAGAAGGTTGTCATCGGCCGTTGGCTGGAGCGCGATTGCTCGGTGTTGCTGTTCGACGAACCGACCCGCGGCATCGACGTCGGCGCCAAGTTCGATATCTACAACCTTCTCGGTGAATTGACCCGCAAGGGCAAGGCGCTGGTGGTGGTCTCCAGCGATTTGCGCGAGCTGATGCTGATCTGCGACCGGATCGGCGTGCTGTCGGCGGGGTGCCTGATCGATACCTTCGATCGCGACAGCTGGACCCAGGATGAGTTGCTCGCCGCTGCTTTCGCCGGCTACCAAAAACGTGATGCGCAGCTCGTTGAAGCCGCGCCTAGGGACCTTCCATGAATACCGCTTCTTATGCTGGCAAACGCAGTGGCAACTTCTATGGCCTGGGCACCTATCTGGGGCTGGCGGGTGCCTTGTTGGCGATGATCGTGCTGTTCTCGGTGCTGAGCAGTCACTTCCTGTCGTACGATACTTTCAGCACCCTGGCCAACCAGATTCCGGACCTGATGGTGCTGGCGGTCGGCATGACCTTTGTGTTGATCATCGGTGGCATCGACCTGTCGGTAGGCTCGGTGCTGGCGCTGGCGGCCTCGACCGTGAGCGTGGCGATTCTTGGGTGGGGCTGGGGCGTGCTGCCGGCGGCGCTGCTGGGCATGGCCGTCGCGGCGCTTGCTGGTACCATCACCGGCTCGATCACTGTGGCGTGGCGGATACCGTCATTCATCGTGTCCCTGGGCGTGCTGGAAATGGCTCGCGGTGTGGCGTACCAGATGACCGGTTCGCGTACGGCCTACATCGGCGATGCGTTCGCCTGGCTGTCCAATCCGATTGCCTTTGGCATATCGCCGTCGTTCATCATTGCGTTGCTGATCATTTTCGTCGCTCAGGCCGTGTTGACCCGCACGGTGTTCGGTCGCTACCTGATTGGTATCGGCACCAACGAAGAGGCTGTGCGGCTGGCGGGGATCAACCCGAAGCCTTACAAGGTCCTGGTCTTCAGCCTGATGGGGTTGCTGGCCGGCGTTGCCGCGTTGTTCCAGATTTCTCGCCTGGAAGCCGCCGACCCGAATGCCGGCTCCGGCCTTGAATTGCAGGTGATCGCGGCCGTCGTGATCGGCGGGACCAGCCTGATGGGCGGGCGCGGCTCGGTGATCAGCACGTTTTTTGGCGTCCTGATTATTTCCGTGCTGGCCGCAGGGCTGGCGCAGATCGGGGCAACCGAACCGACCAAACGCATCATTACCGGTGCGGTGATCGTGGTGGCGGTGGTGCTGGATACTTATCGCAGTCAACGCGCAAGCCGGCGGACCTGAGTCATGGCGACTATCAAAGATGTGGCAGCCCTTGCCGGAATTTCCTACACCACGGTTTCCCATGTGGTGAACAAAACCCGCCCGGTCAGTGAAGAGGTGCGGATCAAAGTCGAGGCGGCGATCAAGACCCTCGACTACGTTCCCAGCGCCGTGGCCCGTTCACTCAAGGCCAAGACCACGGCCACCATCGGCCTGTTGGTCCCCAACAGCCTCAACCCGTATTTCGCCGAACTGGCCCGGGGTATCGAGGACTACTGCGAGCGAAACGGTTACTGCGTCATCCTGTGCAATTCCGACGACAATCCGGACAAGCAGCGCAGCTACCTGCGTGTGCTGCTGGAAAAACGCATCGATGGCCTGATCGTCGCCTCGGCCGGCGGCGACAGTGGCCTGGCACAAGGCCTGAAAGGCGTCCGCACGCCCATGGTGATCGTCGACCGCGGACTGGAAGGGGTCGATGCGGACCTGGTGCGCATCGACCATGAATACGGCGCGTATCTGGCGACGCGACACCTGTTGGAGTTGGGGCACCGGGATATCGCCACGATCAGCGGGCCGCAAAGCACCACTGTGGCGCAGATGCGTCTGGCGGGTTATCGCAGGGCCTTGAAGGAGGCGGGCGTCGAAGTCTCTCCCGGGCGCATGCTGGAAAGCGATTTCACCAGCACCGGCGGTTACAGCGCTGCCGCGATTCTGCTGGAAAACAATCCACCTACCGCCGTTTTTGCGGCCAACGACATGATTGGCATCGGTGTGCTAAGGGCCGCCGCCGAGCGCAATATTCGCGTACCGAGCGAGTTGTCGGTGATCGGCTTCGACGATATCCAGATGAGTCGGTATGTCTACCCGTCGCTGACCACGGTCGGGCAATCGATCCTGCAGCTCGGCGAAATGGCTGCCGAAGTGCTTTTGCGCCGAATCGCCACGCCGGGCTTGGCGACCGATCACCGGATCGTGACGCCGAGTATCGTCATGCGTGAATCGACGGCGCCGGTGGCCGGCGTGTTTGCCCAATTCCGTTGAAACAAAAAGCCGTTGAAAGCAGAGAGCCGCTGAATCAAAAGCGCCGCCGAAACAGAATCGATGAGTAGCAATGTATGTCAGCAAAAGTAGTGGTAATTGGTAGTTTGAACATGGACCTGGTGACCCGGGCCCCGCGCTTGCCCAAGGGCGGTGAAACGCTGATTGGTCAATCGTTTACCACCGTCTCCGGTGGCAAGGGCGCCAATCAGGCCGTGGCTGCGGCGCGGCTGGGAGCGCAAGTGTCGATGATCGGCTGCGTAGGCAATGACGCTTATGGTGAGGCGCTGCGCGGGGCGCTGTTGGCCGAGCAGATCGATTGCCGGGCGGTGAGCACCGTTGACGGTTCCAGTGGCGTGGCCTTGATTGTGGTCGACGACAGCAGTCAGAACTCCATCGTGATCGTCCCCGGTGCCAACGGTGCATTGACCGCAGAAACCATTGACCGTTTTGATTCGGTGATACGTGCGGCGGATGTGCTCATCTGTCAGCTGGAAGTTCCCGATGCGTCTGTTGGCCATGCGCTCAAACGCGGCCGCAAGCTGGGCAAGACAGTCATCCTCAACCCGGCTCCGGCCAGCCGTCCGCTGCCATCGGACTGGTACGCGTCCATCGATTACTTGATTCCCAACGAAAGCGAAGCGTCGGCCCTGAGCGGACTGTCAGTGGACTCCCTGGACACCGCACAAGCCGCGGCAACCCGCCTGATTGCCCTGGGCGCCGGCAAGGTGATCATCACTCTCGGTGCGCAAGGTTCGCTGTTTGCCGATGGCCAACGCTTCGAGCATTTCCCCGCGCCCGAGGTGAAGGCTGTCGATACCACGGCGGCCGGCGATACGTTCGTTGGCGGTTTTGCTGCGGCACTGGCCGCGGGTAACGATGAGACGCAGGCGATCCGCTTCGGACAGGTGGCCGCTGCGCTGTCGGTCACCCGTGCCGGCGCGCAGCCTTCGATTCCCTTCTTGAGCGAAGTGCAGGCGTTTAAAACACCATGAAAAAGACACCACTGCTCAACATTGCGCTGTCGCGGCTGATCGCATCATTGGGGCATGGCGACAGGGTCATCATCGGGGATGCGGGGCTGCCGGTTCCTCCGGGCGTTGAATTGATCGACCTGGCCTTGACCCATGGCATTCCGGATTTTGTCAGCACCTTGAAGGTCGTGCTCAGTGAGATGCAGGTCGAAAGCCATGTGCTGGCTCAGGAAATCTTCGATAAAAAGCCGTCGGCTCTGGTCACGCTGGAAGCGCTGGATGGCGAAGGCGCGTTGGGTCGGCGTGAGTTGCTCACCCATGAACAATTCAAGGCCCTGAGCCGACAAGCCAGGGCGATTGTTCGTACAGGTGAATGCCAGCCTTACTGCAACATTGTGCTGGTCGCCGGGGTTACATTTTGACTGGCTGTCCGCGTTTTGATGTCCCTGGCACAAGGCGTGCGCCCCGTATCGCTATGCCCGGAAACTGCACCCACTGCTCTGGAACCTGCTGCTTTTGACCCTGACGACCGCAACCAACGCCCAAGCGGCACCAAAGATCGACCTGATCATCGACACCGATCCGGGAGCTGACGACGTCGTTGCCCTGTTGTTCGCCCTGGCGTCGCCGGACGAACTGAATGTCCGGGCATTGACCACCGTTGCCGGCAACGTTCGCCTGGACAAGACCTCCCGCAATGCGCGGCTGGCCCGGGAGTGGGCGGGGCGCGAAGAGGTGCCGGTCTATGCGGGGGCGCCCAGCCCCCTGATGCGCACACCTATCTATGCCGAGGACATTCATGGCAAGGAAGGGTTGTCGGGCATTGACGTGCATGAGCCCAGGAAGGGGGTGGCCAAGGGCAGCGCCATCACCTATCTGATCGATACCCTGACAGCTGCCGAGCCCCACAGCATTACCATCGCCATGCTTGGCCCGCAGACCAACCTGGCCCTGGCGTTGATCCAGGAGCCGGGTATCGTTCAGGGCATCAAGGAAGTGGTGGTCATGGGTGGTGCACACTTCAACGGCGGCAACATCACGCCAGTGGCCGAGTTCAACCTGTTCGCCGATCCGCAAGCGGCCGAAGTGGTGCTCAACAGTGGCGTGAAGCTGACCTACCTGTCGCTGGATGTGACCCACAAAATCCTTACCAGCGAAGCGCGCCTGAACCAGATTGCCACGCTGAACAACAACGCCAGTCGTCTGGTAGTCAGTATTCTCAATGAGTACATCAAGGGCGACATGGAACACTACGGCCTTCCGGGCGGCCCGGTGCATGACGCCACGGTTGTCGCTTATCTGCTCCAGCCGCAGTTGTTCGGCGGTCGTTCGGTCAACGTGGTGGTCGACAGCCGCGAAGGACCGACCTTTGGACAAACCATCGTCGACTGGTATGACGGCTTGAGAGCACCAAAGAACGCCTTCTGGGTAGAAAGCGGCGATGCCCAGGGCTTTTTCGATCTGCTGATCGAGCGCCTGGCCCGCCTGAAGTAAGCTCATCTCCCGCAGGTGCTTGCCTGCGGGGTTTACTCCCTCGTACTGACCGCTTCGGTCTTTTGGTCCGATAGGTGTTTCTCGAAAATCTGCTCGGCGGCTTCGGTTCCAAGGTCCCTGACCAGAAGGTCGATACCGATAATGGCGAGCTCTTCCGTGCTGCTTGGGCTGTAGGAGCTGTGGCCGTCTTGCCACTTGGCCTTGATGTCAGCGTCGATGCTTACGGTGGTCATGATCGCACTCAAGAGGTCGGGGAAGTCTGAGTACCGAGTTAACCATTTTGCGGGGCTTTTGACACGTCGACTTAGGCATGAAAGGAGGGCTGTGCGACACTTGGTCTCTGACGAATACTCAAGGAACGCGCTGTGCAGATCGATTTGAACTCCCCGGATGGCCTGACCCTCGAGGCGGTGCGTCAGTTGCTGGCCGGCGCCAGTGACGATGAGCACACCCAGTTGCGGGTCACCAAGGGAGGCATTGCCTACATCTCCTCGGGTGTCGTGGGCGGTACCGATATCGACGGGTTGTTGTTCCGGCTCGAAACCTGGGCCAAGGGCTCCGGTTATGTCGGGCGGATCGCGGCCAGCGATGAAGTCTGGGTCATGCAAATCTTCAATGCCTTGAAAGAGAACTGGCCCAATCCTCCTTACGACTACATCGACATCTATTGAACGTCGTTCATATTCAGTCACGATTCAGTGATTAAGGGCAGGGCGACGCTCAGGCAGAATCGCGGCTCGTCCGGATCATGGGCAGGGTGCCAGTGCTCCCTGTGAAACCAAACGCCAGTCTGGTTGTCGCACGATCTCAGCTTAATCATTGAATAAGGAGGCTTCATGCCTTGGAAGCTCGCGTCATTGGGTACTTTGTTGGCCGTTGCCACGCTGGCCGGTTGCAGCACTCCCTCTACGGAGTCGGCAACAACGGATGTTGCGACGACTGACACGGGTCACAGTCGCTGTGAGGCAAAGGCTGCCGAGTTCACCATCGGCAAACAGGCGTCGCCGCAGCTGCTCGAGCAGGCGCGTACCCGCGCAGGGGCGCAAAGTGCGCGCTTCCTGCTGCCAACCGATATGGTAACGCTGGAGTACCGTTCCGATCGCCTGAATCTGAACACCGATGCCAGCCGGGTAGTGACCCGCGTCAACTGCGGCTGATCGCTCGGCTTTTGTTTCACCCATAAAAAACCCCGTCACATGGACGGGGTTTTTTTAGTGCGCCTGGAAATTACTCTGGGCGAACTTGAGCAGCTTGCATACCCTTTTGGCCTT
>LNAP01004964.1_pt1 | contig 11995 bp, 13 predicted proteins | sample 602601 | NCBI WGS metagenome assembly LNAP01 (sample SAMN02440304, study PRJNA202911) | soil metagenome | biome: Subtropical and temperate rainforests or woodlands; isolation source: soil samples (1 kg each in a 20% v/v slurry with milli Q water) were... ... | reverse complement strand
TCTCGCACTCAGCGTATTCGGCGCGGTCGAGCTGGCGCGTCGGCGCTTCACGGCTGGCAACGCCGCGCAATTCCAGGGTGACGAGCGCGACGTGATGTTCCTGTCGATGATCGATTCACCTAACGGGCAGCAGCAGCCGCTACGCCCTCGCCAGGACGACCCGCTCAAGCAGCGCTACAATGTCGCCGCGAGCCGCGCACGCGACCAGCTCTGGCTCATTCACTCCCTCGACCCGAACCGCGATTTGCACGCCGACGATCTTCGTCGCCGGCTCATCGAGCATGTCCGCGATCCGAGTGCGCGCCGAGCGGTGATTCAGCGTGCGCAGGAGCGGGCCGAGTCGTCGTTCGAGCGGAGCGTTCTCGAGCGACTGATCAGCGCCGGGTATCGCGCGGAGCCGCAGGTGTGGGTGGGGCAGTATCGAATCGACATCGTCGTGTCGGACGACGACGGCCAAGTAGCCATCGAGTGCGACGGCGACCGGTATCACGGCGTTGATCAGATCCCGACGGACATGGGACGTCAGGCGATCCTCGAGCGGGCCGGGTGGCGGTTTATCCGTATTCGCGGCACGCGCTTCTATCGCGATCCTGACGAAGCGATGCGGTGGGTGTTCTCGGAGCTGGAGCGACTCGAGATCCGACCGGCGGGGAGCCACGTCGTCGCGCCGAGTGGAGCGGAGTTTCGCGACGACGTCGTGCGGCGGGCGTGGGAGATCATGCGGAAATTGGAATGGACCGAGCCGGCGACCGTGTGAGGCGTCTGGTTCTAGCGTCCCGAGGGTGTCATCACGAGCGCGAGCGAGGGATCTGCTTTTACGACCCGACCGACGCAGGTGATTTCGTACACGCCATGTACTCGGCGGTCGTCATCATCTGGATGCCCCGTGCGCGCCACGATTCGATCAGTGCGGGTTTTGCCTCGAGCCCAAGCCCATAGATCGCGTCGGTCTGCAACGTCAGGCGGTAGTTCCGCGCCAGAAAGCCCTCGAGCGCTTGCTTCACGCACACCCCGGATGCGACGCCGCGCATCACGATTGTCGAGGCTCGCGTCGACCGCGTCGGCAAGTTCGTCGAGGTACACCTCGACACCCTGCGCGCCGGTGAAGACCGAGAACTGATGCTTGTGAATGAACGTTGAGCAGCGGGACGAGACCGTGACACGGGCCACGTGGCGCGCGTCGTCGCCAGCTAAATCACGGCCGATGACGGTCGGTTCGCGCGGTGAGCGTACGACGTCGAAAAGCGCAGCACCCGCGCGTTCGACGGGTCCTCTGACATGCCCATGCAGTGCGGCGGATAGGTGCCCTTCGTCGCATCGGGCGTCACCCGATCGATCTCCGGGTCATCTCTATTGTGCCAGTCTCCCGTGTACGTCACCTGATCGCAGTGCGCGTGCGCTCTAATCCGGCCGCGGCGATCCACCTTGAACAAATATTAGAGAAATGTCACCGCTCGTACCGACCAGCGAGCGCTCGTGACCAAAGAACAACCGCCAAGCTCGCCGCCACTCGCGATCATCGCCGCGAAGCGTGCGAGATCGTTTGTCGTCGAAAAGAGTCCCGCGTTGCCGGTCGGCACGCAGGCTTAGTTCAAGGCCGGATGCGAGGGCTTTCCGCGGTAGGGTTCTTCGGACATATGCGAGAGCGTTGCCACGACTTGGAGAGGGTACGCGGCCTTGACCAACGCGGCGAGCCGAATGCTTGCGACAAACTGTTCGACAGCCACCTGCGTCTCGATACGGAGGACGTCAGCGAAAAGCTGGAGCGTCGGCAACGCCAGCGTCCAGCCTCGATACCGCCGATAGCCGCTGCGCCCCGCCTCGGGCACCGTTCAGGGGGGGGTAGGAGACAAGTCGCACAGCACTTCACCTCGGCCCCGGAGGCGTTACGATTAGACTTATCGCATAAGCATGCCCGCCGACGCCTTCCCTTCCGGCGATGTCGTTTCGACGAGTAATGCCTCGTGTCAAAGCTTTCCTTTCACGTAAAGAGGCTGATCCAATGCTCGATGAGCATGAACTCCGGGCGCTCGGCATTATCCCCTGGCAAGATTGCGCGGCGGATTTTGCGGGTGCCGATCTACTGCTTGGAAACGGCTTTTCCGTCAACTTGACTGGCGTATTTTCATACGGCTCGCTCTTTGATAAGTTCTTAACCCTTTGCGATCCCGCATACGCGGCCGTGCTGCGGGGATTTGGCACCTCCAACTTTGAGTCAATTCTAGAAGACTTGGGTACGACCAAACGAGTCAACACGCTTCTCGCTCTGCCGTCGTCCCCTGTTCGCGACCTGGCAGACGCCGTCCGCGAAGGATTGGTTGCCACCATTGAACAAGTCCACCCGAGAAAAGCAAATGTGAACTGGCGTCGGCTTGAACGCATCGCCCAAAGTTTTGACGAGTTTGGCAACGTTTTCACTCTCAACTACGATGCACTCCTATATCACATCGTAATGATCGCGAAGGAGCGCGACGTACCCAACCGCATCACTCGCTACAATGACTACTTCTGGGAGCGCATTAGCGTCGACCATTTGCGGTTTATGGGGTTCCAAAACTACCCGTACAAGCATCTGTACTACCTGCACGGCGCACTGTTTCTGTTCACGCTTGTCAGCGATAACTTCGATGAGACTGAGGTTAAGCGCAGCACCTCGGGCAATAACGAACTCCTTGACGCCATCGCTAGCGCGATACGCTCGGGCAATCTGCCTCTTTTTGTTAGTGAAGGAACCAGTGCTGAAAAGCGGCGGGCAATCGAGAGTAGTCCCTACCTTCGCTTCGCGAACGACCACCTTAGGGCAAACCGCGACAGGCTCGTTATCTACGGGGCGTCACTGGGAGACCAGGACGCTCATATCGCCGAAGCGATAAACAGCTCGACGGAGCGCGCTGCGATCAGCATTTACGTTGGGAACAAGTCCGGGCGCGAACTGACGAGGGAGCTCAAGCAGATGAAGGCAGAGCTCTTTGGAGTTGACGATCCTGTCTTCTTTGATTCATCGACGTTGTTCGTATAGTTCCTAGCGTCACGTGCCGATGATCTAAGAGACGACGCTGTCATGACACCTTTGAATTCACTCCCGCCTCGTCATGTCACTGGCTCATCGCGCGGCTTTGCTCGCGACCGTTAGTCTCACTGTCGGCTCGCATGTTGTTGCCGCTCAGACAGCCGCTGCCTGGCGCAGGCTGGGGTGGTCTACTTTCGAAGAAGTCACCGGGAAGCGTGATTCTGTGGAAGTGTTCATGCGACAGATGGCTGGCAACGTCTATGTGCGGCGGAGTTCCTACCGGACCGATCGAATCGGGAATGATGGTGCTAAGTGGCGAAACGCCTATATGTTCGCGACCATTGATTGCGGTCAGCGCACCATGACGCTTCTCCGCAACGAGTACTACGCGAGCGACAGCGCGCTCGTGGATGCACTTCCGCTCAACAGCCCTCCCATCTCGGCAGAAAGGATTGGACTGTCGGACGGTCTGCGCGATTTCTATAACGCCGCCTGCGGAATTGCGAAGCCCTAGTTTCGGCGCGTCTTCACTGCCTATTGGAAACTCAGCGGCGCTACAGTGCTAATGGGCAACTCGGCACGCATGACCAATGCGTGACGCGGAATGGCCCATCGCCGACTGTCGAAAGTCGGCCAAGCAACTAAGCAGCGCTGCCGAAAGAGGTGATCAGTCCTCGCGCTAGGATGTCGCTGGGCGAAAGTGGCCGAAGCACCGCTATTCAATGAGGACTGGGCCCCAGAGAACGACTCGAGGAGGCCCCGATTCCGGAAAGATAGGAGACGAGAATTCTCCTCCATGAGCGCAGGCCCTCCCAAGGCGGATAACGGCCTGTGCCGCCTTTTCAAAGGCAGGCTTCGTTAAGCCATCCCCTTCTGGGACTTAGATGCCTAAAGAACATCGCCAGAGTCCAAACACGAACTGGCGGATCTCTCGATCGACGTTGAGCGTTATCTCCGCTGTCTCTCAGCGCACGTATCAACCCTGGCCCGTTCGTCGAACATGAATGCACTAAAATGGCCTGTCGCGATGCGGGAACGCAGATCGACAATTTGGATCGCTGTAGTCGTGGCCGCCCTGCTTCTGTATCTATTCGAGCGTCGCTACGCGATCCGAAGCGGGAATCCGTCCAGTGTCGATCTTCTCGCCGTCGCAACGGTTTTGGCGCTCTCACTTTCAGCGGCGTTCAAAGAGGTCACGTTGGGGGGCGTGAGCTTCAAACGGTTTGTTCGCCGCGAGGTCATCAGAGCAGAGTCCGAGGCGCGTCGCCTTCTTGCAACTGTCGATCTTGCGATGATGCCGATCTGGGAGAGGGAGCACAGTAGCGTTCCGTCGGATTGGAGCGCCCAGAAAGTGGAGTTGCTGGCAAGGACTGTTCGCGACCTGGAAGACAAGTTCCGAAAGGCCTCGCCGAAAGACCGAGCTGCGTACGCTATTGCCCTTAGAGATGTGTACTGGCAATGGCTAGCAGCTGCACGGCACCACTGGGCGAGTTCTGCACCCTATCATGACGTCTGGCGCCACGTTGAGAAGGGGTTCGCTGAAATTGGTGGGCTCAAACATGAGCCGACGCGATAGAATCGGCGCGCCACCAGCGCGTACACCTCGGCTCATGGAAGAGTGCAGCTCGCGAGATATATTAGAATACGTAAATGAGTTCGCTGGCTTGCAGATTCCGCAATGAGGCGTTGTGGGAGTGACTGGGCCTCTAAACGCGCCTGACAGCTCGCGGGCACCCATATCCGTCGCCGGCCGCCGGAAACCGGCGAGTCGCGGCCACGATCTCCACACCAGTCTGAATAGCGATTTCATACGAGGCGCTGTTCATCCCTTCGTGCATAGGCATCTCACGTCTTGAGAACCAATTGATCAGCGCACTGCGGCGGCTGCTGGGCATACCCTCCGACAAATGGATTCGGCTCGCTGCTCGACAGCGAACCTCGCGCTATTGGTTTATCCGACAGGCAATCGCCAAGGCCAGATTCAATCTCGCGCGCCGCGGTTTCGCGGCCAGGGATTTCGGCCGAGGCACTGCGACGTCTTTCAACGTCTCATACCAAGTCCTTCGTGCCATTGCCGGTCCCGCCACGCTCGCAACGATTGTCGTGGCGATTCTCGGTTTCTTCAGTGCACACGTGCCTTTGGCGCCCGGTTCCTGGCGCTGGGTAGGCCGTGTTTATCGCTTCATTTCGAGACTTGGCGACCCCAACGCTCATATCGCGCTCTTCAGCACAGCGGCGCAGATCGCTGGCGTCTTTCTCGGACTCTATTTTACGACGCTCGGCGTGGTTGCAAGCACGTCCTACAAAGACGTTCCGGCCAACCTCCGGGCGGTAGTAATTGAAGAGCGCGCCGGTACAGTCTACCTCAGGGTTGTCGCGTTCACAGGCGCGGCGGCGCTGATATGTCTTGCAGCGAACGCCATGGGATGGTCCCCTGGGGTCTTGAACGCAGGGCTCATCGCCATCCTCTCTGCGCTTTCCGTGCTCAGTTTCACCATGCTGGGGCTGAGAGCTTTTCAGTTCCTGGATCCAACGTCTATCGCGACATATCTCACCGGTCGCATTCTCGACGCCGCACGAGCGAGCACTCCTGATGGGTTCAAATGGGATGACTCGTCTTTTCAAAGCCACCAACAGCGGTTGGCGGAGGGTGCTGTCGATTCACTGGCGCACCTCGGAAGTCTCGCCGCGGGCACCACAATTAGCGCGGCTGGGGTTGCGGCGGTGGCAGACCGCGCGTTAGCCACATTGCTCTCGTATACGCGACTGAAACGAGATATACCGAGCGACAGTTACTGGTTTGAGCGCACGATGCGACATCAGTCCTGGCTGACGGCGTCGGGCACATCGATCGAGATGGCTGTGATTTCGGGCGCTGGCATCCAGCCTTCTGCGGAGCCTGATCGTCAATGGCTGGAGAGCCGCCTGATCTCCATCGTCGGACAAGCTGCCAACACGTTGGTCGGAAGGCAGGAGTTCGAATACGCGGCTCCGATGCTGCAACGTGCACTTGAATGTCTGGACAAACTAGCCGCGCAATGGGACCTGGATACCGCCATCGCGCTGAACGATCGATTGTCCCGATTGCTTCCGGGCCTTCTCGCGTCACAGATCAACCCGACGACGTTTGCTGAAGATGAACGCATCGCAGTCTACCGATCGGCAGTTATCGACGCACTCGCTGCCGGTCCTCCGGCGATCGTCGCGGGTACCGGGCGCGCCGCCGCGAGCCTATCTCCGCAAGCTGTAGAGGCTCTTGCTGAGAGGCGGGTAGCAACAAATGCAACGGAACCGCTCGGCCACGCAATGCCAGCTACTGTTGCCGGCAATATGCGTTTCTTCGGCGGCGCGCTTGATTTTGAGCGAAACGTTGAGGGTCGTCCGATCACGCCTCCATGGTTCGTGGCACACCACCTCGCACGGGTCTATTGCATCAGCCTCAAGGAGTCGGTGGAACAGCTTGTCTCGCTGTGCGAGGCGGCCTATTCAGACTTTACACATGAGACTAAACCTTCCGCCGTTGCGGACGACCTATTGCTCATTGTTCACCGCGGGCGAGAGGCGTGTAACAAGCTTGAAGTACACGGGCAAAGACTAGCTGCTGCCGCGACTGGCCTACGCGCCCTTCAGCGCGCCTTCGGAGAGCAGGACTGGGTGGAGATCGACACAGCGAAGCTTTCCGAGCAAGCACGACGACTCGACGCAAAGTTGCTGCGCACGCTTGGCAAGATTGCGCCGAGACTCTCAACTGCTCCTCACTCAGGCCGCTCGCCGGACGCACTTGGGTTCGCGTTCACCACAATCGGCAACGAGGCCTTTAAGGCACTTCTTGCGCGGGACGATGTGCTGTTCGCCGACCTCTTTCGCCCGTACCTGATCATCGGTCTGCAAATCTACGATCGAACCATGGCCGAACTCACCAATCGAGACCGGGAGGTACAGCTCCTCTTCTCGTTGGACGTGTTGGTCGAGATCGCGGAGCTATCGGGATACGGGTATCTGTATTCTCACACAGTTGGAGGAACGGCTTGGACGACTGTACGGTCTATGTGGAACGGGCTTCTCTCAAAGGTTAGCGAGCCGAAGCGGTTGGTTTCGCTCATGCTGCTGGCAGATTCATATCGCGACAGTCAGCTTGGCGTTAGCACTCCACGAGAATTGCTTCGCACGAACTGGAAACAGCGATTTCTCGCGGCCATGGCCGAAGCACATCTCGCGAGTGACGATCTGCTATCCTCGTCACATGGCGAAGACGAAATCGGCTCCGTCCCAGTCGATCCGCTCACCCATGCAGCATTGCGCAACTTTTCAATCATGACCAACGCGAGAGAGGTTTTTTATGTTGCCTATCTCGAACAACGGCCCGAAGGGGCAGGCGCTGAGCTCGGGCGCGGGACAATAAGGCTAAAGGACGACCTCGAACGGGTTTGTCACTGGCGCGAAGAGGCGAATCGCGACGGCACCGGGCCTTTCGGTAAACGGTCGCGAAGGGGATGGTTCGGTCGCCTCGAGACACAACCGCCCAACTCACGCGCCAATGGCGAGAATCTCGAAGAGACACCAGCAGGCGATTCATCTGCCCCCCAAGGAGATGCCGAAGACGATTCGGCCGGAGGGGACACATGACATACGACCGCGGTAAGCCATGGACTGCGGCCGGAGCGCGCGCCGACCGTCGTTCGCTCGATCTCCAGGCCAACAGACACGAAGCCGTTGACGAGGGCTCGGTTCGCAAACTGCGCGGAATGAACTCGCACTTTCCGCACATGTTCACCGACGACGTACAGAACAAAGTCTTTCCGATCGGCGGCGAGATCCGCAAGACACGTTCACCAATCGCAGTCTTGTCGGTAGAGGGAGCGGACGCCGGCCGGATCGAGCAAATGGCAACATTCGCGTTTGGCACTGCGGCCTTTGGTCGAGATGGATCGTTTTCCGACGCGTTCGCGGAATGGGCGCGAAAATGCACCTACTCGCTTGTCCGAGAGGGCCGAGCGTGGTACGAGCTCGCGCTATTGCGCGCGGAAGACTCTCGGCCTCCTGTCGGGTTTCGGATATTTCATGTCTACTCCGGACGTGTTCAGCGCCGTTACAAATGGTTCGGAGAATACGTTCAGACCATTCCGGCGAACTCGGTGCTTCGCGACCGCTATCCATACCAGGAGCAGCCTCGGAAGCCGCCGCCATCCGTTATACTCGGGGGGCCGTCGCGTGTGATTGAAGTTTCGTTGCCTGGCGCGCTACGAGCGTTCCATCAAGCTGCAATCGAGTTGGCGGCCATCGGCCCAACAACACTGCCGTCATTCATGATGCCCCCGTATGCCTCGGAATCCGGCAAGCGCATACCCTATGACTTTGACGAATTCCGTCGAACTGAGCAAATCGCCGTTGCATCGGCGACAAGGCATGTCGGCTGGTACGGACGCGGCAGTTTTGGCGATGCCCAAACCGAGTACTACTCAATCGCGCGACGGCTGCAGTTCGAGCGCTCGCTCCAGGGCCTCCGCGCGCACCTTGCGGCGTCTGCAAATCGAATTCTGGCGCTAGCCGGCAAGGAACTTGGATTCCGTGCGCACCTGGAACTGAAAGGTTTGTCGACCGCCGCAGACGTTGACGAGGCATCGACCCTGCTGGCGGAAGGACGTATTGGCCCAGCGAAGCTGCTCGAGCGTTTCCACTTCTATTAAGAGTCTACTCTAGCGAATACGGGAAGGGCTCCAGCAAAATAAGCCTCTCGAACCGCGAGGCCGATACTTTGACATCGATTGCGACGGCGGATCGGTATCACGGCGTGGATCAGATCCCGGCCGACATGGGACGGCAGGCGAATACTTGAGCGGGGCCGGGTGGCTGTTCATCCGCATCTGTGCCACGCGTTTCTACCGTGACCCTGACGAAGCGATGAAGTTGGTGCTCTCAGAGCTGGAGCGGGTCGAGATTCAACCGGCGGGGACCCATGTCGTCTCGCCGAGTGGCAGTGGAGCGGGGCTTCGCGACGTCGTCATGTGGCGGCATCGGAGATCATAAGGAAATTGGAATGGCTGGAGCCGGCTGCGGCTTGGATCAGTCCCAGTTGCAGTCACGAGTCGTTCGTTGAGGCCGACAACAGAGTTGGCCCGATGAGCTATTGTGGGGCAGACCACTCGGGCGGAAAGCCGAGTGGTCCGTGTCACAACGAGCGACGACTAACGAAGCTGGAGCTGCAGCCGGACCGCGCTCGGCCCGACGTCTAAACGTCCTCGCGCTCCCACGCCAACGAGCTCTCGCGAATAGAGCGAGACTCCCCACCGTCGTGCTCTACGATCTGAAGGCCGCGCGGCGCGTGAAACGGCGGGGGTCAGACCCCAGGTGCACACTGGAGCGTCGTCACACTGCTCGTCACAGTTGAGGTTCTCCAATGAGAAAACCTCTCCAGATGCGTTCACGCGCCCGGTAAGGAAACAATGCTTTGGCCGAAGTGGAGACACGTCGGAACTCCCCCGACGTTCGAGCGCGACGCGCTCAAGCTGCTTGCAGAGCAGAGCGGGAACAGCCTGCACTACTCGCCGACCACGAAATGCCTCGTCGTGCATCGCGTGGACGGGGCGTGGTTCCGTTCCGCTCCGCTCGAGCGGCTCAGGCTCGACTGGCGGCCGACACGGGCGCTGCCGACGCTCGAGCGAATGACTCTCGTCAAGCTATACGACGGTCGTGACGGAGAGGCGGTGTATTGCGATACAACGTTCTGCTTGAGGCAGTGGAAGGCGAACGGAGAGTGGATGTCGACGCGCATGATCAGCTGGTACGACCCGAGCGCGTCGGTGTGGAGACGATTGCGGGACGCCGTGATGTGGCGGCTGATTCGGCTCGCGATGCCGAGCGACCACACCCGGAGCGACTCATGATCTGGGGAGTCATCGCAGGGCTCTTCGTGCTCCTTCTCGTCGTCGGCAGCTGGCCCGTCTCTAAGCGATACGCTCGGATTCCCGTCGCTCTGAGCTATCCGATTTGGGTCGGCATCTTCTACTGTCTCTATGTCGCTTTGCGTCGATGACAAGCGAGAGTGTCGTGATGCATCGAGCCGGAGCTCTCTCGCGCCTGAGCCGTGAAAGACGGGATCGACAGCACCGGTCGTCGAAGTCTTGTCAGGCTGGCGCCTTCGTATATACAGTTTCGTCGGTACCTACATACGGAGGACCCGTGGCCAAGAAATATCCGCGGACCGCGAAACGCGCCAAACGCGTCGAGGAGCCCAAGGTGGCGATGAGCTATCGCGTGTCCCGCGAAAAGATCGCGCGCGCGCAGCGCGTCCTTGGGACATCCACGGCCACGGCGACGATCGAGGAAGCGCTGGACTTTGTGGTCTTTCGCCGCCAGCTCGTCGACGGCGTGAACAGTGCGTTCGGCATCCCGATGCGGGACGCGTTTCCGGCGTCGCGCACTCGGAAACGTCGCTCGCCGTAATGGCACGCCGTCGTCGCGCTCGCCACGCGGGGGCGGTGTTGGTCACCGGGAACACGGCCGATTTTACGCCAAGGTGCGACGGTTCGATTTCGTCGCACCCTGGCCCTAATGGTGCGCTCGTGCTGGTGGTCGCGCTGAAACGCCCGATGGGGCACCGCGCGAGCCACAATTTTGGTGGGAATCACCCCCGCGCTGGAGTCAGTGATCTCTGCGTTGGTGTCGGTCACTGTGCATTTGGTGCACGTGATCTCACTGCGGATGCTCGTCATCTCGCGGTTGGTGCACGTAAGCTCGTGAGTTGGTGCGAGCGATCGCTTCGTTGGTGCACGTGATCTCTGCGATGCTGCGACGCCGCTCGTGCCGAGTTCCACGTGGGCTCGCCGATGGTGCAAGTACGGTGAGGAGTGGTGCTCATCACGTTTCGAGGCATGCGAGTCTCAGCCGATGACGTACACAGTGAGATCGGCGCAGTTGCGAGCGAAGTTCGCATGGTTGGCAGGGGCGTCGTCAACCGTCGCAGTGAGCTGTTCGCCGAGTGGTGTCAGGCAAGTGGAAGTGCCGGTCATCTGAGCATTCGGGGAGAATGAGATACGCGGCCGGTACGACGACGTCCATGACTGAGGCGAGCCAAATCGTCGGATGTGCCAATGGCCTCGTGGCGCAGAGCCGCAGCGTGTTTGCGGCCGAGTAGCTGAGTGTGCGGCGTGTCATGCCGCCTCGGCGTTCGAGCCAGTCATGTTGATGCGTGGTGCGAGTGACCTGCACGTATCGGATCAGCGGGTCGCACGTTGTGTTTTGCGGAAATTCACTTTGGTGCGTGTCATCTCGTCGCACGGACCAGACGATTGCGCGCCGCGAGCAGGTATTTCCTAATCCACAGCGCAGCCGCAGACGCACGACGCGGTCGCTCACCCGCTGTTGCTCGATGCATTCGTTGCCGTCATGACGAGCGCGAGACTCGGCAGTCGCCGTCTATGCGACGCCGAGACTGAGCCGGACACCGTGCCAACGTCGGTCAAGAAACTTGTCGCAATCGAGACCGCGCGACGATGCCGACCATCTCCGATGGCCCGATAGATCCAGCAATCCGTCCAGCCGTCGTCCTGCTCGGCAGCCGCGCGACGTCACTTTGATCCGATTATCTCGCGGTCGTTCTCGAGATGACGTAGCCGCCGCCGTCGCCGCATTCGTGTCGCCGGTCAGCCTTTGCCTCGAACGCCAGGTATTCCTCGACTTTGAGTGGCTTAAGGTCGAGGTATTGGTCGCGCCTGGCCGAGTGAGCGCTCGGCCCGTCCGGCCGAGAGAGCAGGCGCGGATTCGCGTGGTACCACCCGCGATGTCCAGCGTGGACTGTTTCCGTCGGAGCTGAGGGTCGGTGAACGAAAGTGCAGTGTCAGACCCCCCTCGGTGGACACCTCAAAACCGGCCACTCGTGGACACTTCAAAACCGGCCACCAGGCCGGGCGCGTCCGAGACTGAGGGAGAGTAACAGGACGGTCATTCGGGCTGCAAATCACTCTGCACTTTCGTGCGCCAGCTGCG
>LNAP01009504.1_pt1 | contig 12001 bp, 11 predicted proteins | sample 602601 | NCBI WGS metagenome assembly LNAP01 (sample SAMN02440304, study PRJNA202911) | soil metagenome | biome: Subtropical and temperate rainforests or woodlands; isolation source: soil samples (1 kg each in a 20% v/v slurry with milli Q water) were... ... | reverse complement strand
CGGCGTTGGCCGGCGGGGCGCTGCTGCTCGGCGCCGACCTGGTGGCGCACACCATCGCCGCGCCGGCGGAGCTGCCGCTGGGCATCGTTACCGCCGCTATCGGGGCGCCGTTCTTCCTCTGGCTGCTGTTGCGCCGCCGCGCCGATCTGTTCGGATGATGTCCATGTATGAGGCAAAGAACATCGATTATGCGGTCCCCGGTCGGCTGCTGCTCGACGGCGCCGATCTCGCGGTGCGGCCCGGTCGGGTGACGGCGCTGATCGGCCCCAATGGCGCTGGCAAGTCGACCTTGTTGAAGGTGCTGTCTGGCGAACTGCGCCCGAAGCGGGGCCAGGTACAGGTCGACGGGCAGGACATCGTTGCGCTTGGGCCTGCCCGGCTCGCCCGGCGGCGGGCGGTGCTGCCGCAGGACGTGCAGGTGGCGTTTCCCTTCACCGTCGCCGAGGTGGTGGCGATCGGCCTGCCACCGGGCGAGCGGGCACCCTCCCGTATCGCCGAGGCGCTGGAGAGGGTGGACCTCTGCGGTTTCCGCGACCGGCCCTATGCGGCACTGTCCGGCGGCGAGCAGCAACGGGTGCAGATCGCCCGTGTGCTCAGCCAGCTCGCGAGTTGCGAGGGGCGAGGTTATCTCCTGCTCGACGAGCCGACCTCCAGCCTCGACCTTTCGCATCAACTCATGGTGGTGGATCTCGCCCGGCAGGTGGCCCGGGCTGGCGGCGGAGTGGCAGCGGTGCTGCACGACCTTAACCTGGCGGCGATGATCGCCGACGAGATCGTGGCACTGAAGGACGGACGCGTGGCCGCGCGGGGGGCACCGGCCGAGGTGCTGACCGACGCCATCGTCGCCGACCTCTACGCGGTGGCGACGCGGATCAGCACGGCGCCGGCGGCCGGGCCATACCTGCTGCCGCAGGCGATGAAGCGGGCCTGAACCGCACCACTGGGAGACGCGGGCGGCGTCCCCCGGTGGCCTGCTCCGACGTTCGGATGACCGTCCGGCTCACTTCAGCTTGTCGACACCGAGGCCGAAGGTGATGGCTCTGTTCTCGCAGGCGTCTCCTTCGTCCGCGGCCTCCTAAAGGACAAGGCAGCGGCGCAGTTCCGCTGAAACATTGCGCCGGGCCGCTTTGGCGCGCCCGTCAGTCTCGGAAATAGTCCGGCCAGCGGGCGCGCAGATCGCTGGAATAGGCCAGCGACTTGGAGAGATGCGTGCGCAGCGCATTTTGCGCCGCCGCCGGGTCGCCGGCCCCGATGGCGGCGGCGATGGCTTCGTGGTCGCTCACCACCTGCTCGGCCTTGCCGGGCATCGGCAGGTGCAGCCGGCGGATGCGATCGATGTGGCCGGAATGCCGGCGCACCATCACCCACAGGTCCGGCACGCCGGCGGCTTCAAAGAAGATGCGGTGGAAGTCGCGGTCGGCGCGGTGGAAGGCCTCCAGGTCGCCGATGGCGAGCAGGGCCTTCTGGTGCGCTATGGCGCCGGTGAGAGCGGCGACGATCTTGCCTCGCTCCGGCATGGCGGCGATGACACGCACCGCCTCCTGCTCGATAGAGCGCCGCAGGAATTGCGCCTGCGAGGCCAGCTTGAGGTCGATGGGGCTGACCACGGTGGCGTGCTGCGGGAATATCTCGACCAGCGCCTCTTCCTGCAGCCGCAGCAGCGCATCGCGAACCGGGGTGGAGCTGAAGCCGAACAGCTTCTGCAACTCCAGCCGGGAGATCAGCGTTCCCGGCGGCAGGGTCAGCGCGATGATCTGCTCGCGCAGATAATCGAACACCTGCGGGGCGGCGTGGCGCGAGCGGTCGCGCGGTGGTCTAGGAGTGAGAATCTCATCGATCGACATGGCACGATCCTACACCAAACTCATATTGACTTCAGTAATGCATTAGCGCTTTAGTTGACGCGTCAAACAAGGTCGCCATGCCCGCACGAAGCGGGCGGCGCGAAGACCGGTCAGGTTCTCCGCGACCTAAAAGCGCGACCTCACTGGAGGAAACATGACCTGCTTCAAGCTCGCTTCGCTGGTCGTATTGGCGACCATTGCCGCCGCCCCTGTCATGGCGGCCCCGTTCCCGGATAAGCCGGTAACCATTGTCGTGCCGTTCCCACCCGGCGGCGCCTCCGACAGCACGCGCCGAAGATGCAGGAGGCGCTCGGCCAGCCCGTGGTCATCGAAAACCGCCCGGGAGCCAACGGCTCCACCGGCGGTGGCCTGGTCAAGCAGGCCAAAGCCGACGGCTATACGCTACTGGTGGGTTCGATCGGCGTGTTCGCGATCAATCCGGCGCTGTTCCCCAATCTACCTTACAACCCGGCGAAGGATTTCGACCTGCTCACCGTCGCCGTGCGCACGCCGAACGTGCTGGTGGCCAACCCGAGTTTCCCGGCCAACAATGTCGCGGAACTGATCGAGTACCTGAAGAAGAACCCCAATACCGTGACCTTTGCCTCGTCCGGCAACGGCTCGTCGGATCATCTGACGGCTGCGCTGTTCTGGCAGAAGACCGGTACCACCGGCATCCATGTGCCCTATAAGGGTGGCGGGCCGGCCATTGCCGACCTGATCGGCGGCCATGCCGACGTCTCGTTCCAGAATCTCGGTGCCGTCGCCAGCCAGATCAAGGCCGGCAAGCTGAAGATTCTCGCCGTCACGGCAGCCGAGCGCAACCCGCTGTTCCCCGATGTCCCGACCGCTAAGCAAGCCGGCGTCGATGGCTTGGAAGTCTATTCCTGGCAGGCTGCGGCGGCGCCCAAGGGGTTGCCGTCGGAGGTGCAGGCGCAGCTTTCGAAGGCGCTTGGCGCAGCCCTCGGCGATCCTGCCACCAAGGCCCGCTTCAACGAGCTCGGCTTCGATGTCGTCGCCAACTCGCCGGAGGAGTTCGCCAAGTTTCAGGCGGCAGAGGAAGCGCGGTGGCGCACCGTCGTCACGCAGGGAAAAATCGTCACCCAGTGACGGCGTAAAGCGAGGCGGCATGTGTGCCGCCTCCATCCCTCTCATCGGTGGTCTTCATGAATCTCTCTGTCCGCAGCCCCCGGGATTTCTGGGCGGGCGCGCTTTATGCCGCCTTCGGCGCCACCGGGCTGGTGCTGGCTCGCAACTATGCCAGCGGGTCCGCCGCCGTCATGGGGCCGGGATATTTCCCGACCGTGCTGTCGTGGCTGCTGGTACTGGTCGGCACGGCCGCCATCATCCGCTCCCTGGTCCGGAACGGCGAGGCGGTGGGCGGCATCGCCTGGAAGCCGCTGCTGCTGGTGCTCGGCTCCACCATGGCATTCGCCGCGCTGTTGGAGCCGGCCGGACTGATGGTCGCTTTGTTCGCGGTGTGCCTCGTCAGCGCGGCGGCGAGCGCGCATTTCCGCCTCGAATGGCGCGCCAGCGCTGCCCTTGTCGGGCTGGTCGCGTTCTGCGCCATTGTGTTCGTCGAAGTGCTGCGGGTGCCGATGCCGCTTCTCGGCACCTGGTTCGGGGGCTGAGATGGATATCGCCCACGGCATCCTGATCGGCTTCGAGGCCGCGCTCACCGGCCCGAACCTCCTCTATTGCTTCGTCGGCGTGTTTCTCGGCACCGCCATTGGCGTGCTGCCGGGCCTGGGACCGACGGCGACCATCGCGGTGCTGCTGCCGATGACGTTCGGCCTGGAGCCCGTATCGGCATTGATCATGCTCGCCGGCATCTTCTACGGCGCGCAATATGGCGGTTCGACCACCTCGATACTGGTCAATCTGCCGGGCGAGGCCTCGTCCGTCGTCACCGCGATCGACGGCTACCAGATGGCGCGGCAGGGCAGGGCCGGCAAGGCGCTCGCCACCGCCGCCATCGGATCGTTCATTGCCGGCACCATCGCGACCTTCCTGCTGGCGCTGTTCGCCCCGTTTCTCGCCGACCTCGCGCTGCGGTTCGGGCCGGCGGAATATTTCTCGCTGATGGTGCTCGGCCTCGTCGCCTCCATCGTGCTGGCGAGCGGCTCGCTGCTCCACGCCTTCGGCGCCATCCTCATTGGCTTGCTGCTGGGGCTGGTCGGCGCCGATGTGAATTCCGGCGTGGTGCGCTACACCTTCGGCCTGCCGCAACTGATGGACGGCATCGGCTTCGTCATCGTGGCGATGGGCATATTCGGGCTCGGCGAGATCGTCGGCAATATCGAGCATGAGGCGACCCGGCGCCCGATGGTGAAGACCGTGACCGGCCTGATGCTGAGCCGCGCGGAGTTCCGGCGCATCATTCCGCCGATCCTGCGCGGCACGCTGCTCGGTTCCTTGCTTGGCATATTGCCGGGCGGCGGCGCGATGCTGGCCTCGTTCGGCGCCTATGCGCTGGAAAAGAAGGTCTCGCCCAATGCCGCCGAGTTCGGCCACGGCGCCATAGAGGGCGTGGCGGCACCGGAGAGCGCCAACAATGCCGGCGCGCAGACCTCGTTCATCCCGATGCTGACACTGGGCATTCCATCCAACCCGGTGATGGCGATGATGATCGGGGCGATGATGCTACATGGCATCCAGCCCGGCCCGATGGTGATGACCCAGCAGCCGACCCTGTTCTGGGGCATCATCGCCTCGATGTGGATCGGCAATCTGTTCTTGCTGGTGCTCAATTTGCCGCTGGTGGGGCTGTGGGTACGGATGATCTCTGTCCCCTACCACCTGCTGTATCCGGCGATCCTGGTGTTCTGCGTCATCGGCGTGTTCAGCCTCAACAACTCGACCTTCGACGTCTGGCTGATGAGTGTGTTCGGCCTGCTCGGCTATCTCTTCCGCAAGTTCGCTATCGAGCCGGCGCCGATGCTGCTCGGGTTCATACTCGGGCCGATGATGGAGGAGTATCTGCGTCGGACGCTGCTGGTCTCGCGCGGCGATCCCATGGTGTTCATCACCCATCCCGCGAGTGCCGCGATGCTCGCGCTCAGCCTTCTCCTTCTCGCCGTTGTCCTTGCGCCTGCGCTGCGGCGCACGCGCGAGCAGGCGTTCCAGGAATCCTGATCCATTTGAAGAGCATGCGATGAAAACCGACCGCAAGAACTATGACGGCAAGACTCCCGACACGCTGCGCAGTGCGCGCTGGTTCGCGCCCGACGATCTGCGCAGCTTCGGCCACCGCTCGCGCGCCATGCAGATGGGCTACGCACCGGAGGACTGGGTCGGCAAGCCGATCATCGCGATCCTCAACACCTGGTCCGACGCCAATCCCTGCCACGCCCATTTCAAGCAGCGGGTGGAGGACGTGAAGCGAGGCGTCTTCCAGGCCGGCGGCTTTCCGATGGAGCTGCCGGTGCATTCGGCGTCCGAGACCTTCCTCAAGCCGACCTCGATGCTCTACCGCAACTTCCTTGCCATGGAGGCCGAGGAGGCGATCCGCGCCCATCCCGTCGACGCCGTGGTGCTGATGGGCGGCTGCGACAAGAGCACGCCGGGGCTGCTGATGGGCGCTACCAGCGCCGGGCTGCCGGCCATTTTCGTGCCAGCGGGGCCAATGCTGCGCGGCAACTGGAAGGGCAAGACGCTGGGCTCGGGCTCCGACGCATGGAAGTTCTGGGACGAGCGCCGCGCCGGCAACATCACCGACCAGGAGTGGCTGGAGATCGAGGGTGGCATCGCCCGCAGCTACGGCCACTGCATGACCATGGGCACGGCCAGCACCATGACCGCTATCGCCGAAGCCATCGGCATGACGATGCCCGGCGCCTCCTCGGTTCCGGCGGCGGATGCCGGCCACATCCGCATGTGCGCCGAGGCCGGCCGGCGCATCGTCGAGATGGTGTGGGAGGACCTGACGCCCGCTCGCATCCAGACCCGTGCCGCGTTCGAGAACGGCATCATGGTGGCGATGGCGATGGGCTGCTCGACAAACGCCATCATCCACCTGATCGCGCAGGCGCGCCGCGCCGGCTGCGACATAGGGCTCGATGATTTCGATGCCGCGAGCAGCCGCGTGCCGGTGATTGCGAACATACGCCCCAGCGGCAACGCCTATCTCATGGAGGATTTCTACTTCGCCGGCGGCCTGCCCGCTCTGATGAGCCGGCTGCGCCACGTGCTGCATCTCGATGCCGTCACGGTTTCCGGCCGGACCGTGGGGGAGAACATCGCCGGAGCCGAGGTCTATAACGACGACATCATCCGCAGCGTCGACAACCCGATCTATGCGCAGGGCGCGCTGAAGGTGCTGCGCGGCAATCTGGCGCCGCAGGGCTGCGTCATCAAAGCGAGCGCCTGCGAGCCCCGGCTGCGCCGCCACACCGGGCCGGCCATCGTGTTCGACAGCTATCCCGCGATGAAGGATGTCATCGACCGCGACGATTTCGAGGTCACGGCCGACCACGTGCTGGTGCTGCGCAACATCGGCCCGCAAGGCGGTCCCGGCATGCCGGAATGGGGCATGCTGCCGCTCCCGAAAAAGCTGGTGAAACAGGGCGTGCGCGACATGCTGCGCATTTCCGACGGGCGGATGAGCGGCACCAGCTATGGCGCCTGCGTCCTGCACGTCTCGCCGGAATCCCACATAGGTGGCCCGCTCGCTTTGCTGCGCAATGGCGACCTCGTTTCGATCGACGTCGAGGCCGGCACCATCGACATGGACGTGCCGGAGGACGAGCTCGCGCGCCGCCGCGCCGCCTGGGTGGCGCCGCCGCCGCACTATGAGCGCGGCTATGGCTGGATGTTCACCCGCCACATCCGGCAGGCGAGCGAGGGCTGCGACTTCGACTTCCTGGAGACCGGCTTCGGCGCGCCGGTCGGCGAACCCGTCATCTTCTAAAATCAGAAAGGCAAGTGCCGTGGACATCCCCGCCAACCATTTCAAGCGCGCCATCTATAGCGGCGAGCAGCAGATCGGGCTGTGGAGCAGCCTCGCCAGCCACATGACCGTCGAGATCCTCGCCGGCTCGGGATATGACTGGCTGCTGATCGACACCGAGCATTCCCCCAACGAATTGCCGATGGTGCTGACGCAGCTCCAGGCCTGCATGGAGAACCGCACGCACCCGATCGTGCGCCCGCCGGTGAACGATCCGGTCGTCATCAAGCGCTTGCTCGACGCCGGCGTGCAGACCTTCCTTGTGCCGATGGTCGAGACTGCCGCGCAGGCGGCCGCCGCCGTCGCTTCGACCCGTTATCCCCCGCATGGCGTGCGCGGATTCGCGTCATCCTCCCGGGCCTCGCGCTTCGGTCGGGTGAATGACTACTACCAGCGCGCGCACGAGGAGATCTGCGTGCTGGTGCAGATCGAATCCGAGCTGGGCATGGACAATCTGGAGGCCATCTGCGCGGTGCCGGGGGTCGACGGCGTGTTCGTCGGGCCGGGCGACCTGTCCGCTGCGATGGGCTACCTCGGCGACCAGGGCAACGAGGCGGTGGTGACCGTCATCGAGCAACTGATCCGGCGCATCGTCACCAGCGGCAACCGGGCCGGCATCCTCACCGGCGACGAGGCCCTTGCGCACCGCTACATCGCGGCCGGCTGCATCTACACGGCAGTGGGTTCCGACACCGGGCTGCTGGCACGCGGCTCGGAAGCGCTGGTAAAGAAGTTCAGGGTCTGACCTCCTGGCGTTGTGAGTTGCACGCGCCCCCGCCCAACTCACAATGCAGCGCTCACCAGTGGAGTGATTGATGGTGGAGCGCCGCGGAAGCCGTGGGTAGAGGCAAGCCTACAGCACCTCGGATCAGGTCGCTGATAGCCCCCCGCTCGGGATCATCGCCCACTGAGCACCATAGTTCTTCCAACGGCGAACTGCGGTGCCGAGTGAAGCAGGCGAGACAGGATCGCCCATACGCCGAACACCCCGAGCACCCAAGTACGTCGGACTCACTCGAGCGCGTCGGCGACCGCCTTGCCGCAGGTGACGGTGTCGGCCGTACCGCCGACGTCGCCGGTGCGGGCCTTGGGCTCGACCAGCACTCGCTCCATCGCCCGCACGATCGCGGCGGCCGCCTCCGGCTCGCCGAGGTGATCCAGCATCATCGAGGCGGACCAGATCTGGCCCATCGGATTGGCGATGCCCTTGCCGGCGATGTCCGGCGCCGAGCCGTGAACCGGCTCGAACAGCGAGGGGTGGGAGCGGTCTGGGTTGATGTTTCCCGAGGGCGCGATGCCGATGGTGCCGGTGCAGGCCGGCCCGAGATCGGAGAGGATGTCACCGAACAGGTTGGAGGCGACCACCACGCCGAAGCGGTCCGGGTGCAGCACGAACTGCGCGGTGAGGATGTCGATGTGGTACTTGTCCGTGCGCACCTCGGGATAGTTCGCCTTCATCGCGTCCACCCGCTCGTCCCAATAAGGCATGGTGATCGCCACGCCGTTCGATTTCGTGGCTGAGGTGAGGTGCCTGTCGGGGCGCTGCATCGCCAGTTCGAAGGCATATTTCAGCACGCGGTCGACGCCGTGCCGGGACATCACGGTTTCCTGCATGACGATCTCGCGCGATGTGCCGGGATACATCCGCCCGCCGATCGAGGTATATTCTCCCTCGGTGTTCTCGCGCACCACCCAGAAGTCGATGTCACCCGGCTTGCGCCCGACGAGCGGGGACGGCACGCCCGGCATCAGCCGCACCGGCCGTAGATTGACATATTGGTCGAACTCGCGGCGGAACTGCAGCAGCGAGCCCCACAGCGAGATGTGGTCCGGCACGGTGTCGGGCCACCCGACGGCACCGAACAGGATGGCGTCTGACGAGCCGATGCGCTCCTTCCAGTCCTCGGGCATCATTTCGCCGTGGCGGACATACCAGTCGCAGCAGGCGAAGTCGTGCCAGGTCTGCTCCAGGGTGAATCCGTGGAGCGAGGCGGCCTTTTCCAGCACGCGGACGGCCTCGGGCATCACCTCCTTGCCGATGCCGTCACCGGGAATGACGGCGATCTTGTAGCGTCTATCGGCCATGTTCTGTTGTCTCCTGTGATGGTGAACGAACGGCTGCCGTCAAGCCGTCGGGGCGAGCCTGAGGCCGCCAATGTGGAACGCCTTGGGCTCGAGATATTCCGCGATGCCGAGATAGCCGCCCTCGCGGCCGAGGCCGGACTGCTTCACTCCGCCGAAGGGGGCGACCTCCATCGAGACCGAGCCGGTGTTCAGCCCGACCATGCCGAAGTCGAGCGCCTCGCCGACTCGCCAGGCTCGATGCAGGTCCTCGGTGTAGAAATAGGCGGCAAGGCCGAACGGCGTGCCGTTGGCGACCGCGATCGCCTCCGCCTCGGTCTCGAAACGGAAGATCGGCGCGACGGGGCCGAACGTTTCCTCATTGGCGATCAGCATGTCGGTGGTGGCGCCGGCGAGCAGCAGCGGGGCGGCGAAGCGGTCCTCGTCGAGTCCGCCCTGCGCCTGTGCCGCCACACGCGCGCCCTTGGCCAGTGCATCGGCAACATGGGCGCGGACCTTGGCGGTGGCGGCCGCATTGATGAGCGGGCCGATGGCGACGCCGGCCTGCGTGCCGGGACCGACCGTCAGCCCGGCGATGCGCTCGCCGAGCCGGGCGACAAAGGCGTCGTGGATGCCGGCTTGCACGAGAATGCGGTTGGCGCAGACGCAGGTCTGCCCTGCATTGCGGAACTTCGAGGACATCGCGCCCTCGACCGCCATGTCGAGATCGGCATCGTCGAAAACGATGAATGGCGCGTTGCCGCCGAGTTCGAGGCTGAGCTTCTTCAGGGTTCCCGCCGAGGCGCGCATGAGGTGGGCGCCGACCCGCGTTGAGCCAGTGAAGGAAATCTTGCGGACCGCTGGATTGGTGCCGATAGCCGCCGGCAGGCCGGTGACGACGGAGATCACCCCGTCGGGAATGCCCGCCCTTTCGGCGAGCCGCGCCAGAGCGAGAGCGGAGAAGGGCGTGAGCTCGGAAGGCTTGATCACCATGGTGCAGCCGGCCGCCAGCGCTGGCGCGCATTTGCGGGTGATCATGGCGATGGGGAAGTTCCATGGCGTGATCGCCACGGCGACGCCGATGGGCTCCTCCATCATGAGGATGCGGCGGTCGGCGCCGGGCGCGGGAATGGTGCGGCCATAGATGCGCCGCGCCTCCTCCGCGAACCATTTTACGAAGGAGGCGCCATAGCGGACCTCGCCCTCGGCCTCACCGAGCGGCTTGCCCTGCTCGGCGGTCATGATGCGGGCGAGATCGGTGGCATTGGCCAGGATGAGGTCGTACCACCGCTCCAGCAGGCGCGCCCGTTCGGCCGCCGGCACGCGGCGCCAGCTTGCGAAGGCGGTCTCCGCCGCCTCGATGGCGCGCCGAGTCTCAGCACTGCCGCAAGCCGGCACGGTGCCGATCGTCCGACCGGTGGCTGGATCTTCGACGGATAGGACAGAGCCATCATCCGCCTCGCGCCAGTGGCCGCCGATCAGCGCGGCCTCGACGAGAAGGTCCGGATCGTCGAGAGAAAGGCCCGTCGTGGCGGTTGCTACGGTTACGTTCATTGAAAAGCGTCCTTCAATAGCCGCGCGTCCGGTCGACGAGCCCGATCAGTGGCTCGCCCGCGGCATGGCGGCGGAGATTGTCGATAACGGCGAGGGCCGCGCTCTCGGGGCGGGTCTGGCTGGCGACATGCGGCGTCAGCAAGATGCGCGAATGGTTCCAGAACGGATGGTCGGGCGGCAGCGGCTCCGGCTCGGTGACATCGAGCACCGCCGCCGACAGCGTGCCATTGGCGAGGGCCACAAGCAAATCCTCGGCCACCAGATGTCCGCCGCGCCCGACATTCACCCGCGACGCGCCCTTGGGCAAACCGGCGAACAAGCGCCGGTCGAGTATGCCGCCGCTTTCCTCGGTGAGCGGCAGCAGGCACACGAGTATGTCGGTCCGCGCCAGGAAGGCGGGTAGGCCATCGGTGCCGGCGAAGCATTCCACACCCGGCAGCTCGACGGACGAACGGCTCCAGCCGGCCAGCGGAAAACCGAGGGCAACGAGCCTCTCCAGCACCGCTCGCCCGAGGCATCCGAGCCCCATCACGCCGATGCGGCGGGTGGCAGCGGGGCGCGCGAGGAATCGGCCGCCATCTGCGGCGGCGCTGCTGCACGACATAGAATGGCAGGTCACGCCACGTCTCGCTCCTCTCCAGATCTCCCATGTACAGCAGCGCCATCCCGCCGTCTCCGGTCGCCCGTTTGCGCGCTCGCGTCAGGATACCGTGACCCAGAGCTTGCGCACGGTCTCGATGGTGTGCCAGGTGCCGACGAAGCCGGGGCGCATCACGAAGGTGTCCCCGGTGGTGAAGCGGTGCATGGCGCCACCTTCCTCGGTCAGTTCGACGAGGCCGGACAGAACGGTGCAGAACTCCCAGGTCTCGCCCTTGACCGAGCGGGTAATGCCGGGCGTCGCTTCCCAGATTCCGGTGCGGATGGCGCCATGACCGGCGGCTTCGATCTCCCAGGTGCGGTAGCTTGGATCGCCGGCGATTAGGCGCTCCGGTGCTGCCTTGCTGAGTTCCGGGGTGCCGGAAGCGTGCAGATCGAAGGGAACGAGATTGCTCATGTAGGCTGTCCGGTGCGTGGAGGAGGATAAACTTCAGCGTCCGTCGCGCACGAAGGCGGCGACTCGCTCGGCGATCATGATGGTCGGCATGTTGGTGTTGGCGCGCGGAATCGAGGGCATGAGCGAGGCGTCGGCAACGCGGAGCCCTTCGACCCCGAACACGATGCCGGTGGGCGAGGTCACGGCCTGAGGGTCGTCGGCGCGACCCATGCGGCAGGTGCCGGAGGGATGCCATGTTCCGCCGACGTTCAGGCGCACAAAATCGCGGAGCGCGTCGTCGTCAGACAGCAGGCCCCGGAAGGTGATGCCCTGCGTCACCACCGCATGGATCACCGCCGCGCGCAGCGGGCCGGCGATGTCGAGCAGGGCCGCGAGCGCGCCGCGCTGCACCGCGTTCCAGGTGCCGGGAACCGCGATCTTCGCCACGCGCGGGGTGTAGCTCGCCGGAAAGACCACGTCGCGGAAGCCGTCCATGCCGGGATCGAGCAACGCCTCGGCACCCATGCGTAGCGCCGCAGCGAGGCGGACGAGGTCGCGCTC
>LNAP01004961.1_pt1 | contig 12001 bp, 10 predicted proteins | sample 602601 | NCBI WGS metagenome assembly LNAP01 (sample SAMN02440304, study PRJNA202911) | soil metagenome | biome: Subtropical and temperate rainforests or woodlands; isolation source: soil samples (1 kg each in a 20% v/v slurry with milli Q water) were... ... | reverse complement strand
GGCATGGCGCAACGCACGGCCCTGGCGCGCAGCCTGGAGCGCCAGCCGGAAATACTATTGCTGGATGAACCCTTCAGCGCGCTGGATGAAATCACCCGCGGCGAAATGCAGGCGCTTTTGCAGCAGATCACCGCGCGGCACCAGGCCTCGGCCATCCTGGTCACGCACGACATCGATGAAGCCCTCATCCTGGCCGACCGCATCCTGCTTATCGGCCAGTATCCCGGGCGCCTGATAGGCGAGTGGCGCATAAAGCTGCCCCATCCGCGCGACGCGGTGGCGCCGCAGCTGACCAGCGTACGCGTCGAAATCATGCAGTCGCTGCGCGAAGCGCGCGGCGCGGCGTCCCGCGCGGCCCGCCTCGATTCATAAAAAACCCGTTCGCAAACACCCTTGCCCGCCAGCCCTGACCAACAAAGAACTCCATGAAAAAACCCATGCATTACGGCCCTAGCCTGGAAGCCCGCCGCCAGTTCATCAAGCTTTCCACCCTGTTCACCGCCATGGGGGCCCTGCCTTTATTGCAAATGCACAAGGCCGCGAGAGCCGCCGAGCCCGACGCGCCGGTGAGAATCGGCTACCTGGCCATCACCGATGCGACTCCCCTGCTGGTGGCCCACCATAACCAGCTCTTCCAGAAACAAGGCCTGGACGTGGAAAAGCCCCGTTTATTCCGCAGCTGGGCGCAAATCGTCGAAGCCTTCCTGGCGGGACAGGTCAATGTGGTCCATCTGCTGGCGCCGATGACGGTGTGGGCCCGCTATGGCAGCCAGTCGCGCGCCAAAGTCGTCGCCTGGAACCACATGTCCGGCTCGGGCCTGACCGTGCAGCACGACATCAACCAGATCACGGACCTGGGCGGCAAGACCGTCGCCATTCCCTTCTGGTATTCGCTGCATAACGTCGTGCTGCAGCATCTGCTGAAAAGCAAGGGCCTGGAGCCTGTCAGCCAGGGCGAACCCGGCCCCGCGCAGGTAAAGCTGGTGGTGATGTCGCCATCCGACATGGTGCCCGCGCTGGCCAACAAGCAGATAGCCGGATACACCGTGGCGGAGCCTTTCAATGCCTCGGCCGAGGTATTGAAAGTCGGCAAGATCCTGCGCTTTACGGGCGATGTCTGGAAGGACCACGCCTGTTGCGTGGTGCTGATGCATGAGCAGGACCTGGAACAGCGCCCCGAATGGGCGCAGAAAGTCGTCAATGGCATCGTCCAGGCCCAGGCGTGGATACAGGACCATCGCGAGGAAACGGCCCGTATTCTGGCCAAGGACAATCCGCAGCGCTATACCCCGCATTCGTATGAAGCCCTGGCGCAAGTGCTGCTGCCCGAGCTGATGGACACCGCCCGGTACGAGGCGTCGGGCGCCATTGTGAATACCGGCTGGAAGGAAAAGCGCATCGACTTCCAGCCCTACCCCTTTCCCAGCTATACCGAGGAACTGATCAGGAAGCTCAAGACCACGCTGGTGTCCGGCAAGAATGACTTCCTGCAGCGGCTGGATCCGGCCTTCGTGGCGCGGGACCTGGTGGATGACCGTTATGTGAAGAAGGCCATCGCCGACAATGGCGGCATGGCCGCATTCGGCCTGCCCGAATCGTTCACGCGCCAAGAAACCATTACAACCTGAAACCAAGGACGCGGACCGGCCAGGTCCGCGGCGCCATCCGCCGAGCGCAATGATTAAAGCACTGAAACAGATTCATTTGAGCACAAGACTGGCCCTCAGCCTGGGCGGCCTGCTCGTGCTGATCGCGCTATGGGGACTGGGCACGCACTGGCTGCAGGCGAGCATTTCCCTGGCCGGCCTGCTGGGCCCCGGGGAAACCTTCAAAAGCCTTTATGAACTGCTGGTGCAGAATCAGCTGACCTTGCACGCGCTGACCAGCCTGAAACGGGTCCTGATCGGCCTTGGCCTGGCGCTGCTGCTGGGAGTCCCCATAGGCCTGGCGATCGGGACCTCGCGCGCCCTGGAGAACTGCACGGGCAGCGCCTTCCAGTTCCTGCGCATGATTTCACCGCTGTCATGGATGCCGATTGCCGTAATGGTATTCGGCATCGGCGACGCCCCCATCTATTTCCTGCTCACCTTCGCCGCGGTCTGGCCCATCATCCTGAATACCGCGGCCGGAGTGCGCCAGCTGAATCCGAAATGGCTGATGCTGGCCAAGAGCCTGAGCGCCACGCGCCGCGAAGTGCTGTTCAAGATCGTCATGCCAGGCATCCTGGGGCATATCCTGACCGGCGTGCGCCTGGCCATAGGCATCATCTGGATCGTGCTGGTGCCCTGCGAAATGCTGGGCGTCAGTTCCGGCCTGGGCTATTTCATTCTGGACACACGCGACCGCCTGGCCTATTCCGAGCTGATGGCGGTCATCGTGCTGATAGGCGCGCTGGGCTTCATGCTGGACGGCCTGGCCCAGAAACTCTATCAATACTGGACCCACAGCCCGAAGGCGCCGTAGCGCCAGGGACCGCCGAGCCCACTGCTTCGGCCGGGGGACCGGCGCCGCGCCCCCCCTTTCCGGCCAGGCTTATGGCGCAACGATATTCGCCGCCTTGACCACGGCATCCCAGCGCTCGAGTTCCTGCTTGGTGAATTCGCCCAGCTTGGCCGGCCCCATGTATAGCGCTTCGGCGCCCAGGGTCTGGGCTTTTTCGCGGAACGCCGGAGTCTTCATGATGGTTTCGATTTCCGCCGCCAGTTTGTCGACGATGGCGGACGGCGTGCCGGCGGGAGCATAAACGGCAAACCACGACGAAACGAGCAGGTCGGGGTAGCCGGCTTCGGCGGCCGTGGGAACATCGGGCAGGGTGGGCAGGCGGGTCGTGCCGGTCACCACCAGAGGCGTCAGCTTGCCCGCGGCGATATGCGGCAGCAGCGGCGGCGGCGTGGTCATGGTCAGGTCCACCGAACCGCCCAGCAGGTCATTCATTGCCGGGCCGGTGCCGTTATAGGGAATATGCACCAGGCGCGTGCCGGCCATCTGATTGAGCAATTCGGTAGACACCTGCTGCAGCGACCCGACGCCCGACGAGGCGTAGTTCAGCTTGCCGGGGGCTTTCTTGTCGGCATCGACGAGCTCCTTGAGCGTCTTGTAGGGCAAGGTGGAACGCACCACCAGCACCTGCGGCGCCGACAATATATTGGCCACGGGCGCGAAGTCCTTGACCGGATCCCAATTGAGATTAGGCGTGATCAGCGGCGTGATCACCTGGTAGCCCGAGTACTGCAGGAGCAAAGTGTAGCCGTCGGGCTTGGCGCGCGTGACCAGTTGCGCCGCAATGCTGCCGGCGCCTCCCGGGCGGTTTTCGACCACCACGCTCTGTTCCAGCGCGCGGGCCAGGGGTTCGGCTATCATGCGCGCGGTGATGTCGGTCGTGCCGCCCGGCGCGGCCGATACGATCAGCCTGATGGGGCGGTCGGGGTAGGCTTGCGCCTGCGCCGCCGCTGGGCTGGCGCTCATGGCCAGGCCCAGCGCGCAGGCCAGCGCGGCCATCGGGCGTTGGAATTTCATTGTAGATGTCAAAGCAGTCTCCTCGGGTGTACTGGAAAAATACGTCGCTCGGTCAGGCGCCGATAGCGCCATCGAGTATGCCACCAGCGGGGCTGGAACACCCATCCTTATTGCGGCAAGCCGGTTATCATGAAATACGAAAGCCCGATCCGGCGGCGTTGGGTGAAGGACACTGGCCTGAAGGGCGGGGTTGCGCTTAGGCTCGCGGTCAAGCGGCCGGCGGCTGGCGCTGCAGATGGGCGAGCAAAAGCCTGGCCGCCGCGGTCAATGCCTCGGAGTCGCGCACGCCTATCAGCAGCTTGCGGCGCGCCCAGCAATCGCTCAGCGGAATCAGCGACAGCCGCATGGAGCGGGAATGGGGCGATGCCGCCAGACGGGGCAGGATGCCGATGCACTGGGTCGCGACCGCCATGCGGCAGATGGAATCGAAGCCGCGCACCTGTATGCGCAATTTCAAGGTCCTGCCCAGGCGCTCGCTTTCCTCCTGCAGCCGCAGCGCGAGCGAAGTGTTTTGCGAAAGCCCGATGTAGTCATAGGAGAGCGTATCGGCGAAGCTGATCTGCTTGCAGTCCGCCAGCGGATGGTGCGGCGGCACTATCAGCACCAGATCATCGTAGCGGTAAAGGTAGGTATGCAGGCCCGCGCAGGACGTGCGGTCGGCGAAAATCCCCAGGTCCGCCAGATTGTCGACGACCGCCTTGACGATATTGGTGCTGTTCTCTTCCTTCAGGCTGATGCGGATCGCCGGATGGGCGCGCATGAACGCGGCCAAGTCATCCGCCAGGAACTGGGTGATCGCGGAGGTATTGGCCGCAAGGCGTATATGCCCTTTTACGCCAAAGGCATAGTCGGACAGAGCGCTGGTCATCTGCTCCATTTCGTGGGCCATGCGCAGGGAATGGTGCAGAAAGGCCTGGCCCGCGTCCGTCAGCTCGACGCCGCTGGCGTGGCGATAAAGCAGCTGGGTGCCCAGCGCCGCCTCCAGGTCCGAAATGCGCTTGCTGGCGGCGCCCACGGCCAGATGGGACTGCCGGGCGCCCGCCGATATGCTGCCTTGGCGCGCCACGGCGATGAACAATGAGAACGTGACGAGGTCGAAGCGGGCAAGGTTCATGAAAAAAATGTGTAAGGTCGCGCGAGAGTCCGATCGTAGAACGGAAACGGGCGGGGCTCAAGCGTGAAGAACTCCGGCCTGAAGGGCGACGCTTGCACTTAGGCTCGTGGTCACGGATGATCAGCCAGCACGCACGCATAAAGCAGCTTGTCGGCCGCATAGCAGCCGCAGGCCGCGGCTTCGAGTCCCGCGCGGTCCATAATCATGATGTCGCCGCGATGATAGGCTATGAGCCCGCGCTGCTTCAATGCGCTGGCGGCGCGGGTGACGCCGACCCGGCGAACGCCCAGCATGTAGGCCAGGAATTCCTGGGTGATGTGCAATGCATCCGAATAGGCCCTGTCGTGCATCATCAGGAGCCAGCGCGCGAGGCGGGCCTGGACCACATGAAAGCGGGTGCAGACCGCGGTCTGGGCGAATTGGGCCGCCATGACATACAGGTAGCGCTCAAGCAGGCGCACGAGCGCGGGACTGGACCCGATTTCCCGGCGGAAAGCCGCGGCGCCGATGCGCAGCGCCTTGCCGCTGCCCTGCACCACGGCGCGCAGCGGCGAGGCGCCCACCCCCAGGAACAAGGGCATCCCGAGCATGCCCTCGTCGCCCACCAGGCCCACTTGCAGCGCGGCATGGCCATCGATGGGCGCAATAAGCGAAATAAGGGCTCCGGTGGGAAAGTAGGCATGGTGGCTTATTTCGCCGGCCTCCGCCAGCACGCCCGCGTACTGCAGATCGACCCGCTCGCAAGCCACCATGAAGCGCTCGCGGTCCTTGCGCGGCAAGGCGGCGAGCAGGCGATTGGCGGCGGGCGCTGGCGGTTTGCTTGGCACTTCGGTTCTCCTGGACGGTCGGTTTCATCCGTGCGCGGCTAATGGCGCAAATGCATGGCGATACAAGATCGCCATGACAGTCTGTCGCGGAATCACAGGCGCGTCCGGGCGGTAGCGCACCTAGCCCGCCAGGCGGATAGCGCAGTGTCTTTCGAAGCGGGGGCAGGACGGCCTAGGGAAACCTGACCTCGGGCAACAGGCGGTCGTATTCCTTCCTGACGACCGCGTAGCATTCGCAGGTCCGGGCTTCCAGCCCGGCGCGATCGAGCACGGTGATATGGCCGCGGCGATACTTGATCAGGTCCGCTTTCTGCAGATTGCCGGCGGCCTCGGTGACGCCTTCGCGGCGGACGCCCAGCATGCTGGCAATCAGTTCCTGGGTAATGATCAGTTCGCTGGAGTGCCGCCGGTCGAGGCTGAGCAGCAGCCAGCGGCAGAGCTGCTGGTCCAGGGAGTGGTGGCGGTTGCACACCGCCGTCTGCGCCATTTGCGTCAACAGCGCCTGGGTATACCGCAGCAGCAGGTGCTGCATCGGGCCGGCGCGCAAGAATTCGTCTTTCAGCACTTGCCCCGGCAACTGGTACACATGCCCGGCGCTCTGCACCACGGCCCTGCTGGGCGTCGTTTCGCCGCCCATGAACAGGGACACGCCGACGATGCCATCATTGCCGACCACGGCGATCTCGGCCGATGCGCCATCCTCCATGACATAGAGCAGCGAAATGATCGCGTCGGTGGGGAAATGGACGTGCCGCATCTGGCTGCCCGATTCATAAAGCACATGGCCCAGCGGCAGCTGGACCAGCTCCAGATGCGGAAACAGGCGGGCCTTGTCTACAGCGGGAAGCGACGCAAGCAGGTGATTCGCTTCAGGTGCGAGTGATGTGGGCAGGGCAATCTCCGGGTCGTTGGCGCCCGTTTTATTGCCGCAACAGCCTGAACGGGACGCATGCTGGACGCATGCCCGCAAGTATAGAGCGCGATCGGAATGATGTGTGCGATATCGCACGAAGCTGATCGCGCTGCAGCCAGCGCTAAACCCGGCGCCAGCATCGCGGCGCCGGACTTAGTCATGCGCGGCTAGATCTTGCCCATCAGGAACAGGACCAGCAGTACGATCAGCACCAGCCCGAGGCCGCCGCTGGGGCCATAGCCCCATGATTTGCTGTGCGGCCAGCTGGGAATTGCGCCGATCAGCAATAGAACCAGAATGATCAACAGAATTGCGCCCAATGACATTTGAATGCCTCCAAGTTGTGAATAGTTGCGGAACCTGGCGAATGCCATGTCTTCATCCGCCATGTTACGCGGCCTGCGGCCCCTGTCTGTACGCTTTCGCACACAGCGGTTTCCCCTGGCCGCCATTGCCGCCGCCCGCCGGAATCGCCCCCTATGTTCGACAGCGCACAGACTGCGCCGGACTCGGCGATCATGCTTGTGCCAACCTAAAACCGGAGTTCACTCATGACACAATTCAGCAAATATCTTTCCGCACTGTTCCTGGCCGTAACCGTGGCCACCGCCGTCGGCTGCACGTCGACCCCCACCAGGGAAGGGACTGCCGAATACGTCGACGACAGCGTCATCACCACCAAGGTGAAGGCCGCGATCCTCAATGAGCCGACGCTCAAGGTCGCTGAAATCAATGTCGAGACCTTCAAGGGCGTGGTCCAGTTGAGCGGCTTCGTCGGCTCGCAAGCCGATATCAGGAAGGCGGTCGAAGTGGCCCGCAAAGTCGGCGGCGTGAAATCGGTCAAGAACGACATGCGCATCAAGTAATGCCCTGAGCAGGGCCGCCATGGCGCAGGCGCATGATTGATGGACTATGATGCAATGGAAGTGACCACCGCCAGCGTACGATACGCTGCGCGTCCATCGCAGCATGTGCAGTGAATTTTTATGCGTGACGCCATGACGCCCAGCCGCCGATTTTTCTTGTTCCGTCGCCTGCCGGGCTGCATTCTTGCAGCCTGCTTTGCCCTGCTCGCCACGCTTACGCTTTTCCGTGCAGGCGCGGCGGGCGTCATCCATACAGAGGCCTCTGAATTCTCTCCCATCGTCGTCTCTGAATATGGCGGCGAGCGCTGCATGAAATTTGACGGGCCGCTGCCCCTGGGCCGCCAAACCTGCATAGATCTGCAGGATCCCGACAAAATGGTGTTCGACTACACGCGCATGATGATGAGCGCCCTGTTCGTCAATCCCGATCCGCAAAAGGTGCTGATCGTGGGCCTGGGCGGCGGCACGCTCTCGCGCGCCCTGGGCAAAGCGCTGCCCGGGGCCGTGATCGACACGGTTGAAATAGACCCGGCGGTCGTGAAGGTGGCGCAGCGGTTTTTCGGCTACGAGCAAGGCCCCGCGCAGCGGGTTTTTCTCGAAGACGGGCGCGCCTTCATCGAACGCGCGCACCGCGACGGCCAACGCTATGATATGGTCATGCTGGACGCGTTCGACACGGATTACATTCCCGCGCATTTGCTTACGCGCGAATTTTTACGGCATGTCCGCGCCATCCTGACCCCCGACGGCGTCCTGGTGGCCAATACCTTCTCGGCCAGCACGGTATACGACAGCGAATCCACCACTTATGCCGATGTATTCGGCCGGTTTTTCAACTTGCGCGGCGGCAACCGGGTAATCATCGCCGTGCGCGGCACGCTGCCGGACCATGCCCGCCTGCGGCGCAACGCCGATGCCGTCGCCGGCAAACTCCGGCCTTTCGGAATCGATGTGAATCGCCAGCTACGGATGTTTTCCCTGGACCGCGACTGGGACGAGAAGGCCCCGGTATTGACCGATTGATATTGACCGATTGAAAGAGACTCATGCATATCCTGTGGAGATATCTGCGCCCGCATGGCCGGCTCGCCGCCCTTGCGCTATTGCTGGCCGCCGCCAGCCAGACGCTTGCGCTGGTCGACCCGATCATTTTCGGCATTATCATCGACGAATACGCCACCAACCGCGCCGGGAAGACCGACCATGAACTAGTATCGGGCGTGCTTACGCTGCTGGCGCTGGCGGTGCTGGTGGCCGTATTGTCCAGGCTGTTCAAAGCGCTGCAGGAATACGTGACGAGGCTGGTCGTTCAAAAGCTTGGCACGCAGATCTTCAACGACGGCCTGCGCCATGTGCTCAGGCTGGAATTCCAGGAATTCGAAGAGCTGCGCAGCGGCGAGATCCTGTCCCTGCTGCAGAAGGTTCGCGCGGACAGCGAACGCTTCATCAACGCCTTCATCAACACCGTGTTCGCCGCCGCCGTCGGGATCGCCTTTCTTACCTGGTATTCCATCACCAAGCACTGGATGCTGGTGCCGGTATTCCTGTTTGGCGTGGTACTGCTGGGCGGGCTGACCGGCCTGCTCAGCCGCGAGATCAAGAGCCAGCAGCGCTCTATCGTGAGGGAAACGAACCGGAACTCGGGCTTTATCACCGAATCTTTGCGCAATATAGAATTGATCAAGAGCCTGGGGCTGACCTTTTCGGAGATCCGGCGCCTGCAGGCGCAGACCCTCAAGATATTCGCGCTGGAAATGCGGAAGGTCAAACGCATACGCCTGCTGTCCTTCCTGCAGGGAACGACACTGAGCCTGCTCAAGCTGGCCATCCTTTTCGCCTTGCTGTGGCTGATCTTTCGCGATGTGCTGAGCACCGGGGAATTGATCGCCATGCAATTCATCGCGGTGGCGATCTTCGCGCCGCTGCAGGAGCTGGGCAACATCATTCTTGCCTACCGGGAAGCCGAGGCGTCGCTGCTCAACTTCGATGCGCTGATGAGCAAGCCGATAGAGCGGCGGTCGAAATCGGCGGTAGACATCGGGCCGGTCAGCCATATACGTTTCGAGCAAGTGAGATTCCGGCATAAGGGCGCCCCCGACAATGCCCTGGACGGGGTGTCCTTCTCCGCAGGGCTGGGCGACACCATCGCATTCGTGGGCCCCTCGGGGTCCGGCAAATCGACGCTCGTGAAACTTCTGGTCGGGCTGTATACGCCGGCGAGCGGCGAAGTGTTCTACAACGACATCTCGACCAGGGACCTGCGCTTCAATCCGGCGCGCCGCCAGATAGGCTTCGTGACGCAGGAAACGTATTTGTTCGCCGGGACAATTCGCGAAAACCTGCGGCTGGTCAAGCCCGATGTCAGCGACGCCGAAATCGTGGCGGCCATGGAACAGACTTCCTGCGCTTATCTGCTGGACAAATCGCCCGATGGGCTCGACACCCTCGTGGGCGAAATGGGCGCCAAGCTGTCGGGCGGCGAAAGGCAGCGGCTGTCCATCGCAAGGGCGCTGATACGCAAGCCGCGCCTGCTCATCTTCGACGAAGCCACTTCCGCGCTGGACTCCATCACCGAAGAGCAGATCACCGATACCGTGCGGCTGATTTCCGCGCGACGCGACCAGATCACGATCATGATCGCGCACCGCCTTTCCACGATCATGCATGCGGACACTATTTTCGTGCTGGAAAGGGGAAGCATAGTCGAAAGCGGCACCCATGCCGCGCTGCTCGACAGCAAAGGCCTGTACTACGCGATGTGGCGCCAGCAAATCGGGGAACGCTCATCCGCGTCGAAGACGGGCAAGCCGGATTCCGCCTGACGGCTTTCCGCCCCGCTAGAGGCGCCGCTGGCCGGCCAGCTGCCGCAGGACCGCGACCAGCCGGTCGATTTCCTCGCAAGTGTTGTAGAACGCCAGCGAGGGCCGCACGGTCGTCTCGACCCCGAATCGCCGCAGAATGGGCTGCGCGCAATGATGGCCCGTCCTGACCGCGATACCTTCCTTGTTGAGGGCCTGCCCGACTTCTTCGGTGTCATGGCCGGCCAGCACAAAAGACATGACGCTCGCCTTGTCCGATGCCGTGCCTATCAGCCGCACGCCTTTGACGGCGCCCAGGCGCTGCATGCCGTAGGCCAGCAGTTCATGCTCGTAGCGCGCGATGTTTTCCATGCCCACCCGGTTCACGTAGTCGATCGCCGCGCCCAGGCCGACCGCATCGGCAATGTTGCCGGTGCCGGCCTCGAACTTGTTAGGAATAGGCTGGAACAGGGTTTTTTCGAACGTGACATCGGCGATCATGTTGCCGCCCCCCTGCCACGGCGGCATGTCCTCGAACACATCGCGCCTGGCCCAGACCGCCCCGATACCGGTGGGCCCGAAAACTTTGTGGCCGGAAAACACAAAGAAATCGGCGCCAATTTCCTGCACGTCCACGCGCATGTGCGAAACCGATTGCGCGCCATCGACCAGCGCCAGGGCGCCCGCGCGGTGGGCCAGGTCGACGATCTCCTTGACTGGCACCACGGTGCCCAGCGCGTTGGAGACCTGCGTCACCGCCACGATCTTGGTGCGATCGCCGAGCAGCTTGCGGTATTCGTCCAGCAGCACCTGCCCTGAATCGTCAACCGGTATGACCCTGAGTTTCGCGCCCTTGGCGGCCGCCAGCTGCTGCCAGGGCACGATGTTGGCGTGATGCTCGAGATGGGACACGATGATCTCGTCGCCCTCGCCCACATGCTGCCCGCCCCAGCTCTTGGCCACCAGATTGATCCCTTCGGTGGTGCCGCGTACGAAAATGACCTCGTTGACGTCCGGCGCGTTGATGAATTGCCTGACGCGCTCGCGCGCGCCCTCGTAGGCATCCGTGGCGCGCGCGGCGAGTTCATGCGCGCCCCTATGGATGTTGGAGTTCTCGTGCGCGTAGAAGTATGAAATGCGGTCTATGACAGACTGCGGCTTTTGCGTGGTGGCCGCATTGTCCAGCCATACGAGCTGGCGGCCGTTGACGCGTTCCTGCAGCACAGGGAAGTCCCGCCGCAGGGCATGGACGTCGAAAGGAGGATGCCGCCCGCCGCCGGCCTGGGGCACAGCGTTATGGTGCGCCGGATTGGCGGGCGTCACATAGCCGCTGGGCAAGGTCACCGCATCGACGAAATAATAGCTCGCGCCCGCCGGCGCCGCGGGCGCGCCCAAAGCCCCGGGACGATCCAGGGAGTGCGGGACCGGCCGCGCAAATGGCAAGCCGGCCAGTTCGTCGCTGACAACCGTGCCTCCTAGCACGCTGTCGCGCCCGCCGGGCGAAGGCTGGCCATAGTTGTCGCCGGCAAAATAGAATGGCGACGCCCCGGAGGCAGGATCGCGCGCCTCCTGGGAAACGCCTGCCGCTCCGGCTTCCGGCACCCCGAGCGCGGCCCCGCCGAAGCGCGGCTCATAGGCGGGCACGGTGCTGACAACGGCGTCGGGCAGCCCATTGCCGCTGGCGGCATGCGGCAAAAGCGCAGGGGCGCGATGGGCGAGCGACAAGGGCTCGTTGTTCATTTCCCAGGCCAGCAGGGCGTCCTGCATGGCCTCGCGCGGCACCGAGCGTTCCACCGCCAGGGTCTTGGGGTCCAGGCCTTCGGGCAGCGTTTCCCCGCCCGTGCCCGTCATGTAGCCGGGCGCGCCGTCCACGCCGCCGAGGTATTCGACCAGGGTGCGCACGGGAATGCCCGTCCACATGACGCAGCCCGCCGCGCCGACCTCCCAGGGCGTGCCGCTGGGCTTGT
>LNAP01004960.1_pt1 | contig 12001 bp, 10 predicted proteins | sample 602601 | NCBI WGS metagenome assembly LNAP01 (sample SAMN02440304, study PRJNA202911) | soil metagenome | biome: Subtropical and temperate rainforests or woodlands; isolation source: soil samples (1 kg each in a 20% v/v slurry with milli Q water) were... ... | reverse complement strand
CGCAGGCGGTGGCCGAGCGGGAGTCGTACCGACAGGAAGCGGCCGCCGCCGTCTCCCGTACACATGTCCGGGAAACGGCGGCGGGGGGAATCGAGCAGCTTGACCTGTTCGCGGCTCCTTGGACAGACCCGCTGCTTGCGGAGCGGGCGGCCCGCGCCGAGGCCATCGTTGACAGCCTGCTGTCGGCGGATGTGATGAATATGACGCCTCTGGAAGCAATGAATTTCGTGTATGAGCTGCAGCGCCGGGCGAAGCTTGAGACGAAGCGCGCCCCGGAAAGGGAAGGGGAACCATCATGAATCAAACCTGGTTAAGAGAAAAAGGCGCGCGCTTGATGTTGGCCGTGCTGATGGCGGCATGTCTTGCCGTATCGAATATGGCGGCGGCAACGGCTGCCGAGTACGGTCCTTCCGATCAGTTGGACGAAGTGTTTGCCCTTATTGAACAATATCATTATAGCGGTATCGATGAGGAGCAGCTGCGGGACGCCGCGATTGACGGCATGCTCATGAAACTGGGCGATCCTTATACGGAATATTACAACGATAAGCGATGGGCGGCGCTGAACAGCGGCTTAGAGCAAGATTATGTCGGTATCGGCGTGCTGTTGGAAGAAGTCGATTCCGGGCTGCTCATCCGCAAAGTGTATCCCGGCTCCGCTGCGGAGGCGGCCGACCTGCATCCCGGGGATATGCTCGTCGGCATTGCGGGCGAGGACATCCGCGGTCAATCGCTGAGCGATCTTATTGATCGTCTGCTTGGAGAAGAAGGGACGAACGTTGCGCTTGACGTACAGCCGGCGGGAGGAGGAGCGGCAAAGGAAGTCGTGATGACGCGCCGGGCATTCCATATTCCGACGGTGGAGAGCGGCCGGTTTAGCGGCGGCATTGGATATATTCAGATCACCTCATTCTCAAGCGATACGGCCGCTTCCTTTAAAGCCGCGATGGACAAGCTCAAGGAAGGACCGTTTGAAGGGCTCATCGTTGACGTTCGCGGGAATCCGGGCGGCTATTTGGAGGCAGTGCGGGGGGTTGCTTCGAATTTTATCGAAGACGGCACGTTGATGTATACCGAGAACCGCGACGGCGATAGGAAAGAAATTATGATCCAGGAAGGACAATCTGCCGATATTCCGGTCGTGCTGCTGATCGACGAAGGAAGCGCGAGTGCTTCCGAGGTGCTGGCAGGCGCCCTCAAAGACTATAAGCTGGCGGAGCTGATTGGTACGAGGACGTTCGGCAAGGGCAGCGTTCAGTCGCTTATTCCGCTCCAGACCGGAGGCGGGTTGAAGCTGACCGTGGAGCATTATTTTACGCCGAACGGCAATGAAGTTCATGGCGAAGGAATCAATCCGGACCGGACGGTCGCGGACCCGGCGGCGCAAACCATTACGGCGCTGCACGAAGCGGGAGCTGGGCAAATCCGTCTCCTCATCCGGCCTTATGAGACTGAAATTAACGGAAAAACGTTCGATCATCGATTGCAGGTTATCCGGGAAAACACACGTGTGTTCGTGCCTTCCGTCGTGCTTTCCGCATTGGTCGAAGGCCAAGCGAGCTGGGACGGCGGCACCTCTACCGTTTCGATTCGTTCCGACGAAGGCAGCTTCCAATTCGGCGGATCGAACGGGCTGCTGCTTCAAAATGGGAAAAGCTACATTGCGCTTGATGCGTTCGTAAAAGCATATCCGAACGTCAAGGCGTCGCATTCGAAAAATCAGGTAACGCTGGAGTCGATGTAACATGGGCATCATTCAATTGCTGGACGAGCATCTGGCGAACCAGATCGCGGCGGGAGAGGTCGTTGAGCGCCCCTCATCCGTCGTGAAGGAGCTCGTGGAAAATGCCATCGATGCAGGCAGCCGAACGATTGAAGTGACGGTGGAAGAAGGCGGCATCGCGAGCATTCGGGTAGTAGACGACGGAGGGGGAATGGCTCCGGACGATTTGCGAATGGCGTTCGAACGCCATGCCACCAGCAAAATTCGCACGAGCAAGGACTTATTTGCGATCCGCAGCCTTGGATTCCGCGGAGAAGCGCTGCCGAGCATTGCCGCCGTGGCGAAGGTGGAGTGCATTTCCTCCACAACCGACACGGGCTTGGCGCAGCGGATTGTAATTGAAGGCGGTACGGAGCGCTGCTATGAGGAAAGCTCGGGTCCAAGGGGAACCGACTTCCGAATCCGCGAGCTGTTCTACAATACGCCCGCACGGCTGAAATATATGAAAACGGTGCAAACCGAGCTCGGCCACATTACGGACTTTATGTACCGTTTGGCGTTGACTCGTCCGGACATCGCTTTTCGTCTGGAGCATAACGGTACGCAGCTGTTGAACACGACTGGCGGCGGATCGCTGCTTCACGCCGCAGCCGCCGTTTACGGCAGCGCAACGGCGAAGCGGATGGTAATGTTTGACGTCACGACGCCGGATTTTCGGATTCAGGGCTGCATTGCGCGTCCGGACGTCACCCGCTCGAATCGCGGAGGCATCACCGTCGCAGTCAACGGCCGGTTCGTACGCAACTTTCAAGTGGCGCAGGCAGTCGTGGCAGGGTATCATACGCTGCTGCCTATTCACCGGTACCCGCTTGCCGTTGTGCATTTGACGATGGAACCGGAGCTCGTCGACGTCAATGTGCATCCGGCGAAGCTGGAAGTCCGTTTCAGCAAGGAAGCTGAACTGACGACGGCGCTGCAGGCTGCGGTGAAAGGAGCGCTCCAGAAGGAGACGCTTATTCCGAGCGGAATGCAGCCGCAACGTAAGGAGGGCGTCTTCCGTTCCGGCGGAGTGCAGGCGGTGCAGGAGGAGCTTCGGCTGTACAAGCCGACATCCGCAGCTGCTCCTCCGCCCAGGACGCTTCCGGAATCCGGCGACTCGCGTCCAAGCGGATCATCCGCGTCCGGCGCCGAGCCGTGGTCACGCCCGGCGGGCATTCCAAAAAGCGGACAATCCTCCGTACGGGAGCCGAATGCCTCCGCTAGGGAATGGACGCCGAAGGAGACGGAGCGGCTGCTTCGGACGATGGCGCCCGTTCCCGCAAAAACGGAGTCGGAGGCTGCTGATGCTCCGGAGCCGCTCGATCAGGAGCGCCAGAACAACATGCAGGACGTGCACAGCGCGTCCCCTGAGACGGAAACGAACGAGTCGGACAGCAGATTTCCGCCGCTTTATCCGATCGGGCAGTTGATGGGCACCTACATCGTAGCTCAAAACGAGAACGGATTATATTTGATTGATCAACACGCCGCACACGAGCGGATTCACTATGAATATTTCTATGAGAAATTCGGCAACGTCGCGGCGGTCAGCCAGTTGGTCTTCTTTTCTCATGTGCTGGAGTTTACTTCCCATGAAGCGGAGCTGATCAAGCAAAGACTTCCACTGCTTGAGTCCGTCGGCGTTTATTTGGAGCCGTTCGGTGGGAATACCTTTAAAGTCACGTCCCATCCGGCCTGGTTTCCGCAAGGGGACGAAGCGTCGCTGATCGAGGAAATGGCGCAGTGGGTGCTTTCGGAAAAGCAGCCGGACGTCGCTAAAATCCGCGAAGCGTCTTCGATACTTTGCTCCTGCAAAGCATCGATTAAAGCGAATCAAGCGCAGACGAACGCGGCGTTGGAGACGTTGCTTGCGCGTCTGTCGGCTTGCCGGAACCCGTTCACGTGCCCGCACGGCCGGCCGATCGTCGTCAGCTTTACGAAGCGTGAGCTAGAAAAAATGTTCAAGCGGGTGATGTAATCTTGAGGAGCACGAGTGCCGGCATGAGTACGAACACGAGCATTATCGTCACCACACCCTACGATCCGGACGATTCCGCGGTTGACGCCGCGCGTCGCTGCGCCGATGCGATTCGGGCTCCTTACGCTTCGCGAGGCCGAAGGTCGATTGCGAAGCTGCGGGCGCTCCATCAGGCGAACGATGTAATCATCGTTGGCTCCGGCGGCTTGGAGTGGCATACTGAAGGAGCGCCGCCCTTCTTCTTCCACCCGGGCATGAGCGTCGTCCGAGCAAAACGGCTTCTTGCCGGCGACAAAGACACGATGCTGGAAGCGTCCGTCTTCAAGCCGGGCGACCAGGTGCTGGATTGCACGGCCGGCCTTGCTTCCGACGCGATCGTCTTCTCCTTCGCCGGCGGCGAAGCGACGAAGGTCACTGCAATAGAAAGCGAGTGGCCGATTTACTTTATCGTCTCTCACGGCTTGCAGTCATACGAATCGGAACTCCCCGAGCTGAACGCGGCAATGCGCCGCATACGGCTCGTGCACGGCGGGCATCTTGAGACCCTCCGCACACTGCCGGATCGGAGCGTGGACATCGTTTATTTCGACCCGATGTTTCAGGCGCCGGTCGGTGCTTCGTCCGGCATTGGTCCTTTGCGGTCGTGGGCAAACCGAGGTACAATTCAACCATCGGCAATCGATGAGGCTAAGAGAGTCGCCCGCAAATCGATTGTGCTGAAAGAACGGCGGGACAGCGCGGATTGGGACAGGCTCGGATTCGAGCAGGCTTCCCGGCCCGGAGCGACCGTCGGCTATGGAGTGATACGACTTTGAAACAGCCGCTGCTTGTGATCGTCGGACCGACGGCGGTCGGCAAGACGAAATACAGCCTGCACATTGCGGAGCAGGTTCCATCTGAAATCATTTCCGGCGATTCCATTCAGGTGTACCGCGGCATGGATATCGGCACGGCGAAGGCGACCCCCGAGGAACAGCGGCGGGTGCCCCATCATATGATCGATATTTTGGATCCCGACGAGCCGTTCTCTGTATCCGAATTTCAACAACGAGTGCAGAGCCTGATCTCGAATATCGCACACCGCGGCCGGCTGCCGATGATCGTCGGCGGCACCGGCCTTTACATTGAATCGGTCGTGTACGACTACAGGTTCAACGAAGCGCCTGCGGACGAACAGGCCCGGGCCAAATGGGAGTCCTTCGCGGAAGTGCACGGCACTGATGCACTGCACCGCGTACTGGCGGAGAAGGATCCGGCATCCGCGAAGCGCATCCATCCGAACGACGTCCGAAGGCTCGTTCGAGCCATGGAGGTATGGGAAGCGACAGGGATGCCGATGAGCGAGCAGCGGCAGAAACGGGAGAAGGTATCCCCTTACAGTCTATGCATGATCGGTTTGACGATGGATAGAGATCTGTTGTATGAACGGATCGAAGCCAGAATCGACACCATGCTGGAGGAAGGGCTGCTGGATGAGGTTCGTCGGCTGAAGGAGCGGGGCTGCGGCTCGGAGCTCGTTTCCATGCAGGCCATCGGGTACAAGGAAATGTTCGCGTACTTGGAGGGTTCCCTAACCTATGAGGCCGCTGTATCGCTGTTGAAGAAAAATACGAGACATTTTGCCAAAAGACAGCTGTCCTGGTTTCGAATGATGCCGCAAATTCAATGGGTAGATGTCACGGATGTTGGAAATTTTCGTACCCATTGCGAAGCTATTAATGATATAATGACGACAACATTCCATTCGCTGTAACTATTCTCAACTCGCCATACGAGGCCTAGGGGGATTTCATAATGAACAAGACCATCAACATTCAGGACACATTTTTGAATACGCTGCGCAAGGAGAACATCCCGGTCACCGTCTATCTGACGAACGGCTTCCAGATTAGGGGCGTCATACGTGCGTTCGATAACTTCACAATCGTCATCGACAGCGACGGCCGTCAGCAGATGGTCTATAAGCATGCAATCTCCACGTTTACACCGCAAAAAAGCGTCTCGCTCGCTTACGAAGTGAATACGAACGCCTGACGACTGAAACTTTTTGCAAGACGTATCGTCTATATATTGACACCGGAGCAACCCGTTCGGGTTGTTCTTTTCGTATAGAAGCAAATGTTGGGACGCAAAACGACAGAGAGATACGAAAGTTATAGGAGTGTTTTCAACAAGGGGGCTGTGCGAATCATGCGCAAATGGATGATTGGCGTGATGAGCGTCGTGACGCTCGGATTGTTTCTGTTTATCGCCGGATATCTTGTCATTTATCTGAACGGTCAAAAGCTGTTGATGGAAAATCTGGAGAAGCTGGACATGGCGCAAACGTCCACAGTGTACGATAAAAACGGTAATGAGTATATGAAGCTGTTTACGGAAAACCGGAAGCTTGTTACGCTGGACCAGGTTCCGGATTTGCTGGAGGAAGCGGTCATCGCCACCGAAGACCAACGCTTTGGTGAACATGCCGGCATCGATCTTTGGGCGATCGGCCGTGCGATTTTCCGCGATATCGTCGCCCGGGATTTGGTAGAGGGCGGCAGTACCATTACACAACAGGTTGCGAAAAATATGTTTCTTTCCGCGGAAAAGACGTTTTTCCGGAAAGCGACCGAGATGTCCATCGCTCTTGCGCTTGAGAACAATTTCAGCAAAGAAGAAATTCTGGAAATGTACTTGAACGAAATTTATTTCGGAAACGGGGCGTACGGGGTGAAATCGGCGGCTGAAGTTCATTTCGGCGTCTCCGATTTGAACGACCTGTCGCTGACGGAGATGGCGGTGCTGGCTGCGCTGCCGAAGGCGCCGGAGTCGTACTCGCCGTCGAACAACCCGGAGAAGGCGCGCGAACGGATGGAAGTCGTGCTTATTCTGATGGCCGATCAAGGGTATATCACCGAAACGGAACGCCGCGAGGCGCTCAATACGGAATGGAGAACGCCGTCCGGCTCGTCGGAGAACAAGACGAACGCGATGCGTTATTACATTCTTGAACAAGCGTCAGCAGTCACGGGCTTGTCCGAACAGGAGCTGCGGATCGGCGGCTTCCATATTTACACGACGGTCGACCCGGCTGCACAGGGCGCGGTCGATCGGGCGTTCGACAATCCGGAGCTGTTCCCGAAGGACGGGCCGGAGCAAATCGCGCAGGGCGCAATGGTCATCGTGGATACAGAGACAGGCGGAATCGCCGCTATGTCCGGAGGCAGGGATTATGTAGCCAAAGGCTTGAACCGTTCGCTTGCAAAACGCCAGCCGGGCTCCGCCTTTAAGCCGATTGCGGTGTACGCCCCGGCGCTTGAGAAAGGATACACGCCTTACTCGATGCTTAAAGACGAACAGATGAAGTTCGGAAACTACGAACCTCGCAACCTAAGCGGTAGATATGCTGGAGAGGTGACGATGTTCGAAGCGGTCCAAAGAAGCATCAACGTGCCCGCTGTATGGCTGTTGAATGAAATCGGCGTAGAGACAGGCATGGAGTTTGCGGTGAAGCTCGGCATAGAGCTGTCCGGCGACGACCGCAACCTGGCGATTGCACTTGGCGGTTTAACGAACGGCGCCACGCCTCTCGAGATGGCGAGAGCGTACAGCGCTTTCGCGAACGGAGGCCGTCTGGCGGAATCGTACGTCATTGAACGGGTGGAAGACGCAGGCGGGCATTCGCTGTATACGCATGAACCTTCTTCGGAACAAGTGATGAGCGACCAAACCGCATATTATACGACTCTTTTGCTGCAGTCGGTCACACAGGAAGGCGGCACGGGCACACGGGCGAATTTCGGACGCCCTGTCGCAGGCAAAACGGGAACGACCCAGCTTGGCATTAAGGGAGTAAGTGATTCGTCGGGCAACCGCGATATCTGGTTTGCCGGGTATACGCCGGAATACGCCGCAGCCGTATGGATGGGCTTCGACGCGACGAATAAAGAGCATTATTTGACGACGGGCAGCGGAGCGGCGGCCGCGCTGTTTGCGAAGGTGATGAGCGAAACGCTGAAAGGGCGGGAGGTCAAATCGTTCCCGAGACCCGAAGGGGTGGAGCCTCCGAAGAAGCCGCTGGATGGCATTGCCGATCTTGCAGCAGCGTATGAGCCAGAACGCCATGAAGCGGTGCTTTCGTGGTCGGCGGTCGAGAGCGCGTCAGAAGTGGAGTATCGTTTGTATCGGAAATCGTCGGCACAGGAGCAGTTCGAGCTTATAGCGAACACTCCGGCGACTCAGGTGTACGATATTTCGCTAGAGCGGGGAGAGACGTATCAATATTACGTGACAAGCTTCAATCTGCAGAACGAGACGGAAAGCGAGGCCTCCAACACAGTGGATGTGATCGTGCCGCTCGAAGGGGAAGGAAGCGGGGACGGATTTGATCTTCCGATTCTCGATGGTGTCGTGCCGGGAGAGCAGCCTCCGGAGGAAGGAAGCGGCTCCGGAGAGGATGAGGCCGGCGGCGGAGACGATTCGTCGGAGGGTGCCGGCGGAACGAATGACGGGACAAGCGAACAGAACAATGACGGGAATGCGTCAGATTCCGGTCAAGATCGTCCAACGCAGAATGACGTAACGCCAGATGAACCGGCTGACGGCGACACCGATCCAGCTGCCGAGTCGGAGCAGAGCGGTGAAACGCCCGAGGGCAGCGAGCAAGCGGTTCGCCCGGAAGGAATATAGAGACATGGTGAGAAACCGCCAAAGCTGTCGGCTTGGCGGTTTCTCACTTTTGTCGGGATTTCCCTCTGCGTTCCCGGTTTTCCGCTGCGGCGCATAAGGCTACGGACGAATCGTCACCCTTGTGCTGATCGGAACGAGCGAAGACAGCAACAGAACATCTTGATTGTACATGCGGATACAACCATGAGAGACTTCTTTCCCGATCGAGGAAGGATCGTTCGTTCCATGGATCCCGTAATGCGGCTTCGATAAGTCCATCCAGAACACCCCGAATGGACCGCCGGGGTTACGCTGCTTGTTGACGATCGTGAATTCCCCTGCGGGGGTTTGCGTAAGCATCTTTCCGATGCCGACCGGGAACGAGCGGGTTACAACATCCCCGTCCAACAGATACAAGCGGCGGTCGGATAAATCGACAATAATTCGGTAGGCTGGCATAAGGTTTCATCCCCTTTTCCGCATTATATGGGAATCGGCTTTCATTGGCGCGCAGCCCGAATTGATTCTTGATTTACGGCAGGATTACAATAGTGCGGGATAGGAACAGCTCTTTCGAGGGGGAATTCAAACGACATGATCGTATACGGAGTTGATTTCAGCGGCGCCAAGGACCCGTCTGGGAAAATTCACATCGTCCGCGCGGAGCTTCACCAGGATGAGAAGATACTGCGCTTCACGGAATCGGTCGCTTGCGACGACCGGCTCGACCTGTTTGCGTCCATCGTTCATTCCGAGCCCGATTCCGTTTGGGGACTTGACGTACCATTCGCGCCTCCGAGTCCCGCTTACGAGCGGATCGGCTTTTCGGAATGGAGCGATTGGCTTCAATTCGCCGCATCGACCACCCGCGAACAGTTTATGCAGCAACTGGAGGCGCATTTTCCCGCTTATGAAAGCGCATGCCGGCTGCACGGCTGGGCATGCCGGCATACCGACATCGCCGCTCAGGCGGCGAGCGTGTTCAAGCGCGTGCAGCCGAATTTACGCTCCATGATCTACGCAGGGTGGAAGCTGCTCGCTTATGCACGTCGCTCCGGCGTACGTGTGTATCCATTCGACTGGGTAGAAGATCGGGATACTCCATGTGCTCCTACATTGTATGAGATTTACCCGTCTCACACCGCGCGGCTGGCGACGAAGCGGCGGACCCTTGATGTGATGCGGTCGGCTGACTGGGTGCGCGGCGCTGCGGGCTTGCGTGACATTGAGCTGCCGGAGCGACTGTCCTTGCCGGCGTCGCAGGATGCCGCAGACGCTTTCGTGGCCTGCTTGACGCTGGCGGCTGTCATGCAGCTGCAAGCCGAACCGCTTCGGGCACAAATGCCTGTGCGGCCTCTATTTGCGCTGGAAGCCGAATGGGCGGAGCGCGAGAGAGAAGGTCTCATCGTTCGTCTTCCCTTCGCATAGGCTGATATATAGCCGGACCTTATTCAAAGAAATAGGCGAAAAACGCCCACACCATTCACATGTCTCTGGGCTCTTGCGTATAGTTAAGTATCAGCCTTACTTTGAGGTGAGCCTATGATGAATCGCGTGACATTGAACGAAACGACCAACACAGAACGTCCCTCCCGTCAAATTCAAGTTGTGCTGCGCAATCAAGAATCGTACGCCCAGCAGGCCCCTCATCCCCTGTCTTCCATTCATCCGAAGTCGCTGCTGCTGCAAAGCCCGATCGGAGACATCTTTAAGGATTTGGACGGGATGATCGGATTGGAGCCGGTGAAAGATTTTATTTATGAAATTTTCGCCATGCTGCAGGTATCCAAATATCGCGCGGACGCGGGGCTGGCCAGCAAATCGCACGTGTTTCACATGATTTTCAAGGGGAATCCCGGTACTGGCAAAACTACGGTCGCTCGCCTTGTCGCTAAGCTGTTTCATCGGATGGGAGTGCTCAGCAAGGGGCATTTTATCGAGGTGGAACGTGCGGATCTAGTCGGCGAATACATCGGACACACGGCGATCAAGACCAGGGAACTGGTAAAAAAGGCGCTCGGCGGCATTCTTTTCATTGATGAAGCGTACAGCTTGGCTCGCGGCGGGGAAAAAGATTTCGGCAAAGAGGCAATTGATGCGCTGGTAAAAGCGATGGAGGATCATCGCGAGGATTTTATTTTGATTTTGGCCGGATATTCGGAGGAAATGGAGCAGTTTCTCGAACTGAATCCTGGTCTGCCCTCGCGGTTTCCGATTCAGCTCGATTTTAGCGATTACACGATCGATGAGCTGCTGCTCATTGCGGAGTCGATGGCAAAGGAACGCGATTATGTGCTGCTTCCTTCAACGGCCTTGCGATTAAAGCAGCTTTTGTCGGAGGAGAAGAACGTCTTTTGGCGATCCTTCAGCAACGCCCGGTTTGTACGCAATATTCTTGATAAAGCGGTTCGCCATCAATCGGTTCGATTGTTGAACCAATATCCGGCGGTGCCGTCAAAGCAGGAGCTCATGACGCTGCGTCCCGAAGATTTATTATTTGCGAAAAAAGGGCAGTAAACGAAGCGCCCCTTCTATACTGACATCATGTACGGAGTCGTGCAACATGTCGGGGAGGGGCTTTTTAGATTTGTGTAAAACAACTATACTAAGTGTATGAATTTGGTAAAGGGGATGAAACGTCTGTGGCTGTAACACCGTTTCCCTTTTTTTCGGGAGCGCTTTATTCAAGGAAAACGTGCTATGTATATACGCCGCCATCTTATGAATCTTCTGCCGAGACGCCTTATCCGGTCATCTACTTGCTGCATGGGAAATTTGGCGGAGAAACCGATTGGGTGCAAAAGGGTTCCGCTGAAGCAACGCTTGACCGCTTGATGAATGCGGGCGAAATGCCGGAATGCATCGTGGTTATGCCGAACGACGGAGGCTATCATCACGGCACGTTTTATGTAGATTGGTACGACGGCGGAGGCAATTTTGAGCAATATATCGTTGATGATTTAGTAACCGCAGTGGATGATGCGTTCCGGACGGTTCGTGACCGGACGGGACGAGCCGTAGCCGGGTTATCTATGGGCGGCTATGGGGCCGTCATGCTTGCCTTGCGCAACAGTTCACTGTTTGGCGCGGCCGCAAGCATGTCCGGGGCACTTGGAAGTATAAAGTCGTTCGCACGCGAAGATTTTGCCCGTTCCGATTTTGGCCGTATGTTCGGACCGCAGAAGGGTGCCCATGCCACCGGCTATGATGTTTATGCGTTGGCTGCTGTTCAGGCGGAACAAGACGGGGAGCGGCCATGGCTGTATTTTGATTGCGGGCGCGACGATTATTTGCACGGCTTAAACGTAATGTTCAACGAGTACTTAAAGGGCATCGGCTACGGCCATACTTATCGAGAATTTGCGGGCGAGCACAATTGGTCTTATTGGACAGAGCACTTGTCGGACACGCTTCGCTTTATTGGGTCGTATTTTGAGGATTCCCCAAGCAAGCAGCTTCGATAAGTGTGTAAAATTGGGAGGGACCGGCAGTCTGTTGATTGGATGTTATTTCCTGTTGCAATTGCCGATTCAACCCTGTATAGTATCTTCTTGTCGCCGTTGAGTCGATCGCCGCTTCAATCGGTGGATCTGAGAGGCAGACGGGGAAAT
>LNAP01004959.1_pt1 | contig 12001 bp, 8 predicted proteins | sample 602601 | NCBI WGS metagenome assembly LNAP01 (sample SAMN02440304, study PRJNA202911) | soil metagenome | biome: Subtropical and temperate rainforests or woodlands; isolation source: soil samples (1 kg each in a 20% v/v slurry with milli Q water) were... ... | reverse complement strand
CGGGCCGCCGCCGCAGGTGTTCGACCGCATGGTCGGCGTGCTCGACAGTGAATCCAAGCTGCGGAGCCTGTCCGTCGTCTCCCGCGAGGGGACGGCTGCCTATCGCGTGCGCAGTTATCTCTCCGCCCAGGTGGTGCGCGGCAAGACCGTGATCGCCTGGGTCTGGGACGTCTACGACGCCAACCAGCAGCGGGCCCTGCGCCTCTCCGGCGAGGAGCCGACCGCCGCCAGGGGCGGCCGCGATCCCTGGAACGCCGCCGACGACCTCGTGCTGCGGAAGATCGCCCAGGCCGGATTCAGCGGATTTTCCAACATGATCAACGGAACGCCGGATGCACCGAGCACGGCTCCGGGCCTTCGGGGACCGGCGGTGGCGAGCGTCGCTCCGATCGCACCCGGACCCGGGATGCCGGCCACGGCACTCGGCTATGCCGAGCGATAACCCCCGCTAAACCACGGCCTCAAGTTGCGGCCAAGCCGTTGGCCCGACTCAGGATTTTCGAAGGGAAAACGTAGCCTCCCGGGTTGCCATCGCAGCCCCCGGCCTGATATTTCCTCGCCCGTCGTAACCGTGCTTCCAGTGGGATCTGAGATGTTGAACGTCGTATCCAGCAAAGCGCGGGAGGAAGCATCCATGTCGGGCAAGAACGGCTCCATCAAGCTCGTCGCCGGCAACTCCAATCCGGCCCTCGCGCAGGCCATCGCGCAGGGCCTGCACCTGCCGCTGACCAAGGCGGTGGTGCGGCGCTTCGCCGACATGGAGATTTTCGTCGAGATCCAGGAAAACGTCCGCGGCTCGGATGCCTTCATCATCCAGTCGACCTCGTTCCCGGCAAACGACCATCTGATGGAATTGCTGATCATCACCGACGCGCTGCGCCGCTCCTCGGCGCGCCGCATCACGGCGGTGCTGCCCTATTTCGGCTACGCCCGGCAAGACCGCAAGTCGGGCTCGCGCACGCCGATCTCGGCCAAGCTGGTCGCCAACCTGATCACGCAAGCCGGTGTCGACCGCGTCATGACGCTCGACCTGCATGCCGGCCAGATCCAGGGCTTCTTCGACATCCCGACCGACAACCTCTACGCCGCGCCATTGATGGTGCGCGACATCAAGGAGAGGTTCGACCTCTCCAAGACGATGGTGATCTCACCCGACGTCGGCGGCGTGGCCCGCGCGCGCGGCCTCGCCAAGCGCATCAATACCCCGCTCGCGATCGTCGACAAGCGCCGCGAGAGGGCGGGCGAATCCGAGGTCATGAACGTGATCGGCGACGTCGCCGGCTACACCTGCATCCTGATCGACGACATCGTGGACTCCGGCGGCACGCTGGTAAACGCGGCCGACGCGCTGATCGCCAAGGGTGCCAAGGACGTCTACGCCTACATCACCCACGGCGTGCTCTCCGGCGGCGCGGCCGCTCGCATCGCCGGCTCCAAGCTGAAGGAGCTCGTGATCACCGACTCGATCCTGCCGACCGACGCGGTGACCAAGGCGCCGAACATCCGCACGCTGCCGATCGCCAGCCTGATCTCCGACGCTATCGCGCGCACCGCCGCTGAAGAATCGGTGTCGAGCCTGTTCGACTAGTTTCCGATCCCGGGAGATCTCGTAGGGTGGGCAAGGGCGCGTTGCGCCGTGCCCACCTTTTCTTTTGCGACTCAAATGGCAAATCAGCGCAGTGTTTTCTTCGCCCTCTGCGACTTAGTTCGCTGTGTCCCTTTCGGACCGCTCGCTTCTGGTTGCCACGTCCTCGCATAACGATGGATGTGGTCGTGCCCAACTTTAGCGAAGGCATCGCGCAACGAGGGGTTCGCTGCGGTGAAATGAAAATTTCTTTCTCCCCAGACCAGCCAGACCAGTTCAAGCTCCGTCGACAAATACTGGGTCATTAAGTCGGCCCGGATATACAACAAATGGGAGCGGGGCCCCTTCTCCCCTGCGTTAAACTCTCGATAGATCGTCGCACGTCGGCCAGATCGCTCGTAAAGATCCCATTCGTCGTGATGGTTTACCAGATCTAACTTCTCGCAAAGAGCAGGTGCTAGAAGGATCGTACCGCTGACCTGATTTAGCTCGCTGTGGTAGCTTTCCCAGCTAAAGCGGTGGGCTGGGATCTCGACCGAAACCCCTGGTATCTGCCGACCGCCGTCATAGCGGACGAAAGCTTCTTCCAAATTGGGCTTGGCCTTGCCGTCGGTCTGACGAAGGCCAGGAGCAAAATAGTTCGACCAAGGAATTTCGCCAGCATACGTGTAGTGGTCACCCCACGGCTCTGGCACAGCGGAATTACCAGGATACTCGACTTGCCTGAACTTTTCTAAAAGCTCAGCCTTGTCCTTCCTTTGAACCAATACGCCTCGAAGGAATGAGAACACCTCACGGTCATCCAATGGTGCGTTCTCGTCGACGAAGCCCTCCACCAGCAACCATGGCCCCACCTCTGTATCAACTTCATCGGACAGAAGAAGACCATCGTAGTTCGGTATAGGCCCTTCGAGGAGCCATTTCTGAGGTTCAATGGGGGCGTTATCGAACAAGTCGGCCAAGGACGGCTGAAAGGACTTAGGCTCCTGCGGAAAGCTCGGATCAATGTCTACATCTGAGGGGCGCCTTTGGTCGTCCCATTTAGGGAGATCTCCTTGATCGAGACGAACGCCGTACATCTCGAAAAATGCGATCCAAGAATATTTCTTTCCGTAGCGATCAACCTTCGAGCGCGCACGGCTCCCGCCCCGCAAGCTCATATCCATGATCGCCCCATCTGTCGCCCGGAAGCGCGTTGGCGAATATCCGAGTTGGACCATCCTATATTCGATCTGACGGCGAACTTCCTTGTAAGTCTTATTGTCAAAATCGTAATTTCGTCTATCGCTTATCAGGCGACCAAGGGTGTAATTCTCAAAATCCGTATGAAATGCTTCGGCAGCCCCGGCGATTTCAGAGGCCTCAATATCATCTGCGAATATGAAAGGTGAAGGTTGGTGGAAAGGTGGAGTTAAGTATTTCCTCTTCTCTTCGACAACGGCGTTCGAGTCAATTTTCGAAGCCAGTGCGATCACTCCGAGCGCATAATCCCTTGTGAGTACATGTACGGTCGAGTGAGGTGCTCCTTCAACGAACATTCCATCAACTAATTTATTCGCGAAGCCTGGGAGTGCCTCGCGTACTTTCTCTCCTCGCGGGTCAGCCCAAAGGCTCATTGCTACCCCGTAGCAGGCAGCAAGCATTCGCTCAGAGACGTACCTGTCATTGATATTGAGGGACTCCAACGACAGGGCGAACAAAGTATCCGGGTCGTGATGGCCGAATCGATAGAGCGCGTGGGTCGAATGGTCTCTCTCAGCACGAACCGTGCTTGTAAGCGTCCACATAACCCAGCGAGCTCGAAGGCCATCGGCGCGCTCTCGAAAATCGCCGCGTTTCCATCGCTCTGCCAGGCGTTCAGAATCGCCGCTAGCAGCGGCTTGATCGATCCGGAGCCACTCCGACCAACGTAGATCTCGATCGGCCATCGACATTGGCCTCAATACATCATCGAGAAATTGCGCACTTAGAGGGTGCGCCTGTGCCGCGCGCGTAACAAAAAGCCGCCGGAGGAGATCCCTATATCTGCCGGTAGGTTGGCGAACCAACGGTATCAATTGCTTTACCGTCTCTTGATCGAGGTGAAGATTATCCAAAAAGGCTGCTTCGACGAGGGCGTCGGTGCGCATCTGTCCATCGAGAACTGTCCAGAACTGCTTCCTGTTCATTCGGCGAGGAACAAGTCCGACCAGCGACCGAAAAACGTCAGTCGCAAGGGGATGGCGCTCTGCAACGTCCGCACCCAACGCCATACGAGTTTCGGCTTCGCCAACCCATCGGTCAAATCTGTCTCCCGAAAAGCTAGAAATCAGCGCATCAGCGACTATGTGACCAGCAAGGGCATCAAAGGAGATCGACATTCTGCCCCGGCCAAGGCGCTCCCCTGGTTCTCGAAACAAGAGACCGTCATTCTCAAGGGCTGCGACAAGACTCTGATCCCACGGGCGGCCTTGATCATGCAGAAGCTCTCGCAGTCGAGTAATCTCAATATCGCGCGAGCGGCCTTCCCAGAAAGACAATCCGATCCTTTCTAGCGCGGACGCTACGTCTGCCGGGAAATGTCGAAAGCTTGGCGAAGCCAGTTCCGCGATTCGCGTAGCCACCTGGTCTAGATAACGTTCAAATAGTACGGTGAGAGACGCTGGGATTGCGGTGGCACCAACTGTTTGCTTGCGATCTCCGTTTGTAACCTCACAGAATATGCGTAACGTAAGGGGGTGATTTAAAAGCTCCCAAGGGAGTTCCGCGTCGAGTGGTTCTATTCTGTAGTAGGTAAAGTAACGTCCAATCGCTCGACGCAAATCGCCTTCGAAACCAGAAATTTGAAGGCAGTGAGAGCCTTCGGGCAAGGTCTGATCTGCAAATGCAGATCGAAGTGTACAAATCAACTGCACGTTGTCGTAGCTAGCAAGTACTATCGAGAGCGACGCAAGTTGATCCTTCCAATCGCGAGGATCTTCCGATTCGTTTAGTCCATCAATCACGATCGGAAGTCGTGTCCCCGCACGCTGAGCCGCGGCATTGATGGCACTTATCAACGCCTCGAAGCTCTGAACCGGTTTTCCACGGATCGTGATGTTGCGCGCCAAGTCATTTAAGCTTTCTCCAGCGGAGAGAAATCTTCCTCGAAGCAATATCCCAGCGGGCCTCTGCTGATTTGACGCTGTAATTTGAGCTGCGAGTTGAGTTTTCCCGCACCCCGCATCGGCCATTACAAAAATAAGCTGGCGCTTTAATGCTCTATCTAACGCCAAGATTGCCCTATAGCCTCTTAGCATATCTGCAATCGCATTCGCTGCAAAAAGACCGATTCGGTGACGACGTGCCCTAAGCGAATGAGGAAGATCGCGATCTTGCAGATCCGGCGCGACGCTGCTCGCGGCAAGATCGTGGATTACCTCGTATTGGCCGCCCCGGAGCGCCGTATGAGCTCGATCTAAAGTCAAGCTTGCCGCCCGAGCGTGTTCGACGAGACCATCAACAGCGGGCCTCCAGGAGGCAACTGAGCTGCCTAGATTGGCACAAATATCCTCGACGTCTTGATCTAATCGAGCTTTTATCTCTTGTAGGATTGACCAAGCGTGAGGGTCGCCCAGAGCCCTGTATAACTTTCGCTCCGCCTCAACAACTTGATGGACCTCGGGACGCCATCTATTTCGAATAGGGTGGATTACCTGCTCATGAAGCTCGGAAAGTGTTTGAGGGGTGAGAACGAGTTCTCCGAAATAGGACTCACGTAAAATCTCGGCCGGGCCACTCAGATGATCTGCCACTTCGATTGCAGACCAAAGGGCAAGTTTCATCTTGGTTTTTAGGCCGAAGAACCACTTCTGGTCAGTCCTAGTCAGAACGTGCCGCGTCCACAGCACCCAATCCGTGATTCCCGGCAACACCTCTTCGGTGGTCTCGATCGCTTCCCTAATCTTCCGACGTCTCGTCGCACCAAGCGACGCCCCACTTGGCAAATCATACCAGCGACATTGCCAACCGTACCATCGGCCAGGGACACCTAGCGAGCATGAGGCGTCGAGCCGCAAGTGAAACTCGACTCCAGGCTGGTTAGCTAAGGCACGGAATGAACCGAACTGCCCGTAGTGTCGCCTCACAATACTGCGACACAGGAGTTCGAAATTTGCGGTGGCCGCACCGGGCAAGCCCTCAAATGTCGCCCAACTTAGTGTAGACATCGATATCTTACTGCGCCTCAGACTTCATCCGGATAATCGTGCGCCGAAAACACCTGAACCTTTGCGCCCTTGTCGATTAATAACTTTAGAAACGCGGAGACATCTGATTCCTCTGTCCTCAACAAAAGCGCTTCACCTTTCTGCACGACATTAACATCGTAGTTGAACTGCTCGATCTCAGATGGCCCAATTGTTCCGATGTTTTCCTTCATTAGAAAATCCAACAGCTCCCTGCTAAATCTTGCTTCCGCAGGATCATCCTTGAATGACCTAAATGGCTCTTTCTTCGCTAGTTCTCCTAATTCGTCTATTAGGTCCTTCGCTTTTGTTGCCTCGCGCTCATGTTTGAACGAGCCGATCATCACCAAATTCATAGAATGTTCTGATCCGAATCCGCTCCATATCTTCATGTCGTCTCCAACGTTTCACTGCAGTTGCTGCAGAGCTGCACAGAATCCCAAAGCGCCGATCAAAACCCCACCCTCGTCAAAGGACGAGCGCTTTAGCGTGCCGGCTGCATCAATGTGGGCATAAGATCTTAGCCCCTGCTCTCGCTCAAGAGGGTCGCAGATGGGGAAGCCTGCCTTATCAGCCTCGCTAACAGCCAACCGAATACGTTTGTCAGAAGCACCAACCCATCTGCATAATGCCGATCTAGTACGCGCATCAATTCCTGTTCGTGTCCGCGTCGATCGTTCAGGCAGCAGCAGAAACTCCGACGCGCCGCATTCGATTGCTATCGAAATTGCCATGTCGAGATCGGGAAGGGTCGCTTCATTAACAACAAAGTTGACCCCAAACGGAGCTAGCATACGGACGAGTTCCAACTGCCCGCGGAATCGACCGAAGCTTCGGCCACGCAAAGTCTCGTATGTTGATCCAACGCCGTCCATGCTTACCCTGATGAAATGTACGTGGCCCTGCAAGTCAGCTACAATGCGCTCGTTGAGACGATGCGAATGCGTGGTAAACGTCACAGCAAGCTGAGTACTCTGAGAGACGAACTTGCAGAGTCGAGCAAAGTCTGGATGCAGCGTGGGCTCCCCGCCGCCGAAGCCCACGCCTAAGCATCCAGCCTCGTCAAGCTCCAACAACCATTTCGCTACTTGATCGTAGTTTAGACGCGCTCGATATTTTGGCGCATAACAATGAGGGCAACTGAGGTCGCAGGCATTTGTTAATGCCACAGAGACCTGTCTCGGAGAGACTGACCAAGCCGGAGCGGGAACCGAAACTTCATCGAATAGAATATTAAGCCCAGATGAGCGGCTGAATAGATGGACCCCATCCGGGCCCCTTCGAACCTTAAAGTGGTGAGACGGCACGCCACCTCCAGCGTGGAGAATTAATTCTACTAAGGGTAGATTGGATGTAGTGCCGATGCCAATAGCGAAATAGTAGGATAGCGAGGGCCCTCCGGGGCCGCGGTCATACCTCCACTTGCGGTCTATCCCAGGCGGAATAGAAGATATCCCTCGTCTGACGCGCCGCAGCACGCCCTCGCAGCCCACGGGTTGTTGCCGCCCGCCGCCCATGACATCATCCGGATACCGAGTCATCTCTGCCCTCTGGATTCCTGATGCCAAGCCGGAAATTTGCCTGGGAGAAGCTGTCGGATGACGAGTTGCTCAAGCAGCGACTCTCCAGCCTGAGGGTGACGGTCAAAGGCACCTGGCTCGAGGACTGCGTCAGCACGCTTCATGAGGAGCTCGAAGAGCGGGGCATCCGGCTGCGGCCTCACACCTGGATCTCGAGCGAGTGGTTCAGTCCGGGCGGTGTGCCGGGCATCGCCATCCCCTTCTATCTCGCCCATCCCCGTCTGATGAAGCTTGAGAAGAAGATGATGTTCGACGTCGAGGGCGGGACCTGGCGCGAATGCATGGCGATCCTCCGTCACGAGGCCGGCCATGCCATGCAGCACGGCTATCAGCTGCAGCGCCGCCGGCGCTGGCAGCAGCTGTTCGGCCCGTCGTCGAAACACTACCCGCGCTACTACCGGCCCAATCCTGCCAGCAGGCGCTACGTCCAGCATCTCCGGCTGTGGTACGCGCAGAGCCATCCGGACGAGGATTTCGCCGAGACCTTTGCGGTGTGGCTGCGGCCGCGTTCGAACTGGCGGACGCGATATGCCGGCTGGCCCGCACTGAAGAAGCTCGAATATGTCGACGAGCTGATGAGCGAGATCGCGGGAAAGCGGCCGCCGATTACGACGCGGGAGCGTGTCGAGCCGCTGGGCCGGCTCAGCCAGACGCTCGAAGACCACTACAAGAAGAAGCAGGCGTTCTACGCCTTCACGCCACCGAAGACCTACGACCGCGACCTCTCCCGGCTGTTTTCGGCCGATCCGCGCCATCACCGCTCAAAGCCGGCTTCGGCCCTGATCCGACGCCACCGCGCCCATATCAGGCAATTGGTCGCGCGATGGACCGGCGAGAACCAGCTCACGCTCGATGCCGTGCTTGACGAGATGATCTCCCGCTGCCGCGAACTCGACCTGCGCGCCGTCGGCCCTGAACAGAAGCTCGTTCTCGACTTCATCGTCCTCGTGACCGCCAAGACGATGCACACGATGTTCGGCCCGTCTCGGCGCAAATGGATCGCGCTATGAGACGCTTGCGCATTCTGGTCCTGATGCATCCGGACTTCATGCCCCCGGACTCCTCCGACGGATACACCGCGCAGGAAATCAACAATTGGAAAACGGAATACGACGTCGTCAGCACCTTGCGTGCGGCCGGCCACGACGTCCGCGCGCTCGGCGCGCAGGAGGAGATCAAACCGGTGCGCGAGGCGATCGAGGAGTTCAAGCCGCACGTGGTCTTCACGCTGCTGGAGGAATTCCACAACAACGTCGCCTTCGACCAGCACATCGCGAGCTATCTCGAGCTGATGAAGGTCGCTTATACCGGATGCAATCCGCGCGGCCTGATCCTGGCGCGCGGCAAGGACCTGTCAAAGACGCTGGTCCATCACCGGCGCATCGCGGTGCCGGCCTTCGCCGTTTTCCCGATGCGACGCAAGGTCAGGCGGCCGAAGCATCTTCCGCTGCCGCTGATCGTCAAGAGCCTGAACATGGATGGATCTGCCGGCATTTCCCAGGCCTCGATCGTCGACACCGACGAAAAGCTCGCGGAGCGCGTCGCCTTCATCCACGATCGGAGCGAAACCGCCGCCATCGCCGAGCAGTTCATCGAGGGGCGCGAGCTCTATGTCGGCGTGCTCGGCAACAACCGCCTGCGCGTCCTGCCGGTCTGGGAACTGAAATTCGGCAGCATGGGCGGGCGCAGATCACGCCACATCGCCACCGAAAAGGCCAAGCACGACACCGACTATCAGGAGAAGGTCGGCATCGTCGACGGGCCGGCGAAGGACCTCTCGCCCGAAGTTACCGCGCGCATCCAGCGCGCGGCGAAGCGCATCTATCGGGCGCTTGGCCTCGACGGCTACGCGCGCATCGATTTTCGTCTCACCGCCGACGGCACGCCGTATTTCATCGAAGCCAATCCCAACCCCGAGATCGCCAAGAGCCAGGAGTTCGCCACGGCGGCTCAACATGCCGGGCTCAAATATCCGGATCTCCTGCAGCGCATCCTGACGCTCGGCATCAGCCGGGCCAAGGCGGGGGTGTCATTGGGGTGATGGAAGGTGACAGCGATCGTAGAATGGCCCCTCATCCTACGAGACGCGCTACGCGCTCCTCGGGATGAGGGGTAATGGTCGTTGCACTGCGTTACACAATTCCCGCCGCGACCTGGCCGCGCAGGCGCTCCAGGCCGAGCAACGTCTCCGCACAGGCGGCCGCGACCTCGACGCCCTTGATCGCAAAATGCTTGCGGAAGAAGTCGTAGTGCACCTCGGTCTCGTGGAATTGCTGCGGCGTCAACACCGCGGAGAACACCGGCACTTCGGTGCGCAGCTGCACGTCCATCAGCGCCTTGATCACGGTGTCGGCGACGAACTCGTGGCGATAGATGCCGCCGTCGACGACGAGGCCGGCCGCGACGATGGCGGTGTAGCGCCGCGTCTTGGCGAGGACCTGCGCATGCAGCGGGATCTCGAACGAGCCCGGCACCTCGAACACGTCGACATGGGTGAGGTGGCGCGCTTCGGCCTCCTTGATGAAGGCGATGCGGGCCTCCTCGACCACGTCGCGGTGCCAGCAGGCCTGGACGAAGGCCACCCGCTGCGGCTTTGCGAAGCGCGGGTGGTCGGGCGCCGGGTCATGCGGAACCGGCGGTTGGGTGACTTCGGAAGTTTCGGTTTTGGGGTCTTGCAGCATCTGATTCATGGCTTTCCTCGGTTTAAGGACCAGAATCAGGGCACACGGAACGACAAACAGCCGCACCTTGCGATGCGTCTGCCACCGACCGTTCTCTTTCATCCGGACTTTAACCGTCGGCTTCGGAGTTGCACCGAATCTGCTGACCCTTCCCTTCGGAGAAAATCCTTTTCAGGAAGATCCTCGAGGAAGGCGCTCGCGGGCTTGGGCCTTTCGGCCCTTACCGCCGGTGGGGACTTTCACCCCGCCCTGAGAACATCGGCCGTCCGGAATGAACGGCCTGACCGGAAATATGACGCCCTCCGGCGGCCTCAGCAAGCGTGTTCCTCATGGGGAGAGCGCATGGTCCCATGCCGCCACTGGGGTCCTCTTGGCGGCACGCCCCTCACGGGGCGGAATTAACGGGGCGCGGGGTCCGGAATCCGATTCCGGTTTGTTCTCATCGTTAAGAATTGTGGCCGAGAGATGAGCTGTGGACGAACGAGTCCTGACTTGTGGACGGACTCGGCAGCCAGTTGCGCAGATTCCGCAAATCACATCACTTGATCCGCGACAGGCCCGCACCGATCCGAGGGGATCGCAACAGCGACCCCGAGGGGAATCGCGATAGCGACATTGAGGGAGCGTACCGGGCCGACCGCGTGCGTATCAAAGACAACAAAAAGGCAAGAGGTCGAGACGGCATGTCCCTGCTCGAAGGCACTATCGATTCCAGAAGCCATCCGCTCGCGGTGGTCGAGGATATCGCTGCCAGCAACAACTGGCCGTTCGAACGCTCCGGCGAAGACGAACTCACCATTGTCTCGAAGGGACAATGGACCGACTACCAGATCTCCTTCACCTGGATGGGCGAGATCGAGGCGCTGCATCTGGCCTGCGCCTTCGACATGAAGATTCCGGTCGCGCGCCGCGGCGAGGTGCAGCGGCTCGTCGCCGCGGTCAACGAGCAGCTGTGGGTCGGGCACTTCGATCTCTGGACCAACACCGGCATGATCATGCACCGCCAGGCCCTGGTGCTGCCGGGTGGGCTCATCGCCTCGACCGCGCAATGCGAAGCCATGCTCGCCGGCGCCATCCACGCCTGCGAGCGCTATTTCCCGGCGTTCCAGTTCGTGGTGTGGGCCGGCAAGACCACCGCGCAGGCCATGGACGCGGCGATGTTCGACACGGTGGGAGAGGCGTAAGGTCTCGCCCACCTCTCCGCCGTCGTCCCGGACAAGCGCAGCGCAGATCCGAGACCCATACCGCGTGATGCCTCCTTGGGGCACGCGGCTTGTTGCCAACACCTTCATCCACTAGAACCACCTGTGGTTATGGGTCCCCGCTCCCCGTGCGCAATTGCGCACTAGGCGGGGACGACAGCGTACGTGTGGCAGCAGCGATGACGAACAACCCCCTCCAGAACATCACCGGCACCATCCTCCTCGCCGGCGCCGGCAAGATGGGCGGCGCGATGCTGACCGGATGGCTTTCGGGCGGACTCGATCCGCGCCGCGTCGCCGTGATCGATCCGCACATCTCGCCCGAGATCACCGCGCTTGCCGTCAAGGGCGTCGCGCTCAATCCCGACGCGACGACGGCCGGCTCCGTCGAGACGCTGGTCGTGGCGGTGAAACCGCAGATGTTCCGCGAGGCCGGCATCAGGCTGAAGCAATTCGTCTCGGACAAGACCTCGGTGGTCTCGATCATGGCGGGAACCACGATCGCATCGCTGCAGCAGGTCTGCGGCGGCGCCGTGGTGCGCGCAATGCCGAACACGCCGGCCGCGATCGGCCGCGGCATCACCGTTGCGGTCGCCGCGAACGATGTCAGTGCACAGCAGCGCGCGGTGGCGGACGCGTTGCTGCGCGCCACCGGCTCGGTCGAATGGGTCGGGGATGAAGGCCTGATGGATGCGGTGACCGCCGTGTCCGGCTCGGGCCCGGCCTATGTGTTCCTGCTGGCCGAAGA
>LNAP01008904.1_pt1 | contig 12003 bp, 10 predicted proteins | sample 602601 | NCBI WGS metagenome assembly LNAP01 (sample SAMN02440304, study PRJNA202911) | soil metagenome | biome: Subtropical and temperate rainforests or woodlands; isolation source: soil samples (1 kg each in a 20% v/v slurry with milli Q water) were... ... | reverse complement strand
CCGCTGCCGACCTCAAGCCCCACCGGCTGAAAACCTTCAAGATCAGCAACGACCCACACTTTGCTGGCAAAGTGGTCGATGTGGTTGGGCTGTACCTGAGCTCGACTGATCCGCTCGGGTGGACAGCTTGGCGGAGGCTCCCCCGATGCGGCTTCCGCAAGTGGAGCGGCGTCTGGTCAATATCCGGTCAATGCAGCCTCGGGGGGGGCACAGCCAGCCTGAGTCTGGCGACAAAGCAAGCGTCAGTAGGTCACTGATGCCCGGAACTCCGGTCTGCAAGCTCCTGCCTTTCGTCAGTACCGGAAGGACCGGCTGGGCGACAAGCCAAAGCGGCGCCAGCCCCCATGCGAGAGGCCGCATGCGGCAGTACTGCCGCATGGTCACATCATCACTTCTTGGCCGCCTCTGCGATCGACTCGCGAATCGAGGAATAGGTTTGAGCGAAATTCTGCTGTGCTTCGGCATAGCTCTGCTTTGCGTTTTCCCAGGCCTGTGTGGAAGCGTCCCGCAGTCGTGCGGCGCGGGCTTTCTCCTCTTCGACTCTGACCTTGAGTGCCTCGATGCGCACCTCGATAGCGACACGCTGCAGCAGCATCGGCACTGAGTCCATCGATGGCTTCCTGCCATGCCTTCTGGCGCGCATCGAATTCGGCCTGCAGGACTGCCCTGCGGGTGGCAACGTCGGCCTGCACGGTATCGAGATAACGGTCTTTGGTGCCCTGCAACGCCGTCCAGGAATCGTCAAGCGACTGCCTGGCCTGCGCCAGCTCCTGCTCACTGCGGATCTTGGCCTGGGCGGCAGCCGCCTCGGCCTCGGCCCGGTAGGCGTCGCGCTTGCCCTTCAGCTCCTGCAGTGCAACCTCAACCTTGGCGCGAGTATTGCCGTTGCGCTTGGCGAGATTCTGCTCAAACACGGCGATGGCGGCGTCCAGTTCGGTCAGGCGTGTCTGTGACCATTCGATGGATTGCCTGGCGAGCGATGGTTCGCTGGCTTGGGCTGCCGGGGTAGATTCTGATGACTGCTGTGCCTGTGCCTGTGCCTGCGCAAGGCCTGCCTGCACCAGCACGGCCAATGCCACGGTGGATAGACGGGGTTTCATGCTCAAGCTCCTTGCCAAATCAAATTAGATTCATGCGAAGAGGAAGCTCTCCCTCGCTCAGAGCGGCTTAGAGAGCGCGTCGCGGATCTTCTGGATCGTGCGGGAATGCACCTGCTTGGCTTCCTCAAGCCCGCTCTTGACGGCTTCCCAGGACGCGTCGCCGGCATCCTTGACTTCACCAATCCTGGTCTGGAACTTCTCGGCTTCGTCCGACACGCGCTTAATGGCGGCATCGAGTTCGGCGCGGGCCTTTTCCACGGCATCCGCAGTCTGGCCACGCAGTTCCTGAAGCGAGGCCTCCCACGCACTGCGCTGGGCCTTAACACGGGCGAGTACGATACCCCGCGCCGTCTGGGCATGTTCACCAACGGCGGACGTGAACGAATGGAACGCGGCTTCCACCTCGACCCATTCTGCTTCCAGTGCGTCCTGAACAGCCTTGACGCCCTGCTTGGTGGCACCGGTCTCGGCGCGGAGCTTGTCGTAATGAACCTGGAGCTTGCCTCGTGCCTCTCGAAGGCGAGCCAGTGCGTCGTCGGCTTCCCGGCGGATGTCGCCATTCACTTCGTCCAGGGACTTCTCGGCCGCAGCGATACCCGCGTCCAGTTCGTCCAGGCGCTGCTTGGCCCATGCAATGGTTTCGTGGATATGGGTTTGAGTGTTCATAACGTCAATACCTTTCTTGGGTGGGTAAAAAGCCGGAGCGCCATCTTGTGAACACAGTGTCATGTGGCGGGCCTGACGGGGAGAAAGCTGCTGCGGCAGAGGTCGCTGATCATCTTTTCGAGCTGAGCGGCGCCATCGTCCTGCAGGTTCTCCCAGTCCATGCCGCGGACCATGACGCCGCGCAGGAACCTGAAACTGAAAATGGCCGTCACCCGCAGCCGGGCCGCGGCGATGCCGAGATCGCCAGACGAGATGGCCGTCACAGCCTCTACGAGACGCTGCAGCATGGGCTCGATCGCCTGCTTGTGGATCAGGGAGAACGCCTCGTCGTTCTCGTAGGCACAGCGCGCGACGAATGACGTCCATGAGTGCGGTTCTGCGTTGCTCAGAATGATGTGCAGAAGATGAAGGAGTGCCTTCTCGAATGCCTGGGATTCGCTTCCGGAAGCCGGTGCATCGAGAATGTGGATGACCTCCCCGAAACGCTCGCGGGCGTACTCGGCAATCATCTGGGCGGCTGCCATGTAGAGCTCGCTCTTGCCCCCGAAGTGGTAAGGGATGGCTGAAAGCGGCGTCTTCGCCACCTGCGTGATGACCCGAGTGCTAGCCCCTTCGTAGCCCACCGCGCCGATCACATCGATGGCAGCCTCGATGAGCTGCGCTCGCGTCTTGGCGCTACGGACTTCATGCCCGCTTGGTGCTGTCATGCACGTCTTCCTCGTTTAACGTATTTAAATTATAGTTCGTTCGAACGAACAATCAAATAAAGGCTTTCGGATCGAAGCCCTCCTTGGGAACCATGCGATATGACCCCACTCGTCCCAATGCTGCTCCATAAACTGGCGGTACTCATTACAGCGCTCACGCTCGCCGCCTGTGGCGGTGCAGAGCACGTCGCACCGGTGGAGCCACCGTCGGTGGCGCTGCCCGTGGTCACCGCCAGCAAAGCCGAGGTGGCCCTCGGTGACCTGGCCAGCGGCACGGTCGTGGCCGACGAGAGGGTACAGCTAGCTGCCCGCACGGCAGGCACAGTACGGGCCCCCGGGCTGCATGAAGGCCAGCCGGTAAGGGCCGGCCAGGTTCTGGTGACGATCGATGCGCAACAGGCCGAGGGTGCCGTGCAGCAGGCGCGCGCGGCGTTGCATGCTGCACAGGCACAACAGCGCCAGGCCGATGCCGATGTCGCTCGCAACGAACCGCTGGCGCGTGCCGGCGGGGTTTCCCGAACGGATCTTGAGCAGGATCAGTTGCGCGCCCAGGTCGTGGCGGCTGCTGTCGAGCAGGCACGCGCTGCGATGGCGATCGCCGAAGCCAACCGGCGCGACCAGCGCGTGACCAGCCCGATCGATGGTGCCATCATCACGCGCCACGTGCGCGACGGCGACATCGTGCAGCCGGGCGTATTGCTGCTGACCGTGGAGGGGCGCGACCAGTTGCTGTTCCGCTTCTCTGCGCCACAGGCCAGCCTGCATGCCTTCGCTTCCGGCGCCACAGTGCCGGTGCTGATCGACGAGCGTGAGGATCAGCCTGTCACGGGCACGGTGCGCGCCATCGTGCCGTCGGCCGATCCGGCAACCCGGCGCTACACGGTCGAGATCAGCCTGCCTCCGGACAGCGCGCTGCTGGCCGGCATGTTCGGTCGCGTGCGCCTGCCTGCCAATAGCGCGCACAGCGCAACGGCGGTGACGATCCCCGCCGCGGCGCTCACCGAACAAGGCGGGCTGACCGGCGTATTCGTGGTCGGCAAAGACGAACGGCTGGCGTTTCGCTGGCTGCGCCTGACCGAGCGGTTCGGAGACCAGGTGCTGGTCACCAGCGGACTGGCCGCGGGCGAACAAGTGCTGGCTCGGATCGATCCATCGGTCCGCGACGGCGCCCACCTGGTGCCAGTGGTGCCCGCTCAATGAGCGGGTCATCCCTGAACCTCGCCGGCCGGCTCGCGCGCAGCTTCATCACGTCCAAGCTGACCATCGTGTTCGTGCTCGGCGCACTGGCCCTCGGCGCTCTGGCCGTGCTCTTGAATCCTCGCGAGGAGAACCCGCAGATCGTCGTGCCCGGTGCCGTGGTGGTCGTCGCACTGCCGGGTGCCACCGCTGAGGAAGTGGATCGGCTGGTGGTTTCGCCACTGCAAGGCATCCTCAGCGAGATGACCGGCGTCGACCACAGCTACGGCAACGCCAGTCCGGGCCTGGGCACGGTGCAGGTGCAGTTCAAAGTCGGCGAGCCGCCGGAGGATTCGCTGGTCAAGCTTTACAACCGGGTGATTACCAGCCGCGCTCGCCTGCCGATGGATGCGGGCGTTCCGCTGATCCAGGCCGTGGATGCCGATGATGTGCCCATCGTCACCGTCACATTGGCATCCGACGCCTACGACGACCACGGCCTCAAGCGCCTGGCTGACGCGGTGGCCGAGCGCTTGCGTAGCACGCCCGGCGCAGCCGGGGTTACGGTGTACGGCGGTCGCGACCGCGAGATCGGCGTGGCGCTCGATCCAGTGCGGATGCAGGCCTTCGCGATTTCGCTGGCGACCGCACAGGCGGCGCTTACGGCGGCCAATTCCGCGCTGACGCTGAACGGACCGGTCTCCGGCAACGAGACACACGAACTGCGCTTTGCCGGTGACCTGGACTCGGCCAGGGCAATCCGCAACCTGGTCGTCAGTGTGCACGACGGGCAGCCGATCAAGCTCGGCGACGTCGCCACCGTCACCGACGGCTCAAATGAGGAGATCACGCAACTCAGCCGGTTTGCCTTCGGCCCTGGCGATGCGCGCGCCGAAGAAGCCATCGGCGAAATGCCGGCGGTAACCATCGCCGTGGCCAAGAAGAAAGGCGAAAGCGCCGTCGCAGTCGCGCGCGCAGTGAAAGACCGGGTGCAGCGCATGCAGGCCAGCTTCATTCCGCAGGCGGTGCACGTAGTGGTGACGCGCGACGACGGTCAGAAGGCTGAGGATGCCGTAAATGGCCTGATGGAACACATCATAATCGCACTGGTCACGGTCAGCTTTGTGATGCTGCTGTTCCTGGGCTGGCGCGAGGCGCTGATCGTCTCGGTGACGGTGCCGGTCATCTTCTCGATCACGCTGGCCGTCGACCTGCTTGGCGGCGTGACCATCAACCGCATCACGCTGTTTGCTCTGATCCTGGCGCTTGGTCTGCTGGTCGATGCCGCGATCGTGGTGATCGAGAACATCCATCGTCACTACCACCACGCCCGAACGCCCGGCTCGAAGGAAGAAGTCACCGTCCTTGCGACCAACGAGATTGGCAACGCCACCAACCTGGCCACCTTCGCCATCATGCTGGTGTTCCTCTCGTTGTTGCTGATAACCGGCATGGCCGGAGACTATTTCTATCCGCTGGCCTTCAACGTGCCGGTGGCGATGCTGGCGTCGATCATGGTGGCCTACATCATCACGCCGTGGGCAGCCAACCGCTGGCTCAAGCGGCCCCAACCTGCCGGCACGGCCGTGGCTGGTAATGCGCAAGGTGATGACCACCACGAGTCCAGGCCGGACTGGCTACAACGTACCTATCTGAAGTTTTTCATCCCGCTGCAAGAGCGCCCGCGGGTGCGCCGCTGGCTGGCGATCGGCATTGCGGTAGCGATGGGGCTGTCGCTGGCCCAGGGCGGCTGGCAGTTCGTGCGACCGGCCGGCATTGGCGGGCCGGCACCCTATCTGGGCGTGGCGCTGGGCTTTCTGCCCAAGGACAACAAGAACACCTTCAGCATCGTGCTTCAGGCCGCGCAGGCCAGCCCGGTGGAGGAAACCGACCGACTGGTGCGAGAAATCGGCCGGGTACTGGCCCGGCTTCCTCAGGTGACGAACTACCAGAGCTGGGTCGGCCGAACCGGAGTAACAGACTTCAACGGCCTGATTCAGGGCACCTCCTTGCTGACCGGCGAGCACATTGCCGAGATCCGCGTCAACCTGACTGACAAGCACAACCGCTCCGAGAGTTCCATCGACATCGTCCACGCATTGCGCCCGGACATCGAGGCGATCCGCGCCCGTCATCCCGGCGCGCGCATTCGCCTGGTCGAGGACCCTCCCGGCCCGCCGGTGCGCGCCACGGTGCTGGCGGAGCTCTACGGCACCGATCTGGAGGTGTTGCGGCAACTCTCGCGTCAGGTCGAGGCTGAATTTGTCCAGACCTATGACATGGTGGACATCAGCAACAGCGAGCCGACCGATATGCCGCAGTGGCGGCTGGTGCCCGACCGCGAGAAGGCCGCGCTGTCGGGCGTCTCGACCGCGCAGATCGCCGAGGTGCTGGACATTGCCTACGGCGGCCGAGTGGTCGGCCGCGCGCACCTGGACGGCGAACGCAATCCGGTGTCCATCCGCGCCTACGTACCACGCGCCGCACAGCCCGATCCGGCACGGCTTGAAGGGCTGTACGTGCCCAATGCCGAAGGCCGGCAGATTCCACTGGCTGAAATAGTGCGGCGCGTGCCCGCCGAGGCCGATCGGCCGATCCTGCGAAAGGACAACGAACCGGTCATCTTCATCGGCGGCGAATTGGCGCGCAGCGTGCCCACCTATGCCGTGCTCGATCTGACGCAGCGACTGTCAGGGATGCGCGCACCTGACGGGCAGCCGCTAGCGATCGGCAATCTCGGTCTGCGCGAGACTGTGCCCGACACCATCGACGGCTACCAGTTGCTGTGGGACGGCGAGATGCGGCTGACGCTGAACATCTACCGCGACATGCTCGCCGCCCTCGGCGCGGCGCTGGCGGCGGTCTACGTGCTGCTGGTGGCCTACTACCGTTCCTTCCTGATCCCGCTGATCGCGATGGCCGCGGTGCCGCTGGGAGCGATCGGCATCCTGCCCGGGCACTGGCTGCTGGACACGGATTTTTCAGCCACCTCAATAGTCGGGATCATCGCGCTTTCGGGCGTGGTGGTGCGCAACTCGCTGCTGATCATCGACTTCATCCAGGACAACCTCAAGCAGGGCATGCCGCTGGCAGAAGCCGTGCGTCAGGCCGGTGCGGTGCGGCTGCGGCCCATCCTGCTGACCATGCTGGCCATCATCCTCGGCTCGGCCATCATGGTGCCCGACCCTGTGTTCGGCGGGCTGGCGATCTCGCTGATCTTCGGCACGCTGGCCTCCACGGTGCTTACCGTCTTCGTTGTGCCCACCCTCTATTACCTCGACGCGTTACGCCGTGAAGGGCTTACGCCGCAAGCAGGCCTGGCCGTCGATAAGGAGAACACCCAATGAATCATGCAGTTTTCCGTCGGACTGCCTGGCTGGGGGCAACGCTGTGCGCTGCCGCGCTGTTGGCGACCGAAGCCATGGCGTCGGAATGCCAGTCGGTGCTGGATCAGATCAGCCGGCCGACTGTGAGTCTGCGCGTGGACAACGACCTGTTCGGCGGCAGATCCCAGGATCAGGGTTATACCAACGGCCTGCTGGTGACGCTGGTGTCGCCCAACCTGCTCGATTACCTGGACGACCCCTTCCTGCCGACAGCCGCCAGGTGGATCAACCGTGGCCTGACATGGCTGCAGGTCGACGACTTCGACCAGATCAACATGATTGCCAGCTTCGGGCAAGGCCTGTTCACCCCGGAAGATCACGGACCTTCGGAGCTGACTCCAGACGATCGCCCGTACGCTGCGGTGTTGTTGTTCAGTGTGGGCTACAACGCCCGCAAGGGCGATCACCTGACAACCAACCAGTTGCGGCTGGGCATGGTGGGACCCTCCGCACGCGGCAATGAGGTACAGAGCAGCGTGCACAAGGTGATCGGCAGCCCTCACTTCAATGGCTGGGATCACCAGTTGCGTGATGAGCCCGTGTTCCAGCTCCTGCATGAGCGCATGCGCCGCCACGATCTGCCGCCGGTGCCTTTCGCACGTGGTAGCGGTCTGTCGCAGGACATGATCACTCACTGGGGCGGCGCGCTGGGCAACTTCGGCACCCATGCCAACTTCGGCGCCGAGTGGCGTATCGGTTGGCGGCTGCCCGACGACTTCGGCAGTTCGCCACTGCGCCCGGCAGGAGAGAACACCGCACCGCCGGTCTCCGGCAACACGTACCGCGGCTGGGCCGGACATTTCTTCGTCGCCGCCGACGTCCGTTGGGTGCTCTACGACCTCACGCTCGATGGCAACACCTGGAAGAACAGCCATAGCGTCGACAAGCGCTCCTCCGTGGCCGACGTCGGCCAGGGCATCGCGGTGACCCGTGGCGACTGGAAGTTTGCGTTCGCGCACCACCTACGCACGCGGGAGTTCCGCGAGCAGAAGGAGTTGCCCGTCTACGGCAGTTTCACCATCAACCGCAGGTTTTGATCTGCATGGGCTGCGCAGATCGTTATTGGTTGGTCATTCATAACGTAAGGAATCTCTCATGCGGAGTACGGTAATTGGATCGGGCAGGCTCGGAGGGCCGGCCTTTGCCGCAAAGCACAGGGCTGAAGTTTTCCCCCTCCTGAAGCGTGCCGTGTGGCATCTGGGATGCGTGATGGCGGCAATGGCCGTCGCGGGCTGCGCGCCCACCCTGAACATCCGCGCAGTGCCCGAGGAGTTGCCGGTGGCCACCCACTGGCCTGCCAATGCCCTGCCTGCCGAGAGACAAGGCATCCGCCCTGTGGAGTCGCCATGGCGCGACTACGTAGTCGACGAGCAACTGCGCGCGCTGATCGAGAAGGCGCTCGCGAACAACCGCGACCTACGCCTGGCGCTGCTGCGTGTCGAGGAAGCGCGTGCCGCCCACGGTATCCAGCGGTCCGAGCAGTTCCCGATGATCGGTCTGACCGGCGTGGGGGCTCGCGCACGCGTGCCGGACGATCTGATTCTGACCGGAGAACCTGCCATCCATGAGGTGGCTGGCCTAGCGGTCGGCCTGACCAGTTGGGAACTCGACCTGTGGGGCCGGGTGCGTAGCCTCAATGAGGCCGCACTGCAGAACTACCTGGCGACCGACCATGCACAACGCGCCGTAAGGGCCAGCGTGATCACAGCCGTCGCGCAAGCCTACCTGAGCCAGCGCGACTACGATGAGCGCATCGCGCTGGCGAATCAGACCATTGCCAGCCGCGAGGAGTCCTACCGCATTTTCCGCCGCCGCAACGAGATGGGGTCGACCTCCGACCTGGAGCTGACCCAGGTCGAAACGTTGCTGATCCAGGCCCGCACGCTGGGCACGCAGCTTCAGCAGGCCCGTGCGGCGCAGGCCCATGCGCTGACCCAACTGGTGGGCGCGTCCATCGAGCAGCTAACCATCGCCGAGCCTGCGCTGCGCGACGAGGCCATCTTCGCCGCGCTGGATGCTGGCCTGCCCTCCGACCTGCTGACGGCCCGCCCCGACATCATCGCGGCCGAGCGCCAGCTCGCCGCCGCCAACGCCAACATCCGTGCGGCTCGGGCTGCCTTCTTCCCGCGCATTGCGCTGACAGGAAATTTCGGCACATTGAGCGCCGAACTCGCCGGTCTTTTCGAGTCCGGCAGCCGCACCTGGGTGTTCGCACCCACGATCTCCCTGCCGATCTTCGATGGCGGGCGACGCCGCGCTGCGCTGGACTTGGCCGAGGTGCGCAGCGACATCGCCGTGGCCAGCTACGAGAAGACCATTCAGAACGCCTTCCGCGAAGTGGCCGATGCGCTCTCCGCTCGCCAGGCGCTGGCGCAGTTGGTCGAGCAACTGCGCCAGGCCCGCGATGTGCAGGACCGGCGCGCCCGGCTGGCGCAGTTGCGCTATGAGAGCGGTGCCGCCGCCTATCTTGAAGTCCTGGACGCGCAGCGCAACCAGCTGGAGGCACAGCAACAACTCGTTCAGGTGCGCCGACAGCTGCTGGCCAGCCAGGTGGCCCTGTATGCCGCGCTCGGCGGTGGCGCCGGTTTCGACCGTACTGTCGAGAGTACTGCCGGCAGTCCGTCGAATCCCTCCCTGACCACCAGGCTCCCCCATCAAGAGTAAGGCTGCGCAATGGCACAAATGTCTTTCCTCAAGCCACCGTCTCATCGCATTCATCGTCGTACTCGCCGTGGCACCTACAAGAAACTGGGCAAGCGTAGCGCTCTATATAAAGCCAAGTGCAAGATCGAGAAGGCAAAGGCAAAGGTTGAACACCCATTCAGAGTGATCAAGCGCCAGTTCGGTTATGTGAAACCACCCTGGGCTGCATACGTAAAGAGCGTGTGTGGTGAGCGCCACGGGAAAAGGCTGACCAAGAGTCAGTCAGGTATGAGTGATTGAGACGAACGTAAGTGAACCATCGAAGAAGTGTCGATAATTGCACCAGAGACTCGACAACGCTCTGGGACAAGTCAGACGGGCGCCTGGGTTCTGGTCTGGCGGTATCCGGCATAGAGGTGGCGTGACGATCATTCAGGCACATGTACGGAACATGGAAATCTGTCATTGCGATGCCAAGGGAGCGATTCAACCAGAGAGGCGTTATCTCTCCGGCACTTGCGAATTGGACGCTGGATGGCCTGGAAGATGTCGTCCATGCAAGCGTGGCTTCGACAGAGCGCAAGCGTAAGCCATTCAAGATACACGTCGTACGATATGCCGATGACTTCATCATCACAGGGGCCACGAAAGCTGTTTTGCAACATCAGGTTCGTCCTGCAATTGAGGCGTTCCTGAAAGAGCGAGGTTTGGAACTCTCTGATGAAAAGACTCAGATAACGCATATCTCGCAAGGCTTCGATTTTCTGGGCCAGAACGTACGCAAGTACACCGGCAAGCTACTCATCACTCCGGCTCGCAAGAGTGTGAAACCACAGACCATCCGTAGTGACAACGGCCCGGAGTACATCAGCAGTAAGCTTGTTCTGTGGGCGGAAAAGCGCGGCGTTCGCCTGGAGTACATCCAGCCAGGAAATCCACAGCAGAACGCCTACGTCGAGCGCTACAATCGCACGGTGCGTTACGACTGGCTGGGGCATTATTTGTTCGAGTCGATCACCGAGGTGCAGGAACATGCAACTCGCTGGATGTGGACATACAATCACGAACGGCCAAACATGGCCCAGGGAGGTATCACCCCCAAACAGAAGTTGGCCCGCGCGGCCTGACCTCTACTTTTGGCGAGTGCTAAAAATGGGGGGATTCCCCCCTCAAGGCGCAAAACTATGCATTTGAAGGTGGAAAATGATCCGTTTTTCGATTGAGACGTTGTTTTTTCGAGTCGTTGAGAAAAACACCATGAAAATCGCGACTACTTCAGACCTTCCGTAGAGAAAGCGAATGCCGGGCTGTAATGGCTCGGAAAGGGGTTGGAACATTACTCTACGGGAAACCGGGCTGACTTCTGCGTGGTCGTTGAACACATGAGCGAAGATTAGGTTGGGCCTGAAAGGGTGCAGGTCAGCGCGCAAGAGCATGGGTTCCCCATGTCCGCGACCTGAGTCCGTATAGCGGAAACTGGCCAGCTCAGAGCGGATTGTGAAGATCCATCTGTACCCAGAAGGAATCAAGGCAGATAGATCGGCTCTTGATCGGGCTTACAACGGATTGAGCCGTATGCGGTGAAAGTCGCACGTACAGTTCTTAGGGGGCCCTAGCGGACTGTTTGGTTAGTTCAATAACTTATTCTTGATTGCGGTGAGCTTTGCGCGACTAACAGAGTTGATGATGGATTCAGCCGTTTTGTTCCAGCGAAATGGCTTGGCTGAATGTTCATTATGGGCCTCGATAAAACGGCGAATTGCCGCTTTCAGATCAGCCACGCTGCTGAACGCATCGCGATACAGCGCCCGCCTTCCAATTGAGCAAACCAACCCTCAACGGCGTTCAACCATGAGGCGCTGGTCGGCGTGAAGTGCAGCTTGAAGCGGGGATGCTTCTCCAGCCACGCCTTGACGGCGGCTGTCTTGTGAGTCGAGCTGTTGTCCAGAATCAAATGCAGATCCAGCTCGGCAGGCGTCGCGCGGTCGATCTGTCGCAAGAATTCAAGGAACTCTTTGGCCCTGTGTCGTTGGGTGATGCGACCAATGACCTGGCCCGTCAGGATGTCGAAGGCGGCATACAAACTGGCCGTACCGTGACGCTTGTAGTCATGCGTCCTGCGTTCGATCTGACCCGGCTTGAGCGGCAGCATGGGCTGGGTGCGATCCAGCACCTGGATCTGGGTTTTCTCGTCCACTGACAGCACCATCGCATTGTCAGGCGGGTTCAGGTACAGCCCAACCACATCGACCACTTTGCCAGCAAAGTGTGGGTCGTTGCTGATCTTGAAGGTTTTCAGCCGGTGGGGCTTGAGGTCGGCAGCGG
>LNAP01013444.1_pt1 | contig 12005 bp, 9 predicted proteins | sample 602601 | NCBI WGS metagenome assembly LNAP01 (sample SAMN02440304, study PRJNA202911) | soil metagenome | biome: Subtropical and temperate rainforests or woodlands; isolation source: soil samples (1 kg each in a 20% v/v slurry with milli Q water) were... ... | reverse complement strand
GAGAAGGTGCGGGGCGTGTGGCGCGCCACGACCTGGGCGGACTACTGGCGCAACGCGCGCCGCGTCGCGCTGGGCCTGACGAAGCTCGGCCTCGCGCGCGGCGACCGCATCGTCATCGCCAGCGAGGACACGCCCGAATGGTTCTACGCCGACCTGGGCGCGCAGATGATCGGCGTGCAGGTGGTGGGCATCTACCCGACCAACCCGTGGGCCGAGGTGCAGTACATCGCCGGCCACTGCCGTGCCCGCGTGGCGATCGCCGGCGACCAGGAGCAGACCGACAAGGTGCTCGACGCGATGCGCCACGGCGACGGCCTGCCCGACCTGCAGCACCTGTACTGCGTCGACATGAAGGGCCTGCGCCGCTACCCGGCGGACCGGCCCGCGGCGTTCGCCGAACTGCTCGCGCTCGGCGACCGCTTCGCGCAGGAAGACTCGCAGGCCGAGCAGCGCCTGGACCGCCAGATCGACGAGCTGGTGCCCGACGACGTGAACATCCTCGTCTACACCTCGGGCACCACCGGGCCGCCGAAGGGCGCGATGTTGACGCACCGCAACTTCGTCTACGGCGCCTACGCCTACGCCGCCGCCCGCGAGATGCTCGGCAAGCCGTTCGAGTCGGTGTGCTACCTGCCGCTGTGCCACGTGGCCGAGCGCACCTACTCGACGGTGCTGCACCTGCTCACCGGCGGCACCGTCAACTTCGCCGAGTCGGTCGACACGGTCGCGACCAACGTGCGCGAGATCGGGCCGACCTTCTTCCTCGGCGTGCCGCGCATCTGGGAGAAGCTGCAGCAGGGCTTCGAGTTCCGCATGAAGGACAGCGGCGCATTGCAGCGCGCGCTGTACCGCACCGGGCTGCGCCGCGGGCGCGCGCGGGCGGGGGTAGGCGGCGGCGCGGGGCCCAGGCGATCGCCTCGCAATCGGCTGTGACGAGCGGGTGTCCTTATGTCGCGCGCTGTTCGCTCGCCGACCAGCATTGCCGCGAGGTTCCGCCCTTGCTACGCAAGGTCGGCGAGGGCCATCTCGCTGCCTGCCACAAGGCGGAGACGGTGATGGCGTTGCCGCAAGTCGCCATGGAAGGTTAGTATCCCCATGGAATTGGCGTAGGCTGGGAAGCAGATAAGGCCGGGGAGTTACGCATGTTCAGGAAACTATCGATCGTCGCATTTGCCGCCGCGCTGGCCGTGGCACCGTTGCCGGTGCTGGCTCAGAGCAAGAAGGACAGCGTCGTCATGGCGATGGCGCTGGAGCCGCCGGGGCTCGATCCCACCATTGCGGCTGCGGCTGCGATTGCCGAAGTCACGCTCTACAACATCTATGAGACGCTGACCAAGATCAACGAGGACGGCTCGGTCTCGCCATTGCTGGCGGAGAGCTGGACCGCATCGCCCGACCTGAAGACCTATACTTTCAAGCTGCGCAAGGGCGTCAAATTCCAGAACGGCGAGGCGTTCGATTCCGCCGCCGTGAAGTTCTCGTTCGAGCGCAATGCGATCGCCACCAGCACCAACAAGGACAAGAGCCTGTTCCAGGCTTTTGAAAAGGTCGACGCGCCCGACGCCGAGACGGTCGTGATCTCGGTGAAATATTCCGAGCCGAACCTGCCGTTCCTGCTCGGGCAGGCGAGCGGCTCGATCGTCGAGCCGAAGAGCGCAGGCACCAACGGCACGCAGCCGGTCGGCACCGGGCCCTATCTACTCGGCGCCTGGGCCAAGGGCTCCTCGATCACGCTGAACAAATGGGCCGACTATCGCAACGCCGCCGCGATCAAGCTGTCGAAGGTGACGATCCGCTTCATCTCCGATCCGGCGGCGCAGACCGCGGCGCTGCTCTCGGGCGACGTCGATGCGTTCCCGCGCGTTGCGGCGGCGCGCGCCATCGGCCAGTTCAAAGCCGATCCGCGCTTCAACGTCATGGTCGGCGGCTCCCGCGCCAAGACCATCGTCGGCATCAACGAGCGCAAGAAGCCGCTCGACGACGTCCGCGTGCGCCGCGCCATCCTCGCCGCGATCGACCGCAAGGCGATGATCGACGGCGCGGCCGACGGCTTCGGCACGCCGATCGGCAGCTTCTACGTGCCCGGCGCGCTCGGCTATGTCGACACCACCGGCATCAACCCCTACGACCCCGAGAAGGCCAAGAAGCTGCTGGCCGAGGCCGGCGTCACCACACCGCTCGAACTGTCGCTGAAGCTGCCGCCGCCGTCCTATGCGCGGCAGGGCGGCGAGATCCTGGCGGCCCAGCTCGCCAAGGTCGGCATCATCGCCAAGATCGAGAACGTCGAATGGGCGCAGTGGCTGTCGCAAGTGTTCGCCGGCAACGGCCCGCACAATTTCGACCTCACCATCGTCAGCCATGTCGAGCCGATCGACCTCGTCAAGATCACCGAGCCGGACTACTACCTCGGCTACAACAACGCGGCCTTCAACGCGCTTTACAAGCAGATCGTCGCGACGCCCGACGAGGCCGGCCGCGCCAAGCTGCTCGGCGATGCCCAGCGCATGCTGGCCACGGACGCGGTCGCCGGCTTCCTCTACCAGCCGCAGCTGATCACCATCACCAACAAGAAGCTGAAGGGCGTCTGGAAGGACGTCCCGCAATACGAGAACGACTTTTCGACCTGGTCCTGGGAGTAGGGGCCGCTCGATCTAGTTGATCGTGTCGCTTCGACAGTGGCCTCTCTCCATCGGAGGGAGGCCATTTTTCTGAGGGTCCAAAACAAAAACACGAAAAACAACCCCATGCACAGTAGACGGGCTTAGTGATTTCAATGGCTTGCGCGATCCGCTCGGCGGCTTGCGCGGGCCGGCGGTGTCGTTGACCCGTCGGGCAAAACACTGGCAATATAGCATCATCGCGGCCTCATGGTTTGGGACGCGCCGTCAGGCGAGGCACGCCATGAAGAAGCCATCCCGTCGCGATGCGCGCGTCGCCGCGACTGTTGTCGGCGCCGGGGCGCCGGCCAATCTGCAGCTCGACAATGCATCCATGAGCGAGATCGCTCAGGCGCTGGCCAGCGGGCAAGTGACTGCCACGGCGCTGACCAAGGCCTACCTCGCGCGCATCGCCGCCTATGACGTCAAAGGCCCCGCACTCAACTCCGTGCGCGCGCTCAATCCCGATGCGCTGTCGATCGCGGACAAGCTCGACGCGACAAGACCGTCGGCCAAGCGGCCGCTGGCCGGCATCCCGATCCTGGTGAAGGACAACATCGCGACCTCCGACAAGCAGCCGACCACGGCGGGCTCGCTGGCGCTGGAGGGCGCGTGCGCCAGGAGAGACGCCACCGTCGTCAAATTGCTGCGCAAGGCCGGTGCGGTGATCCTGGGCAAGGCAAACCTGACCGAGTTCGCCAACATCCTCGCGGCCGACATGCCCGCGGGCTACTCCTCGCTGGGCGGGCAGGTGAAGAATCCTTTCGCACCGGATTTGATGGACGATCGCGGCATTCCGGTCGTGCTGCCGGGCGGCTCCAGCGCGGGTTCGGCGGTCGCCGTGGCGGCCGGCCTGTGCGCGGCCTCGATCGGCACCGAGACCTCGGGCTCGCTGCTGTATCCAGCCAGCCAGAACGGCCTCGTTACCGTGAAGCCGACCGTCGGGCTGGTCAGCTGCGCCGGCATCGTGCCGATCTCGCACAGCCAGGACACCGCCGGGCCGATGACGCGCACCGTGCGCGACGCGGCGATGCTGCTCAATGTGCTGGCGGCGAAGGACCCGCTCGACCCCGCGACCGAGCGGCAGCGGCGGCCGGCCGACTACACCGCAGATCTTGCGAACGACGCGATGAAGGGCGCGCGCATCGGCGTGCCGAGCGACGCGAGCGACCCGCTGAACGATCGCTATTACGGCAAGCTGCCGCCCCGATCGGCCAAGGTGATGGCCGATGCGATCAAGGTGCTGGAGGATCTCGGCGCCGTCATCGTGCGTGCCAACATGCCGACACCGGGCTGGATCGGCGGGCCGGGGACGAGCATGAACGTGCTCAACCGCAATCCGCTGAGCCGTCACAAGGGCAATGTGGCGACGCCGCCGATCGTCTTCCTCTACGAGCTGAAGCGCGATCTCAACCTTTACCTCAGGGATTGGGCGACCAATACCGACATCAAGACCATGGCCGACATCGTGGCCTTCAACGCGGCGCATGCGGAGAAGGCGTTGCGTTTCGGCCAGGACCTGTTCCTCGCCGCCAACGAGACCAGAGGCGATCTGAGCGAACGCGAGTACAAATCGGCACGCGCCATGGACCTGCTCTCCGCCAGGACGCGCGGCATGGACGCCTACATGAACCAGCACAAGCTGGATGCGGTGCTGTTTCCTGGCGCGGCAGGCTGCGTGATCGCGGCGAAGGCAGGCTATCCCAGCGTCATGGTGCCGGGCGGCTTCATCGCGGGAGCCGACGACAAGGACACGCCCGACTATCCGCTCGGAATCACCTTCGCGGGCCGCGCCTGGAGCGAGCACAAGTTGCTGCGTCTGGCTTACGCCTTTGAGCAGGCCGCGAACATGCGCAGGCCGCCGCCCGGGTTGTCCGCGCTTTAGAGTTCAATGCTCGCGTTGCGTGTTTGTTGGCAAGCAGGTGCCCATGGGCACGCACCAATGAACTCGGGAGGTCTGCTTTCCGAGGCAAAGCGGACACGCAGTCCCGCCCTTGGAATGTCCCTGGCTGTGTGAAAACGCCATTGCGCTGCTATGATTCTCTCGATGATTCTCGGGAGAGAATTGATGAGGCGCTTCATTGAAGAGGCGGATCGTGGGCAGTCGACGCTGCTGCCCGAATGCCTCGATGATTTCATTGACGAAGGCAACCCGGTTCGCGTGATCGACGTGTTTGTCGATGCGCTCGATTTGGCGGAAATGGGCTTCGATGGGGTGGCCCCGGCGGCGACCGGACGGCCGTCGTACCATCCTTCGGTGCTCCTGAAGCTTTACATCTACGGTTATCTAAACCGGGTTCAGTCGAGCCGGCGGTTGGAGCGAGAGGCCGGCCGCAATGTCGAGGTGATGTGGTTGCTGGGCCGGCTCGTGCCTGATCACAAGACGATCGCGGACTTCCGCAAGGACAACAGCCTGGGGCTACGCAAGGTATGTGCGCGCTTCGTTGAGCTTTGTCGTGAGATGGGCCTTCTCGCGACGGCGAGTGTTGCCATCGATGGCAGCAAGTTCAAGGCCGTTAACAACCGGGACAGGAACTTCACGCGGGCAAAGGTGGAGCGGCGGCGTGCCCAACTGGAGGAGAGCGTCGCCCGCTATCTGAGCCAGCTTGACACCACCGACCGGCAGGAGCCGACCGAAGCGCTGGCCGCGAAGGTGACAAGGCTCAAGGAGAAGCTGGCGAAGGTGAAAGAGCAAATGGGCAAGCTTGCCGTCTACGAGAAGCAGATGCTGGCTTCGCCCGACCAGCAGATATCTCTGACAGATCCCGACAGCCGCTCGATGGCAACCAGCGGCCGCGGCTCGGGCGTCGTCGGCTACAACGTGCAGGTCGCTGTGGATACCGATCATCACCTGATCATTACCCATGAGGTGACGAACAGCGGCTCGGATCGGGCGCAACTCGCCAATATGGCCAGGCAGGCAAAGACTGTACTGCAGACCGAGACCCTCGAGGCCGTTGCCGACCGCGGCTACTTCAACAGCCCGGAGATCCTCGCCTGCCACGAGGCCGGCATCACGGTAACCCTGCCCAAGCCGATGACTTCGGGCGCCAAGTCGGACGGACGCTTCGGCAAGCAGGACTTTGTCTATTTGCCGGAGGACGACGCCTATCGTTGTCCGGCCGGGGAGCGGTTGCCGTATCGCTATACAAACGAAGAAGCCGACAAGATGCTGCGGCGCTACTGGACCAACGCCTGCAAGAATTGTTCGATCAAAACCCAGTGCACGCCCGGGTCCGAGCGACGGATCACGCGATGGGAACACGAGCATCTGCTCGACGCCGTGCAGCAGCGGCTCGATGCGAACCCGCTCGCCATGCGACTACGTCGCGAGACCGTCGAGCATCCGTTCGGCACCATGAAGGCGCGCATGGGTGCGACCCACTTCCTGACCAAAACCCTCCCAAAAGTAGCCGCCGAAATGGCCCTCTCGGTTCTGACCCGGGTTATGAACATCGTTGGGACCAAGCCGTTGATGGCCGCGATCGTGGCCTGACGCCGAACCGGTCCGGCTTTCTCCCCGGCTTTCCCGGGATGAAGTTTTTACACGGCCAAGAACCATTGCAGAAACTGGGACATCATCGCCGGGGCCTCTCCGATGCTTCATATACCGCACTGACGTCAGCGCCGGGCAACTCGATCGCGGCCATGGACGCGGCACCAGCGACGCGCACGGCCGTCAAGCAAAAGGGCCCCGCAATCTGCGGAGCCCTCGATCTCGCGTTGTGCCGACTGGGCTACTTCATGCTGCCGGCCTTGGTGCCGCCCTGGTCGCTGCCTGGGCCGGAACCACCCTGGCCGGATGCGTCGGGCTGCATGCCGCCCTTGGCCATGCCCTTCGTTCCGGTGTTCATGCCGGTCGTGCCCTTGTGCATCGAACCCTTTTCAGTGCTGTGCATGCCGGGCTTCTGCATGTTGCCGGACTGCGGCGCGGGACCGGTGTTCTGGGCGAAAGCAGAGCCGGACATCAGGGCGAGGGCGGCGGTCGCGATCATGATCTTCTTCATGGGAAACTCCTTCATCTGTGCGGGGGCAACGTCGCGTCGAGTCGCCTCGTTCCTAACGAGGCCATCTCGCTGGCGAAACATTCTCGGCGATCGTTTGAAACTCTGGGCGTCGCATATCGTAGCTCGGCGCGTTCCATTCACATGACAGGAATTTAAGGTAGCGACCTGGAAATCCCGGCGCGCGCCGCACGTATCTTGGATGTCGGCGAGCGGACCTCTCACGCGCGAAGCCGACCGGCGGTCCCACCGGACCAGATTGGTCGCGCCCACGATGGGGCCGCCGTTCAAATCAGATAGGAACCGGCGCATCGGCCGGAGATTGGTGAACGCCGGGTCCCACAAAACACCGGCACTTTGGCGGCTCCGGCTCTTAGCCCACCCCTGCGGAGTCCGGGGCCGCCTCAAGGAATCAGCATTCGATGGATGAGAGCCTGAGGATCGTCTTCGCGATCGGCGCCACCGCCGCGGTCGCCGCAGGAGCGTTCTTCGTCATCCGCTTCTTCGCCACGTTCACTTGAGGCGAGGCTGGCCGCGATACGCCGGCTCAGCCGTGATACGCGAACAGCTCGATCGGGTCGCTGAAGCCGCGCACTTCATATTTGCCGACATGCTCCAGCTCGAACTCGCGCTCCACCAGTTCGGCGAACGCGCGCGACAGCAGCACGTTGCGCCCCAATTGCTTGGTGAGCGCTTCGAGGCGGGAGGCCATGTTGACGGCGGGGCCGATCACGGTGAAGTCCAGCCTCGTGGATGATCCGATATTGCCGTACATGACGTCGCCGACGTGGACGCCAATGCCGTAGTTGAGCGGCGCGCGTCCGGTCGCGCCGTTGCGCTCGTTCAGGATGGCCATGGCCTGACGCGCCTCGGTTACGGCGCGCAGCAGATTGGCGCAGGCGGCGGGCTCATGAAGCGGGAAGATCGCGAGCAGGCCGTCGCCGATGAATTTCAGGATCTCGCCGCCGTGCTTCGCGATCGGCTCCGACATCGCGTCGAAATAATCGTTGAGGAGATCGATGACGTCGTCGCGCGGCCAGTTGTCGGAGATCTTGGTGAAATCGCGCAAGTCGCAGATCATGATCGCGGCGCGCACCGTGGTGCCGGTGCCGCGCCGTGTCGCGCCGGCCAGGATCAGCTCGCTGGCATGGGAGCCGACATAGGTCTCCAGCAGCGTCCGCGCCAGGCGGTTCTTGATGCGGATTTCGCTGACCAGCGCCAGCACCGGCAGCACGCGCTTCAGCGCAGCGATATGCGCCTCGTCGAAACCGCCGGGGCGATCGGTCGCGAAGGTGACGAGATGACGCTTGCCGAGGGTGTGATAGAGCGGCCAGGCGACATAGTCGGTCAGGCCCTTTGCCCGCATCTCGTCGTAGAGCGCGTGCTTGCGGCCGAGCGCGACGTCGCGCTCGAGATTCTCGCGCAATTCGGTTGCGCCGTCCTGGATCTCGTTGGCGGGACTGCCGATGTATTCGGAGCGCTCCCGCACGTCGAAATCGACCAGGGCGATCTCCGCCTCGCGCAGGCCGTCTGCCCACATGAAGCGGGCGCCCAGCCATTGCGGATGCTGGATCAGGACGTGAAACGTCGACCGCTGCAGGGGAATGCCGGCCTGCTGCAGCCGGATGCACATCTGGGCGAAGATGTTGTCGATGAAGCGCTCGTCGCGCGTGCCGTTGGTCAACCAGTCGACGACGCCGTCGGACAGCGTGGGGGAATTTTTGTCGGGGGAGGTCATAGCTGCAGATATCGTGCCCCGGCCGCGCGGCGTCAACCCGGCCAATTGTCCGGATTGTGCGCAGCGGCTTGTCGCGTTAACCGACCAGCCGGATCGATCCAAGCACGATCAGGCCCGAAACGAGCGCGAGCTTTGATGCCTCGGCCAGATCGACCTTCAGCGTGTTTTCGTGCGAAATCGCAAAATCCTCAGCCCCGAGGCGGATACGGCATTCGCCGCGCGCCGCGTAGACCAGATGCGTGCCGGCGGGAAGCATCCGCTCGCCGGGCTGCTTGATCGCGTCCAGCTCGATCTCCGCCGCGCCGCGCCGGGCCATCAGGTTCACCACCTCGACCGGGCCAGCCTCGAGCGCAGTGACGATCTCCATCTCGCCGGTGAAGCGCACCGTCGTAAAAGGTTCACGCTCGTCGAAGTCCTGCGTCGGTGATTTCAGCACCAGTCCGCGTCCACCGACGACCATCTGCAGGCGATCGATACCCGGCATGTGGGAGAACGGACCGGGCGCCACGATCGGCGTGGCGGCGAAACGCCAGAGCAGGCTGTCCCAGTCCCTGGCCGGGCTCCCTTCACGATGGGCATCCGCGATATCGGTGAAAATGCCGCCGCCGTTCTTCCAGGGCGAACGGGTGTAGTGTTCGGATTTGAGCAGCGTGGTTTTCATGTGGTGGAGCTGTCCGGGAAACGCATGTGGGCCGATATGGCCCACGCATCATGCGTGCGATGGAGCGGATTTGCCAGCCGATTTGATGGACAGCCTCACGCCTTCGCGTCGCGCTGCAGCCGGGTGCCCAGCTCGTTGACGCGCTATTGCTCCGGACATGGCGCGCCGCTCTTGTCCCATTGCGCGACGAAGGCGGCCAGTTGATCCGCGGAGTAAGGTGGCGCGGCCCTGCCCGGGCCCGGACTCCATCCCCATCTGACCTTGCCGTCATTCCTGATGTGGTCGACCACGTCATCGATCGAGGCCATGCCGCGAAGCCTCGGATCCCTGAACTGCCTGCAGATCTCGGCGCTGGACTTGCCGAACCATTGCCTTTCGGGCGCCGGAAGCTTCCAGTCCACCGCGCCGGGCGGGCCATGCGGCGTCTCTGAATTTCGCGGCGTGTGACACGTCGAGCAGGCGAGATAGGTTGCGCCGTTGCGGCCGTCGCCGGCAACGATGTTCATTCCATGGGGCCGCGCGACCGGCTTGTCGCTTGCGCCGGACCACATCGGCACACCGTCTTCTCCGACATGACAATTGGCGCAGCGCGGATGCGAGAAGACTTCGTGGATCCTGCTCCAGAGCGCGAGGCCGGGCGCTGGATCCCGGGCGGGCGGCTGAGCCTCGGCGACCGCCTGTGCGGGACAGGCGATCAGCAGGATGAGGAGCGCGTAGCGGATCATGCGGCGAGGCCCTCCCTCAGACGAACCTGATGCCCTCGGTCTTGTTCAGCGGCAATTGGCGCGCACGAATTCCGGTCGCGGCAAAGATGGCGTTGGCAAGCGCGGGCGCGGCCGGAGGAACGGCAGGCTCGCCGATGCCGCGGATTCCCGTCTCGCCGGTGGTCTCCAGCGCTGCGACCTCGATCTCCGGAGCCTGGTAGAGGCGCATGCCCTCGTACTCGTGATAATTGGTCTGAACCGCCCGGCCGTTGGCGAAGGTGAGCTCGGCGTTCATCGCATGCCCGAGAGCCCAGACCACGGCGCCTTCGACCTGATTTTTCAGATTATCGGGATCGAGCACCACCCCGACCTCGGCCGCGACGAAGACACGCGCAATCCTGATCGCATCATTGATCTTCTCGACCTCGATCACTTCGGCGACGGGCACACCGAACGAGAGCGTAAACGCGAGGCCCCGCGCGCGGCCAGGGCCGGGCTTGCTGTCCCAGCACGACATCCTGCGGACCTCGTCGAGGACCCTGCGCGACGGCGCGTGCGAGCACAGCCGGAGCCGCTCGTGGAGCGGATCGGCGCCGGCAATTTGGATCAACTCGTCGAGACAGCATTCGTGCAGGAAGGCGTTGCCGGACGCGCCGACCGAGCGCCAGGAACTGACGCGCACCAGCTCGGGCACCCGATAGCCCGTGACCCGGTAGTTGGGAATCCTGAACGGCTGATCCCAGGCACCGGCGACGATCGCCATGTCGGGTCCCGGCATGTGCAGGCCCAGCCGGCCGAATTGCGACGACGTCACCGATGGCGCGGCGATGGCGAGGTCGCAGGCGTCGAGCTTTCCGTTCTTCACCGCTCCGCGCATGCGGGCGACGGCGAGCGGACGCGGGAAATCGTGCGTCATGTCCTCTTCGCGCGTCCACGTCATCTTGATCGGCCGGCCCTGATAGGCCATCGCGAGCTCGACACCCTGACGCACATAATCGTTTTCCAGGCGCCGGCCGAAGCTGCCGCCGCTCGGCAGGGCGTGAAGATGAATGTCCTCGGCGGCAAGCCCGGTCAGCTTTCGCGCCATTTTCACCAGAAACACGGGGGCCTGCGTCCCCGTCCAGATGTCGAGGCGTCCGTCCTTGAGCTGGACCACTGCGTTCATCGGCTCGAGCGGCGCATGGGCGAGATAGGGCACGCAGTATTCGGCCTCGATCACCTTCGCGCCGGCGAGCGCGGCATCGACGTCGCCGTCGTCCTTGCAGCGACTGTCGCGGCGCTCCGGGATGAAGGAGGCCCTCACCTCCTCGAACATCGCCGCGCTGCTCGCTGGATAGGACGCCTCGCCCCAATCGAACCCGATGAGCTTCGCCGCCTGGAAGGCGCGCCAGGTGTTGTCGGCGATGATACCGACACCGCCCTTGACCGGCACGATCTTGAGGACGCCCCTCGCCTTCGCGGCCCTGGAAGCATCGTAGCTCCGCAGGGTGCCGCCGAGATGGGGATTGGTGCAGACCGTCGCGTAGACCATGCCGGGCAGGCGGATATCGATGCCGAAGGTGGCGGTGCCCGTGCACTTGGCGACCATGTCGAGCCGCGGCATGGACTTGCCGAGATAACGCCAATCCTTGCGATCCCTGAGCTTGACGTCGGCCGGCACCTCCAGCGTGGCCGCAATCTCGGCCAGCGATGCATAGCTGAGCGCGCGACCATTCGGCGCGATGACCGCACCATCCCGCGTCTTGAGATCAGCCCTTGCAATACCGGTCTGTTTCGCCGCCGCGCGGAGCAGCAGTTCGCGCGCGGTCGCACCGGCGATGCGCAGCCGGTCGTAAGCATCGGCCACCGTCGACGAGCCGCCGGTCCATTGAAGACTGAGGAACTTGCCGCCGGCCTGGCTGATCGCCTCCGCAACCGGACCAAGAAGCACGCTGGTCGCTGCAATCGGAAGCCCTTCCTTGAGAACCTTGCCGTTGTAGTAGACCGAGCTCGGCGCCCCCGGATCGACCTTGATGTCGCTCCACGCGATATCCAACTCTTCGGCGACCAGTGCCGCCTGCACGGAATAGGCTCCCTGGCCGAGATCGGCACGCGGCGTGATGATCGTGACACCGTCCTCGCCGATCCGCACATAGGGCGTCAGCATGAGCTGCCCCTTGTCCAGACCGTCCTTCAACCGCGCATTCACGCGAAATCGCTCGAAGAAATAAACGCCGACAACGAGGCAGCTCATGCTGACGC
>LNAP01004957.1_pt1 | contig 12005 bp, 13 predicted proteins | sample 602601 | NCBI WGS metagenome assembly LNAP01 (sample SAMN02440304, study PRJNA202911) | soil metagenome | biome: Subtropical and temperate rainforests or woodlands; isolation source: soil samples (1 kg each in a 20% v/v slurry with milli Q water) were... ... | reverse complement strand
CGGCAAGCCGTCCGACGCCGCCACCCCGCGCCTGGCCGCCATCCTGGAATTCACGCGCAAGCTGATCGAAAAACCCGTCGAAGGCGACGAAGCCGCGCTCAAGACCCTGCCCGCCGCCGGCGTCTCCACGCCCGCCGTGGTCACGCTATCCCAGCTCGTCGCCTTCCTGTCCTACCAGGTCCGCCTCGTCGCCGGCCTGGAAGCCATGAAGGCCCTGGAAGGCCAGCCCGAACGCGCCGCAGGCACCCCGCCCGCGCCCTTCCCCGCCAACACCGCCGCCACCGCGCCCGGCGCAGTGATCAAGGCCCACGGCTTCACCAACGAATCGCTGGAATGGAAGGCCTGGCTCGACGTCGTCAACGTCGAAACCGCCACGCCCGAACAGGTCGCCGTCCTGGAAGAAAGCCACCCCAAGGCCAAGGTCTCGGACTACTACCTGTTCCTGGTACATCAGCCGGAAATCCTGCGCCAGCGCTCTACGGCGTTCAACGCCATCATGTATGCGCCGGGTGGGCTGTCGCGTGCGGAGCGTGAACTGGGTTCGACCTACGTGTCGCGTATCAACGGCTGCGTGTACTGCGCGTCCGTGCATGCCCAGCGCTTCGAGCAGCTAGCCAAGCGCAATGAAGTCATCGCGCAGGTGTTCGAGGATCCCGCGACTGCCGGCACCACGGCGCGCGAACTCGCCATCGGCAAGTTCTCGATCCAGATCACTGAAGCGCCTGCTGCGGTGAATGCGGATAGCATCCAGGCCCTGAAGGATGCGGGATTGAACGAAGGCGAGATCCTGGATCTGCTGCATTCGGATGCGATCTTCGCCTGGGCGAATCGCCTGATGCTGAACCTGGGCGAGCCGGTTTTCCCTAAGGCTTGATCCTGCGGCGTCCGGCCGCTTGCGTGCCGGGCGCTTTGCTTGCGGCTTGTCATCGCCGACCAGTATCGGCGATGACAAGCCGCAATATCAACGCTGCCAGGTCAGCAGCTTGACGCCCGCAACGGCAAACACCACGGCCACCGTTCCTTCGATCCAGCGCCGCAGCCTGGCATACAGCGCAATCATCGGCGCAGTCGAGAACGCGATGGCATAGCCGCCGAACACCATCACGCCGAGCAACGCACAACCGCCGATGATCGCGGGCAAGGTGCCGTCCGACGCGCTCTCCCCCAGCCCCAGCGACATGATCGCCATCCAGGCCAGCACCGCCTTCGGATTGCCAATGTGCATCAGCACGCCCTGGCGGTAGAGCACCCGATAGCGCGGTGTCGCACGGCCTGTCTGCACGTTCGCGAAGCCGGTGCCCCGCTTCAGCGCCGACCTGCCGGCGCGGAACGCCAGATAGAGCAGATAGACTCCGCCCACTATCTTTATGATGAAAAGCGCCTGGGCGGAAGCCGCCAACACGGCGGAAATCCCAGTCGCAGCCAGCGTCGCCCAAAACAACGAGCCAGTAATGACGCCCGCCGCCAGCGCGAGCGCCGGCACACGGCCGTGACGCATCGCCGTTGCCATGATCGCCATATTGCTGGGTCCGGGACTGGCCGTGGCAATCAGATAGGTGCCGTACACAAGAGCAAGCTGACTCACGAGCATTTGCGTTTCTCCAGGGACGTCAGGCCTCTCCGCCTTACAGCGAGAGGTCTCCGCGATGAACGATATGGACCTTGTTGCCGTCAGGATCGCGCAGATACGCGCCGAAGTAGCCCTCGCCGTAATGAGGGCGCACTCCCGGCGCCCCTTCGTCCGTCCCGCCCTGCGCAAGCCCGCCCGCATGGGCCACGCTCACGGCTTCCTGCGTAGGAGCCAGAAAGGCCACCATGCTGCCATTGCCCACCGTCGCCGGCTCGCCATCGTAGGGCATGTAGACATAGAAGCGCGGCAGCAGCGCCTGACCGGTCACCCAGCAAAGCGCCAAGGGCCCGCCATCCGGCGTGACAACGCGACGCTTCAATCCAAGCGGAAGCAGCACCGCGTCATAAAAACGGCCCGCGCGTTCAAGATCACGCGTCCCGACAGTGATGTGGCTGAACATTTGACGACTCTCCCTGCGCCCGCCCCAACGGTCAGGCGCTTTCAGAAATGCATGACATGCCTCAATCGCATCGGGCATGTTACTCGCATGCCAGATAACCTGGATCGCAAAATACTGCACAGTCCAGGGCCGGTTTTCCCGGTTCGCCAGCGTCGGCGGCGTTTTCGTTAAACTGACGCTTTCCGCCTACTCGTGCGCCCCGCCCATCGCGGGGCGCATTGCCTTACCCCATGTCCGACAAAACCCACGACATCCGCCCCGGCCAGTCGATCGAACTGCTCAAGGCCCTGCACATCCTGACCCGCGACGGCAAGATGAACCAGGACAGCCGCCGCAAACTCAAACAGGTCTACCACCTGTTCCAGTTCATCGAACCGCTGCTCAAAGACGTCCAGCAACAGCGCGGTGCCGTCACCCTCGCCGACCACGGCGCGGGCAAGTCGTATCTGGGCTTCATCCTCTACGACCTGTTCTTCAAGGAACAACCCGAGGCGCAGAAGAACGGCTCCCACATCTACGGCATCGAAACCCGCGAAGAACTGGTGAAGTCGTCGGAAGAACTGGCCAAGCGGCTGGGGTTTGGCGGCATGTCGTTCCTGAACCTGTCCGTGGCCGATTCAATCACGTCGGACAAACTGCCGGCCACGATCGACGTCGTCACCGCCCTGCACGCCTGCAACACCGCCACCGATGACGCGATTCATTTCGCGTTGGAGAAGAAGGCCAAGTACATCGTCGTCGTGCCCTGCTGCCAGGCGGAAGTGGCTTCGGTGCTGCGCAAGAACAAGGCGAAGGCGCTGGCTGATCCGCTGGCTGAGATCTGGCGGCATCCGCTGCATACGCGGGAGTTTGGGAGCCAGATCACGAATGTGCTGCGGTGCTTGCAGCTGGAGGCGCATGGGTATCAGGTCAGCGTGACTGAGCTGGTGGGGTGGGAGCATTCGATGAAGAATGAACTCATCATTGCGCAGTACAAGGATTTGCCGCGCAGGAAGGCGACTGAGCGGCTGACGGAGATGCTGGATAGGATTGGGTTGCAGGAATTGAAAGACCGCTTCTTCCTGCCGCAGCCCGCGACGGCGGCGTAGCCGCGCACCGTCGTATTCCGCTGGACGCACCGCATTGGGCGGTGCACGTCCTTCATGCGGGGCCTTGCTAGAAAAACTCGACCCCCGGATCAGTTGCCTGAGCTTCGGCGCAACTGGTCGGTCGAGTTCTTGTTCAGACGCTTCGCCTCGGCTTCCGCGTAATCTTCCTCGCCCGGCTCGTACTTGCCGTCATACATGCAGCTACTGCGGTTCCAGCGGCATTCGTTGCCTATGGAAGAACAACCTGAACTTAGCGCAACGAGAAACAAGACAATGCTGTATCGGCTTAGTGATTGAATCGACATATCGCTCCCTGGTTAGGGGGGTAGTGTACGGGATGGGGATAACGGCCTAGCGAGGCCGACCTGGTCCACGATTCGAGACTGCTGCAGCAAGAGACGAAAACGCCACTACGCAGCATCTCCGCCTTCATGCGTTGCGCCTTATACTTGCCTTGCGATCGCAACAACGATCGCCCGGTTTGACAGCCGGATTGACAAAGGGCGGACAGCCGCCGCAATGGCGGCATTTTCATGTCCGTAGGCCTACGCACGTCCCTGCTATGGGCGGGCCTTGGCTGGGGCACGTTCGCGTGCGCCGGTTTCCTTTGTCACCGGTCTGTCAACCCGGCCTTGCGCCCGCCCACCCCGATTGACAGCGGGGTGCTGGGCTTAACGACAAAGGAAGCCTTTATGAATGACCATCCCTACACTCTCGACCGCTGGGCCACGCTGGATGACCCGGAGCATGGCGTTGTTCGATTTGCTGAACTGCGCAAGATGGAACGAGCTTGTCAAGGAATTTGGGCGATTAGCCGAATTGTTGGCAATAGTGCAAGTGACCCGCGGGACGCTAGCACTCCGCCGCTCGATTCTTGGGTTGTATCCAACTTGCTAGGCGGCATTGAAAGCCTCTGCGATCACATCGCAGATCTTGTTGAATCTGTCCTTGATGAACCACTCGGAGAGTTCAGATTCAATGAAAACGGGAAACCGATTCATTGAAGGATGTGCCGGACTGAGTCGGCATTAACGTGATGCTGACTCGTCATAGCACAGCAAAAGCACCGGGTATATGAAGATCAGCTTCCGCACCGGAGCGGACGTTCCCAGCCATAAAAGAGGCTATCGTCGGCGATGAACAGCAGAGCATGGCACGGCGTGTACGGTCAGCGGTTGGCGAATTTCATTCAACTTGAGATTTGGTTCACTCGCGTGAAGGTGCTCCCAAGAAATCGTCGTTCGCGTCCCAACACAGCTACCTGGCATCCAGGCCGGGCGGAAATTGAAGCGATAATCAATGATTTGACGATGCGGAGCGCCGCGGGGAGTCCGCCTGGAAGCTCGCAGGAACAGAGCGCTGCGTTAGCTACGCCTTAAAATGACCGGTGCAGAATTGGGAGTAAGCAGACGGATGGAAGCGCTTTCAATCTCGACATTCTCGATTATTGGATCGTCAACACGTATAGCAACCGATCCGACGAAATCGCCACGTACGAGCGCTTTCAGGCTAACCCCCGACTCCGCGACCTCCATGTCGTAGAAATGCTCTCGTAAAGCGTTGTACGCCGGCCAATGCTCGATCTGGCCTTCAAAGACAATCTCTATAATTCGCATGTCGAACTCAAAATCGACGAAGACGCGGTGTTCACCTTTGTTTAGCCAACGCCAAGCGAGAGGCGTACGATCTTCAACCAGGTCAACGTCTACCCAATCGATGACTTCGAGGGTCGAGGCCACCGACACAGGCATACCTGTTGCAAGCAGCAAGGTAGTTACGAAGTTCTTAGGTAGATCTACTAAGTACTCAATTGCGGCCGTGGCAAGTGAGTGATCTAGTTCCGAAGAAAGTTTATCTAGCAGGTGTTCCCGTCCAATTCCATGCGCCCGCTCATCAACGTGCTTGTCTATGAATGCGCGCAATTCTTGAAAGAGAACCAGTGAACATCTTATGCCGCGCGAATCAATGTCTTCCTGGAGATCCTTCTTCAGTTTGAGTTCGTCAGGACTATGACTTCTATCGTAAAAGTCATTGGAATTCCGAGTGATGAAGACAACCTCTTCGTCTGTGGGAAGATGCTCGAGGAAGGAGAGCAATGAGAGCCAAAGCAAGCAGTCCCGATAGCCCTTCTCGCTTTCTCTGAATGGAAGCCTGGCTTCAACGGCCTTCTTCACCATAATCCAATGGTCAACGCCCGAATATTCAACAATTTTTACTGTAGGGAAGGTCAACTTCGCATTGGACTCAAAGCTGTAAGCTTTATCGGCCTTCAAATCGAGAGGAGTGATGGGCGTTCCCAGGAACTTCTCAAGCTTGCGACGCGCACCGTCGAATTCGCGTTCCGCTTCGATTCGCTTTGCTGCAAACTTGGCATCGACCTCTTCGATGACCACCCGCGGAAGAAGAAGGGTTGAATCGGTGTTTTCGCAAAATCGAGCGATCAGTTGAAATTGCCCGTTTTGCAGGTACCAATGATCGTAAATAATATTGGTGTCGAGGACGAGGTACACAATAATTCCGATTTAGAACCGATGACACGGCGTCGGCGCCGGCCAGAGCGGCAGCTGCAGCCTGTGCTCAACGCGCACACTGACAAGAACCTCACATCATGACGTCGGTTGGGACAGCCTCTCGACAATGGCTGCATCAAGCCAGGCGACAAAGATCTCCACCGCTTTTATGGTCTCTTCAAGCGACGTCTGGCTAACATGCACTGCTGGGGGGAACAACCACGTCTGTGCGTCCGGGTCCAGGCGTTCGAGCAGTTCCACCTCGCGGGCATCCAGAAACACAGACGGAACGGCGCCGCGGATACTTTGCGCGTGCTTCGGCCGATTATTGGTTATCTCAAGGCCGTGCTGGATGCTATTGCGCGTCAGAACGATGTCCTCTAGGACGGCGATCGACACGGGGCCGTCTGCGAACGTAATGCCGAACGTTTCGGTAAAGATGTGATCGTATCCCTTCACCCAGCCCTTCCGGAATATCCGTTTGCGATCCTTGTCACTAAGCTTCTCGCAGTAGCGCGATGCGCACGTGTGCAAGTAAGCCTGCAACGTCGACGCGAGTATACACAAACATGCATGGCCCAAGACGTCGATAGAGTCGCCAGCGTCCTGCCATTCGAGCATGAACGGAGGTTCATCGTCCTCAGAGTATGCGGACACGAACGGTTCTTCATTTTTTTCAATCTTGATGCGAATATCCTCGAATGGTGCCGACGACCGCGTGTAAAGCTGCCGAACAAAATCCAAACGACGATTTAGAAACCAAGCCACGTCCATGACATTCTCCCATCACCGGCACACGATTGAAGTGATAGGACCGGAAATAGTGCATCCATATTCCTCCTGCAAGCGGTAGAGCCGCACGCCAGTGCGACTTCGAAGCACGTCCAAGTACGAATTCAAACTACCAATATCGCGCGAGGTTTCGTTCATTAGCTCGCGGCAGGCATGGATCAGGTCTTTACAAATTCCTCGAAGCCTCGTATCCAGCTCGATTTGCCTGAGGCTGCGGGTCAGTCGTTTTCTGATTTGATCAATCGATTCGATTACAGCCGCCGCATCTTCCAGTGAATGGTGTTGGAACATTACGCCACGGAGCGCTAGCGTATCGACGATATCTTGCGCGATTCTCGTGTTTACGCTGTGCCGTCGCGCAAGTGGAAGAGGGCTTCGGTGCGTTCGAAGTAGAACAGATATGAGCTCCTCGTGGGCGCGCTTCCACTCGAGAAGATCTTGTTCAGAATAGTCTGCACCCTTGTTCTTGTCGATCAAGGTATGGCACGCAACGCAAAGCCACATGCCGTTCTCTGCACTTTCGACCATAGATGCAGGCATAGCTCTATGGCGGGCTGCGCCAGGCTTCTCGCCCACGATGTGGGCGGCTTCGCCAGCTTTGGTCTTCAGCGTTGGATCGGAAGTCGCCGGACCAATCGTGAGCACATTGCATTCGGGGTTATTGCAGATGTAGCCGGATCGATAGGCTATCAGCTCTGCGACCTTCTGATTAAACGCCATAAATTTTGTACGTGATGATCATAAGCAATGGAATATCAAAAAGTTATACCAGATATTTGAGTAGACGAGGACTCGCCGTCGAATTTTATTCAACTTGTGATTTGGTTAATTGTGTGAAAAAAATAGGTGCCAGACTACAATTTCTCAGTTTCTAGCTAGTGAAATCGTAGTCTGACACTTTTTTTCGATCGTCACCACGCCACCTATGCCGCCTCTCTAGCCTTGCGAGTGACCTTAAGTCTGTCGTCGACAGATTTTCGCCATGCTTCTAGCCGCTCAATGTCCTCGCTCAGCTCTTCGACGTCCGGTAACGGAAGCCTTGCCACTCGCACTGCGGCATCATGTTCAAACTTCGATGCCTTTGTCATGCCAGCATTGATCGCCCTGTAATCGTCGTCCGTAACGGTGACGGCCTTTAACAGCTGAGTCGACACCCCCTCCCCAAACCGCTGAATGGTCCCGTTGAAAAGCACTTCTTCAACCGCCCGCTCCCAAGCCAGCCGCAGGTCCCCGTAAGCATCCGTGGTCAACTTTCTAAGGCGATCGTCGTCGTACGCCTTTTTGGCCGCCCTTATCTCCTGCAATGCAACTCGAAGACGTCCAACGCGTTTGCTGGTGCTCAACACATCAAACGGCAGGTCATCAGTATGGACGCCAAACCCCTTGGGAGTTCGGCGAATGTAGCTAGCGGACCAGGGAGTTCCTGCCTCGCTGGCCATCTGCTCCACTATGCAAAGAAAGTAAATATCGTGAGTGAAGACGATGACCTGGCGTATTTGAGCTTCGCTCACCAACCGAGCAGCAACCTCCCAGCGTCGTCGATGATCGAGCGAGGACACGGGATCGTCGAACACTACGCCGCCCTTGCCTCTGGCCAGTCTTATTTCGGTGAGAAAAGAAGCAAGCGCAATTGCGCGTTGCTCACCTTCGCTCAGAACTGCCGCAGGATTTGCTCCGCCCGGAAGCTCCAGCACCAGTTTGAACTGCGGTCGCCCCTTTTGTGACACAGGCTTCATCACGACATTAAGCTCATTCACTTTGAGCTTTGTCAGTTCATCCTTCAACGCTTCAGCCACCTCGTCTCGGGCCATGGTGCCGGCCAACTCTGTTGACTTTCTTGAGATGGCCGCGGTACTCATTCCCGCAGCGCATGCCCGGAGCTTCTTACTTAGCTCATGCTTCGCGATCACCTCTAGGACCGCATCTTTAATGGCCAATAGTGCGCGACGCGCAGCCAGTTCCGACTTTTCCGCCATAAGCACTGGGCGCCCCTTCTCATCGGCGCTATCGATTAGTGCTTTTGCCTGAATTTGAAGGCTCTGGATGATAGTGTCGAGAGTCGGCCTTAAGTCTTCTGGTAACGCCGCGACCTCTTCCCAAGCTAGCTTACTGCCAGCAGCTAAGCGAACCTCAGCTTGACGCGCCGAGAGTGCTGTTTCATATGCTAAGCATGCCCCGGCCAAAGCCGGATCAATACCCTCCAGTTCCTCTTTCAAACCATTCTGAAGACCAAGATCTAGGACGGCGTTGTCGACCGCTCTATAGGCGTCCTTAGCAGCCTGTCGCGCGGCTCGAGCGTTTCGCTCAGCCTGCTGTTCAATGAAGACATCGAATTGTTTGAGCCGATCGGCGCCGGCTTGGCCCAATTGGTTTTGGCATAGCGGGCACGAAGACTCCGGAAGTAAGTTTGGAAACCTGTGGTCTCGGTGTGACAGCGCGGCGAACTCTCTGGCGGCTCTAAACAACGCCTGCCATTCGTCTCCGCCGGTGCCCGGCAACTGTCCCGGCATAGCCTTGAAACCTTCTGCGGCCAGTTCCGCAGCGGCCATTGCAATAGCCTGCTTGGAGATAAGATCGCGAAGGTTATCGAGAGTCTGCTCACTTACGGCATCCAAGGCATTTTTGAGCCTTGTCTTCAGGCCTGCAAGGCGCATCTCCCTTTCTTTAAGAGCTTGCGCTTTTGCTTTGGGATCAGCCTCTGCCAAGGTCCGTTCTAATACGTCCAGCCTGGACTGATCTTCGGCGGTCCACGCGGCCAACGCCTCGACATCCGCGGCCTTCGTCTTGGCCGGAATATTGTTCAGAACGGCAGCCACGGCCGTCCTTTCGGTAAGCAAGGCTGCGTACACTGCATTCGTGGGAGTATTAGCCAGCGCCTCCGCATTAGCCTTCGCCTTCAGCTTGTCACATAACGCGACCAAGCCCTCCAATATGTCCAGTCCATAGGGGACGTAGGCAAACTCGCCGTTATTGTCAATATATGCGCGCGCGCAATGGCTATCAAAGATGGAGACATCGGCTAGGGGGGCTGGGGCAGTCTGTCCGTACACCCAAGCAAGATCAATCAGCTCACCGTCTATTAGAGCTTCGAACACAGCCCGCGGCGTACCAACTTGTTTGGGGTCTAACTTTGCATCGGGGAGAATCACTTCAGATCGACTTCTTGCACGGCACGCATGCTTCAAGACCCGAGAGTAGCCGGATTTACCGGCCCCGTTCTCTCCGTAGATGACACTCAATCCCGAGCTAGCCAGAGGCAGCCTAGCTCCATCAGCCAGCGCATTAACGTAAGTGACGTCTTTTATTGCCGCCAACTGCACTAGTCGCGCAGGGTCTGGCGGAGGTGCCACCTCGGCGTCCTGCAATCGGCTGGGTACCCGACCGTCCGGATCTGGAATGCCATATGCCGCCTTGGCCAGCGCATACAGGTCAGCGATATCAAGTTCCGACAGAACCCGGTCGGCGTACAGCCGAGCTATGGCGTCCTGTTGCCACGCTACCAACCCCTTAGACCACGCATGGATTTCTCGCAAAATCGTCACAGCCCGCCTCCGAAAAGCACATCAGATATCGTCTTATTACCAGTCTTACAATTGGTATACCACGAATTGTGCCTACCCTAAGGAGGGACAATAAAGGTGTCAGACTACAATTCCGCAGCATCTAGCAACGAAATTGTAGTCTGACACCTATTTTCCGCTGGCTTCCGTGCCGGACGTCCTGCACCCGCAATCGCGTGAGATCGCACGCTCGAAGCTTGCTATAGATCGCGAGATTGAACATTGCAAGTTCCCGAACGTTCGACGCTATCTGGAATCTCGTTCGAATTGCCCAGATTTCCCGCAGCTTTTGTGGCGGCTTCTGCCCGTCAGATTGCCCTTATTCCATGGCGCACGGCGGCTGACTGTGACAGTCTCGGATTCCATGACGTCGCTATCCGATCCAATTAGGCCGATCGGCCGGTCGAGTTCTTAATGGCTGCTATCGGAGTGGACCGGTCTTCCCGGCCGGGTTTTGACGGGCAATGCCGAAGTTGGTGCGGACTGGTATGTGCCATGCAAGTTCAAAGTCACAGCGCTTTTTACGCTATCGGGGTACCATCTAGGCTTCCCGCACGTGGAATAGAGTCGCCCCCTGTAGGCTTCAAACGGCCCACGCTTCGCCTATGCCCCATATTGTTGATTTCGTGTTGCCCCGGCGACCTGTTTCGCACCAAGCGCGGAACTCCGACCATAAGAAGGCTTGGATTGACTACGTCTATGGGCGTGCACGGCAAGCATGGCCCGTTACGCCACTAGTAGGTGTGCCATTGAAGTTCACCATGGTTTACCTCAGCGACGACCCAAACCCCGGCGATGTCAATAACTTTGTGAAACCCGTACAGGACGCGTTGTGCGGTTGCGTGTACGGCGATGACTCCATGGTCAAGGACGTCTCTGCTCACATGCGCTATCTGGGCGAACCGAACGGCTTTGTGGGCCTGCCGCTAAAACTAGTGGAGGCGCTGGTCAATGGCGATGTTTGCGTCTATGTGGCAATCCACGATTCAATCGAACTGGCCGAGGTGTTCAAATGAGCGTCACTGACTCGCTACGTGCTGAGAAGTTGGTAGCGAAGCGGTACGAAGATCAAGGTTACACCGTGACCTTCGAACCGTCGCAATCCGACATCCCCTTCCCACTCCAGGGCTATAGGCCCGACATACTCGCGACCAAAGGCAGCGAGCGTCTTTTGGTGGAGGTCAAACGCGCTGGGACTCGTCTCGACACGAGCCGGTATGTGAGCATCGGCGAAGAGGCCGCACGGCACGGATGGAAATTCATGCTCGTGACCGTCACCCCAGAGCAGCTAAGCCGTCCCACGGAGGCCCCGGCAGATCTCCCAGAAGTGGAGGCGATTCGGGACAGGCTGGAAGAGATAGACCGCCTCCACAACCTCATCAGGAACCCAAGTCTAGTATTACCGGCGCTCTGGGTCGCGTACATTTCTGCTTTGAAGATCGTTTGTCAAAAAGAAAACGTATGCCTCGGCGATGTAACGGACTTGAGTCTTATCAACAGAGCATACAGCGAAGGGGTTCTCTCTATTGACGAATACGAGAATGCGCGAGCATTGCTACAGCTGCGTAATGCGGCTGTTCACTCTATCACGTCAACAATGTCTGACGCTCAATACGCCCTTCTGCGGGAAATGCTAAACAACCTTTTGGCGAAGCTTTAGAAGAGACCTGTAGAAGCGAGCCTTGTGGAGAGGGTTGCACACTGTGGAACTTCAATGTCTGCTCAGGCCGTCCAGTACGGCCGCAGTTTACGGTAACTAGTGAAGCGAGCCAGATGGGTTATAACGATCACTTGGACGACAACGAGCTTGTAAACCTCCCGCCTGAAGCACGCGCCAATCATTTCGATGTCGATGGTCCATTCGAGGTAAACGATGACTGGCTCGAAACTGCGCCGCGGGATGAGCAGCTTATCGCCATGCGCGAGCGTAAGCTCCCCCTTCAGGTAGGCACCAGCCGATAGAATTTCGGGGCCTCCATGAGTCGGAGATTCCCTTGAAGAAAAGCAGATTTACAGAGAGCCAGA
>LNAP01004956.1_pt1 | contig 12009 bp, 11 predicted proteins | sample 602601 | NCBI WGS metagenome assembly LNAP01 (sample SAMN02440304, study PRJNA202911) | soil metagenome | biome: Subtropical and temperate rainforests or woodlands; isolation source: soil samples (1 kg each in a 20% v/v slurry with milli Q water) were... ... | reverse complement strand
CCCCACTCTTATCGTTGCTGTTAGTCATAAACATAACCGTTTGCCTATCCCTTATCGTAAGGGGGAAACGGTGTCCTGTCTTTCATGGGGCTCGTTCATGGGTCATTCTTGGCTGCGTTAGATGAGGCCCAAATTCCTCATGGCCCCATCCATATGTTCTCAACCAATCCTCAAAGCTCGGGCTTTGTTGAAGCAATCACGGCCCTGTCCGACGCTATGCCTTGGAACGCTATAGCGAGGGTTGCGGTTGCGTGGATTGAGGCAAGAAAAAGCCGAGAAATAATCATTCATACAGAGACGGGTGACTCGATCCATGCAAAAGGCTATTCGGCTTCTGAAGTTCAAAAGCTGCTTCAAAAATCCACAAACGTGATCGTAATCGATACGAAGCCTGTAGATGAGTCATAGCAACCCACTCAACGTAGGCTCATACGTTAAAGAGGTCTCTGTCACGGAGTCGCCAGGCGTGCCCGTCAACCTTGACAATTGTTAACAGGTCCACGGATTGGCAAGAGCTCGCACGCACGCACGCCTCAAACTGCTACTTCCGTAGCATTTTCAATATCAGATTCTGACAGGTTCACTGGCCTGTACGACAAAGCTTTGACAAGCCACAAGCGTTGATTAGGCAAGCCGGTATCCATCCTGCCGCACATTCCTCACCTGATCCCCCCATTCAACCTGAGTAGGTAAAAGCATGCTCTACAGAGGAGTTTCACTCGCAATCCATACCGAATCAGCGGGCACGATCAAGGTGAACGGTGATCATGGGGAAGTTACCCCCTTACATGATGGCAACGCCCGCCATGACGGAACCTTCACGTATGGGAACTCCGAGGGAAACGCGGTGAATGCTCAACAGATCGAGACGGGAACATGGGGTTCAGCATTCATCTCGACCACCCGAGATAAGAAAATGGCAGAGTATTTCGCGACCCACGACAGAGAGGGCAATAAAGTCCCAGGAGTGGTCTACTGGATCAACGACATGCTGTTCGAACAGCATGGAGTGATAGCCACCGAGTCTCAACAGCCGAAGTATCCTGCAGAACGCGAAGTTTCAATCCGCCCCATCTCAGGCCGAGTAATTCCCAGCGAGGTCATCATCAGGATTGAGCACATTGATGCGTGACCAGCCCCATTTATGAAGCACTCCGTGGAAGGCTGGCGCCAAGTTCCGACCGGCGTGTTTTCGCGCAGTCTTTCGCGCACGTCCGTCTAGCGCCTGGTCAATGCGCGAAGCCATCCCCTGGCAAGGTTTCACGCACCTTTCACGCAGTGTCTTCACTCACCTGAACAGCGTGAACTCCCTGTGGGATCGAGCGAAGGGCCGCCGGTACGCAGCCAAGTACGCACCATCAGTACGCACTCGCCGATCCGTACCAACGGGAAGTTCGCACTCGAGGTTCGCACCCTCTTACGCGAAGCTGGTGCGAACAAGTCTGATAGGCGCCGCCGGGCATCAGATGGACAGGTTTCAAGGCATGAACTTTCCACTGGATTCTCCACATAAAGCAGGATCTTTGACTGGAAATTCTGCCGCTTGCAAGATAAACAAATGAGTTCGACGCAGCAAAGTTCACCACTGCTTTCGAATCACATCACACGATCCAAACCTTGGCCGGCTATCCAGAGCAGTGTCAATTTGACATATACAAACAACGAACAACACTGTCTGTCAGGTCATAGATGAACAAGCACGATTACTGTATGGATATCCAGTGAGAACAGGCTACTATGCAAGCTCTATCCAACGAAATCGCGAGAACAACAAGCTCTGCGATGGAAGGGCTCAATATGCTTAGCGTCCTCATGAAATTCGCACTTGTACTGACAACGATAGCCCCCATCGGCCTCACGCTTTCTTTCCTGCTGTACCAGAGCAGCCATGAGACTATATGGTCAATTATTGTTCTATTTTTATCGCTTTCCTTATGTGCAATTTGTCATCAAATCATCATTTTTTCTGCAAAAAAACTAAATAAGACGACTATTGCAGCTGCTTCGTTAAAACCTGCGGACAAGGAGATTTCTGGCTATTTTGTAGCCTACATGCTACCTATCCTAGGGGGCGGAAAATACTTTCTAGACCCAGCAACATTTGCGTTTTTTTCGTTCATGTTCTTTATCTTTATATGGGTTTCAAAGTCATTTTATGCCAACCCAGTACTTGCAGTTTTCGGATATAAATTTTATGAAATCCAGCTTACTAACGGCGCAAACCTACTTCTAATTACAAAACGCAACATCAACAAACCAGCAGACATTGGAGAAATCAACTACATAACCTCTCACACAGTCCTTGATGCTTCATAGGAGTGCAAAGATGGATCTTTTTGTCCTGTTAAACTCCACGCCTCGCATCCTGAGGGTTGTAACCAGTGCCGACCTTCAAGATGATCTAGAAATCGAATTCCATCGCCAAATCTCAAACTTTAGAGATAACAAAGCTGATGTCGCATTCGATGCCAGATATCGTCCTGATGACGACGAGTTACTCCTGATCGAGAATTTCGATGACATCGACGGCGTAATTGCTGCGGTGCGAACACCTCAAAACATCAACACGTGGGAGCCTTCAGAGGAAGGGCTTGGGGCGATCAAAGGTATTTTCGGTGGTTTCACAGAGGATGGGGTAACCACTGTAATGATCCAAGCCTTTGACAGGCGTCAAGCAATCACCACGAAAAAATTCGCACTATTTTTTGATACGGATACATTTCGTCGCCTGGGTGGAATCGGTATCACTCTTGACAGTAAGCCTACTGCAATTCTATCGCAGAGCAACGCAGTAAACGCCTCTACCGAACTCCGATTTGTAAGCCTTCATAACACAAGGCGTCTCTTCGAAATGGACGCGTATTACCATGAAAGTACAAAAGAAGAAGTGGAAAGCTTCTTTAACGAAGAGAAGTTTTACGGTTTCGACTCAGAATGGTTAAACGCCAATATTGATAATTGGATAAGAAAGAAAGTCACTTTCATCAACCAAGAGGGAATTCTTGATACCTGCACACCTGCTGACCTTCGAGATGCCGCTGCTGAATTCGGGATAGATATTGGTGTACACGAAGAAGCAGAACAACTGAAGCTAATGTTTCCAGAGGATAAGAAAAAGCTCAAAGAGCTGTTGCGATTTTTAGATGAAGATATATACCAATCCCCAATATCAGGAAATCGCTTCCAGACTAACTCAAAAAGGAAAATTCCCGCGCTAGCATGAGCCGGGCGAGGTAAATAGGGAGACTACTTTGACGGAATGTGAGACAGGCATGAGACGGAACCCATATAGCGTGGGCGTCTGAGGTCCGTTACATGCGGCGGCCGTCAAAGAAACGGGCTTGGCTGTCTCATACCCCCGAAAGACCCCAGACGAGTTCTGGACAGGCTCTGGACGGTCGCCGCAATGGCAGCTTGAACTACTCCAGCTGGGAGCCACACCCAGCGCGGACGGAAGCAGGTCGGGCAGCAAACCGGATAGCCACCACGTCCAGAAACCGGGAGGGCCGCAACGGTCACTTGCGGGACCAATGGCCCGCGGCCGCCCCAGGCAAACGAGGCCATAATCCTTGGCCACCCTTGACGGGGCCTTGACGAAACTTTTGACAGGTCTTGACGGATTTGGCCGCTGGCTCTTGACTGGGATCGGCTGTAGACCTTGCTGTACAAGGGCTGGCGCCGAATCTGGCGAGCCTGTGGGAGCGGAGGCCGTCAAAATTTTCGCGCATGATCGTCAAGGGAAAACCGGGCGGTTCAGAACCTGACAAAACCTGACATGCCGGGCGTGCCGAGGGAGCGACCAAAGTGACCCGGCTTCGGTCGGTGGGCGCACCGTGGGAGCGGGAACCAGGGCCGCCAGCACGGCAAAGGGATGGTGAAGATCACCACGCCATTGCGGCAACGGTGTCTCCAAGACGGAGATTCCCTCAGAGCTGAGGGCATTGCTTGGGGTTGGCCAACCTCGGCGAGACTACCAATATCGATCGACTCGACGAGTGCCAGTGTGTGGAAAACGCCACGCCGTGTAGAAACCGACACGGTGGACTGGCTTTCGACGCGGTACAGAGCTAGGTAAGTACGTGCGCCGCCATCCGCGAGAACTACGTCAGCCTGGCAGCGGAGCATGGGCAGCCCCAGGGCGACCTGACCCAGGCGGCGAACGTGCGCCAGTCCATGGTGGGTCTGCCAGGCCATGAAGGGGCCCGGATACCTTTGAGGCCGCACAGCCAGAGGGGTGGAGGCCGGCTATCAGGATGGGCCCGCAGGTCTGACAAGAAAGCGCAGGAGCAACGAAAATGTGCAGGTGGCGCAGGTCCAGCAGGTGGCCGATCGGCCTGCTGTGAACTACCCGGGTACTGGGCAGTTATCAGATAATCAGGTGCCCAGCTCGCCGACCTGAGTACTACCACATCGAGGGCCGCACCATGTCCGTTATCGACTGCGACTACCTACCCGAGCCGGAGCCGGTCAAATTCCCGCCCGAGCTGGTGCTGCTTATCATCAGGAAGGCCAGCGCAATGGCGGTAGCCTTTGAAGAGCAGGCCCTCGACCAGCTCACCAAGGACGCCCGGCGCGCTCTTTCGCGGGGAACTGAGCCAAGGCGGGCCATCAGGGAAATGCGCTTATAGATGGACGCGGGAATATCAGTAGCTAACAACACCTGACCTAGCGAAATGGGAAGCCAGGTCCGACTCTGTTCAGATCAGCCGAATTTCTGCTCGAGTTTTTTCAGTTTGTCACTGAGCAAATTAGCCTCTTGATCGACAAAGGCGTGAAGCTCGCTGAACGCAATAGCCCAAGCGGTGGGATCTTCTGGTGCATCTACATCGCTCTCCTTGTCCGTGAATCCGTAAAGCGTCATCAGCCGCGACTCTAAGAAGCCACAAATGTTTGAAAGCTCCACACCGTTACGAGCCGCCAACACGTCGATGGCTGAGCAGGAATCTTTCAAAGAGGCGATCAGTGTCTCGGTGACCTCGCGATCGGCTGACACTGTTTTGACGAAGTGCTCATTGTGGTTGTGAGCAAACCGGAAGAACAAGTTCGTGCCAGCTATCGCCAAATGGGATTTAAGGCGTTGGCTAGCGACCATCGCCTCCCAAATCAGGTTTAGGTATTTTCCATGGCTGATCTGGCGCTTCCAAACGTCGAATCCGAACACCGCTACCCCGGCAGCAGTAAGGCCGGCCGCGCCCCCAAGAAATGAGCCCATATGGTCCAAGGCCTCAAGTCCGTCTTTCCAGCCCTTGCCTAAAAAGATGATGGTCAGCTCTAGAACAATCACCACACATAACAACGCCGCATTGACCATCCCTGAAATTTTATCGAGCACGGCGCTAATCCCTGATCAAATCGAAACGGCCATATTGAGCCAGCTGCGTGTCGGTGAACACCCTTTGCGATCAGTTTGCGGCTTTGCCCATGAATGACTACTACCCTGATCCGGGGTAGTGCTGGCGCGTGGTGTAGGCTGGTTTGGAATGGCTTCTTGCGCGCATGACTGATGAAATGGAATCACCAGTCTTTTAAAGAAACGGGGAACGAACGGGGAAAATTTCTGCTTGCGGGAGCCTAAAACGAAAAAGGCCCACCGCAAGGTGAGCCTAAGTCGTTGTTCTATATGGTGCCGGCACCAGGAGTCGAACCCGGGACCTACTGATTACAAGTCAGTTGCTCTACCAACTGAGCTATACCGGCGTGTCAGGGCGACGATTATAGCGATTGGCAAGGTTCTGTAAACCCCTGAAATCTGACTATTTTTGCAGATGTTCCAGCTACCTCGGGATCGACGTTCGCATGGGTGCCCTTGGAGCAGCTCAAGCGGAAAGTGGTGTAGCACTCATTGGAGTCGCGTCATACCGCCGAACTGGCCGGTCAGGGGGCGTTGCCGGGGTCACTGGTTTTTAACCTTGGGGGCGCAGTCGGTCCTTGAGCGTGTACTGGCTGCTGAGTGCGGGCTGTTCGCTGAGTTTGTGCTGATAGGCGCTCAGCTCGGACAGCGGCACATCAAAGCGTTTCAACCATTGATCCGCCGACCACCCGGTAAGACGAACTTCGCCATCATGAGAACCACCATGAAGGTCGCCGACTGTTTCGTAACGCAACTCCTTGAGCTCATGGTTCAGCAGCACGTAGGCGGGAGGCCTTGGGAAGTCGGCATCGCCTATCACGGATGGTTCGTTTCCGGCCTGGATGATCACGCCGGCACCGTAGTCATAAAAAGCGAAATGGCTGTCAGGCAACCTGGCCTGTAGTGCCTTTAAACCTCCTGCGCTTTCCAGGCGTGGTTTGTTGAGTACGGTCAGCCAGCTCACGGTTTTGATTTTGTTCTTCTGGAACTCGGGCCGGTTGGCCAATAGGGGGGCCAGGCCTGCATCCAGCCCGGGCATGCTTTCGCTCATGTAGGCTTCTGTTGCTTCGTTGCCGTCTCTTTTGGTCACGGACAGGTTTAGCGCATAACCGGCATAGCCCTGTTCCGCTTTCAGACGGGCTGCACAATCGAGGAACAAGCGCAGGAAGTCGAGACGGTGCTCTTCGAAGAAGAGGATCGGGACTGAAAACTCCAGCACGCTGAGGTCATCCCCCATTTTTGCTTCCCAGCCACGCTGGCCGAACAACTCGAAAAACCAGGGACTGGCGTCTACCGCTTCACGGCCACCGGTGTAGTAAAAACTCAGGTGATCGTTTTCTTTCATGGTGGCCAGCATCTCGATCAGGGATCTGGCCTTGTTGTAAGGGGTCAATGCTGAACCTTCAGGCGGTTCTTCTCGCCATAGCCACCTCAACTCAGGCCCTGCCAGGCGCTGGTAGTCGTTGAAGCATCGACCAAGTTCTTCGCGTACCGGAACGGTATGGGCATCCTTGAAATACAAGGTGCCCCGGATGCAGAGCGCTGCTCCAATGTAGTCTTGCCGCCCACCCTTCATCAGTAAATGGCCCGGGATCTCCAGGGTGAAAGGCATTTTTTCCAGCTCGGCGGCTAAGTCGAAAGGTTCACTCATGGTCGGTTCCTTTAAATCACATGGCGCCGGCGGGTACCGGGAATCTCGGGACAGGCGTCTTGCCGCGGCTCAGTAGCCACGCGGCGGCGGCTGCAATCGCTGCGGCCCACCCCAGCTCTTCAGACGGGACTCTAGAAGTTTGCTCTTCCTGGGTGCAGTCGCATTCTCTGGCATCGAGGGTGACCACCTTATTGCTGCCCCCTGCAATTTTCGCGTATTCAGCCGTCTGTTTCGTGTTTGGAGAATCGGGTGGAAACTTCATTTCCACAACCTGTTTGATGTTGTCTTGGGTCGGAGGTTTTCTCGGGTCATTCACGATGACGACGTCTGGTCGGCGAATCATGCCCGTGCCTGCTTCGAATGGTGGGTGATCTGGGTCCTGATCCCAGTATTTCTTGATCCAGCCGGGGATCCAGCTATGAGGGTTGTCGCCACTCTGGCTGTCCATGATCGGAACGGGCGGCTTTTTGGTCATGTCGTAGCTGACTTCCGGCTTCAGCGGGCTTCGCCCCATAAGGATTTTGTCCAGCCCGTTCAGGCGCGCGGCAACGCACTGCTGTTTAAGGTTTTTGCCGTCCACCGCTACGTTAGGTGTCGCCTGGCAGTAACAGGCCGCCGAGCAGAGAACTTTTTTGTCTCCAGGGGCGAGTCTGGGTTTTGTCAGGCCTACATCCGTTGTCTGCCCTGGTGCTGACATGCCGCCGGTCGACAAGGGGTTATCACCACTCATTGATCATCTCCATAGATCAGGTCGAACTTCAGTGTTTCCGGCTGCTCGTTGTTCACCCAGGATGTGTAGCCTTCTGCATCGGTAGTTTGTATCGACTCTCCGCTGCTGGAGCTGATACGCACTTGCTGGCCAGCGATGGCCTTGCCGGTTTCTCTGTCGAACACCCGGAAGCGGCCTTTGAATGGACTTGTGCCCATGCCCTGGATCGGTGCCATGGGGCTGGGGACGAAGGTATCGCCAATGATGATTGTCCCGGAGCCACCGATCACTACGTTGCCATGGGTGCCGAGGCTATCGACCGTTGCTGCGTTTTTCCCGTTTATGAACACTGTCGCCGAGAGGTTTCCGGACAGCTTTCCTCCGCATGCTGAAGGGTCATCCAGGCGAGCGGCCGGTAGTCCGTCGAACAGTACGTCGGGGGAGCCCGAGGCGATTGGATTGGTACCGTGGCCGGGTAGTGGGCAGGCGGTAGGGTCGGTAACGCGAGCTGCAGGTTTTCCGCTCATATCGGGCTCCGTGTCAGGTCGGGCGGAAGGGATTGAGTACGTGGCGAGTTTGGTTTACGCGAATCAGGGAGCGTAGCGAGGAGAGGTGGGGCCTTGGGATGACTCACGCTGTCCAGATGCTGCGATAGACACCCAGCCTGAGAGCCGTGCCGCGTTTGCTGGCAAAAAGAAGTCATGGTCGTCTCGTCCTTGTGACCGTGTGTGCCTGATAACGCCTCGCTGAAACATATCCCTGTTCGAGCTGAGGTAGGCGGAAATACTCGGCCGCCGAGACTGTTTTTGCAAGCCCGCGGGGAACGTGTGAGTCAAGCAGTCACAGCGCAGCATGAGGCTATTGCTTGATTGACGCTCTCAGTGACGTCCGCCGCGCACCAGCACTTTCTTGAGTTTTTCGATGGCGCGCCATGAGCGGCTGTTGCGCAGGGCGTGGAGTTCGGCTTCGGCGCGGTCGGCGCGTTGGCGTTCGGCGATCAGGGCCTGTTCCAGGTCGGTGGCGGGGGCGACGAAGCGGTGGCCGGGGTTGAACTGGAATTCGTCGAGGTTGCACGGCGGGATGTCGAAGGCGCCCCTGAGGTTCAGGTGTTCTTCGGCCAGGTAGAAGGTGTTGATGCCATCGAACACCACCGGGTGGTAGCCGGCGCCGGTGACCAGGGTTTCCCAGGTCTGGTCGCGGTTCCACGGGGTTTCGATCAGCAGGATCCACGGTCGCCAGCGGCTGAAGTCCATGCTGCGCAGCACGGTTTCTTCGTGGCCTTCGACGTCGATCTTGAGGAAATGGATCGGGCCGTCGACATGAGCCTCGCAGATATCGCTCAGGGTGCGCGAGCTGACGATCTGAGTCTGCACCGGCATGCCGGCGTCCTTGTGCTGCTGGGCGATGGCGGGGTCGAGGGTGGACAGGCCGGTGTCGGCGATACCGTAGAAGGTCAGGGCCTCGGCGTTGTCGCCAGCTGCGCATTGCAGGTTGGTGTCCCGGGGGCGCTCCTGGCACAGGGCGTCGTAATAGCTGGGTACCGGTTCGACGTTGATCCCGCTCCAGCCGCGATCGTAGAAGGCGCGGGTCACGGAGTCGGCGGTGGGGTGGTTGGCGCCGACGTCGATGTAGAAGCCTTTTTCGACATGTTTGAGCGCGCGCCACAGGCGGATGTCTTCGAAATTCTGTGCATAAGAAATGAACGTCACTGTCTTTTCCCGTCAGTCACAAAGGTTCTGGCTCGGACGCGCCCGCGAGCGCCTGCGTCTGTATAACAAGCGCCGCCAACCGGCGCAATTTGCTGCCTGCCAGGTGCCGGTTTTCGGCGGTTATGTCCTTTGGTATTAACGCTTATGCACAATCGATGGCGGTTGCACGGCGATTACGGCCGATTTTGTGGATCCGTTCTCAGTTCGCCGCAACTGGCTGTTTTTTCGTTGATTTATTTTTATGAACAAAAAATGACCAGCTGTGGATTAGTGCTGTAGCAGGCACTTTCAGTGGCTTTGGCAGGAATTCATCAACAGAGTTATCCACAGGCTGGGTGGGGTGGTGGATCCAAGTTATCCACGTTCCGCCAGTAGCATCAGGTTGCGTGGGGTGAGCGGTGCCGGGCAGAACAGGCCCAGTTGCACGCGGTAACCCTGTTCCTGCAAAAACAGCCCGCGATCGAGCACCAGCCACAGCTCCAATGGCCGACGGAACAGGCCGCGCAGCAGCTCCAGGTTGCGGACCTGGGCCAGGCGCTGCCAGCCGGCGGCTTCCAGCGCCGGCCAGTCCTGCGAGCCGACTGTGGATAAGTGCTTGAGGGCGGCCAGGTCGCGGCAGTAGTCGGCGAAGGGTTTGTCCAGCCAGCTGGCGGGCAGCGACGGGGTGGGCAGGTATTCATCGACCCCGCGCAGCCGGCGTTGCAGCAGGTCGAAGGCCAGGCGCCGGGCCATGGAGCTGTCGCGCTGGCGGCGTACCCGGGCGCCGGCGGTGACGGTCTCGCTCAGGGGCAGGCCGAGGTCGTCGAGGGACAGTTGCAGCGTCGAGCCCTTGGCAGGACCGGAAAGCGGCTGGTACTCGGCGTGGCTGATGCGGTTGTAGCAGCAGGGCGCGATGGCCAGTTGGCGACAGCCGCGCTCGCTGGCCAGTTGCATCAGGCGCACATGCAGGTCGCCACAGGCGTGCAGGGCCACCGGGGTGTGTTCGGCGCTCAGGCGGACAGCGGCGTCGGCGGCGAGCACGTCTTGCTGCAGGTGGCTGGCCGGCAGCCGATGGTGTTCGCTCAGTTGCCGGCCGCTGGCGACCAGGGCCGGGTCGTATTCCAGGCAGGTCAGCTGTTGCCCGGGTTGCAGCAGGCGGCGGCCGAGGTGGCCCTTGCCCGAACACCAGTCCAGCCAGTGGCCGGGTGCCTGAGTGAACTCCAGGCAGGCGGCGAAGGCTTCGATCTGTTGCCATTTGCGCCCGGGCACATCGACGTTGAGGCGTTGGCGGGCGGCAGGCACTTCGTGCGTCGGCAGCTCGGCCACGGCACCCAGCGCAGCGGCGGTCCGTGCCAGATCGGGGAAGGGCGCGGGAGCATCGAGCAACTCGGGGTGGTTATGGCTGGCCTCGGCATCGTCCAGGCTGCGCTGGCGCAGCCACTGGGCGAGTTCGTGGTGCCGGGCTTCCCAGGGCATCTGCAGCTCGGTGAAGGGGCGCGGACGCCAGAGCTGTTGATGGTCGAGCAGGAAGCGGTCCAGGGCCTGGAAGCGGGTGAGGAGTTCGGGGCCTTGGAGGATGGAGGGCATGGCGGGCTCGGCGGTGTCTGGGGGATGGCAATCGCGAGCAAGCTCGCTCCTACAGGTTAGCGGGGCGCCGGTAGGAGCGAAGGGTTCAGCGGCCTTGGCATTGCTCGACGCGCAGCCAGCGTTCCAGCAGCTTGAAGCCTTGCACCAGCACGTAAGACATCAGCAGGTAGAACACCCCGGCGGCGAAGAAGATCTCCACCGGCAGGTAGGTGCGGGCGATGATGGTGCGGGCCATGCCGGTCAGTTCCAGCAGGGTCACGGTACTGGCCAGGGCGCTGGCCTTGAGCATCAGGATCACTTCGTTGCTGTAGGCGGGCAGGCCGATGCGCGCGGCCCGGGGCAGGATGATGTAGAACAGCGCCTTGGGCTTGGACATGCCCAGCGCCCGCGCCGCTTCGATCTCGCCCGGCGGGATGGCCTGGATCGCCCCGCGCAGGATCTCGGCGATGTAGGCCGCGGTGTGCAGGGTCATGGTGGCGGTGGCGCACCAGAACGGATCGCGCAGGTATGGCCACATCGCGCTGTTACGCACCGCGTCGAACTGCGCCAGGCCGTAGTAGACCAGGAACAGCTGCACCAGCAGTGGCGTGCCGCGGAAGAAGAAAATGTAGGCATAGGGCAGGGCGCGCACGTACCACAGGCGCGACGAGCGGGCGATGCCCAGCGGAATGGCCAGCAGCAGGCCGGCGATGACCGCGATGGCCACCAGCTCCAGGGTCAGCGTGGCGCCCTGGGCCAGCTTGGGCAGCCACTTGATGATCACTTCCCAGTTCATGAAGCGCTCCTCGCGAAGCCGCGAGCGGCGCGTTTTTCCAGGAAGTGCATGCCGGTCATGGCCAGCACGGTCAGGCCCAGGTACATGAAGGCCGCCACCATATAGAAGGTGAAGGGTTGCTTGGACACGGTCACGGCGATCTGCGAGTGCCGCATGATTTCTTCCAGGCCGATCACCGACACCAGCGCGGTGTCCTTCATCAGGATCATGAACAGGTTGCCCAGGCCCGGCAGGGCGATGCGCCACATC
>LNAP01034136.1_pt1 | contig 12011 bp, 11 predicted proteins | sample 602601 | NCBI WGS metagenome assembly LNAP01 (sample SAMN02440304, study PRJNA202911) | soil metagenome | biome: Subtropical and temperate rainforests or woodlands; isolation source: soil samples (1 kg each in a 20% v/v slurry with milli Q water) were... ... | reverse complement strand
ATTCCCACGCGGAGCGTGGGAACGATCAACCCTCTGTGGGAGCGAGCCTGCTCGCTCCCACATTTTTCGATCCGGTTACAGGCCGATATCCCACTCCGGCTCTTCGGGGAATCTGAGCACCAGAAAGTCCAGCATGCTGCGCAACGCCGCCGGCATGTGCTTGCGTGAGGCATACACCGCGTAAACGTTCATTTGCCGGGGTTCGGCATGGGGCAGCAGGCGGATCAGTTCGCCGCTGTGGATATGCACGCCGGCCTGATAACTGGGGAGCATCGCCACGCCAGCACCGGCCATCGCGGCGCGCAACAACGTACTGGCTTCGTTGGCGCTGATGTTGCCCTGTACCGGCACTGAGACTTGCTCACCGTCCTCCTCGAAGTGCCAGAGGCTTTTGCCGAAGTAGGAATGGGTCAGGCAGTTGTGCTGGCTCAGATCCTCGACCCGCAGCGGTGTCGGGTGTTCGAGCAAATAGGCAGGGGAGGCGCAGATCACCGAACGGCAGACCGTCAGCCGTCGCGCGATCAGGTTCGGGTCCAGGTCATTGCTGGTACGGATGGCCAGATCGATACGCTCATCCACCAGGTTTACCGTGCGGTCGAGCATCTGCAGGTCGATGCTGACGCCGGGATAACGTTTGACGTAAGCGGCCATGGCATCCGCCAGTTGTGCCTGGCCGAACGAAGTGCTGACACTGATCCGCAACATCCCGCGCGGTGCCTCGTCCGGTTCGCTGACGGCGGCCTGCATGTCCGTGGACAAATCGAGCATCTGCCGACATCGAGGCAGGATTTCACTGCCAGCGGCGGTCAGGCTCAATTTGCGCGTGGTGCGGTGCATCAGGCGTGCGCCGACCCAATCTTCCAGCTCCGCCAGATAGCGAGACAGGTCCAGGTGATCGGCGGCGGCCGACTGGCTGCCCAGGTCAACCACCGTGATGAACACCCGCATTGCTTGTAGACGATCCATGATTTGCCCGCTTTCAGAAACAAACTATGTTCCAGCATCGCATTTTTTGTACTGAGTCATGCAACTAAGCTCTGTCCCATCGCCAAACACGGCATTCGGACAACGGAGCAACAGATGATCGGCTTCACCTCGCTTAAACGTATTTTGCTGGCCACCGCCACCTTCGGTTTCGCCGTCCACGCAGCGGCAGCCTCAACCCTGACCCTGGACGTCTACAACCCGGGCGACAAGGCGATCTTCCCGGTGACCTCGGTGTTGGTCAGTGGCGAGAAAGACGCGATTTTGGTGGATGCGCAATTTGGCAAATCCCAGGCCGAGCAAGTGGTCGAAAAGATCCGCGCCAGCGGCAAGCAATTGACCACCATCTACATCAGCCACGGTGACCCGGATTACTACTTCGGCCTCGATACCCTGACTGCCGCATTCCCCAACGCCAAAGTGCTCGCCTCGCAGCCGACCGTGGACCACATCCAGAACACCGTCGACGGCAAACTGGCGTTCTGGGGGCCGAAAATGGGCGCCGATGTACCGGCCAAAACCATCGTGCCGGAGGTGCTCAAGGGCGACAGCCTGATGCTCGAAGGGCAGAAGTTGCAGGTGGTGGGGCTGGACGGCAAGCAGCCGGATCGCAGCTTCGTGTGGATTCCGTCGATCAAGGCTGTGGTCGGTGGTGTCGTCGTCGCAGAAAACATTCACGTGTGGATGGCCGACACCCAGACGCCGCAGTCCCACGCCGATTGGCTGACCACGCTGCACGCCATTGAAACCCTGAAACCGAAAACTATCGTGCCGGGTCATTACCTCGGTGAGAGCGCCCGTTCGCTGGCCGCCGTGCAGTTCACCGCCGATTACATCAAGGCCTTCGACGAAGAAACCGCCAAGGCCAAAGACGCTGCTGCGCTGATCGCCGCGATGAAAAAACGCTACCCGACGCTGGGTGAAGAAAGCTCTCTTGAACTGAGCGCGAAAGTCGCCAAGGGCGAGATGAAGTGGTAACCCGATTCACTCACACTCATTGATCGTTCCCACGCTCTGCGTGGGAATGCCTCAACGGACGCTCTGCGTTCGGCTTTGGAAGGAACGCGGAGCGTGGGAACGATCATCAGGAGAAGGTCAGAGACTGAACCCACCATCCAACGGGATGATATTCCCGGTCATGTAAGCACCGGCCGTACTCGCCAGACTGATTGCCAGCGCCGCCATCTCTTCTTCCCGGCCCCAGCGTTTCATCGGAATCAACGCCGTGTCGTCGGCCAGCGCCTGCTCATCATTGCCGATGTGCTGAGTCATCTTGCTCGGAAAACGCCCCGGCGCGATGACGTTGACGTTGATGTGCTGGCTCACCAACTCACGCGCCAGAATCCGCGACAGTTGATGCAGGGCCGCTTTACTCGGCCCGTATGCATAAGCCTGCTCGCCGAAGGACGAAATGCCCGCCACTGAACCGATATTGATAATTCGCGCCGGATTCGCTGCCGAACCGGGCAAAAACTGCTGGATGCAGTTGAACACCGAGGTCACGTTCAGCTGCATGACCTTTTCCCAGCCCTTGACCGGGTAGCTCTCCAGCGGCGCGCCCCACGTGGTGCCGGCGTTGTTCACCAGAATATCCAGCTGACCGATCTGCTCGCCCAGTCGCGTAGCCAGTTGAAGTACGCCTTCTTCGGTGGCCAGGTTGGCCGCCATGCCGTGGCAACGACCGAATGCGCTCAGCTCATCAGCCGTTTGCTGACAGGCTTCGGCATCCCGGGCGCAGACGTACACGGTGGCACCGGCCTCGACATAGGCCTTGGCGATCATTTTGCCGATACCACGGGTGCCGCCGGTCACCAGGGCGGTGCGGCCTTGCAGGGAAAAGTACGGGTGCATGGCGAATCCTGAGAGCTGAGGGTCAATACACCCTAGTCGTCAGCCGCCGGAAGCGGAGCCACTATTATTGCGAGGAATGAGCGGCCATATAGCCCTGTAGGAGCTGTCGAGTGCAACGAGGCTGCGATCTTTTGATGTTGCTTTTAAAAGCGAAGATCAAAAGATCGCAGCCTCGTTGCACTCGACAGCTCCTACAGGTCAGATCTGCTTCACACGTTACTGCGGGCGCACGCGCAGGGTCAGGCCCTTGAGGAAGTTGCGCAGCAACTGGTCGCCACACGGGCGGTAGTTGGTGTGGCCGAACTTGCGGAACAGCGCGCTCAGCTCAGGCTTGGACACCGGGAACTCGGAGGCCTTGAGGATGGCGTGCATGTCGTCTTCTTTCAATTCGAAAGCCACGCGCAGTTTCTTCAGGATGATGTTGTTGGTCACTGGCACTTCGATCGGCTGTGGCGGACGGCTTTCGTCTTTGCCGCGCTTGAAGGTCACCAGGCCGTCGAGGAAATGCGCCATGACTTCATCCGGGCAGCGTACGAAGCCTTCCTCGTCTTCCTCTTTCTTGTCGAGGTACTTCACCAGGTCTTCCAGGGCCACGTCCATGCCGCCGAGCTTGATGATCTCGATTGATGTCGAGCATGTAGCGCACGCTGCGCAGTACGTCGTTATGAATCATGGTGTGCAATCCTGATATTCAGCAGTGGGCGCCGCGTAAACAGCGGCGCCAAAATGTGTGGCGGCGTGAAAAGTCTTAGAACTTCTCTTTGCCGGACAGGTAACGCCATTGCCCCAACGGCACTTTGCCGATGGACACGCCGCCAATGCGGATGCGGCGGATGGCGACAACCTTCAGGCCTACAGCCTGGCAGAACAGGGCGATGACGCCCGGTTGTGGGTTCTTCATCGCAAAACGCAGGCGGTTTTCGTTCTGCCAGCTGGCTTTGACCGGCGGCAGTTCCTTGCCCTTGTAAGTCAGGCCGTGGTTCAGGCGGTTGAGGCCGTGAGCCACCATGTCGCCTTCAACTTCGACCACATACTCTTGCTCGATCTTGGCGGAATCGGCAGTGAGTTTGCGCAGGATCTTCCAGTCCTGGGTGAACACCAACAGACCGCTGGCGTTGGCCTGCAGATCGGTGCTGGCGGTCAGGCGCAGGAAGTGGCCCTTAAGCGGGCGTTTGCCGTAGCGGTGTTCTTCGCTCAGGGTCTCGGCGCTGATGGTTGCCATGGCCGTTTCCGCGTCCATGCCCGCAGGGACGTTGAACAGGATGGTCACCGGCTCCGGCGCAGTGGCCTTGGCTTCCGGGTCGAGCTCGACTTTCTGGTTCTCGACCTTGAACTGCGGCTCGTCGATGACTTCGCCGTCCACGGTGACCCAGCCGCCCTCGATGAACAGCTCAGCCTCCCGACGGGAACAGCCGACGTTTGGAGAGACGAATCGGGTCAGTCATGACAGGGCCGTAACAAAAAAGGGGTGGGCATTGTACCTGCTGGGCGCCGGTTAATCCCGGCTCCATTTGCCGCATGTGCTTTTAATGTGGGAGTGAGCCGGCTCCGGGCGGCGTTCCGACGATAGCGGTAGTTCAGTCAATTGATCTGTTGAATGACGCACCGCTATCGCGAGCAGGCTCGCTCCTACAGTTGTTCTGTGTTGTGTCAGCCGTTGCGCGTGCGTTGTTGTGCCTGACGCAAACGCATATGCAGCAACGGATAAGGCTGCCCCATGCCATCGACTTCCGAACGGCCGATCACCTCGAAGCCCTGTTTGAAGTAAAAGCCTAAGGCCTGCGGATTCTGCTCATTGACGTCCAGTTCATCGGCGTTCAAATGTTCCATCGCATAGCGCAGCAATTGCTTGCCCAGGCCTTGGCCGCGGTGAGCCGGGTCGATGAAGAGCATTTCGATCTTGCCCGCCGCAACACCGGCGAACCCGGTGATGCGCTGGCGCGAGTCTTTGGTGCAGATCAGCATCACCGCATCGAGGTAGCGGGTCAGCACCAGGTTCTTCAACAGTTCGATGTAGCTGTCCGGCAGAAAGTCATGGGTGGCGCGCACCGAGGCCTCCCAGACCTGAGTGAGTTCTACGTAGTCGCTCTGTTTCGGCGTGTGGATGACCGAATGTTGGCGCATGGCCGGCTGCCCCTTTTCCTGTGAATGTCGAGAATCCGTTCTTCACAAAACGATAGACGTAAAAAAGCCCCGCATCTCGTCAAGAGAGCGGGGCTTTTCGTGTTTTTTGCGTTTAGATCTGTTCAGCCCACAGGTCGTATTCGTCGGCGTCGGTCACTTTGCACCAGACTTTATCGCCGGGTTTCAGGTTGCTGCCGTTGTCGATGAACACATTGCCGTCGATTTCCGGGGCATCGAAGAAGCAGCGGCCAACCGCGCCTTGCTCGTCGACTTCATCGACCAGCACTTCGATTTCACGGCCGACGCGCATTTGCAGACGTGCCGAGCTGATGGCTTGCTGGTGCGCCATAAAGCGGTCCCAGCGGTCTTGCTTGACGTCGTCCGGCACGATGGCCGCGTCCAGCAGGTTGGCCGGTGCGCCTTCGACCGGCGAGTACTGGAAGCAGCCTGCGCTTCGGTCAGCCAGTTCAGCAGGTACTGGAAGTCTTCTTCGGTTTCGCCGGGGAAGCCGACGATGAAGGTCGAACGGATGATCAGGTCCGGGCAGATTTCGCGCCAGTTCTTGATGCGCGCCAGGGTCTTGTCTTCGAAGGCCGGGCGTTTCATGGCTTTCAGGACTTTCGGGCTGGCGTGCTGGAACGGGATGTCCAGGTACGGCAGGATTTTCCCAGCGGCCATCAGCGGAATCAGCTCGTCGACGTGCGGGTACGGATAAACGTAGTGCAGACGAACCCAGACGCCGAGGGTGCTCAAGGCTTCGCAGAGTTCGGTCATGCGGGTTTTCACCGGCGCGCCGTTCCAGAAACCGGTGCGGTATTTCACGTCGACGCCGTAGGCACTGGTGTCTTGCGAAATCACCAACAACTCTTTGACGCCGGCCTTGACCAGGCGCTGAGCCTCGTCCAGCACATCACCGACCGGGCGGCTGACCAGTTTGCCGCGCATTGACGGGATGATGCAGAAGCTGCAGCTGTGGTTGCAGCCTTCGGAAATCTTCAGGTAGGCGTAGTGACGCGGGGTCAGCTTGATGCCTTGCGGCGGCACCAGGTCGATCAGCGGGTTGTGATCCTGGCGCGGCGGCACTGCGTCGTGCACGGCGTTGACCACCTGCTCGTACTGCTGCGGACCGGTCACGGCCAATACGCTTGGGTGCACCTTGCGAATGTTGCCTTCTTCGACGCCCATGCAGCCGGTCACGATGACCTTGCCGTTTTCCTTGATGGCTTCGCCGATCACTTCCAGGGATTCAGCCTTGGCCGAATCGATGAAGCCGCAAGTGTTGACCACCACGACATCGGCGTCCTCGTAAGTGGACACAACGTCATAGCCTTCCATGCGCAGCTGGGTAAGGATGCGCTCGGAGTCGACCAGTGCTTTGGGGCAACCCAGGGATACGAAGCCAACTTTTGGATTGGCCGGCGCAGGAGTGGTGGACATGTCTAACCTCGGTATTTGTGACGCCTCCAGCCGAAGACGGCAAGGCGACAGACGGACGCTATCTTGCGTCTCTGGTCAAAAAGTGCGCAATTCTAGCGATGAGAGACGCACTTGACCAGCTTTATGCAGGGAAATACGACGAGTGCTGCGCTATGCTTCGCGCCTTTAAGCTTTACCGATTTTTTACAGTCAATGAAACGTCTGTAACGCGATGTAAAACAGCGCATGCTGCACGGCAAAGCATAGTGCTTCTTATAAGAAGTCCGGGTCTGAGTAGTAGGAGGCAAGTAGTCAGGCGGCGGGCGCTGAGCATTCGGCGGCAAAACCGATCGGCATGCTGGTCGCGGCGGTCGGTGTGGTTTATGGCGATATCGGCACGAGCCCGCTGTACACCCTTAAAGAAGTGTTTTCCGGTGGCTACGGCGTGCCGGTCAACCATGACGGCGTGTTGGGTATCCTGGCGCTGATCTTCTGGTCGCTGATCTGGGTCGTGTCGATCAAGTACATGATGTTCGTGCTGCGCGCCGACAACCAGGGCGAAGGCGGGATCATGGCCTTGACCGCTTTGGCGCGACGGGCCGCAGCGGGGCATCCGAAGTTGCGCAGTTTGCTGGTGGTCTGCGGGCTGATCGGCGCGGCGCTGTTCTACGGCGACAGCATGATCACCCCGGCGATTTCCGTGCTCTCGGCGATTGAAGGCCTGGGACTGGCTTTCGAGGGCATCGACCATTGGGTGGTGCCATTGTCGCTGATCGTGCTGGTGGCGCTGTTCCTGATTCAGAGCCACGGTACCGCGCGGATTGGCATTTTGTTCGGGCCGATCATGGTCACCTGGTTTGTGGTGCTTGGGGCGCTGGGTGTCTACGGCATTCTGCAGCACCCGGAAGTGTTGCAAGCGATGAACCCGGTATGGGCCGTGCGCTTCTTCATCGTTCACCCGGGCATGGGCGTAGCGATCCTCGGCGCGGTGGTGCTGGCGTTGACCGGTGCTGAAGCACTGTACGCCGACATGGGCCACTTCGGCCGCAAGCCGATCGCTCGCGCATGGTTCATCCTGGTGCTGCCAGCACTGGTGCTGAACTACTTCGGCCAAGGCGCGTTGCTGCTCGGTGACCCGGAAGCCGCGCGCAACCCGTTCTACCTGTTGGCCCCGAGCTGGGCGCTGATTCCGTTGGTGGGGTTGTCGACCCTGGCGACAGTGATTGCTTCTCAGGCGGTGATTTCCGGCGCGTTCTCCCTGACGCGCCAGGCGATTCAGCTCGGCTACATTCCACGCATGCACATCCGGCACACCTCCAGTGCCGAGCAAGGCCAGATCTACATTGGCGCGGTGAACTGGGCGTTGATGGTCGGCGTCATCCTGTTGGTGCTGGGCTTCGAGTCCTCTGGCGCGTTGGCTTCGGCTTACGGCGTGGCCGTAACGGGCACCATGCTGATGACCACCATCCTGGTGTCGGCGGTGATATTGCTGCTGTGGAAATGGCCTCCGGTGCTCGCGGTTCCGCTGTTGCTCGGCTTCCTCCTGGTAGACGGTCTTTACTTCGCTGCCAACGTGCCGAAAATCATTCAGGGCGGGGCATTCCCGGTGATCGCCGGTATCGCATTGTTTGTGCTGATGACCACCTGGAAACGTGGCAAGCAATTGCTGGTCGATCGTCTCGATGAGGGTGGCTTGCCGCTGCCGATCTTCATCAGCAGCATCGCCGTGCAACCGCCGCATCGCGTCCAGGGCACTGCGGTGTTCCTGACCGCGCGCCCGGACGCCGTGCCCCATGCGCTGTTGCACAATCTGCTGCATAACCAGGTGTTGCACGAGCAAGTGGTGCTGCTGACGGTGGTGTACGAAGACATCCCGCGGGTGCCGGCATCTCGGCGTTTCGAGGTCGATTCCTACGGCGAGGGTTTCTTCCGGGTGATCCTGCACTTTGGCTTCGTCGACGAGCCGGATGTGCCGCAAGCGCTGAAGCTGTGTCATCTCGATGACCTGGATTTCAGCCCGATGCGCACCACCTACTTCCTCAGCCGCGAGACGGTCATCGCCTCCAAACTCGAAGGCATGGCCCGCTGGCGTGAGGCATTGTTCGCCTTCATGTTGCAGAACGCCAACGGCAACTTGCGCTTCTTCAATTTGCCGCTGAACCGGGTGATTGAACTGGGGACGCAGGTAGAGATGTAAGTCGCAACAAAAAGCCCCCGTTGCCATTGTGGTTGCGGGGGCTTTTTTGTGCTCGGTGTCTCGTCCTGAAGGTAATGAAGACCCCCCTTGTGGGAGCGGGCTTGCTCGCGAAAGCGGTCTGACATTCAACATTGATGTCGATTGACAGTCCGCCTTCGCGAGCAAGCCCGCTCCCACAGGAGATGTGCGGTGTTTGCATGTATTCCGTCTCTGCTCCTTTACTTGCGTTCAGGCCGCTATTTTTTAGATTCGGCTTTTGTCCGGGCAGGTGGTGGCGTCAGTACCTTCACCGCATCATCAATCACTGCCTTGCTCATTGCCGTCAGGTAATGCGCGGCCCAGGCATGTCGGTCGGTGTCTCGGGTGTAGGCAGCATCTTTAGTCAGCTCCTTGGCAAGGAACAGAAAATCAGAAGCCATGGCTAGCGCATCACCGAGGGGAACGCCGTGACTGACATGGAACAGCGCTTTGTTGGAGCAGTAGGCCGATGGTTTTCAGTTCGTCAGGTTCTGACGGATTTGTTTTGGTCATGGTTTTTCTCCTGGGTTCGAGGAGCTGCCATTTTCGTTACCACACGAAAGGGAGGCAGCTGTACGCAGGGTGGTAAACCGGGAACCAAGGAAACCGGCACGCCCGAGGGCGTCCCACGCACAGCCGCCATAACTCGAGATCGCAGACATAAAAATGCCTGGGTTCGGGATGAAGGCGCTGTTGCGCTGGTTTCGCCGGGTTACCACACCCGATCGCTGAATGGTCAGCGACGGCCGGAGAGTATCCCGTCGAAGAAAAGCGCAACAAGGCATCAAAGTGCCCAAACGCGAGTTTCGGAGTTTGCCTACAAGGTCTGCGGGTGTCATCCGATATTGCGACACCTTGAAGTAAACAAAACTAAACGCGGGGGGGGTCAGGTTTCCCAGTGAAACCTGATAAATGTCGGAAGGGCTTGACGGTCCGACATTTTCAATGAGAAAAGTGTCCACGTTTTATGGAATGTGGACACTTGGAGTTTCTGTCTTCATGAAGAGTCAAGATGTTTTGCTTTTGTTCAAGATGGCCAGCCTGCACGCCCAGGAAGAAAACCTCTTTGGGGCGATGGAATCTGAGTCGAATTCGAACAGGGTTGAGGAATTGTTGAAACCCCAGCAGATAAATCGAATGCCGGCAGGGGGGCGAGTGGGGGAGTCGCTAGCCACCTACCTTACTGGTGGTGAAGACGTGGTATTCCACCACCGGGAGTTCGACTCACCCTTGGGCGAGGAGGATGGATGGGAGGGATGGTCGGAATCCGTACCTTCTGCGCCGCTGACGAGCTGGGCTGAAGCTTACTCGTTGCGTGCGTTGTCAGCGTCTCTTGGGCTAAGCAAAAGTGAGATTTCCAACGCCATGGCAAGATGTCGCGAGTCTGGATTGCTGACCAATGACTACGACACCGGGCTTGCGAAAGTTAATCGGCGAGAGCTGCTGAAAATCACCGAGCACGCTCTGAAATACTTTTTCCCCGTGAGGCCGGGCGCAATGGTTCGCGGTATTCCAACCGGCTTCGCCGCACCCGCGCTGTCCAAAAGCATCAAGAGCGCTGGCGGGCTGATTCCGGTTTGGCCTGATGCACTCGGAACTGAGCGTGGTCAGGCGATAGAGCCGCTCTACAAAACTGTGCCGGAAGCGGTGAAGAAGGACAGAATCCTTTACCACTATCTAGCGCTTGTTGATGCGATCCGTCTTGGTGGTCCGCGAGAGTGTGGTGTGGCGGTAGGCATTCTAAAAGCAGGGATGGGACTGAAATAACATGTCATCAAATGCTGATCACAACTATGAGCTCATAGAGTTTGTGGCAGACGGCTTGGGGGAGGCGTTTCTCGCTGAGGTTGCCTTCGTCGGTGGTTGCACCACGGCCATGTTGGTAACTGACACGTCTGTGCTGGATGACATTCGCTTCACCGATGATGTTGACTTGGTGATCGAACTGGCAGGTATTAGCGCCTGGCAACGCCTCACAGAACGGCTGGCGGCCAAGAACTTCAAGATCACCGGTGAGGATGAAGTTAACTGTCGCTTCCGCTTCAACGACGTCGTCGTTGACGTGATGCCTTCTGACCCCGAAGTTCTCGGATATGCCAACCGTTGGTTCGTGGAGGGGCTGGCGAGGGCTGATAAATTTACATTGCCCAGCGGTACGGTCATCCAGATATTCAAACCGACCTACTTTCTTGCGACGAAGCTGGAGGCCTTTAGCGGTCGCGGTGAGGGCGACCCGTACCACAAAGACGTCGAAGACATCATCATCTTGATTGATGGTCGTACAGAGCTTTTGGAAGAAGTTCGCCAGGCTGAGCCTGGGCTCAAGGACTTCATTACGACTGGAATTCGAAAACTCACGGCGCTCAGTGGTATCGACTACGTGATTGAAAGCTCGGGCTCGGTGCAGGCTAATCCAAGTAGAGGGCGAATCATCCACATGCGCATGAAGGATCTGGGCAACGCATGAGATACACGACCAGGTCAGTCATCGGACGGACCAGGAATGCCAATCATGACTGTGCTGGAGCTTTGTGCGACGGCGACACAGGGCTGTTCGTCATCACGGACGGGACGTCGAAGCCCGGCAGTGGCCGACTGGCTGAATGTTTCGTAAAAGGTGTTTTAGCGGCCTACCCGAAACACATGGATCGGGAGGGTGATATCACTGAGCATTAAACTTGGTTCAGTGCTGGCCGAGCTTCACCCCACTTTGTATGCGCAGCAGACAGGGACTACCTGTTACCTGATCGGTTTTGCTGCTCATGGGAAGCTCACGCTTGCGTATGAGGGGGATTGTTCGTGCGGTGTAGTGACACCGGCAGGCACGATCGAGTGGATAACGCCGCCTCACTGCAAGGCCAATTGGAGGCGCGACCGTTCGCACTGTGAGCTGGCGCAAGATCCAGCTCGAAACAGGGTAACCCGGTGCCTGAAGGTTAATCGTGCCCCGGACCCTGACTTTGTCTTTCACCAATTGGCCGCCGGTGAGCGACTGGTGTTCGTAACCGATGGCTTTTGGGCGGAGTTAACGGAGTCTCAGCAAAGCAGCTTGCTGGCTGCTCCAGATAGCGACTTTATCGCGGTTGAAGACGACGTAACGTGGATAGATGTTCAGCTTTAGCCTTGGAATACAGAGCATCGACATGAAGACAGGCTCGCTGGTAGCGCTTCATGTTTGTTCATGTAAAAAAGCCCCCGCAACCTCAAGGCTGCGGGGGCTTTTTCGTGGCGGGACTCAGATCACTCCTGAGCCGCTGTCTCCTTCGCTTGACGCTTCTCGATCACATCCACCAACCGCTGCGCCAGTTTCGGGTAGTTCTCATCGAAGTGATGACCGCCAGGCAGTTTCATCGCTTCGCCCACGGCGGTCTTGTCGGTACAGCCGCTCTCGTCGACTTCCTCTTCACCGTAGATGCACACC
>LNAP01004954.1_pt1 | contig 12012 bp, 9 predicted proteins | sample 602601 | NCBI WGS metagenome assembly LNAP01 (sample SAMN02440304, study PRJNA202911) | soil metagenome | biome: Subtropical and temperate rainforests or woodlands; isolation source: soil samples (1 kg each in a 20% v/v slurry with milli Q water) were... ... | reverse complement strand
CGGCCATCATTGCTGCTCATCTCAATCTCATCCACTCGATCGTTCTCGCTACCCCCATGCTCTCCTGGCTGCACACAGGGCCGCCAGGGGCGCGGGTTGACGAGGTAGTCAATCGTCAGGAACTTACAGATCGCCACTTCGACCAGTTCCAGCAGCAATAGAGCTAGCGACCAGTATGCGCATATTTATAAGGTTGCGATATCTTCTGATTTTTGTATTGCTGCTGGCAACAGCCCGGGCATCGTTTGGCCAGAGTGGTCAACTCTGGTTCGAGCAGGGAAGGCCCACTACACAAGCCTTTCAAGCTGTCGATATACTTGGGGCTGCGCATACCGAGGGTTTGGATCCCGGCGACTACGGGGCATTGGCTTTGCAGGTGGGCATAGCCAGCGCAGCCAAGGGGCAGGAATTGGCCGTCCCTGATGCCATGGCCTTAGACCGGCAGTTGGCGGCCGCCATGCAGCAGTATTTAACTGACTTGCATAGCGGCAGGGTCGATCCGCGCCAAATGCACGAGAATTTCAATGTGCCCCGGTCCGAGTACTTCAGCGCGCCGGAATACCTGCGTGCTGCGATTGCCGAAAATCGGCTGCCCCAGGCTGTACGCCAGGCCGCGCCCCGAATCGACTTGTATGCCGGACTGCGTCAGGTGTTAGCGCAATATCGGTCCCTTGAAGAAAATGCGGCCTGGAAGACGCCGTTGGCGGCTATTCCGGGTAAAAAGCTCTCTGTTGGCGATGCGTATGCCGGCCTGGGCCTTTTGGTACAGCGACTAACGATTTTGGGCGATTTGCCCGCGGGTACGGTTACGCCGCCAGTATACGAAGGAGCAGTCGTAGAGGGGGTTCGCGCGTTTCAACAACGTCATGGGCTTTTAAACGATGGCCTTGTTGGCGCCGCTACGTTTGAAGCGCTTCAGGTAACGCCTGCTCAGCGGGTCCGGCAAATCGAGCTAAGTCTCGAGCGCCTGAGGTGGACGCCTCTCTTGCAAGGGCCCCGTATGATCGTGGTGAATATTCCCGAGTTTGTGCTGCGCGCTTACGTCGTCCAGGACGGAAAAATGGATGTTCAGGTAACGATGAAAGTTATTGTCGGCAAGGCGCTGGATACGAGTACGCCGCTGTTCGATGAGGATATGCGATTTATTGAATTCAGCCCTTACTGGAATATACCTGCTTCAATCGCCCGTTCCGAAACCATTCCGCGCTTGCGTCGCGATCCGGGTTATTTTCAGCAGGAAGGGCTGGAGTTCGTGAGCCGTCAGGGTGGAGTAATCCGTACGATGTCCAACGAAAATTTAAACGCGGCCATGCGCGGTGAATTGCGCATACGTCAGCGCCCCGGACCCCGTAACGCGCTGGGAGACATCAAGTTCATTTTTCCGAATGATCAGAATATTTATCTGCACCATACGCCTGCTCCGCAATTATTTGACCGTTACCGGCGCGACTTCAGCCATGGATGTATCCGCGTTGAAGATCCGGTCTCTCTGGCAAAGTTTGTTCTTTATGACGAACCGCAATGGAGCGAAGCTCGGATCCGCAGCGCAATGGCCAGTGGAACGTCCCGGACGATACGTCTTCAACAGCCGATACCGGTATTGATTGCTTACAGTACCGTTGTCCCTAAAGATGATAAAGTTTATTTTTTTCCCGATCTGTATGAGCACGATGCGTTGCTGGATAAGGCGCTTAGTCGACGCGTACGCGTATCTGCCGCTTCTTCGCCCATTCAGCAGCAGTTGTAAACCCTAGGCGCCAATCCAGCGCCATCTATTATGTTCAAATCCTTCACGCCGACTCGGCGCTCATTTTTATTTCGCTCTTCAAGTCTGGTGCTGACTGGCGCAAGTGCGCCTTTTGTCTCAAAGTCATTTGCCGCTGTGGCTACTCCCAGGCAACTGGCTTTCGATCATACTCACACCGGGGAAAAAATCTCCCTGATTTACTCTCTGGGCAGTACTTATGTTGTCCAGGCGCTTAGCCGGCTAAATCATTTTTTGCGTGACCACTACACCGGCGACGTCGGTGTGATCGACCCGCAACTGTTCGATGTCTTGCATCGAATAAGGCTTGAGCTCGATACGCGTCAATCATTCCATGTTATTTCGGGCTATCGTTGCCCTGCAACCAACAACAGGTTACGCGCAAAAGGCGGCGGTGGCGTAGCAAAGCGAAGTTTGCATATGGATGGCAAAGCTATTGATGTACGCTTGCCAGGAGTACCATTGGCCGAACTGCGTGATGCGGCCTTGTCGCTGCATGCAGGCGGAGTTGGCTTCTATCCTCGCGATCAGTTCGTCCACGTCGATACCGGACGCGTTCGTAGCTGGTAATACTTGATCCAGAGGTTCGCTGGCTGGTTTACAAAACTATTTTCGGTTTTCTAATACATGTGCTGGCCGCCGTTTATGGCGATATTCGAACCCGTCATAAAGCCTGCGGCATCACTGCAAATAAAGGCTATTAACGCGGCGATTTCGGCGGGCTGACCCAGACGCCCGACAGGTATTTGTGAAATGACCTGGGACTCAAGCACATCTTTGGGGACTTTAGCAACCATTTTACTGTCAAGGTAGCCAGGTGAAACCGCGTTGACGGTAACTCCCTTGCGGGCCACTTCTAATGCCAGCGATTTGGTGAATCCGTAAAGGCCGGCTTTGGCGGCAGAGTAATTGCTTTGTCCAAATGCACCCTTGCTGCCGTTAACCGACGAGATCATCACTATACGTCCCCAGCCGCGTTGGGTCATCGGCTCGCAAAAAGGCTTCGTCATATTGAATACCGAATCCAGATTGGTGCGTAAAACAGCATCCCAGTCGATCTTCGTTAACTTGCGGAAGGTTGCGTCACGCGTGATTCCGGCATTGTTGATAAGAATGTCAATCTGATGCCCGGCTGTATTGATGAGCTCGGCGCAAGCCATGCACGAGTCGTAGTCGGCAACATCAACCGGATATGCACTGAATTGATAACCTTCGGCTGCCATAGAGTCCAGCCATTCTTGAACATTTTGGTGCCCCGGAGAATATGTGACCAAAACAGTATGTCCGGCATCGTGCAGGGCGCGGGCAATAGCTTCGCCCAGGCAGCCCAAGCCGCCGGTAACCAGAGCGGTACGATTACTTGTCATGAGAAGCCTCCGGTTTTTGGCGGGTATTTAAATTGTCTGCTCTTTAATTCTTTAAGTCAGCATAAATTCTTTAAGTCAGCATAACTCAGCGAATTGGAAATAACCTTGATTTGCATTAAGCGCCACGTGTTGTTGACGGAACTTGGATGTTGGTTTACTTAAACGTTTAAGACGGATTCGTCGCTAAACGCTGTACATAGCCGTTATATGTCGATAAAAGCAAACAATTGGTAATAGGTTCAAATTTAACCAAAGACGCCTCCACAAGCTTGTTTGGAGTATTATTTGTAGCCCGCCGTCGCACAAGAAAATCGTCAACGGGTTTTCGCGTGCAAAACCGAAAAGGGGTAGGTGAATGGATATTGATGCGCTTCTGCTAGCCCGAATCCAATTCGGATTTACGATATCGTTTCATATTATTTTCCCGGCCATCACAATCGGCCTGGCCAGTTATCTGGCGGTGCTCGAAGGTTGCTGGCTTAAAACCGGCAATAGCGTTTACCGCGACCTCTATCATTTCTGGATCAAAATTTTCGCTGTCAATTTTGGCATGGGGGTGGTCTCGGGGCTGGTCATGGCCTATCAGTTCGGCACAAACTGGAGCTTTTTTTCCGAGTTCGCCGGAGGCGTGACAGGGCCCTTGCTGGCTTACGAAGTTCTAACCGCCTTCTTCCTTGAGGCAGGGTTTCTTGGTGTCATGCTGTTCGGCTGGAAACGTGTCGGCGCCGGACTTCATTTTTTTTCTACTATTATGGTGGCGCTGGGCACGCTAATCTCGGCTACCTGGATACTTGCTTCCAACAGCTGGATGCAGACCCCCGCTGGCTACGAAATTATCAATGGCCGCGTTGTGCCGGTTGACTGGCTTGCGGTCATTTTCAATCCCTCGTTTCCGTATCGTCTCGCGCATATGGGCGTGGCGGCATTTCTTGCCACGGCGTTAATGGTAGGAGCCGGGGCGGGTTGGCATCTTCTACGCAAAAATGACAATGCGGCTGTGCGAACGATGTTATCGATGGCGATGTGGATGATTCTGGTGGTCGCGCCTGTGCAGGCGGTTATAGGTGATTTCCATGGCTTGAACACCTTGCAGCATCAGCCTGCCAAAATCGCCGCCATCGAAGGACATTGGCAAAATGAAGAAGGTAAAGGTGTGCCTCTGACCCTCTTCGGCTGGCCCGACATGGAGCAGGAAAAGAACCTTTTTGCGGTTGAGGTCCCGCGTTTAGGCAGTCTGATACTTACGCACAGCTGGGATGGGCAGTTTCCCGGGTTAAAGGAGTTCGCCAAGGAAGACAGACCGAACTCAACGATTGTGTTCTGGTCGTTTCGTATCATGGTCGGGCTGGGTTTGTTGATGATTGCGCTTGGCGTATGGGCAGCGTGGGCGCGTTGGAAAGGCAGTTTATATGAATCCAGAGGGCTTTGGCGTGCTGCCTTGCTTATGGGTCCAAGCGGACTCGTTGCCATATTGGCCGGTTGGTTTACTACCGAAATTGGGCGCCAACCATGGATTGTTTATGGCGTTATGCGTACGGCCGACGGCGTAACGCCTCATGGCGCCTTCGAGGTCGGCCTTACTTTGGCGCTATTCGTCATTGTCTATTTTGTGTTATTTGGCGCTGGCACTGTCTATGTGCTGCACCTCATTCGCAAAGGCCCGGTACCTCACGAGGGCGATGCTGAAATACCGGGTGGTCCCGGCGCATCACGCACACCCAGCCGGCCAATTTCCGCAGCGGCCGACGATGAATTCAGCGAAGCGTCGACAGACACGATACGGAGGTAAAGACATGGGCATTGATCTGGCTTTAGTATGGGCGATCATCATACTGTTCGGCGTTCTGATGTATGTGATTATGGACGGCTTCGATCTGGGAATTGGCATTCTTTATCCCTTTATTCAAAGCAAGGAAGAGCGGGATGTCATGATGAATACCGTCGCTCCGGTCTGGGATGGAAACGAGACCTGGCTGGTGCTGGGCGGCGCGGGCTTACTGGCTGCGTTCCCGCTGGCCTATGCCGTCATTCTTCATGCCTTTATGCTGCCGCTTATCTTCATGCTGCTTGGGCTTATTTTTCGTGGAGTCGCATTTGAGTTCCGCTTTAAATCACACGATAGAAGCCGCCATTGGTGGGACAAAGCGTTTATCTGCGGATCGATCGTAGCTACGTTTTTTCAGGGAGTTACGCTAGGCGCTTATATCCAGGGCATAGAGGTAGTCAATAACGCGTATGCGGGCGGTCCTCTTGGCTGGGTTACCCCATTTGCTATTTTCACAGGCCTGGGTTTGCTGGTCGCTTATGCGCTGCTTGGCTGTACTTGGCTTATTCTGAAAACCGAGGGGCGTTTGCAAGAGCGCATGAGGGAATTGGCACGGCCGCTTACATTCACCTTGCTTGGGGTTATTGTAATTATCAGTGTCTGGACGCCGATGACGCATAGCGCCATTGCTGAACGGTGGTTCAGCCTTCCCAATCTATTTTGGTTTGCGCCTGTCCCCATATTGGTATTGCTGGCAGCGTACTACCTGTTGCGCAGTTTGGAAAAACAACCGCACACAGCTCCGTTTCTACTAACGCTTGCTTTAATTTTTTTGGGATATAGCGGTTTGGGCATTAGTGTCTGGCCAAATATTATTCCTCCGGGAATCGATATCTGGGAAGCATCGGGGCCGCCTCAAAGCCAGGGGTTCACCTTGGTGGGGGCGCTGCTTATTGTCCCGCTTATTCTGATGTATACGGCTTGGTCGTATTACGTGTTTCGGGGTAAAGTCAGAGTAGGGGAAGGGTATCACTGATGTCGTACCGGCCAATATCACGATGGCGCATGTGGGGTAAGCGCGTTGGGTGGCTTATAGCTATTTGGACGGCAAGTATTGCGGTATTGGCCGTTGCGGCCTATGGATTGCGCATTGTCATGAATTTAGCAGGCATGACTGCATAAAGCTGAAAATATTGCGTATGTCTGCAAAAGCACCTCAAGGGGCGTCCGGCCAAGCCGGCGCCCCTTGACGATTACTCGGTTGTTTTACCGTCGAAGTGCTCTTCGGAAGCATCGGCCTGGGCCTTGGTTGTATGGACAACCCCATCGCGATGCTCGGGCGGGCCATATAAGGTATAGAATTTCAGCGGTTCGGTACCGGTGTTGACGACATTGTGGCGAGCGCCAGCCGGCACGATTATGGCGTCGTCATCTTTGATCGGATAGGTTTGGTCGTCGATTACTACTTCCCCCTTGCCCGCTTCAACACGAAAGAACTGGTCGTGTCCTTCGTGCACTTCGGCGCCGATTTCTTCGCCGGGTTTTAATGCCATAAGTACCAGTTGAAGGTACTTGCCTGTGTAAAGAACCTGGCGAAAATCATTATTTTCTTCGGTTAGTTTTTCAATGTCCTGGACAAAACCTTTCACTGTGCGGCTCCTGAAGTGTTGGCAAATATACTTGTTGATAATAAGTAGAACACGACGGCACGTCAACTCAGGGCCGGTCGGAGCGACGTGCGATTTGCGCTTTTGCCGCCGCAATGACATGGTTCGGTTCGAACCCAAAATGTTTGACGACATCTGTTAGCGGCGCCGACATGCCAAAACTCTTCATTCCCAATATCGCGCCGTTTGTACCGGTATAACGCTCCCAGCCGAAAGTGGATGCTTCCTCTACCGCGACGCGTGCCTCTATGGACGGAGGCAATACCTGGTTCCGGTATTCCAGGGGCTGTCGTTCGAATAAGTCCCACGACGGCATGCTTATGACTCGAGCCTTGATACCTTCTGCTTTCAACTGCTCATACGCGGCGATGCACAGGGAGACTTCGCTGCCGGTGGCGATTAGCAGAACGTCGGGTTGATCGCCCTGGGCATCCGCCAAAATATAAGCGCCTCGCGCCAAACCGTCGGCGCTGGCGTATTTCGAGCGGTCCAGGGTAGGTACTGCCTGGCGGGTTAGCACCAGGCAAACGGGGCGATTGGTAAATTGCATGATAAGTCGCCATGCTACGACGACCTCGTTGGCATCGGCCGGACGAATCAACGTCATGCCGGGCATTGCCCGGAACGAGGCGAGCTGTTCTATCGGCTGGTGGGTGGGCCCGTCCTCCCCCAGACTGATTGAGTCATGTGTCCAGATGGAGATTAGCGGCAGCTCCATCATTGCGCATAATCTAAGTGCTGCGCGGCAGTAGTCGGTAAAAATCAGGAAACTGGACACATAGGGTCTTAAACGCGACAGACTCATACCGCTGCCGATGGCGCACATGGCATGCTCACGCAGTCCAAAGTGTAAGTTACGTCCGCCATAAGTGGCGCCATGCTCGTGCCCGGGCGGCTGGAATTCGCCGAATGCGTCCGCTTTCAGATCAGTCTTGGTCGAGGGGGATAAATCGGCTGATCCGCCTAATAGCCAGGGCACCCGGGCCGCAATGGCATTAAGCACCTTAGCGGATGAGTCGCGTGTCGCCATCCCTTTCGGGTCGGCCTCAAAAGATGGCAAGGTGCTGTCCCATCCATCGGGTAACTCCCGTTGTTGCATCTGATCAATTTGCCCGGCCAGATCGGGATATTGGGTGCGATAGGCTGCAAAAAGGTTATTCCATTGAGTGTGCGCGGCTGTTCCGCGCTCACCAAACTGACTTGCGAAATGCTCTTTTACGCCATCAGGGATGTCAAAGTGGGTGTCGGGGTTGCAATCGTAAAATTGTTTGGCTAGCCGTACTTCTTCAACGCCCAGCGGTTCTCCGTGTGCTTCGCGAGTGTCTTGCTTGTGCGGCGCCCCGTAGCCGATATGGCTGATAACTATGATCAGGGTAGGGGATCCGACATTATCCAGAAAGGCCTGATAGGCAGTGCTCAGTTGCGTTAAATCGTTGGCGTCGCTTACTTGTTCGACTTTCCAGCCGCAGGCCGCAAAGCGGGCTGCAACGTTTTCAGTAAAGGTAAGGCTGGTCGAGCCTTCGATAGAGATATGGTTGCTGTCGTAGATCCAGCACAGATTGGATAGCTTTAGATGTCCTGCCAGCGATGCGGCTTCGTTGCTAATTCCTTCCATCAGATCGCCATCACTGCATAATGCATAAATATTATGATTAAACAGCTCGTAGCCCGGGCGGTTATAAGTTGCGGCCAGCCAGCGTTGCGCAATGGCCATTCCGACGCTGGTCGCCGCCCCTTGTCCCAATGGACCGGTGGTGGTTTCTACCCCTGCCGTCCATCCGTGTTCTGGGTGGCCAGTGCATCGGCTGCCTGCCTGCCGAAAAGATTTCAGATCATCCATGGTTACGGCCAAGTGTTCGCCCGGCGGATAGCTGGAACCCCTGGCTTTGACGCCGCACAGATGCAATAAGCTATACAACAGGGCGCAGGCGTGGCCGGCCGACAGTACAAAGCGGTCTCGGTTCGGCCAGTCAGTATCTTCAGGGTCGTAACACAGAAAGCGTTGCCACAGGCAGTAAGCCATGGGTGCCGCACCCATGGGCGTGCCCGGGTGGCCGGATTGCGCTTTCTGAACGGCGTCGATAGAAAGCGTACGCAAGGTGTTGATGCACCGTAGGTCGACAGGGTCTTGTTTCATGGAGCTTTACTCCAGTTGGTTGTGCCAACTCCACATACCGCCCCAGGCGGCTATGAATTGCTTTAAGAACTTCTAAACTGCCGGTAATACTGAATCAAAGCATTGGTTGAGCTGTCATGACCGAGCACAGGCGTTTTAGCGCTCTGTAATTCAGGCAGCGTCCGCTCAGCAAGCGCCTTGCCCAGTTCTACGCCCCATTGATCGAACGAGTCTATATTCCAGATAACGCCTTGCGTAAACACGCTGTGTTCGTAAAGCGCCACCAGGCCGCCCAAAGTTTCGGGCGTCAACCGTTGCGCCAGCAAGGTATTGGTGGGCCGGTTGCCTTCAAAAGTACGATGCGGAGCCAACCAGCCTGACGCCCCTTGCGCTTTGACTTCTTCCCTGGTTTTACCAAAGGCCAGGGCTTCGGTCTGGGCAAACAGATTGGCCATCAGTAAGTCATGATGGTTGCCCAGCGGATTCAACGTTTGGCAAAAACCAATAAAATCGCAGGGGATGAATCTGGTTCCCTGATGGATAAGCTGATAGAACGAATGCTGTCCATTAGTGCCGGGTTCTCCCCAATAAACGGGCCCTGTCTGATAATCAACCGGTATGCCATCGAGCGTGACATGCTTGCCATTGCTTTCCATTGTCAATTGCTGAAGATAGGCGGGGAAGCGCTTCAGGTATTGCTCGTAGGGCAACACCGCGACAGTTTGAGCATTAAAGAAGTTGACGTTCCAGATGGACAAGAGGGCCATCAATACCGGCAGGTTTTGTTCGAAAGGCGCTGTGCGAAAGTGTTGATCCATGGCGTGAAACCCAGACAGCATGGCATGAAAATTTTCCGCCCCGATCGCCAGCATGGTTGACAACCCTATAGCCGAGTCCATTGAGTACCGCCCGCCGTCCCAATCCCATAAGCTGAACATATTGTTTGCGTCGATCCCGAACTTGGCAACTCCTTCGGTGTTGGTGGAAACGGCCACAAAATGCCGGGCTACCGCCCGCTCGTCGCCCAGTTGATTCAGTAGCCAAGTGCGGGCGGCAAGAGCATTGCTTAAAGTTTCTGTGGTTTTGAATGTCTTGGAGCAAACGATAAATAGGGTTTCGTCCGCCCGTAGTCCACAAGTGGCTTCGATGAAGTCAGTGCCGTCTATGTTGGAGATAAAGCGAAAATTAATATTTCGACGACTGTAATGGCGTAAGGCCTCATAGGCCATAACAGGCCCCAGATCTGAGCCGCCGATGCCTATATTAATCACGTTTCTAATGGGTAGCCCCGTGTGGCCCAGCCATTCGTGGTTATGAATTTTCCGTGTGAAATCGGACATTTTGGCAAGCACGGCATGAACTTCCTGAACGACATCAATGCCGTCTACGGTGATTTCCTGCTCTTTGGGCGCGCGAAGCGCCGTATGAAGCACGGCACGCTGTTCCGTCACGTTCATTTTTTGGCCGGTGAACATCAGTTCGATGTGTTCGCGCAATTTGCATTCCTGCGCTAGCCGGACGAGCAGTTCGATTGTTTCGTCGATGATGCGGTTCTTTGAGTAATCCAGATAAAATCCGCAAGCTTGCATAGTCAGCCGTTGACCTCGCTGCGGGTCGCTGGCAAAGAGCTGCCGCAGGTGCAGCGGCCGGATCTTCTCGTAATGCTCCTGTAGTGCCGTCCAGGCCGGACGTGCTGTCAGCAGCGGTTGGGCGCCAGATGGTTCAACCATGATTCGCCGTCCTTATCAGTTTTGCTTATTTAGCCGATTGCCTTTTTGATGCGATAGCGCTTAGCAGGTCAGCCCAGGACTTGCTGAATGATTGCGCTCCCTTCACTTGGAGCTGGGCGGCCAGTTCAGGAATATCGACGCCCTGCGAAGCGAAGTCGGCAAGTATGGATTCGGCATCGCCGCCGTCTTCGCGCATAGCGCCGCGTAGCTGCCCTTGTACCGAGAAGTTTTGCAGTGTTTTTTCAGGCATGGTGTTAATGGTGTTTGGGGCAGCCAGGGCTTCTATGTAATAACTTTCCGATAGTTGTGGGTCTTTCACTCCTGTGCTGGCCCACAGCAAACGTTGGGGTAGGGCGCCAGCATTTAACAATTTATGCCATTCCCCGGACGCGAACCGTTCGAGGTAAGTTTTATAGGTCTGATTGGCAACGGCGATGCCCAATCGATTGGCAAGGGCCGGGGCCACTTTGCCCGCGACAGCTTTGTCCCAACGGCTAATAAAGATCGAGGCTACCGAGTGAACCTTGGGGTCGAGACTCGCATCGATTCTGCGTTGAATACCGCGCCAATATGCATTGGCCGCCGCTACATACTGTTCGCGCGAGAACAATAATGTGACGTTTACCGGTACCCCGGCGTAGATAGATTCCTCGATGGCCCGGACGCCTGCCGGCGTGCCGGGGATTTTAATGAAGATATTCGCGCATTGCGCCAAGGCATGTAATCGCCTGGCTTCTTTGACCGTGCCCGCAGCGTCGTCGGCCAGCAAAGGCGAAACCTCGAGGGAAACCCACCCATCAATCCCGTTCGTGGCGTCATGTACGGGACGAAATAGGGCAGCGGCTCGCCGCAGGTCTTCCAGCGCCAGTTCAAGAAAAAGCGCTTCATCGGATTTATGTTGTCTGGATTTTTCAATAATGGCGTGATCGTAGGATTGGGTAGTACGTATTGCCTGATCGAAAATAGTGGGATTGGATGTTAGGCCGGTAACGGACAATTCTTCGCAATAGCGCTCAAGAGTGCCGTTATCGAGCATTTCGCGAGTAATGGTGTCGAGCCAAAGACTTTGTCCAAGTTTATGCAGTTCAGCCGTGGGTTTCATGAACACCTCTCAAAATAGATTTTTCGTTAGCCGTTGCCGCCGCAGTCATCCTCGACTGGCGCGGGATTACGCCAGCCGCCGTCGCTTTGCATTATTTGTTCCGCTTCGGGCGGACCCCAGGTGTGCGGTTCATATATTTTTACAGGGACTGTGTCGCCCAGGATGGGGGTTACGATGCGCCATGCCGCTTCAATGCTGTCGTATCTGGCAAATAGCGAGGCATTGCCCTGGATGGCATCACCCAGCAGCCGCTCGTAGGGAGACATGTCTTCAACCGACTCCTGGCAGACAACCAGCTCTACGCTTTCGCCGATCATGGCCGCGCCGGGTTTTTTAACCCGGGTACCTACCGATATGACGACTTCCGGGCTGATCCGGAAGCGAAAATAATTAGTCTGTCCGGAGGCCGCAGCATCGAAAATAACGCGTGCTGGCGTTTTAAGTCTTACCAGCCCTTCGGTGCGCTTGCCGGGCAGCTGTTTGCCTGTCCGGATGTAAAA
>LNAP01012670.1_pt1 | contig 12014 bp, 10 predicted proteins | sample 602601 | NCBI WGS metagenome assembly LNAP01 (sample SAMN02440304, study PRJNA202911) | soil metagenome | biome: Subtropical and temperate rainforests or woodlands; isolation source: soil samples (1 kg each in a 20% v/v slurry with milli Q water) were... ... | reverse complement strand
GGGCCTGGCTGCGCTGGCGGCGCGGGATCCGCGCGACCCGTGGTGGGTGCCCGCTCCCCTGGTAGGCCCCGAGGCGCCGCGCCGGGCGGCGCTGTGCCTGAATCCGGACGGAATGGATACCCAGCCCGCCGTGGTCAAGGCCTTGCAGGAAGCCGCGCGCCGGCTCAGCGAGGCAGGCTGGACGGTGGACACGCTGGATGCGGTGCCTCCGATGCAGGAGGCGGCGGATCTGCAGATCCGCATGTGGCTGGCCGACGGCTACGAAGCCATGGTCGCAGCCGCCGAAAAAGAGGGTGACCGTGGCGCTCTTGTTGCGCTGGCCGGCCAGCGCGACAAGGCTGCCGGCGCCGATCTCGCCAGTTTTTCGGCGACGCTGACGCGGCGCGCCACGTTGACCCGGCTATGGGAGTTGTTCTTCGCCGAGTATCCCGTGCTGCTGCTGCCGGTATCGGCCGAGCTGCCGTTGCCGGACAAGCTGGACCTGCAAGGCGACGCCGCTTACGCGCGCGTCTGGCGCGCGCAGATGACGCAGATCGGTGTGCCGTTCATGGGCTTGCCGGGCCTGTCGGTGGCGATGGGTAGCGCCATGAGCGGCGCGGGCGCCAGCCCGGTCGGCGTGCAGGTGGTGGCGGGGCGCTACCGCGAGGACTTGTGCCTGGACGTGGGCGAAATCATCGAGGCGGCCGCAGCCCCCATCGACATCGCCGAGCCTGCGGCCCGTTAGCGTCGCGCGTTGCCGCGCGGGCCGCGCAATGCGGCCATGGCGCCAATGAATGCCGGGCTAGGGCGTGCTGAAACGCAGGTGCAGGATGCCGAGGTCGCCGTAGGCGAGCTCCAGGTCGCGGTTGGCGGGCACGTCCAGGAATCCGGCATAGGAACCGGTGATGACGTGTTGCCCGGCGCGCAGTCCCAGGCCTTGTTCGCGCAGGAAGTTGGCCAGCCAGTAAAGTCCCGCCTTGGGGCGGTCGTTCGGGTGGATGCCCGCATGCTGCTCGGTTTCGACGCCGTCGACGGCCAGCGTAATGCTCATGCTGTCGGGGGCATCGTGCGGCGAGGCGATGCGCGGACCCAGCACCAGGCCCTGGTTGAACATGTGGTCGGCCAGCAGTTCGGGCAGGCTGGCGTGTTCCGGGGCGGCATAGCGGCAACCCAGGACTTCCAGGGCCAGACGAGCCCCGCCGATGGCCGCGTCCACGTCGGCTTCGCTGTAGGGCTGGGGGCGGGCGGGCAGATCCCGGGCGATTTCGAACGCGATCTCGGGTTCGATGCGCACGGTGCCGGTCCGGGCTGCGACCGGGCCGGCTTCGGCATAGGCGACGGTCGAGGCGTAGATCGGCGCGACCACGCTTTTCTCGGGCGTGGGCAACGCGCTCTTCCAGGCGCCGATGTCGTCCTGATGTTTTTCCAGCAGCAGTTGCGCGGTGCGTTGCTGCACGGCGAAGGCCTGGTTCAGCGATTGCGGCCGGCAGTCGGCGGGCAGGCGCGGGCCGGCGACGCCGGATTCGCGTGCGGCGATCAGGTAGCGCGCCGCATCGAGGCTGCCGGGATAATCTTCGATCTTGATCTGCATGCGCTCAAGCTCCTATAAACAGCATGATCCAGAGGACGATCATGGCGATCAGGCCGAGCCAGCACGAGCCCCAGAAGCCGACGATCGGCCACTTCAGGGCCAGCGGGGTCTTCTTCGGCTCAACGTGCGGGAGCAGATCGTTGGCGTTGCCGATCAGCCAGAAGCGCGTGCCGGGAAACATCAAGCGGAAGAAATAATCCAGCATGATGGACGCCTGGATCGCAAGGGGATACTGATTGAACGGGCGGTGCTGCAGGTACGGGTGCTTCAGCTTGGCGTTGATCTGATTGCGCTTGAAGAACAGCACGATGCCGCTGAGCGTGCAGGTGATGAAGCAGAGCGAGAAGAGGCTGAAGGCCATGGCCATCGCGGGTGAGTACATGGGGGATCTCGGGAAGACGCGGTGTGCCGCGTTCGGATGATGGAAAAGCCTGCGGAAAATTGCCGACCGTATTGTAGAAGGCTTGCCGCGGCCCCGTGTTCAGGGCCGCGTCAGCCTTCGCGCGCCATGGCGCCCTGGGTCAGCCGCGCACCTGGCCTTCGCCGCTCAACACCCATTTCAGCGTGGTCAGGCCCTCCAGGCCGACCGGGCCGCGCGCATGCAGCCGGTTGGTCGAGATGCCGATTTCTGCACCCAGGCCGTACTCGAAGCCGTCGGCAAAGCAGGTCGGCAGGTTGACGTAGACCGAGCTGGAGTCGACCTCGCGCTGGAAGCGCTGCGCCGTGGACAGATCTTCGGTGACGATGGCGTCGGTATGGCCGGAGCCCCAGCGCGCGATGTGCTCGATGGCATCGTCCAGCGTGTCGACGATGCGCACTGCCAGGATGGGACCGAGGTATTCCGTGGCCCAATCCTCTTCGGTGGCGGGCTTGGCGTGCGGCAGCAGGGCCAGCGTGCGCGGGCAGCCACGCAATTCGACGCCATGCTCGGTGAGGGCCGCGGCCAGGCTGGGCAGGATGGAAACGGCGGCCACCGCGTCGACCAGCAGGGTTTCCATGGCGCCGCAGATGCCATAGCGGTAGGTCTTGGCGTTGAAGGCGATGGCGTGCGCCTTGTCCGGGTCCGCCGCCGCGTCGATATAGACGTGACAGTTGCCGTCCAGGTGCTTGATGAGCGGCACGCGCGCTTCCTGCGACAGGCGGGCAATCAGGCCCTTGCCGCCGCGCGGCACGATGACGTCGATGTGCTCGGTCATGGTGATGAGCTTGCCGACGGCGGCCCGGTCGGCCGTGGCGACGACCTGCACCGCGTCCTGCGGCAGGCCCGCGGCGGCCAGGCCGGTCTGCACCACGCGGCCCAGCGCGATATTGGAGTGCAGGGCTTCGCTGCCGCCGCGCAGGATGGCGGCGTTGCCGGATTTCAGGCACAGCGCGGCGGCGTCGATCGTGACGTTGGGGCGCGATTCATAGATGATGCCGATCACGCCCAGCGGAACACGCATCTGGGCCACGCGCATGCCGTTGGGGCGCACGGTGGTGGCGGTGATGCTGCCGATGGGATCGGGCAGGGCGGCGATCTGGCGCAGGCCCTCGGCCATGTGCGCCAGGGTCTTGTCCGACAGGGTCAGGCGGTCCAGCAGGGCCGGTTCCAGGCCATTGCTGCGGGCCGCCGCCAGGTCTTTCTCGTTGGCGGCCTTGAGTTCGTCGTGGCTGGCGGCCAGGGCGTCGGCCATGGCCAGCAGCGCCTGGTTCTTGGCGGCGCCGTTGGCGCGCATCATGGCGCGCGAGGCGCGGCGGGCGTTTTCGCCCAGGGTGAGCATGGCGTGTTCGATGGAGGACGTGGACATGGCAGCGTCGATCATGAAAGTGGGGCGGCGCGGGCGCCGCCTGGAGATTCAGTTTATATCCGGCCGTCAGACCGGGCGAGTTCCAGCGGGAGGCCGGAGGGGGAGGCGAAGGCGGCGGCTATGCCGCCTTCACGGTCGTCCGCCGGCGGCGGCGACGCGCAGCGCGAGCCGCGTCATTTCTTCCCAGGGATCGGACAGGCGACCAGGCACGGACAGGCCCTTGATCAGGCGGTCGACCTCATGGGCGTGCTGCACGGCGGCGGGCCACACGTTCGGCTGCACACGGCCCAGCGCCTGCAGCGCCAGGCGCTCGTGCGCGCCGAAGATACGCAGGCGGCGCATCAGGCCGTTGACGTCCTGGCCCAGGGCGCGGGCTTCCGCGACGCGGGCCAGCAGACGGATTTCCTCGCCGACTGCCCACAGCACCAGCGGCAGGGCTTCACCTTCGGCGCGCAGGCCATCGATCATGCGGATGGTGCGGCCGATGTCGCCGGCCAGCATGGCGTCGCGCAGGCCGAAGACGTCGTAGCGCGCCACGTTCAGCACGGCGCGTTCCACGTCTTCCGCGGCCAGTTGGCCTTCGGGGTAGAGCAGGCCCAGCTTCTGGATCTCCTGGTGGGCGGCCAGCAGATTGCCTTCCACCTTGTCGGCCATCCATTGCAGCGTGGCGCTGTCGGCGCGCTGGTTCTGGCGCGCCAGGCGCATGCCGACCCAGGCGGGCAGACGGCCACGCTCGATGTTGGCGATGTCGACCATCATGCCGCCGCGGTTCAGCGCCTGCACCCAGCGGCTTTCGCGGGTGGCCTTGTCCAGCCGGGGCAGGGCGATCAGGACGAGCGTGTCCGGATCCGCCTGCTTTTCGGCCTGTTCGGCCAGCTTGGCCAGGGTGTCGGCCCCGGACTTGCCGGGCTTGCCGGTCGGGATCTTGATTTCAAGAATGCGGCGGTCGCCGAACAGCGACACGCTCTGGGTGGCGGCGGTGACCGAACTCCAGTCGCTGCGAGCGTCCATCACCATGGACAGGCGCTCGGTGTAGCCCGCGTTGCGGGCCGCGGCGCGCAGGGCGTCCACGGCCTCGGTCACGAGCAAGGGTTCGTCGCCGGATACCGTATAGAGCGGCGCCAGGCGGTTGCCTGGCCGCTGCAAATGCTCGGCCAGGCGATCCGCGTCCAGGGGCTGTGCCATTTAGCGCAGGATGGCCGGGTCTGTGGTGGACGGCGTCTGCCACGGCGTGGGCGTACGCTTCTGGTCCGGCGCGGTCGGGTCGTACAGCGGGGTCTCGCCGTCGTCGGCGCGCTGTTCGGCGTTCTCGAACGCCTTGCGCACTTCCGGCGCGGTCATGCGGCGCAGCAGGCGGGATACGAGGTCGCGCTGCATGGCCTTGTACAGCGTGTCGATCTGGCCTTGCTTGGCTTGTACGACCTGGTCGTCATAGGGCATTTCGCGGTAGATCGACAGCGTGGTGTCCGGGATCAGGGCGCGGCCCTTGGCGTCGATCAGGCGGAACGTGTAGTTGATGCCGAGTTCGTATTCCTCGACCCGTCCTTGAGCGTTCAGCGAGACTTCCCGCAGGCTGCGGGTGTCGCCGACCTGCTGCAGGATCGCTTGCGCCTCCTTGGGGGTGGCCACGAGCTTCGTGTCTGGCGAGGCCGCACGCAACGCGCGGCGCACGTCAGCGCCGAACTGCGTGGTGTCGGGAATGCCGACGTACAACGTATCGAACGGCATCGGGGTGACTCCCCGCAAAGCGAAGCCGCAAGCGGAGAGCAGCATGAACAGCGCCAGGCAGGCGCCGCGCAGCAGCCAGGACTGGCGGGGGGAATGCGTTTGTTGCCCGGCGAAGTGCATGCTTGACCTCATCAGCCTACGACGTTGACCAGTTTGCCCGGAACCACGATGACGCGCTTGGGCGGACGGCCTTCCAGGAAGCGGGCGACCTCTTCCTGGGATGCCGCGAGCTTCTCGATGTCTTCCTTGGCGGCCTTGGCGGCCACGCGGATGGAGCCGCGCAGCTTGCCGTTGACCTGGAGCATCAGCTCGATCTCGTCGGCGACCAGCGCCGCTTCGTCCACATGCGGCCAGGGCGCGTCGAGCAGGTCGCCCAGCTCGTGCGAGTAGCCCAGGTCGCGCCACAGGTGCCAGGTGATGTGCGGCACCACGGGGTACAGCACGCGCAGCAGCACGCCCAGCGTTTCGGCGTAGGCGGCGTCCGCGGCCGCGCCTTCCGGCAGCTTGGCGTCGTCGATGGCGTTGAGCATCTTCATGCACGCGGACACGACGGTGTTGTACTGGATGCGTTGGTAGTCGTAGTCGGCTTGCTTGAGCAGGCCGTAGACTTCGCGGCGCAGATCCTTGACCGGGGCCGGCGCCTGCGACCAGTCGGCGCCATGGGCCAGGCCGCGCGCAATGGCTTCGCGCTGGCCGTAGCTGATGGACCAGAGGCGGCGCAGGAAGCGGTTGGAGCCTTCGACGCCGGAGTCGGACCATTCGAGGGTCTGTTCCGGCGGGCTGGCGAACATGACGAACAGGCGGGCCGTGTCCGCGCCCAGCGTGTCGATCAGCGATTGCGGATCGACACCGTTGTTCTTGGACTTGGACATCGTGCCCACGCCGCCGTAGGTGATGGCGGAACCGTCCGACTTCAGCTTGGCGCCAACGATGGCGCCGCGCTCGTCATAGACGTTTTCGACGTCTTCCGGCCAGAAATACTCGATGCCGCCCTGGGGCGTCTTGCGCGACACCATGCCCTGGCACAGCAGCTTGGTGAAGGGCTCGTCGAAGTTGAGCAAGCCCATGTCGCGCATGACCTTGGTCCAGAAACGGGCGTACAGCAGGTGGAGCACCGCGTGCTCGATGCCGCCGATGTACTGGTCCATCGGCATCCAGTAGTCATTGCGCGCATCGACCATGGCGTTATCGTTGCCCGGCGAGGTATAGCGCATGAAATACCAGGACGAGTCCACGAAGGTGTCCATCGTGTCCGTTTCGCGGCGCGCGGGCTTGCCGCAGTTGGGGCAGGCGCAGGACAGGAAGGCCTCGTTCTTGGTCAGCGGGTTGCCGCTGCCGTCCGGGATGAGGTCGTCGGGCAGGACCACCGGCAGGTCTTTTTCCGGAACCGGGACCGGACCGCAATCCGCGCAATGGATGATGGGGATCGGAGTGCCCCAGTAGCGCTGGCGCGAGATGCCCCAGTCGCGCAGGCGCCAGGTGGTCTGCTTTTCGCCCAGGCCTTGCGCGCCCAGGTCGATCGCGATGGCATCGACCGCTTCCTTGTGCGAGAGGCCGTCGTACTTGCCCGAATTGATGGTGCGGCCGGCTTGCTTGTCGCCGTACCACTCCTGCCAGGCGTCGGTGGAGTATGCCTTGCCGGCCACGTCCACGACCTGGACGATGGGCAGGTCGTACTTCCTGGCGAAGGCGAAATCGCGCTCGTCATGCGCCGGCACGCCCATGACGGCGCCGTCGCCGTAGCTCATGAGCACGTAGTTGCCGACCCAGACCTCGACCTCGGCGCCCGTGACCGGGTGCGTGACGAAGAGGCCCGTGGGCATGCCTTCCTTTTCGCGCGTGGCCATTTCGGCCTCGGTCGTGCCGCCCAGCTTGCATTGTTCGATGAACGCGGCCAGCTGCGGGTTGGACAAGGCGGCCTGCGTGGCCAGCGGGTGCTCCGGCGCCACGGCGCAGAAGGTCACGCCCATGATGGTGTCGGCGCGGGTGGTGAAGACGTACAGCTTGCCGTCCTGGATCAGCTGGCCATCCTGGCCGGCGATCTTGTGCGGGAAGGCGAAGCGCAGGCCCTCGGACTTGCCGATCCAGTTCTCTTGCATCAGGCGCACGCGTTCGGGCCAGCCCGGCAGGTCGTTCTGGACCGCGCCCAGCAGTTCGTCGGCGTAATCGGTGATGCGCAGGTAGTAGCCGGGGATCTCGCGCTTCTCGACCAGCGCGCCCGAGCGCCAGCCGCGGCCGTCGATGACCTGTTCATTGGCCAGCACGGTCTGGTCCACCGGATCCCAGTTGACCACCTGGGTCTTGCGGTAGGCCACGCCCTTTTCCAGCATCTTGAGGAACAGCCACTGGTTCCACTTGTAGTACTGGGGATCGCAGGCGCACATTTCACGCGACCAGTCGATCGCCAGACCCATCGCCTTCATCTGCTTCTTCATGTAGGCGATGTTGTCGTACGTCCACTTCGCCGGCGGCACCTTGGACTTGATGGCGGCGTTTTCCGCCGGCATGCCGAAGGCGTCCCAGCCCATGGGCATCAGGACGTTGTAGCCGCGCATGCGCAGCTGGCGGGCCATCATGTCGTTGATGGTGTAGTTGCGCACGTGGCCCATGTGCAGCTTGCCGCTGGGGTAGGGCAGCATGGAGCAGGCGTAGAACTTCGGCTTTTCGGAGCCGTCGGCGTTCTTGGCGTGTTCATGGACCAGGTAGACGTCGCGGGCCTGCCAGTCTTGGTGGGCGGCTGCTTCGACGGTAGTGGGGAGGTAACGTTCCTGCATGGGCTCGTGCACGGTGGCAAAAAAGGGTGAGCCGCCTCGCCGCGCGGGCGCGGAGGCGGTCAAAACCCCTGATTATAGGAGGTGCTAGGCGCGGGCAGGGGACGGAGCCGTTTCCGGGATGCGCGCACTGGGCGCCAGGGCGCCGTAAGCCAGCGTAATCACCCCGAGGACGGCGCCCGCCGTGACCACGCCGGGCCAGCCAAAATGGGCGTACAGCCAGGACGATACCAGCGAACCGGATGCGCCGCCGATGAAGTAGCTGGTCATGTAGCCCGCGGTCAGCCGGCTGCGCGCCTCGGGACGCAGGCGGTAGAGGGAGCTGGTATTGGTGACATGCACGCCCTGGATAGCCAGATCCTGTATCAGGATGCCGGCCAGCAAGGCCAGCACCGATACCTGGCCGAAAGCCATCAGCCCCCAGGAGCCCAGCAGCAACAGCAGTCCGGCGCGGGTGGCCAGGTTGCCCATGCCCCGGTCGGCCATGCGGCCAAAGCGGTTGGCGGCATAGGCGCCGGCGGCGCCCGCCAGGCCGAACAGGCCTATGGTGGTGTTGCTGTATTGGTAGGGCGGGCTGGCCAGCAGGAAGGTCAGGGGCGTCCACAGCATGCTGAAGGCGGCGAACAGCAGCCCGCCCAGCAGCGAACGGGCGCGGAACAGCGGCTCCTCGATGAACATGCGCAGGATCGAGCCCAGCAGGCGCGGATAGCTCAGCCCGGCGGGACTCTGGTGGCGCGGCAGCAGGCGCCACAGGGCGGCGGACATGCCCAGCGTCAGGATGGCGGCGACCCAGTACACCGTGCGCCAGCTACCCACGTCGGCGAGCGCGCCCGCGACGGTGCGGGCCAGCAGGATGCCCAGCAGCAGCCCGCTCATGACCGTGCCCACGGCCTTGCCCCGTTCGTGGGGCGCGGCCAGCGTCGCGGCGAAAGGCACCAGGATCTGCGCCACCACGGACAGCATGCCGGTCAGCGCGGTGCCCAGGATCAGCACGGTGATATTGGGGGCGAAGGCGGAAATCAGCAGGCCGACCGAAGACAGCAGGCTCATCAGGACGACCAGGCCGCGTCGCTCGAACATGTCGCCCAGCGGCACCAATAGCATCAAGCCCACGGCGTAGCTCAGCTGCGCGGTGGTGACGATAGTGCCCGCGGTGGCGGTGGACAGCGAGAATTGCTCGCTGATGGTGTGCAGCAGCGGTTGCGCGTAGTAGTTGCTGGCGACCGCGAGGCCGGTGGCCACCGACATCAGCAGGATGATGGGCGCGGTCAGCGCGGGCGTCTCGGAGGACTGGGAAGCGGAAGTCATGGATCTGGATCGGGAAAGGGGAGCTGCGGGGGGACTTCGGGCGGCAGGCTCAGGTGCCGATGCCGCCGGGCGTTTCCTGGTCTTGCTTGATCAGCAGCTTCTTGAGCAGGCCGGCCAACTGCTTGCGCTCGCTGGCGGACAGGGGATCGAGCAGTTCATTGAGGTCTTTCAGATAGTCCTTCAATACCAGCTTGATGACGCGCAGGCCCTCGGCCGTGAGCGACACGATGACGCCGCGCCGGTCTTCCGGATTGGGACTCCGAGTGAGCAGGCCGGCCTGTTCCAGGCGGTCGAGCCGGTTGGTCATCGCGCCGGAGGTCAGGAGCAGCGCTTCCACCAGCTTCTGCGGATTCAACGCATAGGGGGCGCCGCTGCGGTACAGCGTGGCCAGCACGTCGAATTCGCCCTGGTGCAGGTCGTAGCGGCGAAAGCCGCGGTTCACGTTGCGCGCGGCCAGCGCGTTCAGGCGGAACACGCGGGTGACGACGGACATGGCGGCGAAGTCCTGGGCAGGGCATTCGCGGGTCCATTGCGAGATCACCAGATCGACAAGGTCATTCATGGATATACGGCGTTTATTTTTACGTGAAGTATCTTAACATGAAGATAAATTCAAATGAGGACGCCACGCTTGCGGCAAGGGCTGCGGCAAAAAAGAAGGGCCCGCCTCTTGCGAGGCGGGCCCTTCCGGCTTGACCGGATTACGCGCGGAATTACTGCGCGGCGTCCTTCAGCTTCTTGAGCGGGCGAACCTTCACCTTGACCGAAGCCGGCTTGGCGGGGAACCAGCGCTCTTCACCGGTGAACGGATCCTTGCCGAAGCGCTTGGCCTTGGCGGGAACCTTCTGCACGGCAACCTTGAACAGGCCGGGCAGCGTGAATTCGCCGACGCCCTTCTTGTCCACGGAGCTCAGCACCGAGGTTTCCAGGCTGGCCAGGACGGCCTTGACCGACTTGGCTTCAACGCCGGATTGCTCAACGATGTAGGCGATCAGCTGGGTCTTGTTCAGAGCAGCCTTGATGGCCTTGGGGGCAGCAGCGACCTTCTTTGCGGCGACGACCTTCTTGACGGCCGGCTTGGCAGCGGGCTTCACAGCGGTTTTTGCGGCGGTTGCCTTCTTTGCGGGCGCCTTGACGGCGGGCTTGGTGACTTTCTTGGCAGGAGCTTTTGCTTTCGTGGCCATGGTCAAAATCCGTATGTTGAGGACATGGAGCAGCGCGCGCGCCGGATATCGGCGTTTAACGCTACGCGGCCGATGATAGCGGAAGAGTGACGGTTAATGCGGTTTTCTAGCGGGTTTTTGGCCCTTGTTTGTTGTTTTCGACACAGAAAGTGCTTTGTAGAAGGGCTCCAGCAAGATGTGGTGACATCCATCGCGCAATTTTTCAGATGTCACCGGCACTGAACCAACTGCGCCGCGCGTGTTCCAATTGCGTGCCCTGCGCGAGACCCGTGCGGGAAAAACCCAAGCATGGAAGTGAAGCAAGCCATATGTTGATGAAGAAGTTGGCGGCGAGCCTGATCGTCGCGGCCGCATGCATGTCGGGAGCCATGGCGCAGACGGTGCCCGCGCCGGCCTTGTCGGCCAAGGCCTGGCTCCTGCTGGACGAGACCAGCGGACAGGTGATCGCGTCGCACGCGGCGACCGCCCGGATCGAGCCCGCGTCCCTGACCAAGATCATGACGGCTTATGTGGTGTTCGAGGCTCTTAGCAAGAAAGAGCTGTCGGCGACGCAACTGGTCACGGTGTCGACCCGCGCCTGGAAGGTGCCGGCGGGCAGCTCGAAGATGTTCCTGGAGCCTGGCTCGAAGGTGTCGGTGGACGATCTGCTGCGCGGCCTGATGATCCAGTCGGGCAACGACGCGGCCATCGCGCTGGCCGAGGCGGTGTCGGGCAGCGTCGAGGCCTTCGTGGCGCGGATGAACGATACCGCCGCAAGGCTGGGCCTGCACGCCACGCATTTCGCCAGCCCCCACGGCCTGCCGGATCCTGGGACCTACTCCACCGCCAGCGATCTGTCGGTGCTGGCCGCGCGCTTCATCCGCGACTATCCGCAGCTCTACAAGACCTACGATTCGGCCAAGCAGTTCACCTTCAACAAGATCACGCAACCGAACCGCAACCGCCTGCTCTGGCTGGATCCCAGCGTGGACGGCCTGAAGACCGGGCACACGGAATCGGCGGGCTACTGCATCGTCGCCACGGCGCAGCGGCCCAATGGCGCCGATCAACGCCGCCTGATCACGGTGGTGGTGGGTACGGCGTCGGACAAGCTGCGCACGCAGGAAAGCCGCGAGTTGCTGGAGTGGGGCTTTCAGGGGTTCAATACCATCAAGCTGTACGCGCGCGGCCAGGCCGTCGCCACGCCCGAGGTATGGAAGGGCGAGCACGACAGCCTGAAGGCTGGATTCGCGCGCGACGCTTACGTGACGGTGCCTGCGGGCGCCAAGGTCGAACCGGTCTGGACGCCGCAGGATCCGCTGATCGCGCCGATCGCGGCCCAGTCCCCAGTGGGCGCTGTGCGCGTGCTGGTGGACGGCAAGCCCGCCATGCAGTTTCCCGTGGTGGCGCTGGAGCCGGTGGCCGAGGCGGGATTCGCGGGGCGCGCGTGGGATTCCATCCGCTTGTGGTGGCGTGGCCACGCCGGATAACGGAGGTGTGCAATGGCGGTGAGCTTTCCTGGAGGTCCGGCCGCGGCGCCGGGGGCCGATGATCCGCTGGCTTTGCTGTCGGCCTGCCACGGCCGCATTTCCCGCCAGTGCGCCACGCTGGGGCGCCTGGCCGGGCACCTGCCGGTGCACGGCAGCGACGCGGCGGCCCAGATGCTCGGCGGTGGCCGCTGCGGCAT
>LNAP01004951.1_pt1 | contig 12015 bp, 12 predicted proteins | sample 602601 | NCBI WGS metagenome assembly LNAP01 (sample SAMN02440304, study PRJNA202911) | soil metagenome | biome: Subtropical and temperate rainforests or woodlands; isolation source: soil samples (1 kg each in a 20% v/v slurry with milli Q water) were... ... | reverse complement strand
AAGACCCACGTGTCTGCCATTCCACCACCCGGGCAAGGATGAGGTCGCCCGTGATTGCGAAGGCGCCGGTTCGACGTGGCAAGACCGAAGGCGGCCGCCCCCGCCCTCAGGGCAGGATAATCTCGTAATTCAGCACCTGCTCCTTCGTCCCGCCGGCCACCGCCAGGACAAACGAGGTCAGCGCGGGATCTCCGACCACCGCCTGCGAGCCGGCCCCCGTGAAGGACGGATCATACCGCAGGATCAATGAACCCTGCTTGGTTGCGTAAACCACCTCCCCCGTGCGCATCAACGGCCTGGCGTTCGGCGAGACGAACTCCGCGGTTTCCAAATGCACGCCATACACCGCATCCAGCGGACCGCTCTGATCCGCCAGGCTCACGGGCTTGAACCGCGCCTCGACCTTCAGCGAGCGCGGCAGGCACACAAACGTCTGGTTGAGCGTAAATTTGGGATGCGCCACGACGACATCGAACACCACCGCGCCGTCGCGCACCCGCTTGGTCACCTTGGCCCGGTAGTCCGGACTGTTCATGTCGCCGGCCCGGCGCACCGCACGCCGGCCATCGGACTGCATCGTCACCCCATACAGGCGCATAAATCCAAGATTGCGAATCCACGGCGTCGTCCGTCCGGTCTCCTGGAATCCCGTGAGCACGCCCTTGCTGGAAACGGAGAACTGGTAGCGATCACCCTTGAAGCCCGACGGATCCCGCTTCACCTCGGACTCCAGCAACGCCAGTTGCACCGAGGAGGCGATGGCCGGGGCCGCCGGGACGGTTGCCACCGGCACCGCCAACGGTTTTGCCGCCGGGGAGGGCGCAGGGGACGGAGTCCCGGACTTCAGGAAAAACAGGGCGCCACCGACCAGCAACCCCACGACCGCCACGCCCGCCAGCACCGGCATCACTGCGATCAAGAGGAAGGCGGTGATCAGCCAGGTCCAGACGAACAGCGGCATCTTCATCAGGGTCATGCCTGGCGCACGCAGGTTGAGGATGGTGGCGATCACGTTGATCGCCCCCATGATCGAGCTGATGCCCATCAAGTGGATGGCGAAGATGAAGAAGGTCACCGATTCCGGCGCGTAGGTGGTCGACAGCGGCGCATAGAAGGTCCAGCCGAAGTTAGGCCCGCCACCCTCCATGAACAGCGTCGAGACCAGCAGGCCGAAGGCTGCCGGCAGTAGCCAGAAGCTGAAGTTGTTCATCCGCGGCAGGGCCATGTCCGGCGCGCCGATCATCAGCGGGATCATCCAGTTGGCCAGGCCGACGAAGGCCGGCATCACCGCGCCGAAGACCATGATCAGGCCGTGCATGGTGGTCATCTGGTTGAAGAATTCCGGCTGCACGATCTGCAGGCCCGGCTGGAACAGCTCGGCGCGGATGACCATGGCCATCGAGCCGCCGAGCAGGAAGGCGCAGAAGCTGAACCACAGGTACATCGAGCCGATGTCCTTGTGGTTGGTGGTCAGCAGCCAGCGCGAGAGACCCTTGGCCGGGCCGTGGTGGTGGTCATGTCCGGCATGACCATGATCGTCGATCACTGCACTCATCACCGAATCCTCTTACTGGGTGGCTTCTTCGGCCTGTTTGAAGTCGAGCACGTCTTTCGGCGTGACCATTTCGCCGGTCTCGTTGCCCCAGGCGTTGCGCTCGTAGGTGATGACCGCGGCCAGGTCGACTTCCGACAGCTGCTTGCCGAAGGCCGCCATGGCGGTGCCCGGCTTGCCGTTGACGACGATGTTGATGTGCGCCTCGATGTCGCCGGTGGCGATGGCCGAGCCCTTGAGAGCCGGGAACATCGGCGGGATGCCTTCGCCGCCGGCCTGGTGGCAGGAGGCGCAGGCGGTCTGGTAGACCTTCTGGCCGCGTTCGGAGAGCTCTTCCAGCGTCCATTCCTTGCTGGTCAGCTCGGCCAGCTTGGCCGCTTCGGCCTTCTTCTCGCCGAGCCAGGTGGCGTAGTCCTCCTGCGACTTGACCTCCACCACCACCGGCATGAAGCCGTGGTCCTTGCCGCACAGCTCGGTGCACTGGCCGCGGTAGATGCCGGGCTGCTCGACGCGGGTCCAGGATTCGTTGATGAAGCCGGGGATGGCGTCCTTTTTCACCGCCAGATCCGGCACCCACCAGGAGTGGATGACGTCTGCGGCGGTGATCAGGAAGCGCACCTTGGCCCCGGCCGGGATCACCAGCGGCTCGTCGACTTCCAGCAGGTAGTGCTCGCCCTTGGGCGCTTGGTTGTTGATCTGTTCGCGCGGCGTGGTGAGGTTGCTGAAGAATTCCACATCCTCGCCCAGATACTTGTAGTGCCACTTCCACTGGTAGCCGGTGATCTGGATATCCACGTCCGATTCGCTCGTGTCGTAGATGTGGATCAGTGTGCGGGTCGCCGGCACCGCCATGGCGACCAGGATCAACAGCGGGATGATCGTCCAGAGAACCTCCACCCTTGTGTTCTCGTGGAAATGCGCCGAGTTCAGCCGCTTGGAACGGCGGTGGGCAAACATCGACCAGAACATCACGGCGAAGACCAGCACACCGATGACGACACAGATCCAGAAGATGGTCATATGCAAATCGAAAACCGACCGACTCACGTCGGTCACGCCGGAGCGCATATTCACATCCCAGGCCGCCTGGGCCTGACTGAATAGCGACCACAGCCCTATTCCCATCCAGACTCGTGGATGTCGCGACATTGCGGGTTCCCCTTATGGTTCTTGTTATCCCGCCGACCGCTTGTCTGGCCGCACAAAGGAGCTTGCTCGCTTCTGCGGTTTGACCACGCTTGGATCTGGCCTCCCCCAATTCCTGGTTGCCAGCCCTTGCTCTGTATGCGCAGTCGGAGTCCATCAGTACGCTTACGAACGGAGTATAGACAGCGATTGCAACCTGGCAATTTTACATAGCGCTCGCCCCCGCCTTGACGTCATCGGGATGGTCGTTTTTCTTCACGCCACGAATGTTCATCAGCGCCAGACATACCTGCAGCGTAATCAGCGCCCAGGCACCGGCGTACCAGCCCCATACCACCCACAGAACGTTACTCAACAAGAAGCACCAGAAGCCGACGGTACGTCGACGTGGTTGCAGGGAGCCGATGAGCCACGCAGCGATTACCGTGACCACCATGGCGGGCCATTGCACCAGATCAATCCACTCCACGTTGCCTCCAACACCAAGAATGCGGCGCATGGAGGCGCCGCTGGACTCAGATTGGTACGTTGCCTGCTGGGGATAGTTCCGTGGCAATAGGGCGCAGTGCTTTGAAAATCGCGGCCAGTTACGTTAGCGAAAAATGATGCTGTAAAACTGTAGCCGCAGCCAAAACATCGGCGGCGTTCGTCGTCTGGCTTCCATGTCGGCAGGCCCAGGAACGCGGCGGCTGTAGCGCCAACTTCAGCCGGCTTTAGCTTTCGCGCGGCGTCGTGCGGGACGGTCCGCTCGGCTCAGATAAACATCGATCACTGCGCTTTCACCCAGCAGCGGGCGGGCGTGCTCGAATAGGCTCATATAGAGGATATCCACTGCTGTGAAGCGCTCGCCGAGAATGTACGGGCCGTGACCCAAAGCCTCCTCGATATGGCTCATCATCGCTTGGTAAAGGCGTGCCATGGCCGCATCTCGCTCCAAGGCCTGGTTGCCCTTCATGTAAATCAACGGTTCGGTCAACCCGACCTGATAGAACAGCCAGGTTATATAGCGCGCCCGCAGGGGGTCGCCGACCGGCACGCCAATCCTGGATTGTGGAAATAGGTCCGTGAGATACAGCGCAACGGCTCCGGTCTCGCTGATCACCTGGCCGCCATGCTCCAGCGCCGGAGTAAAGCCGTGCGGGTGAGGATTACGGGGGTCCGCTTCGCCATCGCCCACGTTCGGATCACTTACGACCTGAAGCTCATAATCAGCGCCCAGCTCTTCCAGAAGCCAGACAATGCGCGACGAAAAAGAGCCAGGAGCGTGGTACAGCTTCAAATTGCCAGGCATCGCGATATTTCCTCCGAAGTCAGATCGGCCACCGTCTTCGAGCGTGGCGGCCAGACAATTCAGGCTAGCCCAGCGCCGCTGTATTCGCACATTCGGGTTATCCAAAATCCACCGAAACAACGCTGCTGCTTGCTTATGCGCGTTCGGTCAAGGTTAAAAGCTGGCGTTTAAAGCAAGTTCATCTGCTGACCTGGCGGCGCGAAGCGGCTGCAATCCAGGCCGAAGTTCTGCTCGCGGCGGTTGTAGCCCAGACGTCGGCAAGCCAGCTGAAAGCGCTGGCCGAGCAGCTCGGCGAATTGGCCCTCGCCGCGCATGCGGCTGCCAAAGCGGCTGTCGTACTCCTTGCCGCCGCGTGACTGGCGCACCAGGCTCATGACATGAGCGGCACGCTGCGGAAAATGTTCTTGTAGCCACTCATCGAATAACGTTGCGACCTCATGGGGCAGGCGCAGCATCACGTAGCCAGCCGAACGGGCGCCGGCATCACGCGCCGCCGCGAGCATGCGCTCCAGCTCCATGTCATTGATCATCGGAATCATCGGCGCGCACATCACACTTACCGGCACGCCCGCTTCGTGCAGGCTGCGCAACACCCGCAGTCGCGCCGAGGGCGACGCCGCGCGCGGCTCCATGATGCGCTTGAGCTCGTCGTCCAGCGTGGTCAGGCTAACCGAGACGCTGACCAGGCGCTGCTCGGCCAGCGGCACCAGCAGATCGAGGTCACGCAGCACCAGCGAGCCCTTGGTGATGATGTGCACCGGATGTTTGAAACGCAGCAGAATTTCCAGTGCCTGGCGCGTCAATCGTTGTTCGCGCTCGAGCGGCTGATAGGCATCGGTATTCACCCCTAGCGCGATGGGCTGCGGCACGTAACCGGGCTTGCTCAGCTCCTGCTCAAGACGTTCGGCGAGGTTGGTCTTGGCAATCAGCCGCGTCTCGAAATCGATACCCGGTGACATGTCCCAGTACGCGTGGCTGGGCCGCGCGAAACAGTAGATACAACCGTGCTCACAGCCTCGTTAGGGATTGACCGAGCGATCGAAACCCACGTCAGGCGACTGGTTACGGGTCAGTACGCTCTTGGCCGTCTCCAGGCGCACTTCGGTGGCGCGGGTCGGCGGCACGTCCTGTTCCCAGCCGTCGTCGTACGCCTCGCTGCGTGTCGGGGCGAAACGGTTGTCCGGGTTGATCGCAGTGCCGCGGCCGCGTGGTGTGGCACGGGGGAAGCTCATGGGGTGTCGGTCCGATTACTGTTCATTCATACAGTAGTCGTCTCGGCGACAGCGCGCCAGCGCCGCTGATCGGTGCTGCCTGCTACCGCCTGTCGGTTGGCTCGGGAACATTTGCGCTGCGCTCGGGACAAAGGGGCTGACCGGGTAACGCTTGCACGCGCGAGCGACGCCTGTCGTGGCGGCCGGCAAACAACAAGGACGATCGGAGCGCGGTGCGCGACCGATCCGGCAGTACCGGCATGCACCGCTTGCGTGCGCCCCTTTTCTTAGTCACTGCCGTTACTCGTCAGGAGCAGACCATGCATCCCACCGGCTCTTTCCACACCCGGGAGAATAATTTCGACTTCCTGCGCTTCTTCGCTGCGGCGCTGGTGCTGTTCGCCCACAGCTATCCGCTGGTTGGCCGCCGTGGAGATGAACCCCTGACGTTGCTCACCGGCTACGAAAAGGGCGGCTCGATCGCCGTCGGCATCTTCTTCGTCATGAGCGGCTATCTGATTGCCTCGTCCTGGCTGGCCAGCAGCAGCCCGAAAAGCTTCCTGATCAAGCGGGCGCTGCGCATCTTTCCGGCGTTGATCGTCGCGGTATTGCTCTCGGTGTTTGTCATCGGGCCGCTGGTCACCCATCTGACCCTCGGCCAGTATCTCGCGGCCGACGGCACCTGGACCTATCTGCAGAACATCCTCTTGGTGACACGCTACGAGCTGCCCGGCGTATTCACCGGCAACGTCTACCCCGACGTGGTCAATGGCTCGCTGTGGACACTGCCGCTGGAAGTGTTGATGTACATCGGCGTGATGATTCTCGGGCTGACTGGTTTCCTCAAGCGCCGGCTGATCTTCCTGCCGATTGCCGTGCTCGCCGTCGGGCATTTCTGGCTGCTGGGCAAGCTGGGTATCGAGTCCTACTTCATCAAGAACATCTTCAAACTGGGGCTGCTGTACTACAGCGGCTCGGCACTGTTCCTCTATCGCGACGACATCCCCTGGCGCGGCTGGATCGCGGCGTTGTTGTTCGCCGCGCTGGTGGCAACCTTCCGTACCGACATCGGCCCGCTGGTTTACTTCATCGCACTGCCGTATCTGGTGCTCTATCTGGCCTACGCGCCGCTGCCGCTGATCTCGCGTTTCGGCAAGTACGGCGATTTCTCCTATGGCCTGTACATCTACGCCTTCCCGTTCCAGCAGCTGACCATCTACCTGTTCGGTCCGCAGGTCGGCGTGCTCGGCCTGACGCTGATCGCCTTCGTGCCGACGCTGATCCTCGCCGCGCTGTCCTGGCACCTGATCGAAGCGCCGGCGATGAAGCTCAAGCGCCTGTTTGCTTCGCCGCCGCAGCCGGGGCGGGCGACCCCGAAGGCCGAAGGCTGATTTGGACTGGTACAAAAAGGAACCCGCCACTTGGCGGGTTCTTTGTTTGAGAGGTTGGGCGCGCCGAGTCCTGGCCGCGAAGCAGATGGCTCGGTATTGGGCCTTTCACCTCATGACTCGGCGCACCTGCAGATCACGGTAAGCGGCTGTTGGATCGCCCTGTACCTCCAGACGCCCTGCGGCAGCCAGTACGCGGGCGCGCCAGTAGAGGAAGAAATCCGTGGGAAAGAAACCGTCGCAATGGCCCATGACCTCGGCCATCGCACGCGCCAGCGGAGCGAATTCGTCGGGGCTGGCAGCGACCAGCGCCGCGTCGATCAGTCGATAGTCTTCGCCCCGAAACGCCCCCTCGAACCAGCGGCGAATGCCATGCGTGCTCGCGCACTGCTCGTGCCAGACCGCAGCGAGTTCAGCCTGGCGAGACGCGGGAACCGCCTGTGGGCTGTATAGCGCCGCCAGTGCCTCGGGCGAATGCATGGACACCGCCTTGCGCTGGCCGGCGCGGCTGTCTCCGGTGCCGCAAGCGACTTCGTGCAACCCGCAGCTGGAGCCCTGCAGCAGCGCGGCGATGCGAGCCAGCAGTAGCTGTTCGGATGCGCTGTCGCCGTGCCAAACCGTTACGGCTGCAGCCTGTTTGGCTAGGTTGGCTAGCCAGAGTGCATCAGCCGCTAGCTCATCGGCGAACACCGGGTGTGGAGCCACCTCTGCGGGCCAGACCTGCTCCCAGAATGCGGCGCGAGCAGCGCAAGGCGCACGATCCACGTCATTCAGCGGTCCGACAGCCAGGTCGTCGCGCAACACCCGCACCTGTACCTCGGGCTCGAACCTGGCCAGTAGCGCACGTACGCTGTCGCCGGCCAGGTCGCCGCAGGTCAGGTGCAGCACAGTGGCTACTCGGGCTTCTTCAACTTTGGATTAGGAAAAAACTGCACCGACTGCACCTGCGGGTTGGCCGGCTTGGGCTGGACCTTGTTGACTCGCGTGCCCAGCTCCATCGGTACGGACTGGCCCTGGGCGTTGAGGGTGTCGGCGTAGCCGCAGTCGATGCATTCGCGGTGCGGCACACCGTCGACGTCCCACATCTTGATGCAGTCCGTACCGCTGCACGCGGGGCACACGGCCCCGGCGATGAAGCGCTTGGTGGTGACACGGGTTACTTCGTCGTTCATGCCGCGGCCTCCGCTACCAGCCCGAGGTGGCGCAGCAGGGCGTCGATAGACGGCTCGCGGCCTCGGAAATCGACGAACAGTACCATCGGCTCCTGGGAGCCGCCACGGGCCAGTATCGCCTCGCGGAAGGCGCGCCCGGTCTCGGAGTTGAACACGCCTTCTTCCTCGAAGCGCGAGAAGGCATCGGACGACAGCACCTCGGCCCACTTGTAGCTGTAGTAACCGGCCGCGTAACCGCCAGAGAAGATGTGCGCAAAGCTGTTGGGGAAGCGGTTGTAGACCGGCGGGCGCATCACCGAGACCTCGTCGCGGATGTGCTCGAGTACCTGCAGCACGCTGCGACCGTCGCCATGGGTGGCGTGCAGTTCGAAGTCGAACAGGGAGAACTCCAGCTGGCGCGCCATCATCATGCCGGACTGGAAATTCTTCGCTGCCAGCATCTGGTCCAGCTTGTCCTGCGGCAGGCGCTCGCCGGTCTGGTAGTGGCCGGAGATGTGCGCCAGGCCTTCGGGGTCCCAGCACCAGTTCTCCATGAACTGGCTCGGCAGCTCCACGGCATCCCAGGCTACGCCGTTGATGCCTGAGGCACCGGCGTGCTCGACCTGGGTCAGCAGGTGGTGCAGGCCATGGCCGAACTCGTGGAATAGCGTGGTGACTTCGTCGTGGGTCAAGAGCGCAGGGCGCTCGCCCACCGGCGGGGTGAAGTTGCAGACCAGATTGGCCACTGGCGTCTGCAGCGTGCCAGCGGCAGTGCGGCGCTTGTCGCGGGCGCCATCCATCCAGGCGCCGCCGCGCTTGTTCGGCCGCGCATAGAGGTCGAAGAAGAAGCGCCCGACGTGCTGGCCGTTCTCGGTGATCTCGAACAGGCGCACTTCCGGATGCCAGCCGTCGAAGCCCTCCAGCTCGTGAATCTCGATGCCGTACAGGCGCTGGACGATACAGAACAGCCCGGACAGCACCTTGTCGATCGGAAAGTAGGCGCGCAGTTCTTCCTGGTTCAGGCTGTAGCGCTGCTGGCGCAGCTTCTCGGCGTAGTAGCCGAGGTCCCAGCTCTGCAGATCGTCCAGACCCTGCTCGGCGGCGAAGGCGCGCAGTTCGGCCAGGTCACGTTCGGCGAACGGCTTGCTGCGTACCGCCAGGTCGCGCAGGAAGCTCAGCACCTGTTCGGTGGATTCGGCCATCTTGGTCGCCAGCGACAGTTCGGCGAAGTTGCCGTAGCCGAGCAGCCCGGCCAGCTCATGGCGCAGCTCGAGGATCTCGGCCATTACCGGACCGTTGTCGAACTGGCCGGCGTTCGGGCCCTGGTCCGAGGCGCGGGTGCAGTAGGCGGTGTAGACCTCCTCGCGCAGGTCGCGGTTGTCAGCGTAGGTCATCACGGCGAAGTAGCTGGGGAACTCCAGGCTGATCAGCCAGCCGTCGAGGCCCTTGGCCTTGGCCGCCCCGGCCATCTGCGCCTTGGCCGAGTCGGTGATGCCGGCCAGCAGGCTTTCGTCGGTGATGTGGCGGGTCCAAGCCTGGGTCGCGTCCAGCAGCTGGTTGGAAAACTTGCTGCCGAGCTCGGCGAGCTTCATCTGGATGGCACCGAAGCGCTGCTGCTCCACCGGTGGAAGGTCGATACCGGACAAGCGGAAGTCGCGCAGCGAATGCTCGAGGATGGTCTTTTGCGCCACTTCGAAGCCAGCCGCCGCCGGGTTTGCAGCCAGTGCCTGGTAGGCCTCGAACAGGTCGCGGTTCTGTCCGAGTTCGGTGTAGTAGGCCGACAGCTTGGGCAGGCAGGCCTCATAGGCGGTGCGCAATTCCGGGCTGTTGCACACGGAATTGAGATGACCGACCGGCCCCCAGGCCCGCGCGAGGCGATCGTTCAGCTCGTCGAGGCCGACCACCAGGGTCTGCCAGTCGAGGCTCTCGGCCGGGCGGCTGAGCAGCTCCTGGATCGCCACGCGGTTGTCACCGAGGATAGTGTCGATGGCCGGTTCGACGTGCTCCGGGCGAATCTCGGAATAGGGCGGCAGGTCGAATTCTTGCAGCAGGGGATTGTTCGCGCTCACGGGGACACCTTGTGACGAAGAGGATTGCAGGCCGCTCGCTGGAGCGAGGCTGGACGGGCCAGCGCGCAGGCAGATGTCCTAGATGGACGCGCTGCCGCGCTTTTTCAACGCCGGGCGACGAAACGCGCCGCCGGGCAAGCAGCCGGTAGTTAACTCTGACCACGCCAGGCGGCATGCTGCTCAGGCCTGGTTTAACGCGGCAATGCCGGCCATCTTAATTACAATCGGCCCTCCCCGCAGCCAAAGAGGTTTCTATCGTGGCGATACGCAGCTACCACAACAGCACTCCACAATTGGGCGAGCGCGTGTTCGTCGACGACTCCGCCGTGGTCATCGGCGATGTCGAGATCGGTGCCGACAGTTCGGTCTGGCCGCTGACGGTGATCCGCGGCGACATGCACCGCATCCGCATCGGCGCGCGCTCGAGCATCCAGGACGGCAGCGTGCTGCACATCACCCACGCCGGGCCGTACAACCCGGATGGCTTCCCGCTGACCATCGGCGACGAGGTCACAGTCGGCCACAAGGTCACGTTGCACGGCTGCACCCTGGGCAGCCGCATCCTGGTGGGCATGGGTTCGATCGTGATGGACGGCGTGGTGGTCGAGGACGAAGTGATCATCGGTGCCGGCAGCCTGGTGCCGCCGGGCAAGACGCTCGAGTCCGGCTACCTCTACGTCGGCAGCCCGGTGAAGCAGGCGCGCCCGCTGACCGACAAGGAGCGCAGCTTCTTCAGCTATACCGCCGGCAACTACGTGAAGCTCAAGGATCAGCACATCGCCGAGCGCGGCTGATCCTGCTCATTTGGCGAACAGCTGACTCATGTCCTTGAACGCCTTGAATTCCAGGGCGTTGCCGCAGGGGTCGAGCAGGAACATGGTCGCCTGCTCGCCTACCTGGCCCTGGAAGCGCACATAGGGCTCGATGACGAAGCGCGTGCCGCGCGCCTTCAGCCGCTCGGCCAGTGCCTCCCATTGTTCCCAGCCAAGCACCACGCCGAAATGCGGCACCGGCACGTCGTGGCCGTCCACCGGGTTGCTATGCGCCGCCTCCTGATGCGGCATCTTCGGTGCTTCGTGGATCACCAGCTGGTGGCCGAAGAAATCGAAATCCACCCAGTGTTCGCTGCTGCGGCCCTCGGCGCAGCCGAACGCCTCGCCGTAGAAGGTGCGGGCGGCGGCCAGATCGTGGACGGGAATGGCGAGGTGGAAGGGCGAAAGCGTCATAGATGGCACTCCTGAGCATGGGACGCTTCGAGTCTAGAGCCTTTTTCCACCGATCGGCCTACGCTCAGCAGAACAGAGACGAAAGGAGAGCCGTCGATGCGCGCCATGTTTGCTGGAACAGATTGGCCAACCGTTGCAGCTGCGCGAACTGCCCGAGCCGCAAGCGGGGCCAGGGGAGCTGCGGGTCAAGGTACTGGCTTGCGGCGTCTGTCGCACCGACCTGCACGTGGTGGACGGCGAGTTGCCGGAGGCGCCGCTGCCGATCATTCCGGGTCACGAGATTGTCGGCCGCGTCGATGCGCTGGGCGAAGGCGTCAGCGGTTTCGAGCTGGGCCAGCGGGTCGGCATTCCCTGGCTCGGGCATACCTGCGGCACCTGCAGCTATTGCCAGCACGCCGAGGAAAACCTCTGCGATGCGCCGCAGTTCACTGGTTACACCCGGCCCGGCGGCTACGCCGAATACGTGGTGGCCGACGCGCGCTTCGCCTTCGACCTTGGCGAGGAGGGCGATGCCGTGGCGCTGGCGCCACTGCTCTGTGCCGGGCTGATCGGCTGGCGTTCGCTGGTCAAGGCCGGCGACGGCAAGCGCCTTGGCCTCTACGGTTTCGGCGCCGCGGCGCATATCGTCATGCAGGTGGCGCGCTGGCAGGGGCGCGATGTCTATGCCTTCAGCCGCCCCGGTGACTTGGCGGCGCAGGACTTCGCCCGGTCGCTGGGTGCACTCTGGGCTGGTGATTCGGGCGAGGTTCCGCCGGTGCCACTGGATGCTGCGATCATCTATGCACCGGCCGGCGAACTGGTGCCGGCTGCCTTGCGTGCCGTGCGCAAGGGCGGGCGGGTGGTCTGCGCCGGCATCCACATGAGCGACATTCCGAGCTTCCCCTACGACATCCTCTGGCAGGAGCGCGAGCTGGTCTCGGTGGCCAACCTGACCCGTCAGGACGGCCTGGATTTCTTCCCGGTCGCCGCGCAGGTCGGCAT
>LNAP01006720.1_pt1 | contig 12017 bp, 7 predicted proteins | sample 602601 | NCBI WGS metagenome assembly LNAP01 (sample SAMN02440304, study PRJNA202911) | soil metagenome | biome: Subtropical and temperate rainforests or woodlands; isolation source: soil samples (1 kg each in a 20% v/v slurry with milli Q water) were... ... | reverse complement strand
CGACGGCGAACCCGGCGGCACCGCCGGGCGCCCCATGCTCGATGTGCTGCGCCACCAGGACCTCGAAGGCGTGCTGGCCACCGTGGTGCGCTACTTTGGTGGCGTCAAGCTGGGCGCGGGCGGCCTGGTGCGCGCATATACCGACTGCGTGGCCCAGGCCCTCCTCACCGCGCCCAAGGTGCAGCTGCAGCGCATGGCCACGCTGCAATGCCTGGTGCCCTATGCGCTCGAGGGCCTGCTGCGCCGCGAGATCGAGGCCGCCGGCGCCGAACTGCTCAATGTGCAGCATGGCTCGCTCGTCGCGCTACAACTGCGCCTGCCCGAAGCCCAGGCCAACGCCTTTGTGCAGCGCATCAACGACCACGGCCAGGGCCGCGTCGGCTGGCCCGGTCCGGCGGACTGACCGCGCAGTCATTAAACACATCATTACAAACACTACACTCGCACACAGCCTTGCTTCACCGCAACTGCCCGCCTCCTGGTGACCCCCACCCCACCCGCCCATGCCGATACACCCCAGCCACCAACCTGCAGCCCACCAAGCCACCCGCGCCGTGGGCGTGCTGCTGGTGCTGCTGTTGGTGGTCATGGGGCTGCCCTCCCTGCCCGGCATGCAGGGCGTGGCGCACTACCTGCCCCTGCACATGGCGCTGGAAACGCTGGCGATTGTGGTGGCCGGGCTCACCTTTGGCGTGGTCTGGAGCGCGCGCCGCGAGCAGCTACCGCGCAACGCGCTGCTGCTTGGCTGCGCCTTCCTGGGCGTGGGTTTGCTCGATTTCAGCCACATGCTGTGCTACGACGGCATGCCCACCTTCATCACACCCAACTCCCCCGAAAAAGCCATCCATTTCTGGCTGGCCGCGCGGCTGCTGAGCGCGCTGGCCCTGCTCGCGGTGGCCTGGCTGCCCTGGAGCACCAGCGCCTCGCGGCCCTATGCCATGTCGCTGGTGGCACTGGTGCTGCTGCTGCTGGTGGCAGCGCTGCACGGGCTGTTCTTGCTGGCCCCGCAAATGGTGCCGGCAACCTTTGTGCCCGGCCAAGGGCTCACCTCCTTCAAGATCACCTTTGAATACGCGCTGATGGCGCTGTACCTGGCCGCCGCCGCGCTGCTGCTGGGGCACATGCGCCGGGCGCGCAGTTTCAACGCCAGCGGCCTGTTTGCAGCGGCATGCGTCATGGCGATGAGCGAGTTTTTCTTCACCCGCTACACCGGCGTTACCGACACCTACAACATGGTGGGCCACCTCTACAAGGTGCTGGCCTACGCCTACCTGTACCGCGCCATTTTTGTCGAGACGGTGCAACAGCCTTACACGCTGCTGCGCTCCTCGCAACGGCAACTGCAGGCCACGCTCGATGCGCTGCCCGACCCACTGCTCGAAATCGACGACGAAGGGCGCTACGTGGATGTGCGCGCCGGTCACGCCGGCAGCCTGGCTGCCCCCGCCAGCATGCTGCTGGGCAAGACCCTGCAAGAAGTCCTGCCCGCCGAAAGCGCCCGTATCTCCCTGGCCGCCCTGGACGAAGCACGCCAGCAAGGCTTCTCCCGCGGCCGCGTGATTGCCCTGGATGTGCCCGACGGCCAACGCTGGTTTGAGCTGTCCGTGGCGCGCAAGGCACTGCAACCGGGCCAGGGCCAGCGCTACGTGGTTATCTCGCGCGACATCACCCAGCGGCTGCAAAGCGACGAGGCCATGCGCAAGCTTTCGCAGGCGGTGTCGCAAAACCCCCTGCCCATCGTCATCACCGACCTGCAGGCGCGCATTGAATTCGTCAACGATGCCTTCACCCGCGTCACTGAATACACCGCCGCCGAAGTGCTGGGCAAAAACCCCCGCATATTGCGCTCGGGCAAAACCCCTAAAGCCACCTACCGCGACATGTGGGCCCAGCTCACGCAGGGCAAGCCCTGGCACGGCGAGCTGATCAACCGCAGCCAAAGTGGGCGCGAATACACCGAATCGGTGCTCATTTACCCCGTGCGCAATGCCGAAGGCGTGGTCACCAACTACCTGGCCCACAAAGAAGACATCACCGAGCGCAAACTGGCAGTCGAGCGCATCCAGCAACTCTCGCACCACGACCAGCTCACCGGCCTGCCCAACCGCGTCTTGCTGGGCAAGCACTTTGATTCCGCCGTCAGCCACTGTGCAGCCCTGGCCGTGTTGTGGATCGACATTGACCGGTTCAAGCTGGGCCACAACGCGGGCGACCTGCTGCTGCTGGAAATCTCCCAGCGCCTGCGCACCAGCCTGCAAGACAACGCCACGCTGTCGCGCCACTCGGGCGATGACTTTGTCGCCCTGCTGCCCCACATCAGCCAGAATGAAGCCGCCAAGCTCTGCACCCGCCTGGTGGACGTGCTGGCGCAGCCGGTGCAGGTGGCGGGGCAAGAAATTTTTGTGACCGCATCCATCGGCATCGCCATCTCGCCAGACGATGGCCAGCAACTCGACGCCCTGCTCAAAAACGCCGAAACCGCCATGTACCGCGTCAAGGAAGACGGGCGCAACAGCTACCGCTTTTTCACGCCCGAGATGCAGGCGCACTCGTCGCGCGCGCTGGCCCTGGGCAATGCCCTCAAGCAGGCGCTGCCGCGCGGCGAGCTGCACCTGGTCTACCAGCCCCAGGTGTCGCTGTTCGATGGCCGCATCGTCGGGGCCGAAGCCCTGCTGCGCTGGAACCACCCGCAATGGGGCGTGGTGTCGCCCGCCGAGTTCATTCCACTGGCTGAAACCAACGGGCTCATCGTGCCGATTGGCGAATGGGTGCTGCACACCGCCCTGCGCCAGCTGCGCGCCTGGCTCGATGGCGGCGTGCCCATGATGACCATGGCCGTCAACCTCTCGGCGGTGCAGTTTGGCCAGGCCGGGCTGACCGACATGGTGAGCCAGCTGCTGCAGCAAACCGGCGTGCCTCCTGAAAGCCTGGAGCTCGAACTGACCGAAGCCGTGGCCATGAAAAACCCCGAAATTGCCGCCCAGAAAATGCAGGAGCTGAGCCAGCTCGGCATTCGCCTGTCCATCGACGACTTCGGCACCGGCTACTCATCGCTCAGCTACCTCAAGCGCTTTCACATCAACCAGCTCAAGATCGACCAGTCGTTTGTGCGCGACATCGGCACCGACACCGACGACCAGGCCATTGCCACCGCCATCGTCCAGATGGCCCACAGCCTGGGCATGACCACCATTGCCGAGGGCGTGGAAACCGCCGAGCAGCTCGACTTTCTGCGCGCGCGCGGTTGCGACCAGGTGCAGGGCTACCACTACAGCCGCCCGCTGCTGCCCGAGCATCTCGAAGCCTTTGTGCGCGCCAACCTCCTGGCACGCACGCTGACGCCCGCCCCCGCGGCACAGGCCGATGTTCCGGCCCAGACGCTCGAAGCCGCTATATAAAACATAGCTGCTGGCGCTTTACCCGCAAGCGGTTAAGCCTAAAAACGCCTGATAGGCGAATTCGCGCCAATCCCCCACCCCACCCGTTCGGGCTGAGCCGGTCAAAGCCAGGGTGCACCGCCCGCATTGCAGCCCGCCACCGCCACGCACAAGGCCTGTGCGCCTACAAGCCGCCCGGCCGCTGCGCCCGCACACTGCAGCTTTCTCGGCCCCTGGGGAGACACCGCATGAGCCAACCGCTCGACACCGTCATCATCGGCGCAGGCACGGCAGGCCTGGCCGCTTTGCGCGAGGTGCGCAAGCGCACCGACCGTTACCTCATCGTCAACGAAGGCCCCTGGGGCACCACCTGCGCGCGCGTGGGTTGCATGCCATCCAAGGCGCTCATTGAGGCGGCCAACGCCTTTCACCGCCGCCACACGTTTGAGGCATTTGGCCTGCGCGGCGCCACGGGTTTAAGCGCCGACATCGCCGCCGTGCTGCAGCGCGTGCGCAGCCTGCGCGACAACTTTGTGGCCGGCGCCATGCAAGCCACCGAAGCGCTGGGCGCAGCCCGTATCGCAGGCAGCGCCACCGTGCTGGGCCCCAACGCGGTAGACGTTGAAGGCACCACCTACGCCACCCGCAGCATCATCATCGCCACCGGCTCGCGCCCCCGCGTGCCCGACGAATGGCTGGCGTTTGGTGACCGCATGCTCACCACCGACACCCTGTTCGAGCAGCCCACGCTGGGCCCGCGCGTGGCCGTGATCGGCATGGGTGTGATTGGCGTGGAGATTGCGCAGGCGCTGGCCCGCCTGGACATCGAAGTGGCCACGTTCAGCACCGGCGACACCCTGGCCGGCCTGAAAGACCCCGCGCTCAACGCCGAACTGGCCGCCCTGCTCAAACACGAAATGGTGCTGCACACCGGCGCGCCGGCCGAGCTGCGCGAAGTGGCGGGCGGCATCGAGGTGCGCAGCGGCCCCAACCGCGTGGTGGTGGACCAGGTCATTGCCGCCATGGGCCGCGTGCCCAACATCGAGCACCTGGGCCTGCAGACGCTGGGCCTGCCGCTGGACAAACGCGGCATGCCCGCCGTCAACCCGCAAACCCAGCAGATCGGTGACCTGCCGGTTTTTCTGGCGGGCGACGCCAACGCCCATGCCCCGCTGCTGCACGAAGCCGCCGACGAAGGCCACATTGCCGGCATCAACGCCATGGCCTGCGCCCTCACACCTGCTGCGGCGCCGGCGGCTGCGCCTACGCGCTTTCAGCGCCGCACGCCGCTGACCATCGTGTTTTGCGACCCGCAGGTAGCCATGGTGGGCCAGCGCCTGGCCGACCTGGAAAGCGCCCACACCGTCACCGGCACCGTCAGCTTTGAAAACCAGGGCCGCGCCCGCGCTGCCCAGCGCAACCACGGGCGCCTGAATGTGTATGCCGACCGGGCCACTGGCCGCCTGCAAGGCGCCGAAATGTGCGCCCCCGAAGCCGAGCACATGGCCCACCTGCTGGCCCTGGCCGTGCAGCAAAAGCTCACGGTGCACGAGCTGCTGGGCATGCCGTTCTACCACCCGGTGCTGGAGGAAGGCCTGCGCACCGCGCTGCGCGACGCGGCACGCCAGCTGGCCGATGCCGCCAATTCACCCGAATCCGACCTGGCCTCGTGCCCCGCCCTGGGCGTTCCGGCGCTGGAGTGACCGCAAAGGTGTAACACCCCTCCAGCGCGGCGCCCGGTTGCCGATAACAAGGCATCAAATCAAGGAACCCCGCATGGACGTCGGCCTCACCAACAGCATCGTCAGCACCTCCACCGCCCTGGCCAGCCGCCAGACGTCGGATGCCATCCACATCACCGTGCTGAAAAAGGCCCTCGACGTGCAGGCCAGCGCCGCAGCCACCTTGCTGCAGGCCCTGCCCCTGCCCCAGCCTGCACTGGCCCCATCGGGCACGCTGGGCACCCAGGTCAACACCTTCGCATAAGCCAATCCACGGGCTTGTTGCACCCCGAACCTCTCCAAGGTAACCCCTCACAGACCGCCCACCCAGGCGGTCTTTTTTTGATCAACTGGAAACTTAAACTATACATTTTGAGTTAAAAGCGTATATTCACGATCATGCATAACGACCTGATCACCACCCTGGCCGCCGCCCGCAAGGCCCAGCACATCACCCAGGCCCAGCTGGCCGAAAGCGCGGGCCTTTCGCGCATGACGGTGCAGCGCACCGAAGGCGGCGACCTCGACCCCCGCTACTCCACCTTGGCCGAAATGGCGCGCGTGCTGGGGCTGGACATCATTGCCGTGCCCAGCAGCCTGCGGCCCAGCCTGCAAACGTTTATTCAGTCGGGCGGCAAGTTTTTGGGCCAGCCCGAGGGTGTGGATGCGCCGCCCTCCGTGGTGGACAGCCTCAGCCGCCCCGGTTGATCCACCCCGCACCGGATGATCGCCACCGCCATGAGCACCTCCATCCGCTACCTGCGCCTGTACCTGCACCGCCCCGCGCTGGCCAGCGGCGCACCGGGCGGCCGCGAGGCCATTGGCTACCTCTCGCAATATGGCGACATCCTGCGCGTGTCGTTTGACGAGGCCTACATCCGCAACCCGCAGCGCCCCACGCTCTCGCTCAGCTTCCAGGGCGCTGATGAGGCCGCCACGCAGCAAATTCTCGCTTCGGCCCGCGATGCGCGGCTGGTGCGCACCGACGGGCGCTGGCCGGTTTATTTTCAGAACCTGCTGCCCGAGGGCCACAACCGCGAGCGCCTCGCCCGCGAGCGTGGCTGCAGCCCCGACGATGAATTCGAGCTGCTGGCCGCCGCCGGCCACGACCTGATGGGTGCGCTGGAGGTAGAGCCCGTGCCCGCGCAAGACGGCATTCCCGATGTGGTGCGCCACTGGCACACCACCCAGGGCCTCGATGTGCTCGAGCCCGGTTTTGTGGAATACCCCGTGGAAGACGCCGCCTCGCTGCCCGGCGTGGTCACCAAATTCAGCGCCGTGCAAGATGGCCGCCGCTACACCGTGCACCGCCAGGGCGCAGCCGGCAGCGTGATCTTGAAGCTGCCCACCACCACCCACCCCGACCTGGTGGCCAACGAATACACCGGCTACCAGCTGTGCAAGGCGCTGGGCCTGCACTGCGCCGATGCCCGCATCATCACCCGCGCCCAGGCCGACCTGCCCGACACCGTGCCCTTCAACGACATATTGGCCGTGCAGCGCTTTGACCACCTGCCCGGCGGCGCCCGCGTGCACATGGAAGAGTTCAACCAGGTGCTGGGCTACACCCCGCGCCAAAAATACGGCAAAGGCATCCAGCAAGACTGGGCCACCATGCTGCGCGTGCTCAACCGCCTGAGCAGCCAGCCCGTGCAGGACACACGCGAGTTTCTGGCCCGCATGGTGGCCTTCATCCTCATGGGCAACACCGACGCGCACCTCAAAAACTGGGCCCTCATCTACCCCGACGGCCGCATGCCCCAGCTCGCCCCGGTGTACGACCCCGTTTGCGTTGCCGCGTTTTTTGACGGCCTGCCCGAGGCCCAATACGCCGTTAACCGCGCCATCGACCGCACCCTGCGCGCCTTCACCTGGCACGACATGCAGGCCCTGCTCAAGTCCGCCGGCCTGCTGCGCCTGCCACGGCACCTGGCTTTGTTACGGGATGTAGTTAGACTGGCGCAGGCCGACTGGCCGCAGCTGCTGCACACCGCCCCGCCCGCCATGCAACACACCGTGCTGCAGCGCCTGCAAGGCGCCACCGCCCTGGGCCTCTGACCTTTGCTTCCCCCCCCTTTGCATGACCTCTACCGCCCCAGCCACCGCAGCCATCGACACCGCCGCCACCCAGGCCTTCATCCAGCGCTGGCAGCACAACACCGCCAGCGAGCTGGCCACCGCGCAAAGCTTTGTGATGGACCTGTGCGCCCTGCTCGGGGTGGACAAACCCCACCCCACGCCCGAGCAAACCTACATGTTCGAGCGCCCCGTCACCTTTGACAACGCCGACGGCAGCACCCGACCCGGGCGCATTGACTGCTACCGGCGCGGCCACTTTGTGCTCGAGGCCAAAAAGCTCAAGGCCGGCAGCCACACCAAAGGCTTTGACGACGGCCTGCTGCGCGCCCGCGCCCAGGGCGAAAAATACGCCCGCACCCTGCCAGCCGCCGAGGGCCGCCCGCCCTTTGTGCTGGTGGTCGATGTGGGCACCGTGATCGAGGTGTATGCCGAGTTCAGCAAAACCGGCGGCACCTACACCCCCTACCCCGACCCGCGCAGCCACCGCCTGGCGCTCACCGATTTGGCAAAACCCGAGGTGCAAGACCGCCTGCGCCGCATCTGGCTGGACCCCGACAGCCTGAACCCCGCCCGCATCAGCGCGCAAGTGACGCGCGACGTGGCCGCGCTGCTGGCCCAACTGGCCAAGTCGCTCGAAGGCAATGGCGGCACTTCCAACGGAACCTCCAACGGAAACTTCAAGCAAAATCAGGGTCTAGCCCAATCACAGCAAGCGCTAGTAGCTCCTGAAACCGTAGCAGCCTACCTCACCCGTTGCCTGTTCAGCATGTTTGCCGAAGACGTGGAGCTGCTGCCCAAAGGCGCCTTTTTGGGCCTGCTGCAAACCCACCGCGACGACCCCGCCACGCTGCAGCAGATGCTGCGCATTTTGTGGGCCGACATGGACCGGGGCGGCTTCAGCGCTGCGCTGGCCAAGCCCGTGCTGCACTTCAACGGCAAGCTCTTCAAAGGCGCAGGCGAAGACGGCTACAGCCTGCTGCTCACGCCCGAGCAGATTGATTTGCTGATTGCCGCCGCAAAGTCCAACTGGCGCGAGGTGGAGCCCGCCATCTTCGGCACCCTGCTCGAACGTGCGCTGGACCCCACCGAGCGCCACGCCCTGGGCGCCCACTACACGCCCCGCGCTTACGTAGAGCGCCTGGTGCTGCCCACGGTGATCGAGCCCCTGCGCGCCGACTGGGCCAACGCCCAGGCCGCCGCCCTGGTGCTGGCCCACGAAGCCGCCGCGCTGCAAGGCAAAGCGATGGAAGCCAAGCTGGCCGAGGCACGCGCCGAGGTCAAAAAATTCCACCACCAGCTGTGCACCACCCGCGTGCTCGACCCCGCATGTGGCAGTGCCAACTTTTTGTACGTGACGCTGGAGCATTTGAAGCGCCTGGAGGGCGAAGTCGTCAACCAGCTGGAGGCCTTGGGCCACACGCAAGACCAGCTCGGTTTTGAAGGCGAAACCGTCACGCTGCAGCAACTGCGCGGCATCGAGCTGAACGAACGCGCCGCCGCCCTGGCCGAACTGGTGCTGTGGATTGGCTACCTGCAGTGGCACATTCGCACCCGCGGCAACGCCGCCGTGGCCGAGCCCGTGGTGCACAACTACGGCAACATCGAATGCCGCGACGCCGTGCTGGCCTGGGACGCGCAAGAAGTGGCCTACGACGCCAACGGCCAACTGCTCAGCCGCTGGGACGGCCGCACCTTCAAAACCCACCCTGTGACGGGTGAACAAGTGCCCGACGAAGCCGCCCAGGTGCCGCAATGGCGCTACGTGGGCGCCCGGCAGGCGCAGTGGCCGCAGGCGGATTTCATTGTGGGGAACCCGCCGTTCATTGGTGCCGCCAGCATGCGCGCCGCCTTGGGCGACGGCTATGTGCAAGCCCTGCGCGGCGCCTGGCCCGAGGTGCCCGAGAGCGCGGATTTTGTGATGTTCTGGTGGCACCACGCCGCCGCGCAAGTGGCGGCGGGCCACACGCGCCGCATGGGGCTCATCACCACCAACAGCCTGCGCCAAACGTTCAACCGGCGCGTGGTGCAGGCGGCGCTGGACAAGGGCTGCCACCTGCTCATGGCGATTCCCGACCACCCATGGGTGGACGGCGCCAATGGCGCAGCGGTGCGGATTGCCATGACGGTGCTGACACCCGGCGCGGGCGAAGGGCAGTTGTTGACAGTAAGGGATGAGCAGCCGGGCGAACACGGCGAAATGGCAGTGACATTGGCTGAAGCCGTAGGCGTCATTCACGCTGACCTCAGCAGTGGCGCGAACGTAGCCGGTGCGCTTGCGTTATGCGCCAACGAAAACCTCAGCAATCGTGGTGTTCAACTTTTTGGCGCGGGCTTCATCGTGACTGCGGAGGAAGCCGAAGCGCTGCACACCGCCGCCCTGATTCGTGACTACCGCAACGGACGCGACTTGACCGGCGAACCGCGCAACGTCATGGTGATCGATGCCTTTGGACTGAGTGCCGAAGAATTGCGCACACAGCACCCCGCCGTCTATCAATGGCTGCTTGAGCGCGTCAAACCCGAGCGGGACCAAAACAATCGCGACAGCCGCCGCAAAAATTGGTGGCTTTTTGGCGAAACGAATCCAAAACTACGCAAGCAGCTCGCTGGCCTACCCCGCTACATCGCAACGGTCGAAACCGCCAAGCACCGCACCTTCCAGTTTCTCGACGCCCACATCCTGCCGGACAACATGCTGGTCGCCTTCGCCGTGGACGATGCGTTGACGCTAGGCGTTCTCTCCAGTCAGTTGCACGCAGAATGGGCCTGGGCCAACGGAAGCACTCTCGGGATGTACATCGGCAACGTCCGCTATAACAAATCCCGCTGCTTCGAAACCTTCCCCTTCCCCGACGAAGACACCGGCCTGACCCCGCAGCTCCGCGAGCGCATCGCCCAGCTCGCCGAGCAGATCGACGCCCACCGCAAGCGCGTGCTGGGGCAGGCGGGGGCTGCGGCGGGCGATTTCGCAAGCGAAGCGCGTATGAGCCCGCCGCAGTCCCCGCCTGCCCCGGCAATACCCGCTGAAACCGCCAACACCGCCAACACCAGAAACACCACAAACACAGCCCTCACCCTCACCGGCCTCTACAACGTGCTGACAGCCTTGCGCGAAGGCCGCGCACTCACCGCCAAAGAAAAAACCATCCACACCCACGGACTGGTGGGCGTGCTGCGCGAGTTGCACGACGAGCTGGACACTGCCGTGCTGGCCGCCTACGGCTTGCCCGCCAACGCCACCACCGACGACATCCTGGCCCACCTGGTGCAACTCAACACCCAGCGCTCGGCAGAAGAAGCCCAGGGCCGCGTGCGCTGGCTGCGGCCCGCTTTCCAAAACCCGCAAAATTCACTGCAAAAACAAGAGCTGCTGCCGCAAGAGGAACAAGCGCCAGAGGCCGATTTGGATAGTGAAAAACCACTATCAAAACCAGAGCAAACCAAGCCCGCCCAGCACCCCTGGCCCGCCACCCTGCCCGAACAGGTGCGCGCTGTGGCCGATGCGCTGGCCGCCAGCCCGATACCGCTCACATTGAGCGCCATCGAAGCCCGCTTCAAAGGCCGTGGCCCCTGGAAGAAAGGCCTGCCCACCCTGCTGCAAACCCTCGAAGCCCTGGGCCGCGCGCAGGCCGTGGCCACCGGGGGCGAAGTGGCGTGGCGGGGGTGATGCGCCGCGTTGCGCCTCTTTGCCCTCGTGTTGCCTCGTATCGCCTTGCTGGCATTGCGACACCAAAGGGCAAATTGCAAAGGGCACACATTAGCCCGATGAGTGGAACAGTGAAGTAAAATTTTGCCCACTACCGACACCATCGTCCTGTGGGTACTATAAGTACAGGCCAGCGGAACAACCCACCGGCCCACTGAACCCCGCCTTTTGACGACTCTCTGCAGTTCCGATGAAAGGCATTGACTGCCAGCCCCGCAAGTTTGCGTAATGGCGGTCTGTTCAGCCTCTTCAGTCCTACCCAGAAGAGTTTCATCATGACCCAACGCGTACTCATCACCGCCGGCGCCGGCGGCATCGGCCTGGCCATTGCCAAGGCCTTCGTGGCCAACGGCGCGCGCGTGCACATTGCCGATGTGAATGCCGAGGCGGTGCAGCAAATTACCCAAAGCAACCCCGGCATTACCGGCAGCGTGGGCGACATCAGCAAGGCCGCCGACCTGACACCCTGTTCAACGATGTGCAGGCCCAGCTGGGCGGGCTGGATGTGCTGGTCAACAACGCGGGCATTGCCGGCGCCACCGCACCCGTGGCCGATTACCCCATGGACACCTGGAATGCCGTGGTGGGCATCAACCTGACGGGCACTTTCATGGTGACGCAGCGGGCCATTCCGTTGCTCAAGGCATCGGGCGCGGGCTCTATCCTGGTGATGTCTTCGCTGGCCGGGCGCTTTGGCTATGCCAACCGGGTGGCGTATTCCACCACCAAGTGGGGCCTGGTGGGCTTTACCAAAACCTTGTCGCTGGAGCTGGGGCCGCTGGGTATTACCGCCAACAGCATTCACCCCGGTGCCGTGGACGGGCCGCGCATTCAATCGGTTTTTGAGGGGCGGGCCAAGGTGTCGGGCCGCACGGTGCAGGAAGAAACCGATCTGGCGCTGGCCAACCAGTCGGTCAAGCAGTTCATCAACCCGGCGGACATTGCCGCGCTGGCGGTGTTTCTGGCAGGCCCCCACGCCCGCACGATTTCGGGCCAGATGTTCCCGATTGATGGGGACTCCAAGGCAGCGAGCTGATCATGGCGGCCAGCCCCAACACCCCGTCCGCCTCGGCGGGCGCTGCAACAGGTGCCGCGGGCGCGGCGGCCACGCCGCCCCGTGGGCTGTGGCAGGGC
>LNAP01004950.1_pt1 | contig 12018 bp, 11 predicted proteins | sample 602601 | NCBI WGS metagenome assembly LNAP01 (sample SAMN02440304, study PRJNA202911) | soil metagenome | biome: Subtropical and temperate rainforests or woodlands; isolation source: soil samples (1 kg each in a 20% v/v slurry with milli Q water) were... ... | reverse complement strand
CCGCGGCAACGCCCAGGCTCCCGGCCGGCTGCACAAGGCCGTGCGTGTCGGCGGCTGGGTCGCGGTGGCGCTGCTGGCCATCGCCGGCGTCTCCAATCTCGTCGGCAACTTGTCGATGGCCGAGATGCTGACCAGCGCCGTCATCAGCAGCGGCTACTTCGGCCTGATGCTTTACGCCGGGGTCACCATCATCGTCACCCTGCTGCAGCTGATGCTGGCCCGGCCCGGCGTGTCGCGCTTCCGCATCGCGCGCGAGCACGCTCCGCCCCTGGTGCAACTGCTGATCCGCCTGGTGATGCTCAGCGCCGTCGCGGGTTGGACGATCTACACGATGGATCGCTTCCGCATCCTGCGCGCGACCTACGCCTTCACGACGAAGGTGCTGTCTTACACGCTTGCGCTCGGAGACATCACCATCAGCCTGGGCAACATTCTGGTGTTCGCGATCTCGGTGGTGATCGCGTTCTGGGCCGCGCGGGCGATCCGCCTGGTGCTGCACGACGAACTGCTGGCGCGCATGCCGCTGCCGCGCGGGGTGGGTAACAGCATCGCCTCGCTGACCTACTACTCGGTACTGCTGTTGGGCTTGGCGGTAGCGCTGTCGGCTGCCGGCGTCAAGACCAGCCAGCTGGCCCTCGTGCTCGGCGCTCTGGGCGTGGGCATAGGCTTCGGCCTGCAGAACGTGGTGAACAACTTCGTGTCCGGCCTGATCCTGATGTTCGAGCGCCCGATCCAGCCCGGCGACGTGGTAGAGATCGGCGACACCTCCGGACAGGTGCGCGACATCGGCATGCGCGCCACCCGCATCAAGACCTTCGAAGGCGCCGACGTGGTGGTCCCGAACGGCACCCTGCTGTCGGAAAAACTGACCAACTGGACCATGCTGGACCGCAACCGCCGCATCGAAATCAACGTCGGACTGGCCTACGGCACGGACCCCGCGCAAGCCATCGAACTGCTGGCTTCGGTGGCACGCGGAACGCTGGGCGTCTCCACCCAGCCGGCGCCGATCGCGCTCTTCATGGGCTTCGGCCCCAGCGCCCTGGAGTTCAGCGTCCGCGCCTGGACGCCCGACTTCGATCAGTGGATGTCCATCCGCAGCGACATGCTGTCGCGCATGTACGAGGCTCTGAAGCAGGCCGGCATCGACATCCCTTTCCCGCAGACCGACCTGCGCCTGCGCAGCATTTCCGACGAGGCCGGCGCCTTGCTCGCACAAGCCCGCCACGCCGCTCCAGGCGGCGGCCAGGCGCCCACGTAGCGCGGATATTGTGTATAGTGGCGGACTTTCGCGTTGGCCTGGTAGCTCAGTCGGTAGAGCAGAGGATTGAAAATCCTTGTGTCGGTGGTTCGATTCCGCCCCAGGCCACCAATGAATTCAAGCACTTGGCCCCGCCTTTGGCGGGGCTTTTTGCTTTGGCGCGCGGCGGCTTTTGTCGGATAGCATAGTCACGCCATGCCACTCCTGACTTCCCCTCCCACGCGATGAAGCCTGAATCCTCTTCCCCGTCCTCCTCCATCGGCATGGGCCGCGCGGCGCTGGTGCTGTATCGCGCGCTCTGGCACTATGCCGACGGCGCGCGGCGACAGCTGATGGGCGCGATCGCGCTGCTGTCGGGCGCGCAGCTGGTCAAGCTGACCCTGCCCTGGCTGGCCTCGCACGCCATCAATGCCTTGCAGCAGAACGACATGTCCACGGCGGGTCTCTGGATCCTGTTCCTGGTCGGCAGCTACATGATGTCCTGGGTGTTCCACGGCCCGGGACGCGTCCTGGAAGGCAACGTGGGCGTGCATGTCCGCGAACGACAGGCCGACGACCTCTATGCCCGCATCGCTGCCGCCCCGCTGACTTGGCGCGACGGCAGACATTCCGGCGACCTGCAGCACCGGGTGCTGCAATCCAGCCGGGCCTTGTCCACGTTCGCGCGAAGCATGTACGGATACCTGCACAGCGCCTTGAACTTCATCGGCCCGCTGGTGGCGCTGACCCTGCTGTCGCACGTCAGCGGCATCATCGCCGTGAGCGGCTATCTGATCATCGCCCTCGTCACGTTGCGCTTCGACCTTGCGCTGATGCGGCTGGCGCGCTCCGAAAACGACCAGGAGCGCCGCTACGTCGCGGCACTGCTCGACTTCGTCAGCAATGCCGGCACCGTGATCGGCCTGCGGCTGCAAGCCGCCTCGCGCAAGATCCTGGGCCGCCGCCTGGAGGCGGTCATGAAGCCCTTGCGCCGCGCCCTGTGGATCAACGAAGTGAAGTGGTGCGTGGTCGACCTGGCGGGCATGTGCCTCACCTGGATCCTCGTGGTGGAATATGTGCTGCGACACCGCGAGCCGGGGCAAGCCCTGTTGTTGGGCACCATCTTCATGATCTATCAGTACGCCCAGCAGGCCGCGTCCGTGGTCAGCGCCATCGCCTCCAACTTCCAGAGCTTTGCGCGCATGCACACCGACTACAGCAGCGCCGAACCCATCTGGCAGGCCCCCGGCAACCCCGAGGCAGCCGTCCCCGCGGTCCAACCCGACGCGCCTTGGCAGACCCTGGAGTTGCGCGGCGCCACCTGGCGCTATTCGGATGAAGGACGTGGCGGCCTGCATGGCGTAGACCTGGTGCTGCGCCGAGGCTCGCGCGTCGCGCTGATCGGCGCCAGCGGCGGCGGCAAGAGCACGTTGCTGCGCACCCTTGCCGGACTCTACCCGCCGCAACAGGGCGATCTGCTGCGCGACGGCAAATCCGTGGACTGGACCGAGCTGCGCTCGCTGGCCACGCTGATCCCGCAAGAAGCCGAAGTCTTCGAAGCCAGCGTGCAGGAAAACCTTACCTTCGGCGAGCCTGCCGATGCCGTGGCGCTGCAGGCCGCCGTGCATACCGGCGTATTCGACGAAGTGCTGCAACGCATGCCCGACGGCCTGGCCAGCGCGATGAACGAGCGGGGCAGCAATCTTTCCGGCGGGCAGCGCCAACGCCTGGCCCTGTCGCGCGGCGCGCTGGCGGCGCAAGGCAGTTCCCTGCTGCTGCTGGACGAGCCCACCAGCGCGCTCGACCCCCAAGCCGAGGCCCGGGTGTTCGATCGTATGTACGCCGCGTTCCCGACGGCTTGCATCGTGGCTTCGGTGCATCGGCCCAGCCTGCTCAACCGCTTCGACACCATCGTAGTGATGGACGCCGGGCGGGTGGTGGATGCAGGGCCCCGCGATGAAGTATTGTCCCGGCATCAACCTTGATATAAAGCCCCGTCAGCCAAGTCCCTACACGCCATAGCCATGACTCAGCCACCCACATCCCCCGCAACGCAGCGCCCGCCCGGACGCAAGCGGATGAACCTGTTGGCCTATGTCAGCCTGACGATCAGCGTCGTGTTTGTTTTCCTGGGTTCGCAAATGATCCGGGACGGCGCCGAAGCGGGGATTCCCGTCACGCTGTTCTTTGCCATGTGCGCCGCAATCGGCATTCTGCAGTTAAGGCCTGGCCTGCTCCAGCGCGACTCGCGCTCAGCCTTGACGTTGCTGGCGCGCTATCCAGGCCCCTTGGTGCTCAAGGCCGCGAAAGGCAAGCTGCTGGTGTTCTCGTTCCTGTCCGCGGCCTTCGGCGGCGTGATCCTGTGGATGCTGCTGCACGAAGCGCTGCCGCCGCTGAAGCAACTGATCCTCTGGCCTGGCGCCGGATTTTTTCTGCTCGGCGCGGTCATGCTGCTGGTGCGCGCCGCGAAAGACGATACCGCCTTGCGGCTAAACCGCAATGGCTTCGAAACCCGGCAGGTGTGGAACGGCAGGACGATACGCTGGCAGGACACCAGCGAATTCACCGTGGTCAGCGTCAGCCAGGCGGTGCCCAAGCTCATTGTTTTCGACGATGCCGCGGTCGAACGCAGCGGCACTGCGGGACTCAACAGGCACATCGTCGGGCGCAATTCCAGCCTGGGTGAAACGTATGGGCTGACCCACGAGGCCTTGGCCGAACTGCTCAATGCGTGGCGGGCGCGGGCCTTGGAACAGGATGCGATCTTTACGCGGTGGCCTGAGAACGGATGAGGGCTGTTCTTCAGGAGAGCAGCCCAAAATGGATGTACTGGGGCGCGGGCTGATGTCGCGCATGCGGCGCCCCCATGACATTACAAAAAAGTAATCCACGCGTAACCTCCCCGCCCCTGTCAGCCCACCACACTGGAGTCCATGCACTTCCAGACCACAGAAAGGAGCTGACCATGAAGACCCTGACCACCTTGTTCAGTGCGTGCGCATTGAGCCTCGGAATGATAGGCGCGGCCAATGCGCAGGCCGCTGGTAGCGAACATGCCACGCATCATCCCGCGGCGGCCGAGACGGCCTCCCAGCCGCAAATGGCGCCGGGCGCCGGCATGATGCAGAACATGGAGGCGCACATGCAGGCCATGGGCGGGATGCACCAAAAGATGGCTGCGGCCAAGACGGCCGAAGAGCGCCAGGCTTTGATGGACGAACACATGAAGTCCATGCCCGCCAATGGCGCCCACATGCAAGGCTGCCGCGAGATGATGGGATCGATGATGAATCCCGCGGCGGCGTCCCCGGCAGCCAGGGGCTGAGCGCCACGCATCATTGCTGGGGCCGGCACCGCGGCGGTGTCGGCCCCACGTTGTTGCGCTACGAGCGCCCTGCCTGGGCATGAGGCGCACGAAGGATCACACCAGCACTCGAAAGGGATGGGTATGAATCACTCTCGTCACGGCGACGCGGCAACGAACGACGGTGCGCTCTATGTGTGCCCCATGCACCCGGATATCCGCCAGGACCATCCGGGCCGCTGTCCGAAGTGTCAGATGCATCTGGTGCCGGAAGAACAGGCGGGTGCCCAGTCGGCACATGCGCATGGCGGCCATGGATCGCACCAGCAGCAGCATCACGACCACGATCACAGTAAGCATCACGTGGGCAGCGACGAACACGACGGCGTAACCGCCCGGCCGACCGCTGCCGACCCGACGGGAGCTCCCGCCGACGTTCCCGCCGGCACGATCTACACCTGCCCCATGCATCCCGAGATCCGTCAGGACCACCCCGGGAACTGCCCCAAGTGCGGCATGACGCTGGAGCCCCTTATCCCGCTGGATGAGGAGGACAACAGCGAACTCAAAGACTTCCAGCGCCGCTTCTGGTGGACGCTACCCCTCACGCTCATCGTGGCCGTGATGGCCATGTTCGGCCATCGCCTGGGCTGGTTCGACATGGCGACCCAGAGCTGGCTGGAGTTGGCGCTATCGCTGCCGGTCGTATTCTGGACCGGCTGGCCGTTCTTCGTGCGCGGCTGGCAGTCGCTCGTGCATCGCAGCCCCAATATGTGGACGCTGATCAGCCTGGGCACGGCCGCGGCGTTCATCTATAGCGTGGTCGCCACGCTGGCGCCGGGCGTGTTCCCCGATTCCTTCGTATCGATGGGGCGCGTGGCGGTGTACTTCGAAGCCGCGGTGGTCATCATTTCGCTGACCATGCTGGGACAGATCCTGGAGCTGAAGGCGCGCTCGCAAACGTCCGCCGCGATCAAGGCACTGCTCGGCCTGGCGCCCAAGACCGCGCGGCGCATCAATGCCGACGGCAGCGAGGAAGATGTGCCGCTGAACCACGTGCACGTGGGCGACCTGTTGCGGGTGCGCCCGGGCGAGAAGATTCCGGTGGACGGCATCGTCACCGAGGGCCGCAGCGCCGTGGACGAATCCATGCTCACCGGCGAGCCCGTGCCCGTCAGCAAGCGCGAAGGCGACAAGCTGATCGGCGCCACGCTCAACACCAGCGGCACCCTTGTGATGCGTTCGGAAAAGGTCGGCTCCGCCACCATGCTGGCGCAGATCGTGCAGATGGTCGCCAACGCCCAACGATCCAAGGCGCCCATGCAGCGCATGGCGGATGTGGTGGCGGGCAAGTTCGTCGTCGCCGTGGTGCTGGTCGCGATCTCCACGCTGCTGGTGTGGGGCTTTTTCGGGCCGGAACCCAGCTGGGTGTATGGCCTGATCAACGCCGTCGCCGTGCTCATCATCGCCTGCCCCTGCGCGCTGGGACTGGCCACGCCCATGTCGGTCATGGTGGCCACGGGCCGCGCGGCCGCGCAGGGCGTGCTGTTCCGCGACGCCGGCGCGATCGAGAAGATGCGCGAGGTGGACACGCTGATCGTGGACAAGACCGGCACCCTGACCGAAGGCAAGCCAGCCTTCGATACCGCGATCGCAGCGCCGGGATACACGCCCGACGAAGTGCTGCGCCTGGCGGCCAGCCTGGACCAAGGCAGCGAACACCCCCTGGCCGACGCCATCGTCAGCGCCGCACGCGCGCAGGGCCTTGCGCTGGCCAAAGCCGGGGACTTCGATTCCGGCAGCGGCATCGGTGTGCGCGGCACGGTGGAAGGCAAGCGTCTGGCGTTGGGCAACACCGCCCTGATGGAACAGGAAGGCGTGCGGGTGGACTCCCTGCGCGCGGACGGCGAACGCCTGCGCGGCGAAGGCGCCAGCATCATGCACCTGGCCGTGGACGGCCAGTTCGCCGGCATCCTGGCGGTGACCGATCCCATCAAGCCCAGCACGCATGAAGCCATCCAGGACCTGCACGGCAGCGGCCTGCGTATCGTGATGGCGACCGGCGACGGCCTGACCACCGCCCGCGCCGTGGGCACCGCGCTGCGCATTGACGAAGTGCACGGCGAGGTCAAGCCGGCCGACAAGCTGGCGCTGGTGGAAAAGCTGCAAAAGGACGGCCATGTGGTGGCGATGGCGGGCGACGGCATCAACGACGCCCCTGCGCTGGCCCGCGCCGACGTGGGCGTGGCCATGGGCACGGGCACCGACGTGGCCATGAACAGCGGCCAGGTAACCTTGGTCAAGGGCGACCTGCGCGGCATCGCCGCCTCGCGCCAGATCTCGATCGATACCGTGCGCAACATGCGGCAGAACCTGATGTTCGCCTTCGTCTACAACGGCATCGGCGTGCCGATAGCGGCGGGTGTGCTTTACCCCTTCACGGGATGGCTGCTGTCGCCGATGATTGCGGCGCTGGCGATGAGCCTGAGTTCGGCTTCGGTGATTTTCAATGCGTTGCGGTTGCGGGGCGCGAAATGAACGGTCCGTCTCCTTATTCCCTCAACCGCGCCAGCGTCCTCTCCACCACCCTGTCGCAATCGTCCCCATCGAATTCGAACAAGCGCTTCTCCACCACCCCCACATCCCGCGCCAGCGACTCGCGCAGCAAGGCGTTGGCGCGGAAGTGGCGGCTGCGGACGGTGGCTTCGGGAATGCCCAGGCAATGCGCCGTTTCCTCGACCGACAGTTCCTCTACCGAGCGCAACACGAACACGGTGCGGAACGAGACGGGCAAGGCGTCCAGCCGCGCTTCCAGCAAGCCTCTGAGTTCGGCGCGGGCGGCGGCGTGGTAGGGGGGGTTGAAGTCGTTGATGGTCATCGCATCAACCTCTTTCTCTATGTCGTCGGCAATGGGGAACAGCGCCTCGCGGCGGCTGTGCTTGCGCAGCCGACCGTAGCATTCGTTGAGCAGGAGCCGCGACAGCCAGGTGAACAGCGTCGAGTCGCCACGGAACGCAGCCATGCTCCGGTAGGCCGCCAGGTAGGTTTCCTGCAGGGCATCCTCGGCATCCGCGTCGTTGCGCAGGGTGGCGCGCGCCAGGCGGTAGAGCCGCCGGTTGTGCCGCCGCATCATCAGTTCGAATGCGGTCTGCTCGCCCGCCGCGATACGGTGCGCGAGCGCCAGGTCTTCGTCCTCGGCCGGCGTTGCCGCCAGCGCCGCAAGTGCAGTCATGAGCCAGACCTCCGCCATGCGTCATTGCGCAATCAAGGTACCTTGCATCGTCGGATGGAACAGGCAGGCATAGGCGCTGCTGCCTGCCTCTTTCACAGTGTAGGTCCAGGACGCGCCGGCGGCGATCACTCCTGAATCGAAGGCCTTGGAAACCGCGGTGGCGGTGTGCGGGACCAGGTCCTTGTTGGTCCACGTCACCCTGTCGCCCCGTCTGAGGGTCAGCGTCGCGGGCATGAACTGCATTCCTTCAATGGTCACGACATGTTCGGCCTGTTGGGTGCCAGTGGGGCTTTGCTGAGCGGACACTACCCCGCCCGCCAGCATCAGGCCGGCGCACAGCGCGGCCAGACCAGCACACCCGCGCGCGGAAAATGAGCAGGTATCAGCCACCGTTAAGCCTCTTTTGCAGGGATTTTGCATGTTCCAGGTGCGCGATGAACGCCGGCCGCACCTTGACCAGCAGTGCCTTCAATTCCGCGTTGTGCGCGCCAGGAATCAGGGTCGTGTCCAGTGCCTGGATCACGGCCTCGTGGTAGGCCACCTCGTGGTCCACATAGGCTTTGTCGAAGGCGGCGCCGCTCATGCCCTTGAGCGCGGCGAGGTTCTTGTCGCCGCCCTGCTGCAGGCTGTCGCTGGTGGCGTTCGGTTCGGGCTTGACCTTGAGCTTCTGCACCAGCTCGCCGGCCGACTTGTTGACCGCGGAATGATCCGTCACCATCAGCGTAGCGAAGTCACGGACCTCCTTGTTGCCGGTCTTGTCCTGCGCCAGCTTGCCGGCGTCGATGTCAACCTGGTTGGCCACCACCACGATGGCGGCTATCTGCGGATCGGTCGGCCCGTTGCCGTGGGCAAACACCCCGCAGCTCACCAAAGCCAGCGCATAGAACCATCTTGCTTGAATCGCTTTCATCTCATCCCCCGAAACCATGGATGCAGGCGCGGCCGGAATGGCCAGGAATCTTGCCTGCTTATGGGGTTGGATGTCACGAAAACGCGCCGCGTTCCGGCGCTGGGCGACGACGGGGGCTCAGCCCACCGGCACCGTCATGCCGTACTTGGCACGGTTCATGACCACCAGCGTGGAAAAGCGCTTGACGTTGGGATTGCCCCAGAAATTGCGCTGGGCGAAGGTCTCGTACTCGGCCATGTCGCGCATGGTGATGGTCAGGACGAAGTCCACCTCGCCCGTGACTGACAGGCACTGCATGATTTCCGGCGCGGACTGCATGGCGCGCTTGAACTGGTCGAGCTTGTCGGCGCGTTCGCTCTCCAGCGTCACCAGCACGACCATCATGATTCCCCGGCCCACGGCAGCGGGGTCGACCACGGAGACGTCGCCCAGCACAACCTTGGATTCGCGCAGCCGCTTCATGCGGCGCAGGCAGGACACCGGCGACAGGTTCACGCGCTGCGCGACTTCCTGGCTGGTGCGCTGGTTGTCTTCCTGCATGCTTTGCAGGATCTGGAGGTCGAAGTCGTCTAGTTCCATAAGGGTCTCGGAACGGCTGGAAACGGGCCGGAAAAGGGCCGCCGATAGATTCTAAGCCCGGCCGCGCCGGAATCCGGCCCCATTTTGACGGGAAACTTCATTTCCGCGCCCTGCGATGCAGGAATTATTCAGCCGGCTTGCTTACACTGAGAGCCCTCTGCCCGCGCCGCGGGTACGTCCGCACCCCGTATCATGCCGTCACTCCAGCTTTTCCTGCTGTTTCTCGCCGCCGACGCGGCGCTCAAGCTCACGCCCGGGCCCGACATGGCGCTGACCCTTTCCCGGGGCATGACGCAGGGCTTCCGGCCCGCCTTCCACAGTGTCCTGGGCAACGTCGCCGCCGGATTCATCCAGGTGCCGGCGGTGGTGCTGGGCCTGGCCTCGGTGCTGCAGGCGTTCCCGTCGCTGTTCGTGGGCATCAAGGCGGCTGGGGGCCTGTATCTGGGCTACCTGGGCATCAAGGCCATCATCCGCTGCGCGCGCTCGGCCGACGTGTCGCTCGCGGCGCGCCCCGGAGACGCGCGCGACGCGTTCTGGCAAGGCTTCACGACCAACCTGCTGAACCCCAAGGTGCTGTTGTTCATGATCGCCTTCCTGCCGCAGTTCACCACCCCGGACAACGGGCCGGTGTGGATCCAGATGCTGGTGCTGGGCGTGACGATGAAGGCGCTGAGCCTGCCGTATGGCAGCTTCTTCGCCTACGGCGCCTCGCGCATCCGCGGCTGGGTCGGGCGCAATCCCTGGTTCCTGCGTATGCAGCAGGGTCTGCTCGGCGCCGTCATGCTGGGCCTGGCGCTCTATGTGCTTTACTCCACCGCCGAACACCTGACGCCCTGAACCGCGCGCCGTCCTGTACGTATCCTGCCTTTCCGCCATTGCCATGACCGCCGCCACCCTTAACACCGAACGCAACGCGTCGTCCTCCACCCTGGTCCCCATCCTATCGCTGATCGGCGCGATGGCCTCGCTATGCATCGGCACCTCGTTCGCCAAGTCGCTCTTTCCCATGGTGGGCGCGCAAGGCACGACTGCCTACCGCATCACCATCGGCGCGCTGATCCTGCTGGCGATCTGGCGGCCGTGGCGCTTCCCGCTGACCCGCAGGGACGCCGCCAAGATCGCGCTGTACGGGGTGACGCTGGCCTGCGTGAACCTGCTGTTCTACATGGCCTTGCGCACGCTGCCGCTGGGCGTGGCCATCGCGATCGAATTCATCGGACCGCTGACCCTGGCGGTGGCGCTGTCTCGGCGCGCCATCGACTTCGTCTGGATCGGATGCGCTGTCGCCGGCCTGGTGCTGCTGATTCCCACCGGCCCGTCGGTGCATGATCTGGATCCCGTCGGCATCGCCTATGCGCTGGGCGCGGCGGTGTGCTGGGCGCTCTACATCATCTTCGGCAAGATGGCCGGCAATGTGCACGGCGGACAGGCCACCTCGCTGGGGCTGACCGCGGCGATGTTGGTGGCGTTGCCCATCGGCGCGGCGCATGCGGGCACGGCCCTGCTGGACCCGACCCTGATCCTGGCCGGCATCGCGGTGGGCGTGCTGTCCAGCGCCTTGCCCTATTCGCTGGAAATGGTGGCGTTGCGGCGCCTGCCGCAGAAGACCTTCGGCGTGCTGCTCAGCATGGAACCCGCCATGGGCGCGCTGGCCGGCATGATCGTACTGAATGAGCAACTGTCGCAGACGCAGTGGCTGGCCATCTGCGGGATCATCGTAGCGTCCGCCGGCTGCGCTGCCACCGCCCGGCGGCAAAATACCGCCCCTGCGCCCGCGCCGGACTGAACGCGGGCGTCCCCCCGCCGCGGCCTGAGGGGGTTCAGCCGAATCCCACCTCACGCTGAGGCGGCGCCAGCGGGTCGAAGTCTTCCCAATGGTTGTTGCGCCAGCGGCCGTTGGCGTGTTCCACGTCGGCGCCGCCCGCATCGCGCAGGATGCGGCAGGCGAGCATTTCACGTTGCGGGCGCGTGCGCACGGCGACCATCACGCCGGCCTGGCGGATCTCGGCATGGGAATCGGGATTGAAGTGTCCGTGCAGGGTGCTGCCGTGGCCCGTCACCCAAAGCGCGCCGAAAAGCGATCCCAGATAGGCGCCGACCCCGGCCGCGGCCAGGATCAGCGGCGTGGAATCGCTGATCTCGGACATCACGAACCCGCCAAACACCGCGAAGCCTGCACCCACCCCGCCTGCGCCCAGGAAGGCGCCGATGTCGGCGCGTCCCGAATCCGGATCGGAGCGGCGGTCGCCGCCCAAGGGGTAGCGGCCATGCTCGCCGGCCGGATTCACGTAGAAGGTGTTGATGTCCCAGTGGGGAAAACCGTTGGAGGACAAGCGCTCGGCCGCGGCGTGCGCCGCTTCGAAGCCCTCGAATCGGGCTGCTACGATCAGAGACATGATGTGCTCCTTGCCCGGGCTGCCGGACAGGATGTACGTGCCTTTATCGTACGCCCGCGTCGCCTCCGCGAACTTGCCGGTTACACCTTGCCGCGGCTGTTACCACCCGCCTTCAATTGGCCGAAATGTTCTTGCTCCGGATCACCGCTCCCCAGCGCTCGTACTCCTTGCGCGCATAGTCCGCGAAGGCTTGCGGCGTGCTGCCGGTGGGCTCCATGCCTTGCAGTTTCAGTTGCTCGGCCACTTCCGGCGAGCGCAGGGCCTGGGCGATGGCGTGGCTGAGTTTCTCGACCACGGGAGCCGGCGTGCCGGCGGGCGCGACCACGCCCTGCCAGGCGGCGGCCTCGAACGCCGGGC
>LNAP01004947.1_pt1 | contig 12020 bp, 13 predicted proteins | sample 602601 | NCBI WGS metagenome assembly LNAP01 (sample SAMN02440304, study PRJNA202911) | soil metagenome | biome: Subtropical and temperate rainforests or woodlands; isolation source: soil samples (1 kg each in a 20% v/v slurry with milli Q water) were... ... | reverse complement strand
CGGCAGTGCGCGCAGCGATGTGCGCGGCAGGAATGGGGCGCAGGGCATGCGCCAGGGGGTGCACCACCGGCAGTGGGGCCTGCGACGCGGGAGGCGGAGCGCCCACATGCGCGCACAGCGGGCAGTCCAGCGTGTGGCTGGACAGCTCCTTGGCGCCGTCGTCGGTCTTGACCAGCACCTTGATCGCGCCCGAGCCCGAGCAGATCAGTTCCATGGCCTGCGGGTTGACCAGGGGCGACGCCACCGCCACGCCGATGGACATGACAAACCACGCCAGCACCAGGCGGGCGAACCAGCGAAGGCGGCGAAGGGTTTGCAGGGGGGCAGGCATGAAGGCGCTGATTGTAGGTGGGCACACCGCCATGTCCTTGACCGGGGTCATCTGGGCGACGGGCTTTGTCCTGGAACCCTTCTACGATGTACGCTTTGCCCACCCCCAAGGAGACATCCCCATGCTGACACTCTGCGGCTTTTCAGCCAGCAACTACTACAACAAGGTCAAGCTCGCCCTGCTGGAAAAAGGCCTGCCCTTTACGGAAGAACAGGCCTGGGTGGGCGAGACCGACCGCAGCGCCACGCCCCTGGGCAAGGTGCCTTACCTGCGCACGCCCCAGGGAACCCTGTGCGAATCTGCGGTGATGGCCGATTACATCGAGGCCGCCCATCCCCAACCGGCCCTGCTGCCCGCCGACCCGTTTGGCGCCGCCAAGGTGCGCGAGCTGATCACGTTCCTGGAATTGCACCTGGAGCTGGTGGCGCGCAACCTGTATCCCCAGGCCTTCTTTGGTGGCACGGTGAGTGAATCGACCCGCGAGAAGGTGGGCGCCCAGCTGGAAAAGAACATTGCCGCCTTCGGCCGGCTGGCGAAGTTCAGCCCCTGCATGGCGGGCGACAGCTTCACCCTGGCCGACTGCGCCGCCATCGTGCACCTGCCGCTCATCAGCTCGGCCACCAAGATCATCTACGGCCGCGACTACCTGGCCGACCTGCCCGTGCGCGAATACCTGACCCGCATGGCCGAACGCCCCCATGTGCAGCGCGTGAACGCCGACCGCAAGGCCAGCACCGCCGAGATGATGGCGCGCCCACCCAAGCGCTGAGCGGCCGGCCAGGGCGCCCCCGGCGCCGCACCCACACCCCTTGATCCTGGTCAACGCAGGGCGTGCGCTTCGGGCGCAGCATGGAACCGTCCCAGGCCGCCCCTTTCCACCAGCAACTGCTCGCAGAACGCTCTGCGCTGCTGACCCAGTTGGCCGAGCAGCGTGGCGGTGCCATCGGCCGGGCCGAAGCTGCCGCCAACCATTTCGGCCAGCCGGAAGATCCGCGCGCCCAATTGGCTACCGAGCGTGCACTGGAGTTCGCGCTGGACGAACGCGAAACGGCCCACCTCGCTGTCGTGGAAGCCGCCCTGGCGCGCATCGAGGCGGGCACCTATGGCGGGTGCACCGATTGCGGCGCCGACATCTCCGCAGCGCACCTGCATGCCACGCCCGAGGCGGCGCGCTGCGTGCCATGCCAGGAAAAGGCCGAACAGCATCGCCGGCCAGCCTGAGCCAATTTCTTTGTCCACCTCCACCGCAAAAAGGCCTTCCCATGAACACTTTTCACGCCGTTGTCTGGATGGACCATGCCGAAGCCCATGTGGTGATGTTCGACCGCGAACACACCGAGGCGCAGCGCATCAAATCCCGCAGCCACCACAGACACCAGGGCAAGACGGAGGACCTCGGCCAGTTCTTTGCCGAAATCGCCCAGGCGCTGGCCCATACCCAAGAAGTGCTGCTGGCCGGCCCCGGACTTGCATGCCACCAGTTCCGCGACTGGTGTACCAGGCACCATGCTGCGGTGGCCGGCGCGGTGGTGGACTCGGTCACGGCAGACCACCCCACGGACGCCCAGCTGGTGGCGATGGCGCGCCAGTACTTCAAGAGGTTCGACAACATGGCGGCCGATCCGTCGATGGGCTGAAAACTGCGCCAGGCCCCCCATGGGGAGGCCCCTGGCTGCTATCCTTTGCGGGATGCGCAGCCTCTTTCACCTCGCCTTGCACGTCACCGACCTCGATGCAGCCCGCAGCTTCTATGGCGGCGTGCTGGGTTGCCAGGAAGGGCGAAGCACCGACACCTGGGTGGACTTCGACTTCTTTGGCCACCAGATTTCGCTGCACCTGGGCACACCCTTTGCCAGCACCCGCACTGGTCATGTGGGCGACCATCTGGTGCCCATGCCGCACTTCGGCGCCATTCTGGAGTTGCCCGACTGGCATGCATTGGCCGCGTCTCTGAAGGCTTCCGGCACCGCCTTTGTACTGGAACCGCAAGTCCGTTTTGCAGGCCAGCCCGGCGAGCAGTGGACGATGTTCTTCCATGACCCGAGCGGCAACCCGATCGAGATCAAGGGCTTTCGGTCGCTGGACGCGGTGTACGCACCGTGAGCTACACCTTCGCGTCGGCCACCATCCTGCTGCTGCTGATCACCGACCCGCTGGGCAACATCCCCCTCTTTGCCAACGCCCTGCGCGGCGTTGCGCCCGAACGCCGGGCCCGGGTGATCCTGCGCGAGGTGCTGATCGCCTTTGCGTTGCTGCTGGTGTTCTTGTTCTTTGGCGCGCAGTTTCTGCAGGTGATGCACCTGAGCGACCTGTCGCTGCAGCTCGCCGGTGCGGTCGTGCTGTTTCTGATTGCGCTGCGCATGATCTTTCCGCCAGACTCCGGGCCCCAGACAGAACTGCCGGGTGAGCCGCTGATCGTGCCGCTGGCCATCCCCGCGCTGGCGGGCCCCTCGGCCATGGCCACCGTCATGCTGCTGGTGGCCCAGGCACCCGAAGGTGGCCGCCCTGTGCGTGACCATGGCCGTGTGCGCCGTGGTGCTGCTAATGGCCGAACGCATCCAGCGCCTGGTGGGCGAGCGCGTGGTGATGGCTTTTGAGCGCCTGATGGGATTGATCCTGGTGGCCATCTCGGTGGAGATGCTGATCCGCGGCATCAAGCAGCTGGCGCAGCAGTGGTAGGCAGCACGGCCCTGCTGGGGCGGCATGGCGCCGATATGCCCCGAGTCCGCGGCATGGACGCGGCGACCGGGTCGCCGCCCCCACTCATTTGCCTGCCAGCGCAGTGGCAGCGCCCAGGGCAAAGACCGAATTGGGCACTCCGGCACGGGCCATCAGTGGCGCCGGACGGCGGGCGAGTTTGGCGCGCGCCACCACCGGCGACTCGACCTGCACGCCACGCGCCTGCTGCTCGGCCACCAAATCACGCAACGTGACGGACTGAAGGTATTCCAGCACCCGTGCGTTGAAGGCTGTCCAGAGCGTTCCGGTCATGGTCACCATCTGGGACGATGCCTGCGTCGCCGCCGTCTCCTCCCCTGGCTGGTGGTTCTCCACCGCGACCACGATGTCGGCCACCGACACCTGCTCGGGCTGGTGGGCCAGGGCATAGCCCCCCCCGGGCCCGCGCGTGCTGTCAACCAGGCCGGCCCGCTTGAGGGCGCTGAAAAGCTGTTCGAGATACGACAGGGAGGTGCCCTGGCGCGCGCTGATCGTGGACAGCGCCACCGGGCCTGTGTTCTGGCGCATGGCCAGGTCGGTCATCGCTGACACGGCAAGCTGTCCTCTGGTGGTAATTCGCATCTTCACTCCTTGTGAACATTGATACCTCCGAGCCCCGGGAAACCCCTTTCCAGCTCGGTCCATCGGACCAATGTAGTGGATTCAACACTTCGCGTATATTCGTTTTATTGTTAAAAACATTGCGTTTTTATCGAACCATTGCACATCCCGATGAACTTCAAGCATCTCAAGTATTTCTGGACGGTGGCCAAGGCCGGCGGCGTGGTGCGTGCCGGTGAGCAGTTGCACACCACGCCCCAGACGCTGTCAGGCCAGATCAAGCAGCTGGAGCAATGGCTGGGCCATGACCTCTTTCGCAAGCGCGGCAGGGGGTTGGAGCTGACCAGCGAGGGGCGCATTGCGCTGGGGTACGCCGAACAGATCTTCGCCCTGGGGGACGCACTGGAAAAATCCGTGCGCCTCTCGCGCGGCCAGGCAAAACCGCTGGAATTTCGCGTGGGCATCGCGGATTCGGTCGCCAAGCCGGTGGCCTACCATCTGCTGGAGCCGGCACTGGGCCTGGCGGATCGCGTGCACATGATCTGCCACGAGGGCAAGTTCCCGGAGCTGCTGGCGCAACTCACGCTGCACCGCCTGGATCTGGTGATTGCCGACGAACCGGTGTCCCGAAAAGTGGGGGTGAAGGCCTTCAACCATGCGCTCGGGACCAGCGCCATGAGTTTCTTCTGCGCCCCTTCGCTCGCCCAGCAGCTCCAGGGCCCCTTTCCCCAATGCCTTCACGGCGCGCCCATGCTGATTCAGGGCCCCCTGTCCTCCGTACGCCAGCAACTCGATCACTGGTTCAACAAATACCAGCTGCAACCGCACATCGTGGGAGAGTTCGATGACAGCGCGCTCATGAATGCTTTTGGCCGGGAAGGTCGCGGCGTTTTCACCTCGCCCAGCGTGCTGGAGGACGAGACCGTGGCGCAGTTTGGCGTGCAGGTGGTGGGAAAGACCTCCGAGCTGGTGGAGGAATTCTTCGCCATCTCCGTAGAACGCCGCATCACCCACCCCTGCGTTTCCGCCATCACACGGGCCGCCAGGGCAGAGCTCTTTGCCCAGTGAGGCACCGCCCGGATTGGCGCTATTGCAGAATCGGCAGCGCAGGCGATGCGCTTCCCTGAACGGTGGGCATCACAACACGGGAATTCGCTCTGCCAGAAGGCTCATTGCCTGGGCTGGCTCTTGCGCCCCGGTTTGGCCGCCAAGCGTGAGGGCTTCACACTGGCCTGCTCCAGCCACAGCAGGGAATCAGCGTGCGACAGAAAGCACCGCAGGTAGTCCGGCGACAAGGATTGCATCAAGCAAAGGGCGCGCAGCATGAGCTTGTGCGAGTTGAGCGGACCGGCATTGTCAGGTCCGTTTTCCAGCGCCTGCGCTACCCGCCGTTCCGCGGAAATCTTGGACCATACTTCGCTGAACTGGCGCACGCTCTTCATGTCCGAAACCCCTGCGCCGACCCCCATGCGCGCGATGCCGCCATCGTTCCGGACACGGGCGTCCAGATCGCGGTTGAGTTGCGCCAGGGCAGAGCCCGCTGCGGGTATGGCGGGCGGCTCCATGCGCTGCCGCGCTCCTGGCGCCGAACGGACGCACGCGGCATAGTCGATCACCGCCGCACGCAGCCGGCCTTGCAGTACTTGCTGCACGGCTGCAGGCTGGCCTGGAATGCGGCGGGCCATCACCTCCAGGAAGTGAAAGCGTGCCGGGTCATGGCGATCTGCGCCGTGGGCCCGCAGGGACTGCAGCGTGGGCTCGCCCGGCTCACTCATCGGACAGGCTTTGCATTTGAGGCCTTGGGCACAGGCGCCATTTCCACGCGGCGATTTTGCGCCCGGCCCTTTTCGTCGGTGTTGTCCGCCACCGGCTGCTCTGCACCGAAGGCCGCTGCAAAGACCTGCGAGGAGGGCATGCCTTCGTCGATGAGTGCCCGTGCCACCGTCAAGGCGCGCTGGGCCGACAGCTCCAGGTTGTCGGCAAAGCGCTGGTGGGCACCTCGCAGCAGCGTGGTGTTGTCGGTGAAACCACTCACCATGAGCATTTCGTCGCGTTCGCGCAGGTACACCTGCAGGGGCGGCACCAGGCTGGTGAGGAGCTGGCGGCCTTCTGGGCGCAGCTCGTCAGAGCCTGTGGCAAACAGCACGCTGCCGCTGATGCCGATGCGGCCGTTGTTCACAGTCACCCGGCCGCTGGCCAGGGGAATGGCGAGTGCTTTTTCCAGTGCCATGCGGCGCTGCTCCTCCATCTGGCGCTTCGCCACCTCCTGCTGGAGGCTGGCCACCAGGTCGATCTGCACCACGAGCACGCCCACCAGGATCAGTACAAAGGCCCCCAGCAATCCCGCCATGAGGTCGCCGAACACGGCCCACACCGGGGCCGTCTGTTCGGAGGCATCGTCCAGGCTGTCGTCCAAGCCCGTCACGCGGCCACCCCTTGCGGCGGGACCCTGCCGGCATTGCCATGCAGTCGGCGCAGGTCTTCCACGATGCCCTGCTGCGCGCTGATGCTCAGGTCGATCACCTCGCGGGCCTGGGCGACGTAGTAGGCCAGTTGCTCATCACTGCGGCCCATCGACTGGCCGATCGCGCCTTCGATGCCCTGCAGGCTTTCCATGAGTTTCTCGTTGCTGGCGCTGAACAGGCCCACGCCATGGCTGAAGGACTCACCCAGGCTGGCCAGCTCCACGGCACTGGCGGCCACATGCGCTGCCACTTCGCCCACCTTGCCGGCCTGCGCGCCGAGCGACTGGGCGAACTGCTGGCCCGCCTGCTCCAGCACCTGGGCGGCCGAGCCCACCAGCGCATCAATGGCGGCGCGCTGCTGCACGGCCGCTTCGTTCACCGACTGCAGCAGCGTGCGCACCTGCTCCATCATGTCCGTGCGTTCTGCCAGGGCGACGTTGTCGCGCTCGCTCAGGCGCGTCATTTCCTGGCGCAGCTGGGTGATGACCTGGGCCGCGGCCTGGGGCACGTCCGAAGCGGTCTGCAGCAGGCGCGTGAGCGGGGCCTCCAGGGCCGACCCGAGTGTGGCCAGGTGCTGTGCCACGGCCGCCTGCAGTGTGTCGAGCCGCTCCACGGCCGCCTGGCCGCGCTGGGCCTCGGCATCGCGCAGGGCCACCAGCTCGGTGCGCCACACACCGGTCAGTTCATCCATGCGCTGGCCCTGGGCCTGTACCCACTGGGCCTCGGCCTCCATGCGGGTGCGCAGCAGCATGTCCGACTGGTCCAACAACGTGGCCGCACCACCCAGTGTGCGTGCCACCTGCTCGGTCATGCGTTCGGTGATCTGCGTGGCGGTTGTCTCCAGGGCCTGGCACACACCCTGCTGCTGCGCCACCGTCTGTGCGCCCGCACGCTGCCATTCGGCGCTGAGCGTGCTGGCCATGGCTTGCATGGAGCGGCTCCAGCCATCCTGGCGCAGTTGGTCGGCCGCCACCTGGGCCGTGTGCGATTGTGCGACCGTGTCCTGCAGCGTTGTCAGCAAGCTGTCGGAACGCTGGTCAAACGCCTGCGCGGCCGTCTGCAGGCTGTGGTCGATCTGCTGGACCGCCCCTTCCAGGGCCGCGCCGACGCGCTGCTGCTGCTCCAGCATCTGCATGCCTGTGCGTTGCCACTCGGCACCGAGCCTGCTGGCCATGCCCTCCATGGAACGATTCCAGCTTTCCAGACGCTGCTGATCGGCCACGGCCTGGGCAGCGTGCGCTTGCACGGTTGACGCCTGCAGGGAGTCCACCAGTGCGCTGGACCGCTGGTCAAACGCTTGTATGACCGACTGCAGGGCACCGTCGAGCTGTGCCACCAGGGTGCCCTGGGTCTGTGTGTGGCTGTGCAGTGCCGAAGTCCATGTGTCGGCCACCTGGCGGGCCGTACCCTCCCATTGGGCCGAGAGCGCCTGCAGCTGTGCATCGGTGGTTTCGCGCAGTCGTTCGTGCGAGCGCTGGGCCTCCTGGGCCAGGGTGGCCATTGCCTGCTCGACCACGGGACGAATCGTCTCTCCCGCCTGGCGGGCGCTGGCGCCCAGACTCTCCTGCAAGGATGTCCCGACGGTGCTGGCCAGCTGGGTGTAGGCCGAGGCCGCTTCGCGGTGGAATCCCTGCTGCTGTGTCAGCAGCTGCTCGCCCAATTGGCCGTGACGGCGCTCCAGGCCTTCCATGAGGCCCTGCAGGTGTTCGGCGATCAGCGGCAGTGCCTGGGCCTGCGTCTGCAGGGCCAGGAGCATTTCCTCACGCCGGTGGGCGGACGAGAAGGGCCTGAACAGGGTGGGGACATGGGCATCCAGCAGGCGCACCACTTCAAGCCGCTCGCGGCGGCTCATGGCCGACAACAGGCCCAGCATGGCTGAAGCGGCCACACCGGCGACCGAGGTACCGAACGACAGACCGAGGCCCTTGATGGGTGCCGCCAGCGTGGCGCGAATGGACTCCAGGCTGGACGAGGTTTCCAGTGCTGCCACTGCGCCATGGAAGGTGACCACCATGCCCAGAAAAGTACCCAGCATGCCCAGCATGACCAGCAGACCGACCAGGTAGGGCGTGAGGGCCGGTCCGGGCAGTGCCACCCGCTCGCCCTCGATGCGCTGGCGCACGGGGTTGCGCAGTGAGGGGGCGAGGCGACCCAGCCACCCGCTCAGGTCGGACAGCGGCGCTGCGGGGCTGCCTGCCAGCGCCATCCGCAGAGACGCCGTCGCGGCGCGAAACTGCATCAGCTCATAGGCGCCCAGCACGTATACCCCGCCAATCACGACCGTCATTGCCAATGCCAGCGGGCTGTAGCCCACAAAACCCCAGCCCACCCAGCCTACGGCCGCAAGGCCCACTGCGAAGATGGCTGCCATCACACTCTTGTTCATTCCTGTTGTCCTGTTACCTGGTTGCGGGCAGCCTCCAGCAGCCCCGTGATGGGCTGAAGGCGTGCCTGCATCTCTGCGAGCAGCAAGGCCTGTAAGTCCTCCTCAAAGGCCCACAGCCAACCATCCTCCGGGTGACCGCCCTCCGGCTCACCCGCCCGTCCGCTGCTTTGCAACCCCTGCTGGTGCCTGTGCCGTAGATTTGCCAGACGCCGCTCCAGATGGCCTTGCAGCGATGCCCACAGCCGCTGCTCGCGGGCATCCAGCATCTGCTCCATCACGACATCCAGCGCTGCCAGTTGCTGCAGCGCGAGCGGCCCCTCGCGCAACCACTGTCGCATCTGCCCACGCAGGACCGCGAATTTTGTTCCCATCTGTTTTTGCAGGCCCACATACCGCTGGATCTGCGCTGCGGGCTCTGTCGAGGGCTGCGCTTCGACATGACCGACAGGCACTTGGTTCACCCGGCCGCGAAGGGGTTTCACAGGAGAAATCGGCTTGGCGATGAGCCCCAAGACTTCAGCTTTCGCGGCTTGAATGACGGCGTCCATTGCTGGCGCATCCACAGGCCGTCCTCGCCGCACCATCCCTGGCGAAACAACCTCCATGGCATTCAGCGCCCTGCTGACCTTGATGGCATCCACGGCACTCAGCCAGCGGCTTAGCTGCTCCGCCATATCCCGCGGTTGCTGCACCCGTGCGAAGTCCTCCTGTGCCCATTCCTCCAGGAGTGCAATCAACCCTGAACGGCTGAGGCGGTCACGCAGATACATCCGCATGGAAACGATTCACTGTATCAACTCCTGCTCGGAAAGATCTTGGAAACCGAGGGGCTGCGCCCCAACCGCGAGAGCCCGTGTTTGCGCAAGGCCACCGTTGCTCCAAGCAGCGCCCAATCGGTGCGGCGACGTGCCGGCACAGCGTTTTCCGCAGTGCACATCACCAAGCGCTGATACCAGCCATGTGCTCCACGTACGCATGCGTTCAATACATGCGCCTTCCGATTGAATATTTCGTCATGAGACAACGGAAGCACAAATAAAAACGCCCACTTGAAGTGGGCGTTTTTATTAGCGAAGACCGCATTTTTTGGTTGCGCGAGAACTTTGGGTTATGAGGCGACAAACCATACGTGTTGGTCGTCTGGTTTTAATTGGTGAACCACGTCATCCGCCCTCTGTGCAAGTCCAAAAAATAGCGTGACACACAACTCGTTTTAGCTCACTTGGATTCAATTATATGTCACAGGGTCGCCAAGATCGGCTTTGATCAGCAGCCATCTATGTGACCTTTGGGTAACAGTTAGTCGACCAAATCGGGATCAAGAACTCGACACGAATAGCAACAACAAATCTTGATCCGCGTGTCAATTCAGATGCCGCACCTATGCAGCTGGTCGCCAGAGCAGCACAAACTGGAGTCGGCAGCGCGTGTGATGACTGGGTCCGATGCGCGTTGGTTGTTGGTTTGGAATGCCTCGACGGATTATTGAGTCAGCCAGACAGAAATTCTGGCATCCACTACGCTGCAAACTACCGAAAAGGTTGGTTTGTCCAGCTGTCTCGTGGGGGGGGCCTCAGAATCTTTTGTGTGACCTGCCCCCTTCCAGCCGGCGATCCCATCAAAGCAGTGCTGCTGCGCACCGCGCTGGACGAGGGCGACTGCTGCGAGGGTATGAGCGCAAGATGCGCGCGGCGCTGGTGAGTTGCTCCAAATCGATCAAGCCCTAGGTCTTCGCCATCTCGTGCTCTGCAGCGGTGGCCAGAAACGCCGAACGCGGCTGGCCACGCACCGTGGACAAGTCGATATCGATCAACATCCCGTACCAGTCTTCACCTGACGCTGGGTGCGATCAGGAGAGCTACTGCTTCTGGCCGACGGTAGTCAGCCGAATGGGCAACTGCAGAAGAGATCCTGTGCAGCGGGGTTCGTGGTCCCAGCTACACATATTTCCCGGTCAACCCCCCATCAATCAGCAGTTCTGTGCCCGTGACGTAACTGGCCGCGTCAGAGGCAAGAAAGGCGCAAGCGTTCGCCACCTCCCACGGCGTGCCCATGCGTTGCAGCGGCACCTGCCGCGCACGTGCGGCCTTGGCCTCTTCCAGGCTATCGGAAAACACATGCGCCACGTTGGCTGTCACGCGTGGCGTGTCGATCAGGCCCGGTACTACCGTGTTGGCGCGAATGCCGTGGGGCGCGTACTGCTGCGCAATCATTCGCGTCATTTGAATAACGGCTGCCTTGGTCGTGCAATAAGCCAAGTGCGGGTAGCCCAGATAGCGCAGACCGGCCACAGAGGCGATCGAGATGATCGCGCCAGCGCCACGCTCCACCATGCCGGGTAGCACTGCTTGGCAACTCAGCATGAGGCTTTTGACGTTGACCGCGTGAATACGATCCAGATCTTCGGCGCTGGTCTCCATGGGTCCACCTGTCTTGCCGATGCCTACGTTGTGATGGAGCACGTCCAGCGGAGCATGACGCGCGGCCAAGGTGCGGAAGGTATCCACAATGTCTTCCTCGCGCGCCATGTCGGTCTGATAGGCATAGGCTGCGCCGCCTTCCTCCGTGATGAGTCGAACTGTCTCCTGTGCGGAGGAAAGGTCACGATCGAGTACGCACACTGTAGCGCCCAGACGGGCATAGGTCACGCACGAGGCCCGGCCGATGCTCCAGCCAGGGGCCACTGATCCGCCACCCGCGACGGCTACCGTCTTGCCAGTGAGATCCCAAGGTGCGTTGGATGTATGTCCGGTAGTGCCGCTCATGACGCCAGCCCGACTGTCATTCCCCCGCACACATAGATGACCTGGCCCGTGGTAAAGCCCGCGCGCGTGTCTAGCAGGGACGCCACGATGTGGGCGACCTCTGAGGGCGAGCCCATACGGCGCAGCGGAATCGCCTCCAGAATGCGCTCCGTCGCGGGCGCTCCAGGCGGATTAACGCTGGTAAACAGCTCGGTGGCGATCGGGCCGGGGCCTACGGCATTCACAGTGATGCCGTTCACACCGGCTTCCAGCGCAAGTGCCTTGGTAAAGCCGTGCAGGGCTGCCTTGCTCGACGCATAGGCGATGCGCTCGGTCTTGCCCAGAGCGGCTCGGCTGGAGATATTGACGATTCGCCCGTTCATCGCAGCACTCATGCCCGGCATGAGCGCTTGAGCGCACAGCACCGAGGCCGCGAGGTTCACGTCCATCACGGCACGCAGGTCGTCGGTAGTGACCCGCTCGATGGACTGGGGTCGCACGATGCCGGCGTTGTTTACCAGGCGTGTGATCGGCCCGCTTGTCAGCGCTTCGTCGAGCGCCTGGCACAGGGCAGCCTCGTCGCTGACATCGACACACAGATACTGTTCGCCATAGGCCAGTCGCTCTGGCGGCTGCTGGTCGAAGTTGACGACCTGATAGCCGTCCTCGCTTAAGCGGTCCACCACGGCCCGGCCAATACCGCGACTGCCGCCGGTGACTAAGGATTTATCCGTAAATTAAGTAAACTCCAAACCTGAGCCGACCTTCACTCGGCGCAGGACAGACAGATGGCCAAGGCCCATGCCCATTCGTGG
>LNAP01026420.1_pt1 | contig 12021 bp, 14 predicted proteins | sample 602601 | NCBI WGS metagenome assembly LNAP01 (sample SAMN02440304, study PRJNA202911) | soil metagenome | biome: Subtropical and temperate rainforests or woodlands; isolation source: soil samples (1 kg each in a 20% v/v slurry with milli Q water) were... ... | reverse complement strand
CTTCCGATCTCCAGCACCGCGGTCGTGGACGTGGGTGTCACACGAAGACCTCCAGGTTGCCGAACACGCTGTCGCAGTTGACGAGGTTCACGCGCTTGAGCTGCAGGCGCAAGCCGCCGTCTTCGCCACGCGCCAGCTTGTAGAAGACCTGGCCCGCCAGCACGCGCTGCTCCAGCCGGTATTCGACGTAGTGCAGCGTCCCGCACACGATGAGGTGGCCCGCCGCATCGAGCCCGTCGAGCTGGATGTTGCCGACCAGGCGGCTGCTGCGCGTGGGCGGCTGCTGCGACCAGTTGCGCGGGTGCAGCAGGCGGCGCACGCGCGTCTCGCGCAGCATGCGGTCTTCCCAGAACAGCGAGATCTGTTGGAACGGGTCGGCCTGCGCGTGATGGCGCGGCATCCAGTAGCGGCCCTCGTCAGTCCACAGCGCCAGCCACTCGTCGAAGCGGCGCTCGTCGAGCAGGCGCGATTCGCGGCCGATGAACCGTGCGGCCTCCTGCGCCAGCGCCGGGTCGGCTGGTGCCGGCGTCCGCGGCGTGGTCGAGACGTCGAAGGTACGGTCAAGCAGCAGCATGCGCGGCCTCCTTGCCCAGCATGTACTCGCGCCACGCCGCGAACTGGTTGCGCATCGGCAGCTCGCTGGTGCCGTTGGTCGACACCGCGCCGTCGGGCAGCACGCGGTCGGTGCCTGCGTAGCGGTGCAGGCTCACCCATTCGCCGCCGCGCGTGTTGTTGCCCTGCTGGCAGCGTCGGTACAGCTCCACGTCGTCGGGCATCACGTTCGACGAGGGCGAGTTGATCAGGTTGGCGTAGGTCAGCGCACGGTCGAACACGGCATCGGGTGCGCCCTTGCAGCGGAACAGCTGGATCTCGATCAGCGTGCGGTCGACCGCCAGCGGCCGGATCACGCGGAACTGCTGGAACACGTTGTGCGGCGAGCCGCTGCCGTAGAGGATGGTGTTGTGGCGGTTCATGCCGAGCACTTCCCGGGCGCGCTCCTCGCCCACCGCATCGCTCAGGCACTCGAAGTGCGCGCGCGCCACCGGGTCGCGCGTGGCGGCGCCGGGGTCGAAGATGCCTTCCATATAGCCGTGGCCGCCGCGGTAGGCGCGCAGCTCCAGCTTTTCCCAGAAGGTGTAGGGCTCGCCGTTGCCGTCCTGGATCAGCAGCTCGAAGGGCATCTCGCCGATGGCCGCGGCCTCGTCGCGCGCCGCGCGGAACGACGACTCGTGCGTCACGCGCGCATGCATCGTGTCGTGCAGGTTCTCGTAGAACACCTTCCAGTTCGATTCCTGCAGCACGCGGAACACGCCGCCCACCACCTCGACCTCGCCGACGGGCGAGCGGTCGCACAGGTTGTCGATCGAACTCGCCACGCCGCCGAGGAAGTCGCGCAGGCTTGGGCCCTCGGCGCTCTGGCTGAAGCCGCGGTAGCTGTCGACGCGCGCCACCGGCGCCATCGAGAACTGCGGGTTGGTCGGGTCGTAGGCCGTGCCCTCGAAGCCGTCGCGCATCGGCGCGCCCAGGTGCGTGCCGTCGAGCTTGAAGGTCCACGCGTGGTACGGGCAGCGGAAGAACTTGCCGGCGCAGCCGTCGCCTTCGCTCACCAGCTTGGCGCCCTTGTGCGGGCAGCGGTTGTAGAGCACCTTCACCGCGCCATCGGCGGCGCGCACCATCACCACGTCCTGGTCGCCCAGGCGGGTCGTGTGGTAGTCGCCGGTGTTGGGCACCTGGCTCTCGTGGCCCACGTAGATCCACGCGCGGCCGTAGATGCGTTCCATCTCCAGCGCGAAGATGGCGGGGTCGGTGTAGACGCGCTTGTTCACGCTGTCGGGCCGCACCAGGGCGGCCAGCTCGTCATCGGCAATCATCGAATGGGTCCTTGTCCGTCCACGACGAAAAGCACCAGTGTGGGGAGATCGGGCGATGCGAACTAGCCGCGATCGGCAAGGGCTTGTCCGGAAACGGCAAGGCGCGAAGGGGCGTGCGTGCGCTGCGTAAATCGGACAGCCCGCTGCCGCGCGCTTGCCGTTTGCGGATAGCTGCCGGCGCGGGTCGACTCCTAGACTTCGCCGCACCCCCTGCCCGAACTGGAGCCCGCATGCCTCGTCCCTCCCTGCACCGCCTCGCATTGGCGGCCACCCTCGGCGGCGCCCTGCTCGCTGCCTCCGCCGCGCAGGCGGCCGACGCGATCAAGATCGGCTTCCTCACGACGCTGTCGGGCCCGGGCGCGGTGATCGGCAACGAGGTGCGCGACGGCTTCAACCTCGGCATCAGGAACAGCGGCGACAAGCTCGGCGGCCTGCCGGTGCAGATGGAAATCATCGACGACCAGCAGAAGCCCGAGAGCGGGCTGCAGGCGGTCGACCGCTTCATCAAGCGCGACAAGACCGGCGTCGTCTTCAGCAACGTGCTGCTGCCGCTGCTGCCCGGCATTCTGGCGAGCGACACCATCTACCTGAGCCCCAACACCGGCCCGAGCGACTACGCCGGCGCCAAGTGCAACCGCAACTTCTTCGCGGTGGCCTGGCACAACGAAGACATCCCGCAGGCCGTGGGCAAGTACGCGACCGACCGCAAGTTCGCGCGCGTCGCGCTCATCGCCCCCAACTACCCCGGCGGCCGCGAATCGCTGGCCGGCTTCAAGCGCCAGTACAAGGGCGAGATCGTCGAAGAGCTCTACACCAAGATGGGCCAGCTCGACTACGCGCCCGAACTCGCGACGATGCGCGCGGCCAAGCCCGACGCGGTGTTCTTCTTCCTGCCCGGCGGCATGGGCGTGAACTTCATCAAGCAGTTCGGCGCCTCGGGCCTGTCGAAGCAGGTGGCGCTGCTGGCGCCGGGCTTTTCGGGCGACGAAGACACCATCGGCGCCATCGGCGAGCCGATCGTCGGGCTCTACAACGCGTCGCAGTGGGCGGCGGACCTGCCCAACCCCGCCAACCAGAAGTTCGTCGCCGACTTCCGCAAGGCCTACGGCCGCACGCCCACGCTCTATGCCTCGCAGGCCTACGACACGGCGATGCTCATCGACAGCGCCGTGCGCGCCGTCGGCGGCAAGGTCGAGGACAAGGACGCATTGCGCAAGGCGCTTCGCAAGGCCGACTTCGCATCGGTGCGCGGCCCGTTCAGGTTCAACACCAACCAATTCCCCATCCACAACCTGTACATGCGCGTGGTCGAGAAGGACGCACAAGGCAAGTTCGCGAACAAGCTGGTCGGCACGATCATGACCGACCACGCGGACCCGTTCGTGGGCGAGTGCGCGATGAAGTGAGGTGAGGTGAGGTGAGGTGAGGTGAGGTGAGCGGGCCGGGCCCGCGTCGCTGACACAAGGGTCGGAAAGCGCCAGCGCACCGTCTTGGCGCGTCGGCGCAGGCATGCTGCTTGCTTGGGTCGTAGAACTACCGATTGTCGATTGTTCGACAATCGCTACGATCCGCCGACCCATGACCGACACACCGCCCATCCTTCAGATCCAGGCCCTGCACAAGCGCTTCGGCGACCACGCCGTGTTGCGCGGCATCGACCTCGACGTCCAGCCGGGCGACCGCATCGCCATCATCGGGTCGAGCGGCTCGGGCAAGAGCACGCTGCTGCGCTGCCTCAACTTCATGGAAATGCCCTCGGCCGGCCGGGTGGTGCTCAAGGGCCGCGCCGTCGGCACGGCGGCGGGCAAGGGCGGCGAGGTGCGTTACCGCCAGGCCGAGCTGAGCGAGGTGCGCAAGCAGGTCGGCATGGTGTTCCAGCAGTTCAACCTGTTCCCGCACATGACGGTGCTGCAGAACGTCATGGAGGGGCTGGTCACCGTCAAACGGGTGTCGGCAAGCGATGCACGTGAGCGCGCACTGCGTGAACTGACCAAGGTGGGCCTCGCCGAGAAGGCCGACGCCTACCCCGGCCACCTGTCTGGCGGCCAGCAGCAGCGCGTGGCCATCGCCCGCGCCCTGGCCATGGAGCCGGAGGTGCTGCTGTTCGACGAGCCCACGTCCTCGCTCGACCCGGAACTGGTCGGCGAGGTGCTGTCGACGATCCTGGCGCTCGCCAAGGAAGGCCGGACCATGCTGCTGGTGACCCACGAGCTGGGCTTCGCCTATCACTTCGCCACCAAGGTGGTTTTCCTCGCCGACGGTCAGCTGCACGAAACCGGCACGCCCGACGAGGTGCTCAAGCACCCGAAGCAGGAGCGCACCCGGCGCTTTCTCGAGCGCTTCACCGCCTTCCATTTCTGAACGAACCGATCCCGAAACACCATGTCCGCCGACAGCACCCTCTCGAAAACCAGTTCCCAGGCCTACACCCCCGACGACCGCAACGACGCGGTGCTCGTCTACGTCAACGGCCACTTCGTGCCGCGCCACCAGGCGACGGTGTCGGTGTTCGACGCCGGCTATGTCTGCGGCGACGGCGTGTGGGAAGGCGTGCGCCTGGTGGAAGGGCGCATCGTGTCCTTCGACGCGCACATCGACCGCCTGTGGGAAGGCGCCCGGTCGATCTCGCTCGACATCGGCATGCATAAGGACCAGATCAAGAAGGTCGTGACCGACACGTTCCTGCGCAACGGCATGCGCGACGGCGCCCACGCGCGGCTGATGGTCACCCGCGGCGTGAAGAAGACGCCCAACCAGGACCCTCGCTTCATCATCGGCAGCGCCACCATCGTGTGCGTGGCCGAGCACAAGGTCGTCACGCCCGAGGCCAAGCAGAAGGGGCTGAAGCTCTTCACCTCGACCTTCCGCTGCAGCGGGCCCGACGTGTTCGACCTGCGGCTCAATTCGCACAGTCGGCTCAACTTCATCCAGGCGTTGATCCAGGCGATCCAGGCCGGTGCCGACGAGGCGCTGATGCTCGACCCGCACGGCTTCGTCGCCAGCTGCAACTCGACCAACTTCTTCATCGTGCGCAACGGCGCGCTGTGGACGTCGTCGGGCCGCTACTGCTTCAACGGCATCACCCGCGCCACCATCGCGCGGCTGGCGCGCGAGGCGGGCATCCCGGTGTTCGAAGGCGACTTCACGTTGGCCGAGGTGTATGCCGCCGACGAGGCCTTCGTCACCGGCACGCTGGCCGGCATCACGCCGGTGCAGTCGGTCGACGGCCGCGCGCTGGTGCCGGGCGGCCCGCTCACGCAGCGGCTCGACGCGCTCTACCGCGCCTACATCGCGAGCGCCAACGAAGCGCACGGCACGCTGCCGGCCGCCGCCTGATTTCCTTGCATCCCGCGTCCCCACCTCCCATCCTCAACCTGCCACCGGAAACACCATGAACGCCCACACCTCGTTCCTGCGCCGTGCCCTCACCGTCACGCTCGCCACCGCCCTGTCGCTCGGCAGCCTTGCCGCGTCCGCGCAGACCCTGCAGAAGGTCAAGTCGGCCGGCGAGCTGCGCATCGGCGTGGCACCCGGCGACCCGTGGTACTTCCGCGATCCGGCCGCCGACAAGTGGACCGGCCTGGGCGTGCTGCTCGGCGAACAGGTCGCCAAGGAGATGGGCGTGAAGATGACGCCGGTCGAGACCACCTGGGGCAACAGGCTGCAGTCGGGCCAGATCGACGCGATGTTCGTGCTCGACGCCACCGAGGAGCGCAAGAAGGCGCTCGACTTCCCGGCCAACCCGCTGCTCTGGTACGCGCAGGGCGTGCTCACGAAAGACGGCCTGGCCGCCAAGAACTGGGCCGACCTCGACAAGCCCGACGTGCGCATCGGCGTGGCCCTGGGCACCGCCACCGACCGCGACCTGACCGTGCGCCTGCCCAAAGCCAAGATTGAGCGCTTCACCAACACCGACGAGACCGTGGCTGCCTTCATGTCGGGCCGCGTCGACGCCATCGGCTTCTACCACCCGGCCCTGGTCATCGCGTACTCGAAGATCCGCAAGGGCAAGGTGGTGGTGCCGCAACCGGTCGTCGCGCTGCCGACCAGCGTGGGCATCCGCCGCGAAGCCGACACCGCCTTCCGCGACCAGCTCAACACCATCATCGGCAAGCTCTACGCCTCGGGCCAGACGCAGGCGCTGTACGCGCAGTACCTCAAGACCAAGAACATCGACGCGGCCACCGTGCCGGGCGTGATGAAGGAAACGCTGGGCCAATAACCAGCGCAAGGCGGCGAAGAACATGAACTATGCGTGGGACTTCAGCGGCGTCTGGGCGCACCGCGACATGCTGCTGGCCGGCTTCGTCGGCACGATGAAGATCGCGGCCGTCGCCATCGCGGTGGGCGTGGTGGTCGGCATCGTGCTCGCGGCGCTGCGGCTGTCGGGCAAGCGCTGGCTCGCGCTGCCCGCGCTGTGGTTCATCGAGTTCTATCGCAACACGCCGCCGCTGGTGCATTTCTTCTGGGCTGCCGGTGCTCATCGGCGTGAGCCTCGACCCCTACGTGGCGGCCGTCATCGCGCTGTCGACGCAGTCGGGCGCCTTCTTCGCCGAGGTGTTCCGCGGCGGCGTGGTGTCGGTCGAGCGCGGCCAGTGGGAAGGCGCCCGCGCCATCGGCATGCAGCCGCACCAGGCATTGCGCCGCGTGGTGCTGCCGCAGGCCATGGCGCGCATGGTGCCGCCCTTCATCGAACGGTCGTTCGAGCTCATCAAGACCACTGCGCTGGCATCGACGTTGGCCTATTCCGATCTGCTGTACCAGGCGATGCAGGTCAACTCCATCACCTTCCGCCCGCTCGAGGTCTACACCGTGGTCGCGGCCATCTTCTTCTGCACGCTGCTGGTGCTGAGCATCGGCGCCCGCGCGCTCGAACACCGGCTGGGCGTGTCGACCCGCCCGCAGGGAGCCTGAGGCCATGGACTTCACCTGGGACTTCAGCGTCATCCTGCAGAACTGGCCCGTGCTGCTGCGCGGCGTGGGCGTCACGGCCGGCCTGTGGGCGGTCGCCTTTCCGGCAGCGATGCTCGTCGGCGTGCTGATCGCATTGGGCGCGCGCTCCGGCAACCGCTGGGTCGGCGCGGCGGCGCGCGGCTACATGGAGCTGTTCCGCAACATTCCCATCCTCATCCAGCTGGTGTGGTTCTTCTATGCGTTCCCCATCGTCACCGGCGTGCAGCTGAGCCCCTACGTCGCGGCGCTGCTGGCGCTCACGCTCAACGCGTCGGCCTACTGCTCGGAGATCTTCCGCGGCGGCATCGCGTCGCTGCCCAAGGGCCAGTGGGAAGGCGCGCTTGCCATCGGCATGCAGCGCACGCAGGTGCTGCGCCGCGTGGTGCTGCCGCAGGTGCTAAAGCGCATGCTGCCGGCCTTTACCAACCGCGGCATCGAGCTGGCGAAGAACACCTCGGTCGCCTCGGTGATCGCCGTGCACGAGCTGATGTAGCTCAGCGCCGTGTCGTACCGGCCGCTGGAAATGCTCACCGCCGTGGCCGTGATTTACTTCGTGCTCATCTACCCCGGCGCCTGGGCCGCGGGCCGGCTTGAAAAACGCCTGGCGCTGCGCAGCGCCTGAGCGCACCACGAACGAACACCTCACAGCGATGGCGACCCACACCCTTCTCCCCGACTTCGCGCCCGCACCGTCCGCCACCCGCCGCGACTACGTCGCCCAGACCCTGCGCACCGCCATCCTCACCGGCCAGATCGCGCCCGGCACGCAACTGGTGGAGAGCCACTTCGCCACCCAGTTCGGCGTGAGCCGCGGCCTGCTGCGCGAAGCCATCCGCGAGCTGATCGAAACCGGCCTGGTCGTGAACCGCCCCTACGCCGGCACCTACGTCGCCGACATCGACGAAGAGACCATGAGCGACGTGTACGAGGTGCGCCGCATCATGGAAAAGCAGGCCTTCATCCGCCTCTGGCCGCAACGCGATGCCGATGACCGCCCGCTACGAAGCCCTGGCCCAAGCCGCCGCCAACCACGACCTCAACCGCGAAAGCGCCGCCGAGGCGCACTTCCACGGCCTGGTCTACGAACGCTGCGGCAACCACCTGCTGCTCGACGTGTGGCGCCAGATGACGCAGAAAATTCAGCTCGGCTTCGCCGTGTGCCGCCTCACGCACACGCCCAAGCCGGACTATGCGGAGAACCACCAGCTCTTCCTGACGCTGGCGATCGGGGACGACCTGAACGCGATGCTGGAGGAACTGGATGCGCATTTGCTGCGCGGGTTGTCGACGATTCGGGCGGCGTTGAGGCGGACGGCGGCGCGGGGTTGATCGGCCCTGCGGAAGCGTGAAAAGGACGGGTATTCGCAGGCTCCCGGTAGACGGCTTCAGACTGAACTGAGTCATTCATGGGCGGTGCCAGAACGCCAGCAACCACAAACACCGGTCGTTGAACGCGCCATGCCCTGAACGGCCGCTGCCCTACGAAACCAGGCGCTCTATGCACGGTTACCGTGAACGACCTCAAACGATTGCTACTGAGCGCCCTGGCAGACTATTGTCGACCTATCGGCGACGTCTGCGGCCGTCGCCGTAACGCCGCGAAGCCGCCGGTCGTATCCATGTCGATGGCATCGAGGTAGCCGTGATTGCACGGCCGCTACCCGGACTCGGTCGGCGCGATTCGCGCGCTCCGCGACGGCAGCGACCGCGACTTGGCGTCAGACTGGCTCGTGCTGGAGCACCGCGACATTCACCGCTGTGCGCACTTCGAAGCCCAGGCTCTCGTACAGTGCGATTGCGGAAGTGTTCGTCGTCCAGGCATGCAGGAACGGCCGCTCACCGCGTCGCTGGATGTCAGCCGTCACGGAGGCCGACAGCCGCCGAGCCAGGCCGCGGCCGCGGAAGTCTGGATGGGTGCAGACCCCGCTGACTTCGATATGGCCGGGAAAGCGCATGCGCTCTCCTGCCATCGCGACCAGCCGGCCATTGACGCGCAGGCCGACGAATCGACCCATCGTGTGCGTCCGGGCAAGGAAGGGTCCGGGCCGCGTCAGGGTGGCCAGGGTCAGCATCTCGGCCGCATCGGCATCGCCAAGCACCAGCACGCCGTCGTCGGCCGGCAGCCGACGCGTTGCGACCATCTGCACGCCTTGCGCCACGTTTGCGGCCTGCAAGCCAGGTGGCACGGAGATGGGCGGTACCTGCAGAAGATAGACGCTGTCGTCGCCCGGCTGCACCAACTCACCCAGCGCCCTCAGGCTGTCGGCACTCTCGTCTGGCGTCGCGGCAAAGCAGTTGAGGTCGCGACGGAACCGCCGCGCGCGCTTGTCACCCAAGCCCCAATGCGACTGGTGTTGCAGGCTGGCCCAAACGGGTCGGTCGAGGTCGGACATGCTCAAAGCCCCTGCGCCCGAAGATGCAACGGTCTCTCCGCCAACGCCACTTCGAGCGCGGCAAGCTGGGCGAGCAGGTCACCCTTCAGGTCCGCGCAAGCCTGGGCGACGGCCGTCTCGATGGCCGGCCATGCGTTTCGTTGCGCGCGCTGCACAAGGCCGCGCCCCTTGCGGCTCAGACCCACGTGGCGGACCCGTCGGTCGTCGACGCTCGTCGCCGATTGCACAAGGCCATCGTTCTCGAGTCCGCGTAGCGAGCGCGTGATGACAGGCTGGCTGACACCCACAGCCTGGCTCAAATCGCCCACGCTCAACGGCCCCAGTCGGTCCAGCGCGGCAAGCAGCGGAAAGTGGGCCGCCGGCTGCTCGAAGCCGTGCGTCGCCAGAACCGCCTGCGTCTGTGCCTGCAGCGTCTCACCGATTCGCTTCAAACGCGTGCCCAGGCTCAGATGACCCAGCACCTTGACGACATCTTCGACCACGATGACTCCTCGACAGCAGTATTGCATAGCATGCTATGCAATTGGCATCACCCCGTCAACCGTGGTTTCGAACAGGGGCCTCAGGTTGCGCAGTCCGAGTGGCTAGCTGAACGCCTGCGTTGCGGCAACATCGATTACCGCTTCGGCCCCTTACACCAGGCCGGTGACCGGCTACAGTCGGCCGTAACCGGACGTCCACAAGAACCTCAGAGTGCCTCAATAGCTCCTGAAAATCCCGACGAATTCACCTGCCCCGAGGAGCCATTTCTAGTGCTGACACAGACATTGCAGGACAACCGTGAATCATTTGAGGTCTCGGTCCGCAAAGCCGCCACAGGTTCCCCGGTCGTTCTCTTTTCAGTTGGATCGGGGGGGCAGCCGGAACGGCTCTGTACGCTCCTCAACGCCTTGGCTGAATCTGGCTGCACGGTTGTTGCACCGCATTTTGAGCGACTTGCCTCAACTACCCCAACAGAGGAGGAACTGACCGTTCGGGCTAGACGCCTCACCCTTGCACTGGATGCATTTATAGAGCCCTCCGCAAGAGCGATAGGCGTGGGACATTCGATCGGTGCTGCCATCCTCGTCGCAATGGCCGGAGCTCAATTGTGGTTAGGGCCAGGTCATCGCGTCAGCATCGCACGGGACCGTCGCTTGGCTCGCCTGGCACTTTTAGCGCCGCCAACCGGTTTTTTTCAAGCTCCGGATGCACTCGATGCAGTGCGAGTTTCGGTGTTGGCGTGGGTGGGGTCGGAGGACAGCATCACACCACCAGCCCAAAACATGCCATGCACGATTGGAACGTTGTGGATGTCCGCATCACCAAAGGGGCTGGCCATTTCTCGTTCATGGACGTTCCACCGCCGCACACCACGGAACCGCATCCCCACAAGCAGGCGTTTCTGCGAGATTATTCAAACGAGATCTGCAAGTTCGTGGGGGCCGCATAGAAACTAGCAGCAATGGCGTGTGTGTCCCTGCGGCCTCCGCTCGAGGAGCAATGCGAGGCTATGTCTGCACCACCTCGGAACCGGTCGTCGATGCTGGAATGCCTTCCCCGTCCTAATGACGGCCATCCGTGTCACGGCGTCATGTCGCCGACCGCTACGGCAGACAGCAATCGCTGCAAAGCCGTCTTCTAAGGGCTGCTCTCGTAACAGCGATGAGCCTCGTACGGCGATTCATCGCGTCCCCGCCGCATCGTTTGCCATAGCGCCACCAGAATCCCCCATGCCCCGCATCGCCCTCATCTCCGACACCCACAACCTCCTGCGCCCGGAAGCGCTGGCCTTCCTCGCCGGCAGCGACCACATCGTCCACAGTGGCGATATCGGCGGGCCGGAGATCCTGGCGCGGCTGGCGGCGATCGCGCCGGTGAGCGTGGTGCGCGGCAACAACGACACCGAAGCATGGGCGGGGGATATTCCGGCGGCGCTCACCGTGCGGGTCGGCAACGTGGCGGTGCATGCGGTGCACGACATCGCCGACCTGCAACTGGGGCCGGAAGATGCCGACGTGCGGGTGGTCGTCTCGGGCCATTCGCACAAGCCGTCGATGGTCGAGCGCGACGGCGTGCTGTTCATCAACCCCGGCAGCGCGGGGCCGCGTCGGTTCAGCCTGCCGATCTCGGTGGCGGAGTTGCTGATCGACGATGGGCGGGTGATGCCTCGGCTGGTCACGCTGGCGGTGTCGCCTGCGTCGCGCCGCTAGCGTCCTTGGTCATTGGAATGGGCGGGCTGGGCCGGAGCGTCTCAGCGCGCCGCATCAGCGAGTGTCGCTCGACGCCGAACGCTGCGATCCGGGCGGATGCGGCTGACAGAGGTCGAAAGTTTCGGTTTCGGCCGCATTCGGCATTCCCTCGTTACGCGCTTGAAACACGGTGTGGTGGCGCTGAGCAAGGCCAGCCCGGTCAAACGTGAGAGCTGCAACTGTCTGTGCAAAAGATTGCGGAACTTTCCGCAACGCCGTCAAATCGCGGCATCCGCAAGGATGAGTAGGGGCGTGTCTCCAGCAGGCGTCGGAGAGTTCCGACGTGCCTTGCAGCTCAGTTCTCCGTTTGCACCCTCCGCAAGAGGTTTGCAGATCTTCTGTCATCTCCTCGCCGGTAGTCGAACAGGCTCAGTGGTCTCGAAGAGGCCTTGGCGCTGCCCTGTGTCTCGTTCGACGGTCGAGCCATTCCAACTCTCCATCGTGTCAAAAATACTCGTTTCATGCCTGGGCGCATTCGCCGCCATCGCCACACTCCATCCCAGTTCTGTTCTGGCACAAAGCCGCTACCTCACCGGTCAAGGCGGCGGGTTCTCGCTGAGCAGCAGCACGGTG
>LNAP01008138.1_pt1 | contig 12025 bp, 13 predicted proteins | sample 602601 | NCBI WGS metagenome assembly LNAP01 (sample SAMN02440304, study PRJNA202911) | soil metagenome | biome: Subtropical and temperate rainforests or woodlands; isolation source: soil samples (1 kg each in a 20% v/v slurry with milli Q water) were... ... | reverse complement strand
AGCGCCAGTGCATCCTGGGAAATCCGGCAGGCCTTCCTCTGCACTCGGATGCGTTCCCCTAACGCTTTCGCCAACTTATCCATGACCGTCTCAATTCAACTTGAGGCGGCACTATCGTGCGTTTGCGGACGCACAGGCCACGGATTATAATCCGCATTTCTTTCGCGCTAACTCTTCTGGTGCCTCAATGAAATCGGCCTCGTTTATCTTCGACAGGCGTCTGTATGAGCTGCTTCAGGAGCCAGGGCGTACAACCTTTACGACCCGTGAACTGCGCGATGCCTATGCTGCTCGCCTGAATGGCACACATTTCCGTATCGCCGATGTGCGACGCTATGTGTATGAGCAGATCCGTCGACTAGTGCGCGCGGGCTGGGTTGCACTGGACGAGGACCGTCGTGTCCGAGGACAGGTCTACCACCTGCAGCCGATTCCGGCACACCTACAACTGGAACTGATCGACAACGGTTTTGAGAGCAGCCTTATGGCTGCCGGAGTGCCCGAACCAGACACGGCGGTACGCGACGTGGAGGCTTTGCCGGCCAATACGGATTTGCAGTTGGAGGCGCTCCACAAGGAAATCCGCTTGGACTTTCTCACTTCAATGGGCGAGGCAGAGCGATTCAAGCTGCTTCTGGACGAGATGCCGCATTTGCGCGACAAGGTTGAAGGCGATTACCTGGAGGCCAGGGATCGCAGTTCTCGCCTTCTGGGCCATTTACGCGCCATAGAAAAGACCCTCAAAACGCTCGCAGCGCCACGATGAGCAGATCGCTACGCAGCTGGCAGAACAGCTGCATCACCAAGGCGTTGGAGCACCTTACCGTCACGCAGCACTTCTTCTGCCAGGCAACGCCGGGAGCCGGGAAGACGCGCATGGCCGCGGAGCTGACCAGCCGACTGCTTCAGCAGGACAGAATTGACCTGGTGCTGTGCTTTGCGCCGTCCTGCCAGGTCGTGGAGGGTTTTCGTTCGACTTTTTCGGAAGTGCTAGGCAGACGTCTCGATGGCCAGATGGGTGCCGTGGGGGCGGCCTATACCTATCAGGCCATGGAATACCGTGATGAGGGATTCTGGCAGCTTCTTGATGACTACCGGGTGCTTGTGGTCTTCGATGAAATCCACCATTGCGCCGGCCACGATCCGCTCCTCAGCAATGCCTGGGGGCAGCAGATACTGCACCGGATACAGGATCGCGCTGTCTTCACGTTGGCCCTGTCTGGCACGCCCTGGCGTTCGGACGACAAGGCCATTGCCTTGGCTCGCTATTCGTCGCCCGAAGGGCATTTGATCTGCGATTACCGCTATGGCTTGAAAGACGCCATTGCCGACGGCGTGTGCCGATCCCCTCGCATTGTGTTGCTCGATAATCAGAAGGTGAAACTCACTGAAGAACTTGGCGCGGATAGCTCCGTCAGGCTGTTTCCCAGCATCGCCAAGCTTTTGGGGGAGTCACCTGTCACCTATGAGGAACTGCTGCGCCATGACGACGTGATCAATCCAATCCTCGACCTTGGCTACAGCAAGCTCAACGAGCTACGCCAGATCAAGCCTGATGCCGCCGGCTTGGTGGTGGCTACCGACATCGAACACGCTCAGCAAATAGCCCAGGCTCTGGAAACAATGGGTGAAGAGTGCCGTATCGTGACCAACAAAACCCCGGATGCGCAGCAAGTGATCAATGCATTCCGCAGCAACACCTGCCGCTGGATTGTCGCCGTAGGAATGATCAGCGAAGGCACCGACATTCCACGCCTGCAAGTGTGCTGCTATCTCAGCCGTATCCGCACCGAACTGCATTACCGGCAAGTGCTGGGACGGGTACTGCGACGCACAGGTGAATCGGATGACCAGGCTTGGCTATTCATGCTGGCAGAACCGAAGCTTCAGGGCTTTGCGGAGCGAATTGCAGATGACTTGCCGGATGACCTGGCCGTTTTGAGAGATGTGCAGATGCCTGGATTTAATCCAGACTCAAGGCCTGAACCGATGGGTGCTTCGGGCCATGTCAAGGGTATCGGCGATGCTGGGTTAGGTGGCGCAGAACCTGGTATTGGGTCGCAGGCTACGAACATCATTTCGCTGGGTGGCTTTGCAAATGAGCCCGCTTACCAGGTCAGCTTTTCCCAGCATTACCGGCAGCAGCTACTGGCTTGTTTCTGATGCTCAGCCAGTCGAGGCTGCTCGAATGATGCCGGTGTGCATGAATCCATAACCGGCCGGTGCCGCGTGGAACGTAATCGTGAGGTGCGTATGGAGGTTAGGTCGCAGGCATTGGTCGATGTCGTTGAGGATGTGATCTGCGACGTGTGCCGCTCTGGAACTCGTATCCCTGGCTATGGCCTTCAATACGGCAAGCTTGAAGCCCAATGGGGATATGGATCACAGCATGACGGAAAGCACTATCGGGTGCATCTCTGCGAGCCCTGCTTTTTCAGGGTGCTGAGTGGATTGCGTCGGGAGTGTATGGTCAATGGCATGTTCGATGATGAGCAGCCATTTTCCTCTGAGGATTTTGGCTTGGTCAGCAAGGGTAACTACTGGGAAAAGAGCTGATGACAGGACTGCGGCTGAGCGATCTTCTTGAACCCGTCATGCAGCTTGCTTACGAAGCAGGCCTACTTATTGAGTCAGAGCTTAATAGACCAGACGGCCCAAGGGGCAGTGGCTTTAAGGCAGACGTCGATGTTGAAATCGAGGTACTTCTGCGACAGCGACTGAAGCACATCCTTAATTGCGATTTTGTCGGAGAAGAAACGGGCTGCGAGCTATCAGGCCACCCATTTAGTTGGGTTGTTGACCCCAATGATGGAACAGGCGACTTCCTCAATCGTCGGCCGGGCTCTGCCATTTCTATCGGATTGCTGCATAACGCAACGCCAGTGCTGGGCGTGGTTTACGCCCCCGTCACGCCTAGTGGTCCTGACTGCATAGCATGGGCTGAGGGTGCACCGGCTTTACTGCGTAATGGTCGTCCCGTGAATAATGACCTGCAATCTGCGATCTTGGGTAAGCGTCCAGCCAAGTCACCTTCCGAACTCCAGCATTAAGGGCGATGGTGTCCGCGTATTTTTAAGCGGACGCGTTCGTCCTTAACGTTAGGATTTCCATGCGCCAACGAAGCTCTTACCCCGAACCGTTCAAGGTCCAGGTCGTTCAGGAATGCCTACAACCGGGTGCGACCGTCTCCAGCGTTGCCATCCGCCATGGCATCAACGCCAACGTCATTCGAAAATGGCTACCGCTTTACCGAGATCAGCTACCCGCGGCGTTGCCGGCGTTCGTTCCATTGAGGGCTACGCCCAAACGGCCGACTGCAGCATCGGTGATTATTGAGCTATCGCTTGGCGAGCAGTCAGTCACAGTGAAATGGCCAGTGTCCGATCCTGACGGCTGCGCCCGCTTTGTCCGGGGGCTTGCCCCGTGATCCGCATCGATAGCATCTGGCTTGCCACTGAGCCGATGGACATGCGCGCCGGCACCGAGACCGCATTGGCCCGTGTAGTGGAGGTATTCGGTGCGGCGAAGCCGCACTGTGCTTATCTGTTCGCCAACCGCCGCGCCAACCGCATGAAAGTGTTGGTGCATGACGGTGTAGGGATCTGGCTGGCCGCGCGGCGATTGAACCAGGGCAAGTTTCACTGGCCAGGCATCCACCGCGGCTCGGAAGTTGAACTCGACACCGAGCAGCTTCAGGCTTTGGTGCTCGGTTTACCTTGGCAGCGGGTTGGTGCAGCCGGTGCGATCACAGTGCTGTAGCGCCGGCCATTAGCCCATCGCTTTATCTGCGCTGATCGCCTGCTCTGGCACAATCAGCGGCATGACTTCCTTGCCCAATCTCGACCAACTGACACCTGAGCAACTGCGCGCACTCGCTGCGCAGTTGCTGTCGCAAGTCGACACGCTGGGTAAGACGGTTGAAACGATGGGCAAGAAGATCGACCGCGATCAAACCGTCATCGAGCAGCTCACCCATGAAATCGCCTGGTTCAAGCGACACAAGTTCGCCAAGCGTAGCGAGCAACTAAGCCCTGACCAGGGCAGCCTGCTGGATGATTTGCTCGACACGGACATTGCCGCTATCGAGGCGGAGTTGAAAACCCTCAATCCTCCGGCGGCTCCGGCTGAACCCCGCCAACAGCCCAAGCGCGCACCGCTGCCAGCCCAGTTTCCGCGTACTGTGATCCGTCACGAGCCGCCGAACACTCAATGCGCCTGCGGCTGCCCGCTGCAACGCATCGGCGAAGACATCAGCGAAAAGCTGGATTACACGCCTGGCGTGTTCACCGTCGAACAGCATGTGCGTGGCAAGTGGGCCTGTCGCCAGTGCGAAACATTGATCCAGGCGCCGGTACCAGCCCAGGTGATCGACAAGGGCATCCCGACTGCCGGCTTGCTGGCTCATGTCATGGTGGCCAAATACGCCGATCATCTGCCGCTGTACCGGCAAGAGAAGATCTTTGGCCGTGCGGGTCTGGCTATCGCGCGTTCGACATTGGCGCAGTGGGTCGGACAAACCGGCGTACAGCTCCAACCATTGGTCGATGCCCTGCGCGAGGCGGTACTGGCGCAAGGCGTGATCCATGCCGACGAAACCCCCGTGCAAATGCTGGCCCCTGGCGAGAAGAAAACCCACCGGGCTTACGTCTGGGCATACTGCACCACACCCTTCGCCGACCTGAAGGCCGTGGTCTATGACTTCAGCCCAAGCCGTGCAGGTGAGCATGCGCGCAATTTTATGGGTCAGTGGAATGGCAAACTGGTCTGCGACGACTTCGCCGGCTACAAGGCCAGCTTCGAGCAGGGCATCACCGAAATTGGCTGCATGGCCCACGCCCGCCGCAAATTTTTCGATCTGCACTCAGTGAACAAAAGCCAGTTAGCCGAACAGGCGCTGCACTCCATTGCCGGGCTGTATGAAATCGAGCGGCAAGCACGGCACATGAGCGATGAAGAACGCTGGCGAATACGCCAGGAAAAGTCTTCACCAATCCTCGATGCGCTGCATGACTGGATGCTGGCCCAGCGTGATCGGGTGCCCAATGGATCAGCCACGGCAAAAGCCCTGGATTACAGCCTAAAACGCTGGTTAGCGCTGACGCGCTATCTGGAAGATGGAGCCGTGCCCATCGACAACAACTGGGTCGAGAACCAGATCCGGCCGTGGGCGCTTGGGCGCTCGAACTGGCTGTTTGCCGGGTCACTGCGCAGCGGCAAACGGGCGGCTGCGATCATGAGCCTGATCCAGTCAGCACGCCTCAACGGTCACGATCCGTACGCCTACCTGAAGGACGTGCTCATGCGGCTACCAACGCAGCGGGCAAGCGAAATCAGTCAACTGCTGCCGCATCAGTGGATACAGCCTGAAGCAGGCATGTAACCACAGCGGTGTATCACCCCAAACAGCCTACCCGTAATAGTCTCGCACTGATTTTTTGGGCGTTCACGATGTGATACACGGTAAGCGTTCAGCGTGTGATACAGCTACCCGTGCAGCCTGTGATACAGATACGCAAGGTGAGTTAGCTAGACGCTTACCCTGCGCCGCGGCCTTGGTGCCTGCTCCACGGTAGCCTGCACGCGCCGGCATTCGCCGAGGAACACCTGGCCGGCCCAGGTCAGCCGCGTCAGGCGTGTGCTGCGGTCGAACAACTGTACACCGAGCTGGCTTTCCAGGTCGCGCATCGCACGCGACACAGGCGATTGCTCGATGCCCAGACGCTCGGCTGCACGGGCCAGATGCAGTTCTTCCGCAACTGCGACGAAGTAACGCAGCAATCTGAAATCCAAGGCCGCCTCCTGTCTGTCTTCTTCTGGTTCAGCCTATCGGACGCCAGCATCTCCTTCCGCATCCCGTCAGCACCTCCTTCGGTGGCATCGCGTCAAAGCCTCATGCCCGCACGGTGCGCCGGGCACGGCGCGCAGGCGCTCACGTGTGCTGGAGTCCGCGATCGGTGCAGCCGATGACGTCACGCCGGCGTCAGGGCGAGCATGCCGATGCAGTTGGGTGTCTTTCGGGTCACCCCGATCGCCTCCCAGATCGGTCACGAAGTCCGGTTCTAACACGCCCGGACTTCTGCGCAGCCGCCATCACCTGGGCGACGCGCCGGTAGGCCCGCTTGGCGGTCGCCGCGCATGAAGTCCTTGGGCTGCGGATGACGCTGCGCCGAAGCATGCAGCCACTGCGCGAGCTGCTCGTCGCTCATGCGTTCGTCTTTCCAGAACACGCTGCGGTCGGCAGTGATGGACAGGGTCGCCGAGTCGGGCTTGATCGACTTCACTCCACTCAGACAACACAATAATGACAATCTGGCAATTTTCCGATAAGGCAACACCGACGGGATAACCGGACTTGCTTGGACACTCGCCCTCCGTGGCCACGACAGAAGGTCGGACGGCGGCGACTGGCAAGCCTCTGTGACCGGCATCGCCGCCGGGAAGCGCTCATGCAGTTCCCTAAAGCCAGAGGAATGGACTCCACTTTCTGAGGAGAAGTCCATGAACTTACGCCATCTTCGCTGTTTCATCGCCGTGGCCGAGGAGTTGCACTTCGGCCGGGCGGCGCGGCGGCTGCATGTGGAGCATTCGCCCCTGTCGCGCACGATTCGCCAACTGGAGGCAGGCCTGGGCGTGATGCTGTTAGAGCGCACGCCGCGCGGCGTGCGCCTGACCCCGGCCGGCCAGGTGTTCCTGGAGGAAGCCCGGCGCGTGCTGCTGACCCTTGAGCAAGCCCAGACCAAGGCGCGGGCGGTGGCAGCGGGACACCGGGACACCCTGCGCATCGCCTTGGCCGGCGGCGTCGGGCGGACCCGGCTGTCGGCGCTGCTCGCGCTGTGCCGGGAGGAGGCGCCGGAAGTGGGCATCCGGCTGTTCGAGGCGCCGCTGTCGCAGGTGGTGGGCGGGCTGGGCAACGACCTGTACGACGCGGCCTTTGCGATGGCCGGCGAGATGGCGGCCGGGATGGTCGCCAAGCCGGTGTGGCAAGACCCGCTGGTGGTGGCCATACCCGCGCGGCACCCCTTGCTGGCGCACAAGCGGGTGCCGCTGGACGAGGTGATGAGCTACCCGCTGGTGCTGTGCCACCCGCAGGTGTGTGAGGAGTGCTGCGAGCGCCTGCTGCGCCGGGTGGAGACACCGCCGGTCGTGGCCGAGTACGTGACGACCCACTCGCTGATGCTGGCCCTGGTGGCGGCCGGCTATGGCGTGGGATTTTCCAGCGCGGCGCACGTGGCGGCACGCCGGCAGGCGGACGTGATCGTCCGACCGTTGGATGAAGACTCGGCAGCGCTGACGACCTACCTGCTTCATCCCGAGGGCGCGATGTCGGAGCCGCTGCGCCACTTCATCGACCGTGCGCAGCGTGTCGGCCATACGCCGTTGGATACGCAACGGCTCGCATGAGGCTGCCTCAGGCGGGTTGACCGATTCCATTTTGGTCAAAGCGCCAGACCTGTTTTGTCATAGCGGGATTCCATTGCCGCGGTGCACTCAGGCCTTGCTCGCGCTTGTCGTTGGCATTCTGCGAGCAACTTCGCATGCCCAACGTGGCGCGTCACAGCGAAGACGCGAGGCGCAACAGTGCTTGCCATATGTGCATCGGCTCTGGCGTGTTGAGCTGATCGCGCTTTACTGGGCCTCTTTCCCTGCAAAGACTTTGGCCTGGTTATCCGGGTCAGGCATGGTGCCCGCGAATGACGCTGGTGACAGCGTGTTCGCGGCTTGCGAATTGTGAGTGATGGTGCCATGCGCAGCAAGGCGCGCATCTCGCAACGAAACCGGCAGCATCAACGATGCCACGGTCTTCGCCGCTTCGCCATCTGCTCGTTTCGCCCGGAGAGTCCACAGCCACACACGCCGCCTGTACGGCGGGTGCGCGTGCCTGGACTCGGTTCGATGACGAAAGGAGGCGCGCGATATGCCGAAGTCGAGCAGCCTGGCCGATGGCGCCAAGACCTACTACCGCCCGGTCGAGGCGGCAATCCGCTGGAGTGGATTGCTGCGCTTCGAGCGGCGCATCCTGGCGACCTTGGGAGGGCGGCCTCTGCCGGAGGCAACGGAGTTTCCGCGCTGGCCGATGCTGCGATTGAACACCGAAAGAATCTTCGATGCGCTGGCCCACGGCGAGATGCGGTATGGCAAGGAGGGCTTGGTGCGGGAGACGCAAAGCTTCGCGATGGACGACCCGTCGCTGACGGTGCGCCACGTCGATCTGAAAGCCTGGATGGCGCACCACTACCCCGGCGAGAGACCGGCGTTTCTGTTCGATGAGATCGAGCGTGCGCTTCACCCGGCGATCAGCCTGGACACCGTGGGCGCATTGCTGGCCGAGCGGGAAGCGATCAAGGCGCGGCTGGTGGAACACCTGGGCATGCACCAGACGCTGCGCGCCGAGCACGAGGCGCTGCTGAAAACGCACGCCGCCTGCGCGGCCGACGCGGGGCGTGCGAAAACGCTGGGGCCGCGCAGCGAATCGACCTACCTGAACATCGTGGGCGGATTACTGACGCTGCTGCTGGGCAAGTCGCCCAGCGGCACGCCGTATTCCAGCTTCCTGACGCAGGAGGCCATCATCAGCGCGATGGTGGCGCACCACGGCAACGCGATGGGCATCACCGAGCGCACCCTGCAGGCCAAGTTCGCACTGGCTCGACGCAATCTGCAGAGCACAACTTCCTGAGCGACACCAGACCGTATCTGCGGTCGCGGAAACCGCATTTGCGGTGTCTTTCCTCAACGCGGCGTTCTTAATTCGAGTCATGCCAATCAGCGCCACTGAGCGTTAAGGAGACCCTCATGTCTTCGCAGACCACCACCGCACCGACCGAACACCGCATCCTGCGCCGCGCCGAGGTCGAGGCCAGGACCGGCTTCAAGCGCGCGCACATCTACAGCCTGATGAAGGAAGGCAAGTTCCCCAGGGCGCTGCGTCTGGGCGTGCGCGCGGTGGGCTGGGACTCGGTGGAGATCGAACAGTGGATCGTCGATCGCCTCAAGGAACGCGCCTGACGCTTCTTCTCGGTTCATGCCATTAGACCAGGAGAAGCTCATGCAGGTGGTGTCCATCATTTCAACCAAGGGCGGCGTCGGCAAGACCACCACGGCGGCCAATCTGGGTGGCCTCATTGCCGATGCCGGGCTGCGCGTGCTGCTGCTGGACCTGGATGTGCAGCCCACGCTGTCGAGCTACTTCACGCTGGACGTGCGCGCGCCTGGCGGCATCTACGAGATGCTGACCTGCAACGAACGGCGCATCGAGCACCTGGTGTCGCGCACCGCGATCGCGGGCCTGGACCTGGTGCTCTCCAACGACGACCGCGGCGAACTGAACACGCTGCTGCTGCACGCAGCGGATGGGCGCCTGCGACTGCGCCATTTGCTTCCCGTTTTCCGCACGCACTACGACTTGCTGTTGATCGACACCCAGGGCGCGCGCAGCGTGCTGCTGGAGATGGCGGTGCTGGCGTCCGACCTGGCGCTGTCGCCGGTGACGCCGGAGATCCTCGCGGCGCGCGAGCTGCGGCGCGGCACGCTGCAACTGATCGAGGACATCGCGCCGTATCGGCACCTGGGCATCGAGCCACCGCCGCTGCGCCTGCTCATCAACCGCGTGCATCCGGTGTCGTCGAACGCGCGGCTGGTCCAGCAGGCGCTGCGACAGGTGTTCCAGGAACAGGCCGGCGTGCAGGTGCTGGACACCAACGTGCCAGCCATCGAAGCCTATCCGCGCGCTGCGACACGAGGATTGCCGGTGCATCGGGTGGAGTACCGGCAGCTGGCTGGGCGCACGGCGCCCGCGGCGCTGGACACCATGCGCGCGCTGGGCGGCGAGCTGTTCCCCGCGTGGCGGGAGCACTTAGCGCTGGTCACCGGCCGGGCCGATGCGGGAGGGGCTGGCCATGGCGAGCGTGCATGAACTGGCGCGCGGCCGTGAACGGCTGCGCGCGCTGATCGAGTTCGCGCTGGGCGAAGGCTGGCGCGTGGTGCGCACGTCCGGCGGGCACCTGAAATTCACGAAACCAGGCTGCGCGTCGATCTACACCAGCTCGACTGCAAGCGACCACCGTGCCGACCGCAATGCCCGCGCGCAACTTCGCCGCGCCGACCGGCAGGCGCAGGAGAACGGCCGTGGCTGAGCTGACGCCGCAGGACATGGCTGCCAAGCTGCTGGCCACCGGCTTCGAGCGCAGCGGCCCTGCGGTCGCGACCTTGAGCGACCCCATCGCCGACACGCCGATGGTGGTGACGTTGGACCAGTTGCGGCCCTACGACCACGACCCGCGCGTGACGCGCAACCCGGCCTATGCGGAGATCAAGGCGTCCATCCGCGAACGCGGGCTGGACGCGCCCCCCGCGATCACGCGCAGGCCGGGCGAGGCCCACTACATCATTCGCAACGGCGGCAACACGCGGCTGGCGATCCTGCGCGAGTTGTGGAGCGAGACCAAGGAGGAACGCTTCTTCCGCATTGCATGCCTGTTCCGCCCGTGGCCGGCGCGCGGTGAGATCGTGGCGCTGACCGGGCATCTGGCTGAGAACGAGCTGCGTGGCGGGCTGACCTTCATCGAGCGGGCCTTGGGCATCGAGAAGGCGCGCGAGTTCTACGAGCAGGAATTTGGCCAGGCGCTGTCGCAGAGCGAACTGGCGCGGCGGCTGGCTGCCGACGGCTATCCGGTGCCGCAGTCACACATCAGCCGCATGAACGATGCAGTGCGTTATCTGCTGCCGGCGATCCCGACGCTGCTCTACGGCGGGCTGGGCCGGCATCAGGTGGAGCGGCTCGCGGTGCTGCGCAAGGCGTGCGAGCGCACCTGGGAACGGCGTGCGCTCGGCCGCACCGTGGCCGTGGACTTCGCCACCTTGTTTCAGGACGTGCTGACGCAGTTCGACACACGGCCCGACGACTTCTCGCCGCAGCGGGTGCAGGACGAGCTGGTGGGGCAGATGGCCGAGCTGCTGGAGGCGGATTACGACACGCTGGCTCTGGAGATCAACGACAGCGAAAGCCGCCAGCGTGCGCTGAGCAGCGAACCGGCGGTGCCGACGCCACCGGCAGCGCCTGACCTGCCTGCTACCCCTTCCCCGGCGGTCTCCGCGGCTCAGCAGCCATCCGCCTCGTCTGTGCCGCGCGACACCACGCCGGTCGCGCCTCCGGCGCCAGCAGCGACACCGCCTGCATCGCCCGAAACGCCGGAGGAACAGCACGGGCAACGCGACGAGCGCCTGCAAGGACACGTCGTGACACCGGCACCGACCACCGAGCGCCTGCAGTCCATCCAGCGGATGGTCGCGGACCAGCTCGGCGACAAGCTGCCAGACTTCGAGGCTGATGCGCTGCGGGCGATCCCCGTGCAGGCCGGCGGGCTCTACCCCATCTCGGACGTTTGGTACGTCGAGCCGGGGCTGGACGTGCCGGATCGCCTGCGCGCACACATCGCGCAGTTCGCGCGCGAGATCGCCGGGGAAGCGGCGGTAGCCGATCACATCGAAGTCAGCGACGGCGGCATCGGCTTCATCTGCGTAGCGCCGGCCCTGGGCCAGGCGAACGTACTGCCGGCTTTTGCTCGCGCGGTGCTGACCCTGCTGGACGCACTGAGCGCGGCACCGGCATCTGCGGCTGAGCTGGATCGCGCGCGGCTACCCGATGAACTTGGGCCGCTGCTGCATGGTCACGGCGGCATGGCCATGCGCCTGAGTGATTCCGGGCTGGTGAAGCTTTTCCGTCTGCTGCGCCTGGCGCGCCGGCTGCTGGATCTGGACACCGGCGGCTCGGACCACGAGTCCTGAGCGCGCAGGAGGCTTCCGTATGTCGGCACCGCACCCGCTCAACCAGGCCGTGATCGCGCAGGCCCTGCATGACCTGCGCAACGGCCAGTTGCGCCGCTGCAAGGCCATGGGCTTCGGCGAGGAGGAGCTGGATGCCCTGAAACACCCCGAACTCGTGAGCATGCTGGTGAATGCCACGGTGTCGTGGTGTTCGGTGTCGGTGAACCGGGAAGTGTTGAAGCGGCTGCTGAGCCAGGTGCAC
>LNAP01004946.1_pt1 | contig 12025 bp, 13 predicted proteins | sample 602601 | NCBI WGS metagenome assembly LNAP01 (sample SAMN02440304, study PRJNA202911) | soil metagenome | biome: Subtropical and temperate rainforests or woodlands; isolation source: soil samples (1 kg each in a 20% v/v slurry with milli Q water) were... ... | reverse complement strand
GCCGTTTATCTGGACCGCCAAGGCCAACGATATCCTTCAAAAGGTCGTTCGTGCCAACCGCCGTTTAAGTTCCAAACAGAATGAAGCACTACACTAGTTATTGAATACAAGTTCATTTCCGTCTACAAACACAGGTTGATGTAAGGACTTGGCCTGATCGGCCAAATCCTGACCCTGCGTTTGTAGCGTTGTCTGCAACTGCAAGCATGCATTCAGCAAGCGATCCGCAGCTGCCCAACAAGGTGCAATCAAGCGCTCAAGCTCTGAATCGCTCAAGTGCTGCTGTACGATCTCGCTAAGACGGAGATACAACTTCTCGCCCCAATCCGCCGCTTCCAGCTCATATGAACTCAGCAAGCCCTTACTCATACGGCTTTCCAAACCTTGCACCGGCAAAAGCAACTCGGGCTGCCAAGGCGCCAGCTGCTTCGCCAACTCCACGTGCAAAGCATTATTCAAGGCCTGTGACAGTTGCACACACACCGCCTGAGCCTTGTCGCACCTGGTTAGCGCTTGCGAGTCGTTACGCGTCTGTGCATCAATCCAGCTTGGCAACATGGACATGACGCTACGCCAAACAGCTTTACCGACCTCGGTTGTGCAGGCATGTAGCCGAGCGCGCTCTGCCTGTAATGCGTACTGCAAGGCCGCCAGCTCTACCAATAGTCGTTGTTCAATCGGAGCTTGCACATGCTCTTGCAGATGGTGCAGCAGCACTTCAGCAGGCTTGCGTTGTTTGTACGCCAGCGCCGGTGCAGCAAGTTCCTCAATCGCCGTGAATAATCGCTCGAAACCCGCGTCCCGCATACTGGCTTCATCGTCACGGCCTCGTTCCCGGGCCATATGCACCGACACCGAAAGTGCAGGCCTTAGCTGGGTGGTACTCACACCAAGTTGCTTGAGCTTGGTGTGCGCGCGGGCGCCTACATCGCGCTCTTGTAATGTGCGATTGTCGGCAGTCTTGTTACGCAAAACCTTGCATATCTCGCCATCGATTTCGTCTTCGTCGAAGACGTCGCTCCGGGTGATCACTGGCAATAAAGGCTTGTGACGCCGCAGCTCACGCGCCAACTCATCGAGCTCCTGCACCTGGCCGGGCGAGGTGGAACTGCTTAGCCACAGCACGGCATCGGCACAGTCGGTAAAGCGCAGCGTAAGCTCAGCGTTCTCGGCGGTCATCGAGTGCAATCCTGGCGTATCCAGCAGAACAAGGCGATCACCTATCTCCACGCCTTGCACAGTGGCCGTTGTTTCGGTTGCGCCTTCGACAAAGCCGAGGCCGGTGTGAACGATGTGCCCTTGCTCAAGCTGAAAGTGCCTGCTGCTCCAGCCATGACTCGCCAGCCGCTCGGCCAAAAAATTACATAATGAGCTCTTGCCAGCATTGAACTTGCCAAAGACCAGCAGCATCAGCTTATCGTCAAAGTGCTCAGCAACGGACTGCGCAAGCTGTAACGCATCCCACTGCAAGGCCCTTTCGTCGACGATCTCCCGCACCACTGCTCGCAAGGCCTGTACTTGCATGGCTAGCGCACTATCGTCACGCAAGTCGCCTACGTCTGGCACCTGCTCGCCCAGAATGGCCTGAAGTTGCGACAACCAGTGCCATAACCCACGCACCACGCTCTCTAGATCGATTGCGGGCTCAGATGAGCGAGCCAAGGCACCGATTAAGCGCTGTTCACCAGTCATGGCGCAAAGCCTCGTTCATGGCTCAGGTTTCCAGGTTCTCATTACAGCCAGCGCCTCTTCGCAAGTGACGAGGTCTGCTTCGCACTGGGTAATCCTATTTGCCAACGCGCATTGATCGTCCGAGAGTATGAAGTAGTGGCCAAACTCTCGTTGCAAACGCACCCTTCCAGCCTCTTCGGCAAAAATCTTGCGCAAATCTTCCCGGTACTTCACCGAAATACCCATGACTGCCACCACCAGGCTATTAAGGCTTTGCACCTCGACACGCTGAGCTGCGGGCAGGCTGGTCACACCGTGCTTGATCAGCACCCCATCGATCTCAATGCAGGCACGGGAATAAGCAATCTGCAGCCGAGCGCGCTCACGCTTGCCTGCGGTAACCTTGAACATCGTGGCAAACGAATCCGGCTCTAGCGCACGATCGGGACCGCTGCTGATCAGCAGTTCGCGCAGATCGTCACTCACCTTGTCCAGCACGGCAGCAAGATCTTCCTCGAAAGCCTTGCGCTGTTGGCGCTGCTTAGCCTGACTGTCTGCCAGGGCGTTGACTGCCGTCTTTGCACACGACTCGCATTCGTTTGTTAGTTCGGTATGCAGTAGGACGTGCTCATGGCGGCGTGCCGCCGGTACCGCTGCCGCGGCCTGAACAATCGCCGCTTGCAGTTCAGGGATACCGCTTTTGGCCACAAGCAAACGCTTGCCCTCTTGTACCCCTCGCCGGTGCCGTGTAGCTGACACAGCATGCATGGCCAACACTGCTCCGTGCTCCAACGCCTGGAACTGCGTCTGCAGTACATCTTGAATGCCCTGCAATTGCGCTTCATCGGCCAGTTGGTCCACCTGCGTCATAACGAAGAGGGTCGTTCGACGGCTATGCTGAGCATCGTCGCAAAGCTCAGCGAGCCACCGCCGCTCAGCCACATCCAACTCGCCTTCTTTGGCCGCATGCACGAATAATCGTAGGTCCGAGCGCAGCCATACCGCCTGTTCAGCCAACGCATCGTCAGCGCTGTTGACATCAGCGTCCAGGCCGGGCGCATCCAGCCAATGCACGTCGCCGCTACTACAAGCCGAGAGTGCAACGGTCTCGCGCCGATCCGCCACAACGAAAGCATCATCGCCCAACAACTCGTTGAGCAAGCGGCTCTTGCCGTGATTATATTTGCCGACCACGGTCACCACTGGCGCTTCATAGCGTGCGGCCAGATCCGACAACCTGGCCAACCTTGCGATATGGCGGCCCTGGTATGGCAATACTGCCAACACAGCTTGTTGCCCAGCCCCCGACAGGCTTGGTATTTCAGCCGAGCCGATGAGCATGCTTTAAATAGCCGATGGGTGTTTGGCCAAAGGCGTAACCTTGATCTGCATGTATGGGAACAGCGGCAACTGGCTCAACATCGTATGCAGGTCGTCATTGCTTGCTGCATCAAACACGCTGTAGTTGGCGTACTCACCCACTACGCGCCAAATATGCGGCCATTTCCCCTGCCGTTGCAGATCCTGAGAGTACTCTTTCTCAAGCAGCTTGATGCGGTTGACCTCATCTTCTGGGATATCGGCGGGAATATTCACGATCATATGTACGAGAAAAAGCATGATTCAGCCCTTAAGCAAATTTGTATTGAAAATGAATGCGCACAGCACGTTATGCCTCTGCAGGCAAGCTATCCAGAAAATCTAAAAGCGCCGCATCAAAAGCCTGCGGCACCTCCAGGTTCGAAAGATGCGAGGCCGCTAGTGTTGCCAATTCTGCCCCGCTTATGGATTGCTGCATGGCTTTCGTGTCATCCACGGTAGTAACAGGATCGAATTCGCCAGCAATCAGCAACAGGGGACCAACAATCTGCCCGAGTGCTGGACGCAAATCTGAAGATCCCAATGCTTCACAATTGGCGGCGTAGCCTTCAGGGTCAATTTCGGCGAGCCACTGCTGCGCGGTGTGCACAACCTGAGGCTCGGCGTTAATGAAAGCAGGCGTGAACCAACGACCAGGGGCAGAATCAGCCAACTCGCGCATGGCGGCAACGCCATTCTTGCGAACTACGCTTGCGCGCTCTTGCCAGCCCTGTTCTGTACCAATCTTGGCAGCACTGTTGCAAACTGCAATACCCGCAAACCGCGCTGCGGCATGAATGGCCAGCCATAAGCCAGTATGTCCACCCATCGACAAACCGCAGAAGCGCGCTCGCTCGATCTGCAAAGCATCGAGAATAGCCAGCACGTCATCACCCAACTGCGAGAAACTGTAGGGTCCGGGGGTGACCACACTCTGTCCATGACCGCGAGTGTCGTAGCGCAGCACCCGATAAGAGTGCGCAAGCACCTGAGCCTGGTGATCCCACATTTCCAGCGTAGTCCCCAGCGAATTGCTCAACATCAACAGCGGTGCATCGGCAGCGCCATCCAACGCGATACGAAACGCACCGTTGCGCGTGTCCAAGATACGAATATCGGTCATCAATTATCCTTAGTTGCTTCCTGGATAGGCAGCCCCACCAAACGCTCCAGCTCCACATGGCTGAGGCCTGGCACCATATCCACCACCCGCAAGCCTTGTGGTGTGCAATCCAAGGTAGCTAGATCAGTGTAGACACGTTTGACACACTGCAGCCCTGTTAGCGGGTAGCGACATTCGGCCACCAGCTTGCTTTCGCCCTGTTTAGTCAGCAAATCCATCATGACCCAGGTCTGCTTGGCTCCGATAGCAAGGTCCATGGCGCCACCAACTGCTGGGATTGCACCGGGTTGTCCGGTGCTCCAATTGGCCAAATCGCCGGTGGCTGAAACCTGGAACGCGCCCAACACACAGATGTCCAGATGGCCACCCCGCATCATCGCGAAACTGTCAGCGTGATGAAAATAGGCCCCCCCGGGCAGCAAGGTGACCGGCTGTTTTCCGGCGTTGATGAGATCGTAATCCTCCTCCCCTTCAGCCGGAGCGGGACCCATTCCGAGGATACCGTTCTCGCTGTGCAGCATCACCTCGACTCCGTCGGGTAGATGGTTGGCAACCAAAGTGGGCATGCCTATACCCAGATTGACGTAGGCACCATCATGGATGTCTTTGGCAACACGCTGGGCCAGCTCATCTTTGGTACGACGCACAGGACTGTGGCTCATGGCTGCTCCTTCCTACTTTCTTTGAAGCCGCCGGCTTGCGTCGCCACGCGCGGCACCAGGACCACGCGCTTCACGTGGATACCAGGGGTAATGATGGTTTCCGGATCCATTTCACCGAGCTCCTTGATTTCATGCACTGTAGCAATAGTCACGCGAGCGGCAGTAGCCATCACTGGGCCGAAATTACGTGCTGCCTTGCGATAGCTGAGGTTGCCCCAACGGTCACCAGTCTCGGCCTTGATCAGCGCGACATCACCATGAATGGGAGTCTCCAGCACATAGCCGCGGCCATTGATCTCGCGCGTTTCCTTACCCTTGGCGAGCTCTGTGCCATATCCAGTAGGGCAGAAAAAACCGCCAATGCCGGCCCCAGCCGCTCTCAAGCGTTCAGCCAAATTGCCTTGCGGCACCAGTTCCAACTCTATCTTGCCGCTGCGGTAGAGCTCATCAAACACATAAGAATCCGCCTGGCGAGGAAAGCTGCAAATGATCTTGCGTACTCGCCCTGTTTTGAGCAAAGCTGCCAGACCGGTATCACCATTGCCAGCATTGTTATTAACGATGGTGAGATCCCTGGCGCCCTGATCGATCAAACCGTCGATCAAAGCATCAGGAATACCAGCCGTGCCGAAGCCACCCACCAGGATAGTCGCGCCATCAGGCACATCGGCCAATGCCTGAGCTACGCTGTTGACACGCTTATCTATCATACTTAAGCCGCCATGCGCGGACGATGCACGAGCTGGTTGTCCTCACCACCGACCAGAGCCGTTAGATCAAAGTCGAACACGATTTCTGTAAATGGACCTTCCATCCCGTTGGCCTTGATGCTGGCTTCGTCGGTATGCTCTACCAGTGGAGGCACCAGGCCTTCACGCGTGGCATAGGCGAAATCGTCATAAACCAAGGGATCGCCATCGATGTTGATCTGCGTGGTTAATTTGCGGTGGTTATCCGCCGTCACGAAGAAGTGTATGTGTGCTGGGCGGTTGCCGTGGCGGCCAAGCTGGTTCAACAGCGCCTGTGTAGGGCCATCGGGTGGACAGCCGTAACCCTTGGGAAGGATACTCTGAAACTTGTAGTGGCCCTTATCATCGGCAATGATAGTGCGACGCATGTTGAAAGGCTGCTGTTCGCCAGTGGGGTCAAAGTGCGAGTAAAAGCCTTTGGTATTGCAATGCCAAACCTCAACCTTGGCGCCAGGAACGGGTTTGCCATCAGCACCAAATACCGTGCCTTGCATGATCAGCGGATGACCATCTTTGTCGGTGCCATCGTCCAGCCGGGCAAACCCTTGCTCCACTGGCGCGCCTTCCACATACAGCGGACCTTCGATGGTGCGCGGAGTCTTGCTTTCGACGCCAAGTTGCTCGTCCTCTGCATCCATGCGCATGTCAAGGAAGCGGTCAAATCCAAGGCCGGGGGACAGTAGGCCTGCTTCGCTGCGCGCGCCCAAAGTATTCAAATAGGCAATACCGGCCCAGTACTCATCCGAAGTGATGTTCAGGTCATCGATGGCCTTGAACAAATCGGAGATTATGCGATGCACGATCTCTTTGGCTCGTGGGCTGCCGCCTTCGTTGGTCAGGCCTGCAGCGGTGCGCAGGAAATCCTGCACTTCTTGTGTGTTAAAAATCTTGACGCTCATGATCTTCTCCTTCTGCTTGTCGGAATAATGATGCTGCACTGATAGGCAGCGAGAATGGAAAACGGTGTGGAACTGTGCAAGCCCTTGCTCAGAGTGCCGTCACTGCCACTGCCGGCACGCTTACGCTGACACCCTGAGTGCGGTCACGCCTGAAGCGTTGCACGCGCTCTTCATCCAATGCGATGCCTAGCCCTGGGCCTTGCGGCACAGTAAGATGAAAATCCTTGTACTCCAGCGGCTGCTGCAAGATTTCCTCCGTCAACAACAAAGGACCAAACAACTCAGTCCCCCATTGCAAGTTAGCGAAGGTGGAAAACACATGTGCCGAGGCAATGGTGCCAACGGAGCCTTCCAGCATCGTACCGCCATATAACTCAATTTGCGCGGCATCACCAATTGCAGCGACCTGCTGAGCTGCCTGCAAGCCGCCGGACTGCTCGATCTTAATCGCAAACACATCGGCCGCATCCGCACGCGCCAGCGCCAGTGCTGAGGCTGGGCCGATCAAAGACTCATCCGCCATTACGGCAATCGGGTAGCGTCCGCGTAGCCGGCCCAATGCCTCGGCAGTAGCCACCGGCTGCTCGACCAACTCGCAACCTGCATCAACCAGCCCCGCCAGGCCTTGGCGCGCCTGCAGTTCGGACCAGGCCATGTTCACATCCACGCGCACGCTGCCGCGATCGCCCAACGCCTTCTTGATGGCAGCCACATGGGCCACGTCCTGCTGTATGCTGCGACGACCGATCTTAAGCTTGAAGATCTGGTGGCGACGCTGGGCCAGCATCTGTTCTGCCTCGTCGATATCGCGACCTGTATCACCCGACGCAAGCGTCCAGGCCACCGGCAAGCGATCGCGCTGTCGCCCACCCAACAGCTGGGATAACGGTAAACCGAGTCTGTTCCCAAGCGCATCGTACAAGGCCGTTTCCACCGCACATTTGGCAAAACGATTGTCGCGAATAGCATTACCGATATGGGCCATCACCGCCGGAACGGCATCGGCGTCAGCGCCTATCAGCAAAGGTGCAAAATAAGTATCGATAGCCAGCTTCATGCCTTCGGGCGATTCTGCGCCATAGGCCAAGCCGCCAATTGTTGTACCTTCGCCCACGCCGACACTACCGTCCGAGCAGTGGATGCGCACCAACATCAAAGTCTGGCTCTGCATGATAGTCATCGAGAGCTGGTGGGGGCGGATCGTCGGTAAATCCAGCAGCAGGGTTTCAACCCGCTCAATAGTTGTAGAACCTGTTGTCGGGGAAATAGTGTGTTGTTGCATGATGTCCTTAATAACCAACATGCGCTTGACGGGCACATTGGTGAAGTTCTAGCAGGTTATTCTGTAACCTGTCTCGACTTGGATAGGCACTAGCCGTTGGTGTCAGCACGTCCTGCCAGATCGAGACTTGAAAATGGGTAGAGAATTACAACTACGCTGCAACCTTGTCCAGCACAACCCCGTTGCTGCTTCCGGCCTCGTACAGAGCCTCTTCGGCCTCTGGCGTCACGCCGCGACGCTTTTGCCAGCCTGCAAGCCAAGCGACGAAGAAAGGCAGTACGAATGCAGTGACGACAACTGCTGCGGCAATCTGAGCAGTGGCAGCGTCTTGTACAGCCAGATAGCTGGGGTCAAGCGCAGCAACTACCGCTGGTGTTGCAATGGCGTTGCCGGCCACGCTGGCTTCAGAAGCAGCGCTGACCACATTTCTTGTTGGCGCTGGGTGACGTCGAACGATATGCCAAACATAAAGCGATGCAATAGCCGCGCCGCCTGAAAATATAGCCGTTGCCAGACCAAGGATAATTCCGACAGAACCTTCGCCTACGAGCACCTGCAAGTTAATGCTGGCGCCGATAGCAAATGCGGCAAAAGGAATGATGAGCTTTTCACCGGGAGCAAGAAAGCGCCGCGCAATAGAGCTGGAATTTCCAAGGATAAATCCAAAGATCATAGGAAAAATAGCGGAGAAAAGAGCCATCAACGGGAACGCCGCCAAGCCTGCAACCCCAAGAGCTACCAAGGTCAGAAACGGACCGTCATTGATAGAAAGGATCGAGATCGCGCCTTTGTCGGTCTTGTTTCCGAACTCACTGGTCAGCGCTACGTATAAGGAACCATTTGAGTTCGACATCGCAGCGATGATGGCCAGGGGAAGCATTCCCAGGAACACGCCGTCAGTCGCATAGAAGGCAACAGACAGGCCAAACAATACAGCGATCCCGAATTTTGCTATTAACAGCACCGCGCCTTTCTCCACGGATGGGAGCGCAGCTTTGAAACTGATCTGAGAACCCACCGCAAGAAAAAACAGTCCGATCAGGACTGCAAGCCCGTTCTTGAACAGTGCAGTGGTAAAGCTACCTATCATCAGCGCTTCTGGAGCCACAGTATTGACCACTACCCCAAGAAAGAGCGGCACTATCATCAGAGCCCCTGGGATTTTTCCAACTTTCAGCAAGAGCCGATCGAATGCAGTGTATTCGTTCATTTTGTCTCATCCATAAAAAAATTTAATTAGCGCGAGGATCACCAGGACTTCACCCTTGATCCCCACCTCCTGCAGGTAAAACTGAACCGGTGATATAAGAAGCCTCATCGGAAGCGAAAAACAGTAACGGTGCGACCATTTCGTCTAGCGTTCCGTATCGACCAAGATAGGTGCTTTCCGTGGTTTGATCGATAATTTCCTGGTACCACGCCTGATCCTCCTCAGGGAGGTCAAACGGATTTCCAAGAGGATTGCGAGGAACTCGCCTTGCAGGAGCCTGAGTTCCACCAACAGCAACTGCCACGACGCGCACGCCCTTCGAGCCAACTTCCATGGCAAGCGATGCCGTCAATGCGTTGACCCCGCCCTTTGCTGCAGCATAGGGAACTCGATAAATGCTTTTGGTCGCAATCGATGAAACGTTGACAATGACGCCTTTTGCGCGTTCGACCATGTATGGCAGAACTGCCCTACAGCACCACAGAGTGGGGAAAAGGGATCGTCGGACTTCGTCTTCGATATGCGATGGTTCGTACTTTTCAAACGGCCGCGTCCATATTGTTCCGCCAACATTGTTGAACAGTACGTCGATTTGTCCGTAAGTCTTTACTGCATGACGCGTCATTTCTTCAGCGCCAGCATAGGTTTCCAGATCCACCTCAACCGCAGAGGCTGTGCCACCGGACTCCTCAATTTTTTTTTCCACTTCGTGGACCAAAGGGGAACGATCCGCGAGCACGACGGTTCCGCCTTCTTGTGCAAATTTTTCGGCTAGAACTGCGCCAATTCCTTGGGCGCTACCTGTAACGATAGCCACCTTCCCTGTAAATCGACTGCTCATTTTGAGTTTCCTGTAAGTCGGCGAACGACTTTTCAAGTTTGAAATTTTTTAGTCCACTCAGGCGGCAATAAGCGGCGGAGCGATGCTGGACATGTGCGTAATTAAAGCGCAACGCCATTTTGGGCTCCAATTCTATTTGGGTATTATTCGATACCTATAAGGTATGATGATATGAATTTCTCACATATATCAATGAATTAGAGTTACTTGAAATGAATAAGCTATCGTTTACCTCTAGATCACTGCGGTTCGGCTCCATAAGCGTTTAAACGACCATAAGCACGCTAAACACGTCAAAATCTGCCTAAAGCAAGGATCCCGCATGGAATTGCGTCAACTGCGTTATTTTGTTGCTGTTGCTGAATGCCGCAACTTCACCCTCGCATCGAAACAGTTGCATATCGCCCAGCCACCCCTGAGCCGTCAAATTCAGATGCTGGAAGCCGAGCTGGGTGTGACGCTGCTACTACGCAACAGTCGGCCGGTACGCTTGACCGAGGCGGGTCGCGTGTTCTATGAGCAAGCGCTCCAGGTATTGGCGCGCATAGAGCAAATGAAATCGGCCGCACAACAAAGCGATGCCAATCAGCGACGCAGACTGGTCATCGGTTTCGTGCCTTCCGTACTATATGGCGGCTTGCCGGTCCTGATCCGCAAGCTACGTCAGCGCGTTCCTGACGTTGATGTGCAAATGCTGGAGCTGACGACGTCCTTACAGGAAGTGGCCGCATTGAAGGCCGGTCGCATTGACATAGGCGTGGGTCGTATCCGCAGTGCCGATGAGTCTGTGGAGCGCATCGTACTAGGCGAGGAAAAACTGGTGCTGGCTGCGGCGCCTAGCCACGCCTTGGCAGCATCCAAGGCAGCCGTAAGCTTGGCCGAACTAGCGAATCAGAGCCTGATCGTCTACCCGCAGGAACCCAGGCCCAGCTTTGCCGACTACGTGATCAGCCTATTGCGAGATGGCTCCATCCGCCCCAAAGAAGTCATCGAAGTACGCGAACTGCAGACGGCGCTGGGCCTAGTCGCCGCAGAAGGCGGCGTGTGCCTGATTCCCTCTTCGGCACGCATCCGTACTGATGTGGTCTACCGCGATGTGCAGGAAGAGCGCGCCACCTCGCCCATCATCCTGATCCACCGCCTGGGCGATACCTCCTGGTACATCGAGCCGGTGCTGCAGCTTAGTCGCGAAGTTTTTTCTGTTTGAACTTGCGCCGGTCGCCGTCTCCCATAGCCATAGAAGACGACCCATGGCGTAGTTGTGTGGCAGGCTCTAGCGCTCAGCCTCCACGGCCGCATGTTTACTCATTGCCAGCGCAGCGTTCAGCCTTGGCATCACCTCGGTAGCCATCAGCTCCATCGAACGCCTGCCTAATTTTGGGTCAACCCAATCATGGCACGCATAAAGTAGCGTACCAAAATCACCGATCTGATCCCGGAACGCAAGCAGTTGCTCGACCACCTGGTCCACCGTACCAGCAATGACAAGCTCATTCAGTACACGTTCCAATGTAATTGACGAATCCGGTAGATCAGGATCGGATTTAAACAAATTTCCTCGCCCTCCACCCACCATTTTCTTTAAAAGCTGGCTGAAATAAAACGCATAAGGACCCCGCATGCCACGTCCATACTCCAGAGCAGTCTGTTCGTCGTCAGCCACGAAAATACTTTTCGCCACGCGCCATTCCGCGGGGCTTGGCTTCGCATTTACAGCCTGACGGCCCTCGACATACTTGGGCCAGTGCGAAGCTACCCACTTGGGCAGCAAGAAATTGGCCGAAATAGGCATCCAGCCTCGCTTGGCCATTTCGGTGACACCTGCGGAAAACGGGGCTACGGCGGTTCCAACAATAGGCGGGAAAGGCCGCTGAAATGGCTTTGCAATAATTCCTTGCCCGATTTCGGGGATCATCGTGCGTTCAGTGGAAACAGACCAATACTTGCCAACGAGGTTATAAGGCGGATCGTTGCTCCAGATATCAAGAATCATGTTGATGGACTCCACAAACATCTCGTTGCGGTTCTTGTCCAAATTCCCAAAGACCTCCGCATCAGACATTAGCCCACCAGGACTAATACCAAAAATAAAGCGCCCTTCCAACATATGATCCAGCATGGCGACTTGCGGTAAGCGATCCACCAAGCACATCTTTTCCGCCTGCCATTGAATAGGCCAAGCTTGTGCTTATTCAATTTTTTGGGGCAGACGCAGATGTCAAAGGGAAT
>LNAP01004945.1_pt1 | contig 12026 bp, 7 predicted proteins | sample 602601 | NCBI WGS metagenome assembly LNAP01 (sample SAMN02440304, study PRJNA202911) | soil metagenome | biome: Subtropical and temperate rainforests or woodlands; isolation source: soil samples (1 kg each in a 20% v/v slurry with milli Q water) were... ... | reverse complement strand
CTAAACTCCCGCCACCGAGACAATACCCTCCTCCTCAACTCACATCATCGTGAGCACTTCCGGCACCGTCTCGCGGTACAAGCGCCGAACTAACAACGTAAGGACTTTTGTTACATGAAGATATCTTTGTTTACACTTCCCCTGGCACTTTCCATGGGTCTGGCCGCCACTTCGGCATTCGCCAACACCGGCACCATCAACTTCACCGGCAAGATCAGCACCGCCTCCTGCCCGATTGAAATCGTCAACCCGGACAGTGGCGCGGTGAGCAACCTGGTCAATCTGGGTTCGGTGGATAGCGGTGTGTTTACCGGCGTCGGTTCGATAGGCGGCGGTCGTGGCTTCCAGATGCGCATCACCCCCGGCAGCGGCTGCGTGCTAGACCCAGCCAAACTCAATGCAACCGTGACTTACACGTCGGTTCAAGGCGGCGCTGGTGATCACTACGGCATCAAGCCGGTTGCCGGCGCAGCGAAAGGCGTTGCGGTGGGCATCAAGGACAACACCAATACCCTGGTGAAAAATGGCACCAAATCGGCCATCTACCCCCTCAGTGAAACTGACCCGACCTTGATGTATTTCACCGCGGTGTACATCGCCACAGCGGCGACCGTGGACGCCGGTCCTGCCGATGCGGATGTCAACTTCCGCGTCGATATCAACTGATACTTCTTTCATTTGCATGAGCAACGGGCCACTGCGCCCGTTGCTTTCTGCTGTTTTTTCGATTTAGGGTTTTATCATGTCTGGCTTGACTAACCACTCTGTTCGTTATCGAACAGGGTTACTTGCTGCTTTTGTGCTGGGCGCTACGAGTCTTTGGTTACCCGAAAGTTATGCTGCCCTGACCGTCAGCAATACTCGTGTAGTGTTCGACAGTGACAAACGCAATGTTTCACTGAGTGTCAATAACCCCAGTAACAAACCCTTCGCCGTGCAAACCTGGGTTAACACCGTTGCCGACGATCAGACCACTGCCGTTCCCTTCATCGCCTCTCCACCGCTGTTTCGCTTGAATGCCGGCAAAGAGCAACAAATTCAAATCAATGCATTGCCCAACACTTTGCCGAAAGATCGCGAATCACTTTTTTATTTCAACGTCCAGGAAATACCGCAACGGGAAAGTGCCGAAATAAATCAGCTGAACATTTCATTGCGCACACGCATCAAGTTGTTCTATCGCCCAATTGAAATCAAGCGCAATGCCCTGGACGCCTTGAAGGACTTGAGTTGGTCGGTCAAGAAAGTCGACGGTCAAAGCCGCCTGGTGCTGAACAACCCCACCCCGTTTCATGTGTCTTTCGTGCGCATAGAACTCAATGCGAACGGCCAGACCGCTTCCCTTAAAGACACGCCCATGTCGCTGCCGTTCGAATCCCGGACTTATGAACTGGACGGCTTCAAACCGCGCCCGGGGATGCAGGTGAGCTTCTCGGTGATCACCGATTTCGGCGGATACACCGACCCGATGACGTTGCCGGTTCAATTCGATCTTTAACAGGTGCGGACGTTTGCCATGATTTTCTTTCCGTACCGCAACATAACGCCTGCCCGTCGTCTGTTCCCCGTTTTCATTTTTGCCGTTGGCAGCCTTGCGATGCTGGAGATTCGCCCGGCCGTGGCCGAGGGTGACGTGGAGTTTCAGTCCAGCTTCATGCGTCAAACCGACAACCGCGCCAGCGATGCCGGCGCATTGGCCTTGAAGTCACTCTCCACGGGCCAGGACCTGCTGCCGGGACGCTATCTGGTGAGCATCGATGTCAATCGCAGCTTCTTTGACCGGCGCGAGATCGAGTTCGTCGCCAATGCCGAAGGCAATGGACTGACACCCTGCCTGTCGGCGCAGCTGATCGCGGAAATCGGCGTGAAGCTCGATGCGCTGGCCGACCCTGAAATGGCGCAGGGAACGTGCATCGATCTGGCGCGCCTGGTGCCTGGCGCGTCGGCGCAGCTTGACGGAGGTCAGTTGGCCCTGTCGATTTCCGTTCCGCAAATTGCCATGCGTCGCGATGTGGCCGGTCACGTCGACCCGGATCTTTGGGATTACGGAATCAATTCGGCGTTCATCAACTATCAGGTGTCCGCGCAACAGGGCAGTAGCGCTCGCGCCGGCCATAACAGCAGTCAGGACCTGTATTTCAACAGCGGCTTGAACCTGGGGGCGTGGCGCCTGCGCAGCAACAATGTGTTCCGCAGCGACGCCCAGGGTGAACGCACATGGTCGCGCGCCTATACCTATCTGCAACGGGACATTCCCGACACGCATTCGCAACTGACAGTCGGCGAGACCTACACCCCCGGCGATATATTCAGAAGCATTCCGATCAGAGGGGTCCAGGTGGCTTCCGACCTGGGCATGCTGCCTGACTCGCAGCAAAATTATGCCCCGGTGGTGCGGGGTGTGGCGCAGACCCGGGCCAGGCTCGAAATCCGTCAGAACGGTTATCCGATCTACTCCACCTACGTCAGTGCCGGGCCCTATGAAATCAACGACCTGACGACCGCCGGCGGCAGTGGCGAACTGGAAATCATCCTGACCGAAGCCGACGGCCAGGTGCGACGCTTCACCCAACCCTATTCGACGCTCAATAACCTGCTGCGCGAAGGCATCTGGCGCTACAGCGCCAGCCTTGGGCGCTACAACGCACCGACCTACTCGGTAGACGATGCGATGGTTTGGCAAGGAACGCTGGCGACCGGCGTTGGCTGGAATTCGACGCTTTACGGCGGCTTGATGGCCAATGATTTTTATCAGGCCAGCACACTGGGCATCGGCAAAAACCTGGGCGCGCTCGGCGCGCTGTCGTTCGATGCAACACGCTCTTCGGCCGATATCGACACCCGTGACAACAGCCGTAACGTTCAGGGCATGAGTTATGCGGTCAAGTACGGCAAGACATTCGACACCAGAACCAGCCTGCGCTTTGCCGGGTATCGCTACTCGACCGAAGGCTATCGTGACTTCGCCGAAGCCATACGCGAGCGCAGTGCCGACCGTGGTTACCACGGCAGTCGACGCAGCCTGCTGGAGGCCTCGGTGTTCCAGGACGTCGGCGCCTATAGCTCGCTTAGCCTGACACTGTCCCAGGAAGAATTCTGGCGCTCCGATTATCGGCAGCGACAATTCCAGTTCAACTTCAGCACCCGCCACAACGCCATCAGCTACAACCTGTATGCCTCGCAATCGCTCAATGACCAGCAGTCCAGTGACCGTCAGTTCGGCTTGAGCATTTCAGTGCCACTGGATTTCGGCCGCTCGACCAGCGCCACCTTTGACGTGCGGTCCAACCGCGGCTTATATAGCCAGCGGGCCACCCTGTCGGGCTTGACCGAGGGCGACCGCCTCAACTATCGGGCGTCGGCGGCCAACAACGAATATGACGATCAAACCGCCGAATTGGCATTGGGCTACCAGACCTCTGTTGCCAGCATCGGCGCCGGCTTTACTCAAGGTTCGGCGTATAACAATCTGTCGCTCAATGCCAGCGGCGCCTTGTTGCTTCATTCGGACGGGTTGGCGCTCGGTCCGTACCTGGGAGAAACCAGCGGCCTGGCCCATGTTCCGCAGATCCCCGGCGTCGGCCTGGTCAACGCCTCCAGCGTCAAGACCAATGACCAGGGTTACGCCTTGATTCCTTACCTGCAACCCTATCGGGTGAACCGGGTCATCCTCGACACCGACCAACTCGATCCCAATGTGGAGATTGACAATGGCATCGCCCAGGTAGTGCCTCGCCGAGGCGCCGTGGTGAGGGTGGCATTTCCTGCCCGAGTCGTACAACGGCTGGTATTGACCGCTCGTGACAGCCTTGGCGCTCCCCTGCCCTTTGGTGCGCAGGTCAGCAATGGCGATGGCGAAGTACTCGGCATTGTCGGCCAGGCTGGCCAGGTGCTTCTGAGCACTGTCGATGGTGTGCAAACCCTGACAGTGCAATGGGGCAACACGGTCACCGAGCAATGCCTGCTGCAGGTCGATGTTCAGGCAATGCCCATGGAACAGGGTTATCGGGTTCAGGACCTGACTTGCCGCTGATGTAACCCCTCGTCCTTCAACATCCGGTGCGCCCGTACGCGCGCCGGGTGCTTTTTTCAGGAACACAGCATGTCGAAAAAAATACTCTCAGGCGTCTTGCTCACCCTCGCCACCTGTGGACTGTTGCCCTTCAATTCTGCTTACGCCAATGGCTGCTACTGGGTTAACGGCAATGCCGGTCCGATCAACTATGTCGCCAACATGGATGCGCAATACATTCCTCGAGACGCCAAAATCGGCGATCCGATCGGTCTGATCGAGCGACCATTTCTTCTGAGTGGCGGTGGCTTGTCCGTCCATTGCATAACGGACGGTGCGCGGCTGACGTTCAATGCCATGGCAACCGCCCCACCGGCACCTGGTCCGGCACCAAGACTGAACGGTGCTCCGGCAAGCGGAACGGTGCTTGCCACCAATATCGATGGCGTTGGAGCACTGATCAAACTGGGCAGTCCGTATGACGGAGCCACCACTGGCTTCTGGAAGCTCAACTCGGTTGACAGTACGGTGCCCTTCGACGGCTTCATCGACTTCAGCACGCCGTTCGTGCTGCAACATTCGGTGCTGCGCGGCACGGTCACGCTCATAAAAACCGGGCGGATCGGCCGAGGCAAGCACCTGCTGGCCTCCAGCAATGAACTGTTCAAGGCCTCCTTCACCGACGTGCCCAATGCTTTCAGCCTGGCCTTGAGCGGCTCGGTCACCCAGGCAGAATGCACATTGTCCACCAACCCGGTGAGTGCCGACCCGGTCAAGCTTGGCGAATGGCCAGACACCGACTTCAAGGGCGAGGGTCATACCACCCTGGCTGTTCCTTTCAGCATTGCATTGAACTCCTGCATTTCCGACCCGTTGCCCGGCGGGTTCGTGGCCAATGCGCATATTCGGCTGGACCCGGTGGCGGGCTCCACCACGCTGGATGCCAGCAAGGGCTTGTTCAGTCTGGGCAGTGGTGCCACCGCGAAGGGTGTCGGCATTCAGATACTGGGAGGAGTCGATGCCATGACGCCCGTGGAATTGGAGAGCGATGCGATTCAAGGCGTCATTCCGGCCAGCGGCGGCATGCTCCTGAAGTTCAACGCCCGTTACTATCAGACCGGCCCGACCACGGACGTCTCGGCGGGTTCGGCGGATGCGTCACTGGCCTTTACCATTACCTACAAGTAAGCCTCACCCCCGGCAGGTCCGCTTGCCGGGGGCGAGCCCCTTGATCACACAATCACTTTTATCTGCATCGCCCTGAAAGGACGGTAGCTATACCCCTGATCAAAACTGACGCTGGCGTACAAAGTGAACATGCTGTTGAGCGCCAGCGCCGCAACGTAATCCTTGGGCAAGGGGGTGGAGAACTTCCCGCCAGCGGAAATCGGGGTCGGTCCGGCAGTGAGAAAGTCGGTCCGGACCGAGGCCGCCACCGCCCACACGTTGATCATCTGTGAGTCCGTATGGTACGCCCACTCTTCGATCTGGATATTCGCGCCCGACTGGGCAACGGTGGCCTTGGAGAGCGTCGCCGGGGAGCCGATCTGCGCCTTGTCGCATTCGACCTTACCGAAGGACGTTGACGATATTTCATCGATGCTCAGGGTGAAGGTCGCGGAAACGCTGGTACCGGCCCGATAACGGACCTCGACCTTGCGGCCATCGCCCTGGACCGGAATGTTTGCCGCGACGATGGCAGCCGCAATGGCGAACTCCAGCCCCCCGGTGACAGTCGGCCTGACGCCGACCACAGAACCGACCCCACTCTCGCCACCCAGCCCGATGAAATCCACGGTCACCTCTTCTCCCGGGTCGATTTCGTCCTTGGGCACCACCACCGTGATGCCGTTTACGCCTCTGAATGGATTCAACACACCGGTGCCAGCGGGTGTACTCGACGCTTCCTTGACCGTGGGAAATTTGCGCGGGGTGGGTGGGCGGATATTGACGATGAGCTCGGCCGGTCTGGACAACACATCGTTGCCGTTGCCCGCCCTGTCACGCACCCGATAGGTTGCAAAAAAATTACCGTTGGCACGGCGAAGCAGATCACCGGAAAAGGCCACCTGCACAGGCTTGCCCAGGTCAGCTTGAGCGAGTGTTTTTGTATAAGCGACTTGCTGCCCGCCCGGGGAAGTTTCCAAATAAACGCTGATCACATCCCCTGCTTTTATTGTGTTGTAGTCGGGCAGCGTTGCCAACACCTGATCGTTGTTGGCCGGGTCGGCGAGGTAAGCGGCGGTGATGGCGTTGGGCGGCAGGACTTCGGGCGGGAAAATCAGCTTGCTGTCGGCAGCCAGTATCGGAGGGGTTTTGTCGATGGTGATCGTCACCGATGCCGAGGGATTTGGCGTTGAACCATTCCACGGCAGCAGCCGGTAATACAAGGTATGAACCCCTTCTTCCAGTCGTGCCTCCGGCACTTCCAGCCACAGATCAGGGGGGGGGGTGGGATAGTGACTGTTGTCGTAGCGTTTTTCCGCGACCGGATTGGCCTCATCGTCATCCCAGATCAGCTGAACCACATCGGCGAGCTCTGGTAATGTCACCGGATCGTCCCACCAGCCAAACTCGACTCGCAAAGGACGCAGCCAGGCGTCCCTGGGCAGCAGGTTTTCTTCACCGCCCGGCACCGCAGGCAGAACCCCGATCACATCGGGCGCAGGAAGGGCCGTTTCAGGCTGGCTGGACGGTTCGCAATGCATGGACATAGTGGTTCCCTCATTCGGTAACGCGCCGACATGAAGACCTCGAAGGGTGATTCCGGCGGGTTTTCTAAAATTGCAGTGCCATGTCTTTACCTGATACACACGCCACAAAAGGCAGGCGTTTACGTCAATAAAATCGGGGGAGATACTCCCTCCCCCGTATCCGCTGCCGGTGAGATCACCAGCTATAGCGAGCGCCGATGTTGAAGCCCCAGGGCTGTTCGATCTTGTCGCCGTTGCTGTAATCGGCATCCGCGTGCAGCGACACCTTGTCGGTCAGGGTCATCGCGATCCCGGCCCCCAATTCGCCACGGGAGCCCGACAGGTCGTTGTTGAACACGTTGTCATTGACGGCGACTTCATTGTTCCGGGCGAACTCATGCACGTAGGCGGCGCGCACATAAGGCTGTACGACCTTGCCCTCGCCCAGATTGAAATTGCGCCCGGCCGTGGCGCCGAGTTTGCCGAGCAACGAACGGGCCCGGTCACCATCCGCTTCCAGGCCATTGTCCAGGTCATAGCTCTGCCCCTGGATCACCACAGCCGACCATTGCGTGTACGGCTCGACGAAGTAGTCATCGGCCAACTTGATGTGCCGGCCGAATTCCACAGACGCACCGACACCGTTGTTGCTGTAATTGCCCTTGGTTTTGCTGCCATCGCTCAGGCGGACGTCGGCGTCGTTCTCGAAACGGTTGAATTTCAATACGCCGTCAAAGTAGTAACCGCTCGACTGATCCAGCCAGGTGGAGTAGGCACCGAAATAGTAACTGTCGACCGTACCGCTGGAGCCGCGACTCAGGTTCAGATCCGACTTGCTGTAACCGCCCAGCAGGCCCACCAGCCACTGGCCATCACCGACCGGCAACGGCGCATCGGCACCGAACGACAGACCTTGCTGGATTTGCTGGTAGTCCACACCGGAGCCGGTGTTGACATCGAACTTGTTGCCGTAGGCGCGCATCCAGCCACCGGCCTTGCCCTCATCCATCCGCAACTCGCCCATGCGGCTGCGCAGGGTGGTGAGTTCGCCGTACCAGACGGTGGGCGCGGTGTTGAACAAAGCCAGTACCGACTGAGTGCCAGGGCTGATCACCCGTGATGCAGTATTCAAAAACCAATCGTTGTTGCCCTGCTGGACCAGGTCATAGGAGAACGCACCCAGGTCCACCGGACCGCCAAGCAAAGAAAATTTCGCGTCGCCGTCAGCGATATGGATCACCGGCAAAGACGCTGCAGCCACCGGTTCGAAACCGCTGGCATCGATCCTCACGCCGTGATTACCCGTGGCTGTACCGGTGACGGTCAGGGTGTCGATCTGACCGAAGTTGGTGTGCATGAAAAACGTACCACCCTCGCCCGACAGATTGCCCACCGTTAATTTGAAGTACTCGCCGGGGTTGCCGAACTGGACGCCACCGCCATTGAGGGCCAGGTTGGCGACGTTGCCGTCATCGACCATCACCCACCGGGCGTCGCTGTTGACGGTCAGCTGGCTGACATTGTCGAGGCGGCCGGTCAGGGTCGATTGATTTTGCAAAGTGATATTGGCCGTCGCGCCAGAGCTCGCCACGACGTCACCCACCAGGTGGCTGTTATCGACCGTCATGTTCGCCGTCGATGTGCCATTGACCTCCAGGATTGTGCCGTTGCCACCCACCAGGGTGGAGCCGTTGTTCACTTCGATCGTGGCCAGGATGGGCGCCAGGCCGAAGTCGTCGATGACAATCGCCGAGCCGGTTTGCCCCTGCACCAGGGTGCTGTCCAGTACCAGGCGGCTGGGCATTCCGGCAGTGCTACCGGGCAAAAATAGTACCCCCTCAGCACCGCCGCGGATCGTGCTGGCCGTTGCCGAGGCGGTGCCAGTGGACAGCTGAAGCCCCGTTCCCACGGCATTGCTGCCCGTGACCACGGCGCGTGTCAGGGTCAAATCACCGAGACTGCCCACCTCCACGCCGGTCATGCCCCCCGTGATGACGCTGTCCGTCACCGAGGCCCTGGAACCCACAGGCGCGGAGGCCCGCGACCCCAATGACAGGCCGGCCCTGCTTCCGGTAACGGTACTGCCGTTGATCGTTGCGCGGCTATCGACCAACTCGACGCCGATGGTGCTGACGGCTGAGGTCACCGCCGAACCGTTGAGGGTCAAGGAGGAATTTGATTCAGCCCGGATATCGTTGGTCGTCGCACCGTTGGCGGTCAGGCTCGCCTGATTGCGCAACAGGTATTGATCGGTGGCAACGCTGCCGTCTATATCCCGCGGTTGCCCATCAATAATGGTTCTTGCCAACGAGTGCGTGCTGACAAGCAACAAGGGCAGAATTGTCATCCACTTCAGCGAGGCCGAAAGAGGACGTAAGGCAAAAATTCGTTGATCGTTCATTTAGCACCGCAGAAGTCGTTGAACTGGAGTTCGTCAGGGCTGAAGGTTTTGCCCTACGCATGGGGCGGCAAAATTACCCAACCCAACCGGATGCGTCTGTAGGATTTATCCTGCGCTTCAACAAATTCAACGACAGGCAGCGGGAAGAAGCCCACCTCCTGCTGCCTGCCGTTGAATGACTTCAAGGTCTGGGGATCTTGCAGTGGTCGTTGCCCGGGCCGCTGGCTTCGAATACGGCAACGATAATGTCGACCGGATCTGACGACACGGGCGTGCCGCGAACCTCGATGGTGTACTTCACAATGCCCGTCCCACCACTAATGGTGGGTCTATAGGTAGGCTTCAAACATTTCTCATAGGGAACAAACCAGTCCAGACCGTTCGCTTCATGATCGTCAGACACGGGCACCGTTTCCTTGTGCTCGGTACCGGCAATGGGCGTAGTGCCGTCGTATTCGTAGGATTGCCATACCAGTGCAACGTCTACGCCTGCCGTCAGATAGGTTGATTTGGGGATATGTACGAAGATCCCATATTCCGTACTTCCCGAAGCCTTGAGCCTCAAGCTGTTGCAGTTGACTAACCCAAGCGGAAAATCGGTCGCTGGGAACTCCGGCTCAGGCAGATCGACGATCTCGACCATCACATCGATGGTGGTTGAAAGCGACTCCTGTGGGTTGGCGAAGTCGGCATGCGTCAGGGTGTAATGCAGTGGCAAGCTTTTCATCACTGGGGTGGCTTTGATGACGTCCCACAGTATGACAAATGGGATGACCTCGTTTGGCGCCTCGGTTCCCTTTACAACGTAAGCGGGCAAGACGGCAGCGCCATTGTAATAAAGCGTCAGGGTGTCACCGACTTCAGGGTTATCGAACAATTCGATAGACGCCTTGGCATCCTCGCCTATATCGCCCTCAACCAATTCGGTGCCGCTGCCCAGAGAGCTCTCGAACTCGATCAGATTCAGATCCGGATTAATCGGATCAGGGTCCACGCCCGGGCCACCCGGCCCGGGGCGAGCGAAGTCCGTATCGACGTCAATGGCGCCAGGCGAATCAAAGGGGTAGTCGCCCCTCAGTACCTTGTAGTCCACTTCGACTGTCTGCACATGGTTGGTCGAAGTGAAGTCGTACTCGCCAGCCATATGAGGCCAGGGCACGGTGATCGTCAGTGGGAATGGCAGATGAGCGCCAACAGAAGTCCGCGCCAGCTCCTTCGCCCCCCATTTCACCACGATGCCATCCTCGTTGGTAAACCCTGTATACGACGAGATATGAACCTTGGTTGGAAAAGCCGCATCGGCCCGATCAATCACGCCGTCAGCGGCCAGAGGAACTGTGCAGGGCTGCAAGGCACTGGGCAGCGTACCCAGGGCAACCTGCACCGTCGCCGGCAACGACATTTCGCCACGGTTACCCGCCTTGTCCACCAAGAAGGCCACGGCGTATTGGGTTTTCGAGCCATATCTTCGAACAACATCAGCCGGCACCAACACTTTGCGGTCTGTAGGCAGAAGACCGCTATGCACGACAAACTGGGTAATATCTTCAGTGGGCAAAGGCACTCTATCCAGCCAGGCGACATGCACCCAGACATCGTCCCTTTTGGCCTCGATAAAATCGGGAATCACGCAAAAGACCCCGTTATCGCGCGCTAAAACGGCATCGGTGATCACGGGCTTCTCGACGATATCGATTACCGCATGCTCGGGGTCCACCCACAGCGGCCCGGTCCTGTCGATGGTCACCGGGACCTCTGGCGATTCCCTTTCAGAGTTGTCATTCCAGTTCTTTACGCGAAAGCGAAACTCAATCAGACCCTCATAGTCTTTGAAAATATCATGAGGTATATTCCTTGGCAGCGGAAAGGCACTATCAGGCAGATCTCCAGGCCAGGGAATATCTTCCGTACTAATACTCAGCCATTCGGGTGAAATTGAAAGCCGGCACTCCAGCGTCAACACGTTAACAAACCTTGAACTAGAAGGCCGATCATTCCACAACGGAATGGTGACTTTCAACGCTGCGCCAAGATTGCTCTTGTGAATCAAACCGTCAGGGTCCCCGGCCATGGCGTCCACGATTGTGGGCTTGCCTAAATCAGCGACAAAGAATTGCTCACGATAATTGTCCCGCACCTGCTCAGCCGTCAGTTTTTCAAATGAACTTGCCATGCTTGCCTCTCCAAATCCGTTTCAGTTCAGCCATGAACAGGTTCATGACCGGCAAAACTGTTCTGGCAGTCCAACGCACGGCTCAACCACTACCAAGCACCCTGTCGTTCTGCCCGGTCGCAAGACCTGGACGAATTAAGCGCCGGTTTTTTAGAACGCGATACTGTCAAAGTTGACAGGTACCCGCACTTTTTTTACACGGTTTGAACAGGTTAAAATGAGACTGGATTGGACGTTCAGCGCTCAACCCAAGGCTACAAACCTCAGGCCCGCCGCCCTTCAAGCATATTCGTCGCACACATCACGATACGTCGGCAGGCGTCCGCCAGCTTCGGCCGATCCACCACCAGACCGATGCGAATATGCCCCGCCGCACTCGGCCCGAAGGCTTCGCCGGCCAGCACCGACACGCCATAACCGTCCAGCAGCCGCTCGGCAAAATGTTGGGCGGACAACCCGGTCTGGCGCACGTCGACCATCACGAACATGCCGCCATCGGGGCGAATCGCCTGGATGCCAGGGCACAGATTCAAACTGGCGCACACCAGGTCGCGACGCTGGCGATATTCCTCTCGCATCTGCGCCACGTGCGGCAGGTTTTCATCCAGCGCCAATTGCGCGGCGTTCTGGATGAAATCCGGAATGCCAAACAGCATGCACAACGACAGATTCACCAAATGTTCACACAGCGATTGCGGCCCGATCACCCAACCCACCCGCCAGCCACTCATAGCGTGGGATTTCGAC
>LNAP01004944.1_pt1 | contig 12028 bp, 11 predicted proteins | sample 602601 | NCBI WGS metagenome assembly LNAP01 (sample SAMN02440304, study PRJNA202911) | soil metagenome | biome: Subtropical and temperate rainforests or woodlands; isolation source: soil samples (1 kg each in a 20% v/v slurry with milli Q water) were... ... | reverse complement strand
TTCTCGAGACAGACTGCGGTCTTTGGCAGACAGAATTTTATCTTCCCAGGTTTTGAGCTCGGGTGTGATATAGCGTTCGGCATTTTTTAATGTTTGGCGCCGCCGGTAGTCGGCCGGCACTTTATCGGCCTGGCCGCGCGACACCTCAATGTAAAAGCCATGTACACGGTTAAATTCGACCCGTAAGGTTGTAATGCCGGTGCGTTCGCGCTCGCGAGCTTCCAGTTCCAGCAAAAATTCGCCGCTGTCACTGGCCAGGCGGCGCAGCTCATCGAGTTCAGTGTCGTAGCCTGTTGCAATCACTCCGCCATCGCGTATTAACAAGGCGGGCTCGGGGTCGATGGCGGTATGCAGCAACGAGGTCAATTCCGGCGGCACTGCCAGGTGCCGTGCAAACTGGGCAAGCTTCGGCGTTGGGTTGAAGGCTTGTGAAATATGGTCCGCTACTGTCGGCAGCAGAGCCAGCGCTTCGCGCAGACTGGCCAGTTCGCGCGGCCGTACCGATCGCAGGGCGATGCGCGTGGCGATGCGTTCAATATCGGGATAGCGATTCAGCGCCTGCCTCAGGATATCGAGCGGGGGGACGGGATTAAGCGTTTCGTTGGCCGAGGACGCTGATAAAAAAGCTGAAATTACTTGCTGCCGCTCGAGTACCGGCGTATTTTCACGCAGGGGGTGATGCAGCCAGCGACGCAGCCAGCGACTGCCCATAGGGGTCTGGCAATGATCCAGCGTCGAAAACAAGGTCGGGCTTTCTTCTCCGCTTAATGTCTCGGTAAGCTCCAGGTTTTTTCGCGTAACGGGGTCTAGCACGACGTACTCGCTGGCCCGATCAACGCGTATCGATTGAATATGCGTAAGCGTTTGCGTTTGTGTGCGGCCGACATAACGTAATAGCGCACCGGCGGCGCATGTAGCGACAGGCAGTTCGGCCAAACCGAAGCTGGCCAGCGAATCGACGGCGAAATGTTTATGTAAAACATCGCGAGCACCGTCAGCTTCGAAGTGCCAATCGGGAATAAGGCTGACCGAAATATCGTTATTAGGTTGAATGCGCTTGCTTTCGGCGCATACCAGTTCGGCGGGAGCGACGCGGTGCAATTCGGACTCGAGCATGTCCGGCGTGCATTCGGTGACCATGAATTCGCCATTGGCCAGATTCATCCAGGCCAGCCCGGCCCGCTCAACCCGGTTAACTTTACCGCTCCAGACAGCGGCAATCAGGCGATCGGCTTTGGCCGGCAGTAATGCGTCGTCGGTTAATGTTCCGGGGGTAACGATGCGAACGATTTGGCGTTCGACCGGGCCTTTGCTGGCAGCCGGATCGCCGATCTGCTCGCAAATGGCGACCGACTCGCCCAAAGCCACCAGACGCGCCAAATAGCCTTCCATGGCGTGAAAAGGCACTCCAGCCATTGGGATGGGCGAGCCGTTCGACGTTCCGCGCTTGGTCAGCGTCAGGTTCAGCAGACGCGCGACGCGTTCAGCATCGCTATAGAACATTTCGTAAAAATCGCCCATGCGATAAAACAATAAATGCGCCCCCGCTTCAGCTTTGAGGCGTAAATATTGCTGCATCATGGGGGTGTGGGAAGAAATGTTAAGCTCTGAAAGCGCAGGGTTTTCGGGCGCTTTGTCGCATATCTGCTCGCTTTTCGTCTGTTTTCGTGTGTGTGCCGTTTGCATTGTTTTGCTATCTACACCTATCTAAATCCGTCTACACCTGCCATTCTAGCGTAGGTTTTTTTGTGGTTTTTGAAAACCTACGCTGGAATCGGGATGCGATTCGACACACGGGCAGCCAAAATACTGGTACCAAAACATCACATTACCATTGATGGGCACCCTGGGTTGCGCTTGGGGGCGTCTTTTAGAATATTCGGCACACTGGTGTAGTGCATGCCATCCGGGAAAAAAAGTAAGGCACGTCGGTACTACCAGAAGACAGGCGGCCATTAACATAGGGAAAAGCATCTGCCTAGGTGAGCGGCTTGTCTGCGTTACGCTGGGCGGTACTAAGATTCATTGAATGAAATGTCTTTCCAGTGACCTTGTGAGTATTTGAAGCATCACGCTCGCTCATTTGACCAACGGTAACCCCAGGCGATGTGCTAAATCAGTGCTCACCACGAAGGGCCTTCGGCACACCGGCCGCAGCCCTTTGCAACCCACTCGGCACCAACGATCTCGCCTTGTAGGCGCAGAGCCTGCACAACAATGCAAGCGCGCATGCGGCGGCTGGCCTGATAGATAGCCGCCACCTTCGCGTCCAAATCTTGGTTGACCAACTCTTTGGCAGTGGGCGGGCGAGTCCGCCCACTGCCAATAGCCGCTGCGCGATACCCTTGGCGCGCGGCACAGTTGGCTGACGGTGTACTGGTCGCGATGTTCGTCGATCTAGGCGTACTTCATCGCGACCCTCTAGCGAAGTACGCCGTCGTTTTTTGCAGACTTTTACATCAGCTTCGCTTCGGCCAGTTCTATGCGCAGGCGGCTGTTCTCGATCTCCAATTCGCTGATGGGCCAGCGTGTGCAGGAGTCAGCTGGAGCTGGCGCATCCGTCGCTTCGTGTCCTCCCACTGAATGCTTGCTGTATGTGAAATCGAGACGGGATCATACCGCTTGCCTCCTTTATGATGAAGAGCCGTAAAATCACGTAGGTTCACGATACCCCGGTCCAAATCGCCCTTCGCAGCAAAGATCGATCACGGTGGTTTCAACGGTCTCCGAAAACCATGCTTCAATGGCGGCACGGCGCTCGCCGATATACTCTGGCCTGCCATTTTCATCCAGACGCATACTTAAGTCATGGCCTGGTATCAACACGGTACCGGGCACTGTACGCCAGTATTGCCAGATAATCTCCAAACTCTGACGGCTTTGAGTGTCGTCCAAGGTCGAGTCGACGTGGCGTGACATCAGTTCTGAGCGGTTTTTGGCAGCGTCTCCGGTAAACAGGAGCGGCTTATTATTGGCCGTGAAGTAAAAGATGAGATGTCCAGGCGTATGTCCCGGCGCGGCAATAGCTTCGAATCCGGGCAAAAAATTTTCGCCGTTCCGAATACGGCGCACACGATCAGAAATGGACAGCTCTCGCGCATAAAGCTCCGGCAACGGATTGAAACCCGGCGCTTGGCGTATAGCCCACGATAGCTCATCATCACCGATCCATACGGTAGCCTTGGGAAACAGGGTGAAATTCACGGCGTGATCGTGATGAGCATGGGTCAGCACAAGATCTGTCACATCATTAGGCTTTACTCCGTGCTGCTTAAGTTGCCGGGCTAATTCAAGGCGCACAGCAAACCCACCGACATCAACAAGAATGATTCGCCCTTCACCGCGCAGCAAAGTCACTGTGCTCCAACCGAGTCCTCCGTGACAAACAGCGCGTCCGGGAAATCCTTGGACGAGAAGATTAACTTCGTACATGCTTACTCCGTCTTAATATTAGCTAGTTTGATCAGTTTTCGGTTCAAGGCAAGGTCGTGCATAATTTGAGCTCTAAATTCAGCAGGTGCATTGGCAACAAGCTCATTTCCGCCCTCGGTTTTGAGCGCATGAATGACGTCAGGTGCTTGCAGCGCCTTCACTACCTCTTGATGTAGACGTTCGATAATCGCAGGATCGGTCTTGATAGGAGCAAGCAAGCCGACGAATTGGTTAATATTAAAATCCGCAAAACCAAGCTCCTGCAGCGTGGGCACTTGCGGAAGCGATGCGGCCCGTTTGGAGGCGGATACCGCAAGCGCGCGCAAACGCTTTGCTTCGACTTGCGGCGCAGAAGTAAGAACAGTATCGAAAGTAAATGACAAGTGGCCCCCAAGTAAGTCCGCGAGAGCAGGTGCAGTACCTTTGTAGGGAATGTGATTGAACTCGACGCCCATTGTCAGCCCCAGTAGTTCACCGGCAAGATGACTTCCACCGCCGACGCCGGATGACCCATAAGTCAATTGTCCCGGCTTTGCCTTCGCCCTGGCGGCCAGATCAGACAGGCTGCTGATTGGTGATTTGGCGGGCACTACAAGTGCATACTGATACGTCATCACTTGGCTGATGGGCTGCAAGTCGCGCAACGTGTCGTATGGCAAATCGTCATACAGCACCGGGTTTATAACTAATGGGCTGCTGCCACTCAATAACAATGTGTAACCATCTGAAGCAGCTCTAACCACCGCCTCGACACCGATCGAGCCATTGGCGCCGGGCTTATTTTCAACAATAACGGGGACGCCAAAACTCTCGGACATCTGTCTGGCTAGCAGCCTTGCAGTGATGTCAGCATTTCCACCCGCTGAAAACGGGACAACCATTTTCACCGGTTTATTTGGATAGTCTTGTGCCTGAGTTACTGTGACACACGCCGTCATCAGCGCCGCAGCTAAAAGTATTTGTCTCTTCATTTGTTTTCCTTTTTCCTGTTTTCTAATCTACCGATCGCGCTGCAGGTGTCATCTCTCTCCAGTTAAGTCGGAGAGGTAAGCCAGCTACTATGACGCTAGTTTTTTCATCTCCGCATACAAGTCGGCCTTGCCCTCAAAACCGATGCCGGGTAGTTCAGGCAGCGTGACGTAACCGTTCTCGACCTTGACTCCGTCTGGAAAGCCCCCATAGGGCTGAAACAGGTCCGGATATGACTCGTTGCCGCCCAGCCCCAGGCCGGCCGCAATCGCCAGCGACATCTGGTGGCCACCATGCGGGATGCAGCGCGACAGCGACCGAACGCTCTCCATGACCGCCGGGCTTTTCGTTGGTCATCATCGTCGCCCAGACTTTGTGCGGGTCTAAATTGTCGCGGCTGTTATCAAGCAGGCTGTCCCGCGCGGCATCAAGGATGCGGGGCGCAAAACGCTCACGGATCAGCCCGCCCTGGCCGTAACGCCCGTTGGAATTGAAGCCATAACCGATTACTGGTTTGCCATCGCGCATGACGTCAGTGACAACGGCTACCAGGCTCAGCGTCATTTTCGAGAAGTCGATGTAGGCGTTGCGAATGTCCGATCTGATGGGCTGGGTGACTTCACGGATGTCGATGATCTTCATTCGTTTCATTCCAAGTATTGCTAAAGGATGAGGCTATTATGGCAGTCCAAGCCCCAGCGTCCAATGCCACTTTTCTCTTGTTCTATGCTTTAAAAGCACAGCCGTTTAGTCTGACCGGGATTGAGGAGTTCTTAGCGTTGCCCGACTTGGCAGCTTTTCACATGCAGCGAGCGAGCACAACCTGGCACAGTTTTCGTTTAGCAAACGCATCTGAGCTCTGGAGGAGCGGAGTGTGCTGTACGGCTGGGCGACCGCACCATACTTCCGGTGACATTGACGGAAACCGAACAATGGTTTTAATAAACTCAAAAGATATCTTTACGCGCGTTCCACACGCCCCTGAAGATGCACGCACAGTCTCTGACGCTACGTCAGCTGTAGGCGTTTTACAGTGTCAGACGTTTTGTAACTCGCTTTTTTTGACCGCCTAACTACATACATGGACTCTAATCCATCCCGTCGGTCAGCCTAATCCAGTTTGTATTCAGCTTTATGAACCAATGCGAAGCACTTATGTTGCAAGATAGCGGGGAGTTCTGGAGTGAAGTTTCAACGAGAGCTACATGAGAAGTTGCGTAATCGAAAACCGGTTAACGTGCACCGCCCAACGAGAGCAGCTCGACCACGCCACTTTCACCGCATGCTGAAGCTCGATCCTTGGCAGTTTGACCAACAGCGTTTCGGAGTTCCGGATCTGCACCGTGAGTAAGAAGCATTCTGACAACATCCTCCTTCCCCTTATAAGACGCCCCATGCAATGGGGTATTACCTCGGACGGTTTTAGCTTTAGGATCGGCACCCCAAGCTAACAGCAGTTCAACTGCTTTAAGACCTCCCGCTTTAGCAGCCAAGTGCAACGGAGTGTGACTATCTCCGGAAGGCTGTCGAGCATCCGCACCATTATTTAGCAGTAAGCTGCAAGCGTTTACGTGGGCTGCATCAGCAGCAAGGTGTAGCGCGCTTTGACCATCGCTGTTCAATACCGTTGGGGATGCACCTTGCCCAAGCGCTTGAGCAATGCCAGCTAGATCACCTCGGGCAGCGGAAAAAAACATATGATGCTGTGCATCCATACCCCCCTCCATTCAGTTATAAAAGCTCAATATTACACTTAGGTATATGTTAGAAGTGACAGACGACGCGACGCTGAACGACTTCTGGCGCAGGTGCGAATCCAACTGTTAGCTCCGGCGGGGGTGGGCACTAGATCAGAAATGAGAAAGTCTCTGTTCCGAAGCGGTCGCTGGCGAGCTCGCATTCCGTGTTTCATCATTCCTCCGCTTCGAGCATGTTGTTGAGTGGCCTTAGGCATGACTTTGTGCAGATTACGGTTGCTCAGACAGCAAACCTTCTGCCAGCTGATTTTGATTCATTGTTTACTCCACTCAAAAAAGACGTTGTGGCTGGATGGGACAAATCCGGGATGAATATCCCGGTGTCCTATATTAGCAAGCTGGCTGCGTGGCACGCTTGCCTTTATGCTTGTGCGAGGCTCAATGAGTCTATTTGGCCATGGCTTAGCTTGCGATCAATGCACTGAAGCGGTCAAGGTCTACGTTGCCGCCGCTGATAATCACGCCAATCCGCTTGCCTTGTAAATCAGATTTGATTTGACGCGCAGCGGCCAGACCGAGGCAGCCGGTGGGCTCGGTTACCAGTTTCATGCGCGAGGCGAAGAAACGCATGCAGTCGATGAGTTGTGCATCGGTGGCAGTGAGCACATCGTCGACGTCGCGGCGGATGATTTCGAAGGTGTAATCGCCCAGGTGCTGTGTCTGTGCGCCATCGGCGATGGTATTGGGCGTGTCGATATGAACGATGGAGCCCGAGCGAAACGATTGTTGCCCGTCGTTACCTGTTTCGGGCTCGACACCGTAGAGCTTGCACTGGGGAGCCAGCGCACGAGTAGCCAGGGCCGATCCTGCCAGCAGCCCGCCACCGCCCAGGCTTACGAATAGATAGTCCAGCGGGCCGGCGTCTTCGAACAGTTCTTTGGCGGCGGTTCCTTGTCCTGCAATCACGTCGGGATGATCGTATGGGGGGATAAGTGTCAGCCCGTGTTGCTCCGCCAGCTTGCGGCCGATTTCTTCGCGGTCTTCGCTGTATCGGTCGTAAAGCACGACGTTTCCGCCGTATCCTTTGGTCGCCGCCACCTTCGATGCTGGTGCGTCGCGGGGCATGAGGATGGTAGCAGGCATGCCAAGCAGGCTGGCCGACAGAGCGATCGCTTGCGCGTGGTTACCCGACGAGAAGGCTGCGACGCCGGTCCGGCGCTGCCGGTCGTCGAATTTCGACAGGGCGTTGAATGCGCCGCGGAACTTGAACGCGCCCATACGTTGCAGATTTTCACACTTGAAGAAGACTTCGGCACCGAATTCTTTGTTAAGGGTACGCGAGTGCATAACAGGTGTGCGATGGGCGTGCCCTTTGATTCGTTCAGAGGCCGACGCAACGTCATCAAAGCTGGGAAGTTTCAGGATCGTCATAAGCGCTGTTAAATGGTTAAGGACTTTGTCGGGGTTGCAGTGTGGAAATTGGCCTGCAAGGGTTTAATGAATATCTGTAATCATTGCTAGAATTGTCATATTACACAGGGAAGGCAAAACAGTAATGGTAAAAACAGCAATGGACCGGCCACTAGCCAGTTTGTATACCCAGGCGGGACATTTGTTGCGCCGCGCGCAGCAAATTTCGGTTTCGATGTTTCGTGATGAAGTCGGTCTGGCCGTTACGCCAATTCAGTATGCTATTTTGCGCATTCTGGTCGAGCATCCGGGTGTGGATCAAGTCACTCTGGCGGGTCTGGTGGCCATTGACACGTCTACGGCGGCCAGCGTGGCCATCCGTCTGGAAGAAAAAAAATTGTTGATCCGCAGTCTTGATTCCCATAATCGGCGTCAACGGGCGCTGTACTTAACCGAGGCGGGTAAAGCCATACTGCAGGAATCCGATGAGGGCATCAGCCGTTTGCATGCACGTATTTTTGATGGCTTCAGCGCTGAAGAAGAACAGCAGTTCATGGCTTTGCTGCAAAAGCTGGTTCATTTGAATAATTTGCAAAGTCGCGCGCCTTTGGCTCATGGGCCAGAGCCGGCAAGGCTTACAAAAACCAGTAAAACCAAAACTTCCGGCACGAAATAGTTTGGCCTTGACTTAACTTGTCGGCGAAGTACAATTCCTTGTTGATTCAGTGTACTGAATCATTCGAGAAAATGTGCTGCCAGAAGCGCGGCGGCAATTTACCGGCTAATCGTTGTGACAGCGGCTTGCGCCTGGCATGCATTCGTAGCCGGATATTTTCAATATTATCTGCAAGGCAAAAATATGTTCCCCAAAAATACCTGGTATGTCGCCTGTACGCCTGACGAAATCGCGTTAAAGCCGCTTGGCCGGCAAATCTGCGGTGAAAGAATAGCGTTTTATCGGGGCGTCGAGGGCAAGGTTGCTGCGGTAGAGGACTTTTGCCCACACCGTGGCGCAGCGTTATCGCTGGGCTATGTGCGTGAAGACGGCAATCTGGTGTGCGGCTATCATGGTTTGGTCATGGGTTGCGAGGGCAAAGCGGTTGAAATGCCGATGCAGCGGGTACGTGGTTTTCCATGCATCAAAAGCTATCCGGTGGTCGAGCGTTACGGCTTCATCTGGGTGTGGCCGGGCGATGAAACGCGGGCCGATCCGGCACTCATTCCGCATCTCGAATGGGCGGTAAGTTCCGAGTGGGCCTACGGCGGGGGAATGTTCCATATTAATTGCGACTATCGTTTAATGATCGATAACTTGATGGACTTGACCCACGAGACCTATGTTCATGCCGACAGCATCGGCCAGGACGAACTTGACGAGACGCCGGTCAACACCAGACTCGAAGGCGATACGGTTATCACCAGCCGTTTTATGGAAAACATCATGGCACCGCCATTTTGGCGGGCGGCGCTGCGTGGCAATGATCTGGATGACAGTGTGCCTGTCGATCGTTGGCAAATCTCCCGCTTCACGCCGCCCAGCCATGTGCTGATCGACGTGGGGGTCGCCCATGCCGGAAATGGAGGTTTTGAAGCCGATCGTAAATATAAGGCATCCGCCATTGTGGTGGATTTCATGACGCCTGAAACAGAAAATTCCCATTGGTATTTCTGGGGTATGGCGCGCAATTTCAAGCCTCAGGATCAGGCGCTCACCAATTCGATACGCGAAGGGCAGTATCGCATTTTCAGTCAAGATCTTTCCGTACTCGAGGCTCAGCAAAAAAACATTCAGGCTTATCCCGATCGCCGGTTGCTGATGCTGAATATTGATGCCGGCGGCGTGCAATCGCGCCGCGTGCTGGACCGTATGGTTGCCGCCGAGCAAACAGCCGTGATGAATTAACCAGACTGCACATTGCGCTTTAATAACCCTTTTTTCGTAAAATTACTTTGATGACCCTGCTTTCAGTAAAAGTCGCCCGAAAAGTGGTGCAGGCCGAAGACATCGTCAGTCTCGAGCTTGTTAGTCCGGATGGAAAGCCATTACCCGCTTTCAGCGCAGGCTCGCATATCGATGTTTGCTTGAAAGACGGTTTGATCCGTCAGTATTCTCTTTGGAATGATCCAGGCGAGCAACATCGCTACTTGATCGGGGTGCTTAAAGACGCCGCGTCGCGTGGTGGTTCGGTTGCCATCCACGATCTGATCAACGTTGGCGATACGCTGCAAATCAGCGAGCCCCGGAACCGGTTCCAGCTTGTTCCGGCCAGCCGCACGCTACTATTGGCCGGTGGCATAGGAATTACTCCTCTTTTATGCATGGCCCGGCATCTTGCGCACCTTGATGCCGACTTCGACATGCATTACTGCACACGCTCGCCAGAGCGCACAGCCTTTCATGGCGAGATTTCCAATTCGGCGTTTGCCAAGAACGTGCATTTCCATTTCGATAATGGCACGCCCGAACAAAAGTTAAACCTGGCCGACGTTATTGCGCAGCCAAAGCCGGGTACGCATCTGTATGTGTGTGGGCCTACAGGCTTTATCGACTACGTCATTAATGCAGCCAGGGAAATCGGCTGGCCCCACGACCAGCTACACCTGGAATATTTTGCTGCGGCCGAACAAGACACCGCAGGGGATACTTCGTTTCAAGTCAAGGTTTCCAGCACAGGCCAGATCTTTACCGTTGCGCCAGGCAGCACTATTACCAAAGTGCTTGAAGAGCATGGCGTGTTTATTCCGGTATCGTGCGAAGAGGGGGTTTGCGGTACGTGCCTGACTGGCGTTCTGGAAGGCAGGCCTGATCACAGGGACTTGTATCTTACCGACGAAGAACGCGCTAAAAACGACCAGTTCACTCCTTGTTGCTCACGCTCAAAAAGTGCCATGCTGGTATTGGATTTATAACCGAAGCGCGGATCAAAAAATTCCAGGGCCTTCCAGCCTTATGGGCAAACTACAAAAGTGCTGTTTTATGCCAGATACGCCCACTGTGGCGGCAGCGGGCGTATCCTGTTTTTTAAGCTGAAGCCAGGGCTTGATGCACTTGTGCGGTAAGTTCATATGAGCGCAAGCGAGCGGCGTGATCGAAGATTTGCGAGGTAATCATAAGCTCGTCAGCTTTGGTGCGTTGAATAAAATCGGTTAGCTGCTGTGCTACGGTGTCGGGGGATCCGATAGCTGAACATGACAGCGTCTGATCAAGCAAGGCTTGCGCCTGTGGGCTGATGTGCTGCAGGTAGTCGCCCATAGGGGGCGGTAGGCGAGTGGGGCGGCCGCTGCGTAAGTTAACGAACGATTGTTGTACTGAAGTAGCGCGAAATTTGGCTTCTTCATCAGTGTCGGCGGCAAAAACGCTGAACCCCAGCATGACGTAGGGTTTTTGCAATTGAGCGGAAGGCTGGAAATTGGCCCGGTAAATCTCGATGGCTTGCATCATCATGGCCGGTGCGAAGTGTGATGCGAAGGCATAGGGCAAGCCTAATGCGGCAGCCAGTTGGGCGCCGAACAGGCTCGAGCCCAGTATCCAGACGGGTATGTTCAAGCCCCGGCCCGGCACAGCTCGTACTGGCTGCCTGGGCTCTGGGGAAAAGTAATCCATTAGTTCAACGACATCGCGTGGGAACTCATCGGCGTCGGATGCCAGGTTCCGGCGTAGCGCGCGTGCAGTGATTTGATCCGAACCCGGTGCGCGACCCAGTCCAAGGTCGATTCTGCCTGGGTGCAGGGATTCGAGTGTGCCGAATTGTTCGGCAATAACCAAAGGAGAGTGGTTGGGCAGCATTATGCCGCCCGCACCGATACGGATGGTTGACGTTCCTGCCGCGACATGCGCCATTAATACCGCGGTGGCGGCGCTTGCTATGCCTGGCATGCCGTGATGCTCGGCCAGCCAGTACCGGTTGTAATTCCAACGTTCGGCGTGTTGCGCAAGGTCAAGCGTGTTGCGAAATGATTGAGCAGCGTTGCTGCCTTCAGTGATGGGGGCGAGGTCGAGGACGGAAAATGGAATCATTGCTTGAAGATGGGGCCAGTATGGTAAATGTCAACCCTTGATAATACATGACCTATTTTTAATGCTGTCCTGTCAGTGTGCCGTTTCTGAAGCCGCTTGAAAGCCAGGTTTGAATTGCGTCGTGCGCCATGGGTTTGCCTATGTAATAGCCTTGAGCGCAATCGCAGCCAAGCTCAGTCAGTTTGGTCAGCATGGCCTGATCTTCGATGCCTTCTGCTGTGACGGTTAGCTTCAGGTTGTGCGCCAGTCCGATAATAGAGCTGACGATCGAAAGGGTTTCGGACTGTTCGTTCATCTTGTTCACAAAGGAACGATCAATCTTAAGATTGTCGACGGGAAGCTTTTGCAGATAAGCCAGCGACGAGTAGCCGGTACCGAAGTCGTCAATTGCAATGCTGACGCCTATTTCGTGAATCTTGGTCAGGACATCAAGGGATCGCGCAGGGTCGACCATAATCGAGCTTTCAGTGATCTCGAGTTCGAGCCACTCGGGCTCAACGGC
>LNAP01018633.1_pt1 | contig 12029 bp, 11 predicted proteins | sample 602601 | NCBI WGS metagenome assembly LNAP01 (sample SAMN02440304, study PRJNA202911) | soil metagenome | biome: Subtropical and temperate rainforests or woodlands; isolation source: soil samples (1 kg each in a 20% v/v slurry with milli Q water) were... ... | reverse complement strand
CGTTCCGAGCGGGGCGGGCAATGGACGAACCGATTGCAAAGGCGGTGCCAGATAAGCGCGGGGTAGGGCTGCCGGGGGGTTGTGGCAATTGTTGTAGGGGAAGTCGCCGTTTCTGCTGTAGCGAAAACGATACGGATAAGCGTCGGCGGCCGGGAACGCTGAGCTAGAGCCAATAACAGCGCGGTTTTGCCTTGTGTGTAATGAAATGAATACGGTGTATTGAAAACGATACGGATGCAGGGGCGCTGGGCGCAACACGGCGTTTACCCGGAAACCGCTTGGTGCGCACAGCACACCCTACGGGGGAACCGATGGGCTTGAGCAAGAGTCACTAACCCACTGCCCATGGAAATAGGACGTTCGCTATGCATACGGTTTCTCGTCATCTTCTGGCTGCTGCCCTGACTCTCTGCGCCGCTACCGGCGTTCAGGCTGCCGATTCCCTTACTGTGCAATTAAGCCAAGCCACCGAGAAAGGTGCGGGTGCGGCGGTGGGGAGTGTGGTGGTCAGCGAGTCCAAATACGGCCTGGTGTTTACCCCCAACCTCAGCGGTTTGCAGCCCGGCGTTCATGGCTTTCATGTGCATGTGAACCCCAGCTGTGATGCAGCCGAAGTGGACGGCAAGCTGACGCCGGCCGGCGCGGCGGGTGGGCATTGGGACCCGAAAAAGACCGGCAAGCATGGCTTTCCGTGGGAAGACGATAACCACCTCGGCGACCTGCCAGCGATCTTTGTGACCGCCGATGGCAAGGCTACTCAGCCGGTGTTGGCGCCGCGCTTGAAAAAGCTTTCTGAGTTAAATGGTCATGCGTTGATGTTGCATGCCGGTGGCGATAACCATGCGGATCACCCGGCGCCGCTGGGCGGTGGTGGGGCGCGGTTTGCCTGTGGTGTGATCAAGTAAGCGCGGGCGCGGCGACGGTTCGCGCTCCATCCTGCATTCTGGGTCCCCGCCTACGCGGGGACGACGGTGATTTCGACCACTTCGTCGTCCCCGCGCAGGCGGGGACCCAGGTGCACAGAATTCGGCAAGAAGGTCTGCGCCCCTAGGTGCGTGGGGACCCAGGTGCTCAGCCACCCCAGGCTGCCGCTATCAGCCCTTCGGAATGCCGTATTTACGCAACCGCTTAGCAATCGCCGTATGCGAGGTCATTAACCGCGCCGCCAATTGCCGACTGGACGGATAGCTGCTGTACAACTTCTCCAGCAAGCCCTTCTCAAAGCCATCCACCGCCTCTTCCAAACTGCGCACCTCGCCCTCCACCTGCGGCGCAACCGAGGTGCCGGCAATATCCAGATCGCCGACATCCACCAGCGGGCTGTCGCACACCGCGGCGGCGCGGAAGATGACGTTTTGCAGTTGCCGCACGTTGCCCGGCCACGGGTTGCTCAGCAGCGCCGGGTAGGTGCCTGGCGTCAGGCGGCAGATGGGCCGCTGAATCTGCGCGCAGGCTTGCTGCATAAAGTGCCGGGCCAGCACCAGAATGTCGTGGCCGCGTTCGCGCAGGGGCGGTACTTCCAGGGTCAGGACATTGAGGCGGTAGAACAGGTCTTCACGAAAGCTGCCCTGGCTGACCATTTTTTCCAGGTCGCGGTGGGTGGCGCTGAGGATGCGCACGTCCACCTTGGTTTCGCGGTCGCCACCGACGCGGCGAAAGCTGCCGTCGCTTAAAAAGCGCAGCAGTTTGGCTTGCAGGTAGGGCGACATTTCGCCGATTTCATCGAGAAACACTGTGCCTTGGTGCGCCAGTTCCAGCAGCCCCGGTTTGCCGCCACGCTGGGCGCCGGTAAAGGCGCCAGGGGCGTAGCCGAACAGTTCGCTTTCGGCGAGGTTTTCCGGCAGCGCGGCGCAGTTCAGGGCCAGGAACGGCGCGTTGCTGCGCGGGCTTAGGGCGTGACAAGCGCGGGCGACCAGTTCTTTGCCGGTGCCGGTTTCGCCACGAATCAGCAGCGGCGCATCCAGGGTGGCGATGCGTTGCGCACGCACTTTCAGGTTGCGCACTGGCTGCGAGTCGCCGAGCAGTGAGTCGAAGCCTTCAGCATGGTCGTGGTGCAGGGCGGACAACCGTTCGCCGATGCGGTTGGGCAAGTACAAGGTCAGCAGGCCGCCGGCCAGTTGCGTGTGCTCGCCGGTCGGCGCGTCGGTGATTGGCATGGCGTCCAGCAGCAGCGCTTGGCCTTTAAGCGAGACTTCGCGCATGGGCAGGCGAAAGCCGTGTTCGATCAGCGCCTGTTGCAGGCCTTCGTCGTCGAACAGGCTGGTGAGTGGTTCACCTGCCGGCTCGTGGCCGCACAGGGCAATCAGCGCTGGGTTGGCCAATAGCACATGGCCGCTGTCGTCCACCGCCAGCACCGGGTCGGTCATGGCGGCGAGCAAGGCATCCAGCTGCAAGCGCCGGCGTTGGCCGGGGAGGATGTCGACCACGCGCACGTCTTGCACGCCCTGAATCTGCAGCAGGGCATCGCGCAATTCCTCCAGCACTTGCGCGCTGAGGGTGGGGGCGTCGATGTAGACGTTGGGCGGAATCATCTCCACGGCATCCAGGTTCAAATTGCGCCCGCCGAGTAGGGCGAGCACTTCCTGGGTGATACCAACGCGGTCGATAAAGGTGACGTGAATGCGCATGTGGGGCTGTTTGCTAGATAGAGGCGGGGTTACCGCTAGCCTTGGCCAAGCCAGCGCATGTTGCTTGCCGGGCCTGCCGCCAGGCCGTTGCCTTGCGCTACAATGCGCGCCGATTTCGCCCACCGGCCCCCGACTACCGAGAACCGTTGCCCATGTCCGCCTGCCAGACTCCCATCATCGTCGCCCTGGATTTCCCTACCCGCGAAGCTGCTTTGCGCCTGGCGGATCAGCTCGATCCCAAGCTGTGCCGGGTCAAGGTGGGCAAGGAGTTGTTTACCAGCTGTGCGTCGGAGATTGTCACCACCTTGCGTGACAAGGGCTTTGAAGTGTTCCTCGATCTGAAATTTCACGACATTCCCAACACCACGGCCATGGCCGTTAAAGCGGCGGCGGAAATGGGCGTGTGGATGGTCAACGTGCACTGCTCCGGTGGCCTGCGCATGATGGCGGCCTGCCGCGACACGCTGGATAAATTCAACGGGCCGAAGCCGCTGTTGATCGGCGTGACCGTGCTGACCAGCATGGAACGGGAAGACTTGGCCGGTATTGGTCTGGATATCGAACCGCAAGAGCAGGTGTTGCGCTTGGCCGGTTTGGCCGCGCAGGCGGGCATGGACGGTTTGGTCTGCTCGGCGCAAGAAGCGCAGGCCTTGAAGGCGGCGCATCCGACTCTGCAATTGGTGACGCCGGGGATTCGCCCCGCCGGTAGCGCGCAGGATGACCAGCGCCGTATTTTGACCCCGCGCCAGGCGCTGGATGCGGGCTCAGATTACCTGGTGATCGGCCGGCCGATCAGCCAGGCGGCGAGCCCGGCGCAGGCGTTGGCGGCGGTTGTGGCGGAATTGGCGTAACGCCTGGCCCTCACCCCAGCCCCTCTCCCTGTACGGGCGATCGTAAACAGGCGAGGGGAGCTAATCGCGAACTAGACATAGACGGTGATCGGCCCCCTTTCCCGCTTGCGGAAGAGGGCGGGGAGAGGGCCGAAGACACCGCAATTCTTAAAAAAATCGCTCCGCCATAGGCGGCATTTCCGCCTTTTTTCATACTTTTCCGTTCGCCCCCTGCGTTTGCCTGGCTATGCTCTGGCCTGTGCACGTAAAAATGTGGGCTGGGTCACTATCGGGCTTTGGCGGTGAGCGTAACTGCCAGGGTTTAGAACAAGAAAGCTGCGCCACAGCTAGGGCTGCGAGCGGGCAAAACGGAGTGCGCTATGGCTACCGAGCAATTCGATGTGTTGATTGTTGGCGCCGGTCTTTCCGGCATTGGTGCGGCCTACCGGCTGCAAACGCTCTGCCCAGGCAAGCGTTACGCCATTTTGGAAGGGCGCGCCGACATCGGCGGCACCTGGGATCTGTTCCGTTATCCGGGGCTGCGTTCCGACTCCGATATGTTCACCCTCGGTTACCCGTTCCGCCCCTGGCAAGCGGCCAAGGCCATTGCCGACGGCGCTTCGATTCTGCAGTACATCAAAGACACCGCCCGCGAATTTGCGATCGACCAACACATCCGCTTTAAGCAGATGGTCAAGTCGGCTGCCTGGTCGTCCCACGATGCGCTGTGGACGGTGCAGGTGCAGCACCCAGAGAGCGGCGCGCTGACGACCTATCGCGGTAAATTCCTCTACGTGTGCAGTGGCTACTACGACTACGCCGGCGGTTATAGCCCCGAGTTCCCCGGCAGCGAGCAGTTCAAAGGGCAATTGGTGCACCCGCAGCAGTGGCCGGAAAACCTCGATTACACCGATAAGAATGTGGTGGTGATCGGTAGTGGCGCCACCGCTGTAACCCTGGTGCCGGCCATGGCCGAACAGGCCCGCCAGGTGACTATGCTGCAGCGTTCGCCCAGCTATATCGCCTCGCTACCGGCCACCGATGTGGTGGCGGATTTCCTCCGTAAGCACTTGTCCGAAGGGCGCGCCCATAGCCTGGCGCGTTGGAAGAATGTGCTGTTGACCCTTGGCTTCTTTCAGTTCTGCCGTCGCGCGCCAAACCTGGCGCGCAAGCTTCTGCGTTTTGGCGTGAAGCGTGAACTACCGGCCGGCTATGCGGTGGACACGCATTTCAACCCGCAGTACCAGCCGTGGGACCAGCGTCTGTGTGCCGTGCCCAATGGCGACCTGTTCAAAGCGCTGAAAAGCGGCAAAGCGCAGATGGTCACCGAGCAGATCGACACCCTGACCGAAACCGGCATTCGCCTGCGCTCGGGGCAAGAGCTGGCAGCGGACGTTATCGTCACCGCCACCGGCCTGAAGCTGCAGGCTTGTGGCGGCATGAGCATCGACGTGGATGGCGTGCCGGTGCAAATCGGCGACACCCTGGCCTACAAAGGCATGATGCTGAGCAACGTGCCCAACTTCGCCCTGTGTGTGGGCTACACCAACGCCTCCTGGACCCTGCGCTCGGACCTGGCCTCGCGCTATATATGCCGCGTGCTGAACTACATGGACGAGAACGGCTACAAAATGTGCGTCGCCAGGCACGTAGCACGCTCGGTAGCGAAACGGCCGCTGTTGGATATGACCGCAGGCTATGTGCTGCGCGCCGCCGATGCACTGCCCAAACAAGGCCCGGGTGCGCCGTGGCAGATGAAGCAGAACTACATTCTCGACCTGTTCAACCTGCGCTACTCGGCGCTGGAAGACGGCACCCTGACATTTCGCCACGACCCCGCCCTAGGCATGGCGCCGCGGGTAGTCGAGCGCGCAGCCTCCGCCGCGTAGGGTTTGAACAAGGTTGAGCTGTTGATCTTGTAGGGTGTGCCGGTCCGCATACGGTGCGCGCACCAGCGGTTTTTGCGTGTACGCATTGGTGCGCACAGCACACCCTACGGGCGAAACACGGTTTGTGCCGTTGATCTCGTAGGGTGTGCTATGCGCACCAGGCGGTCGTCCGATAAACCAGCTGTCAAACCTTCACCCCTTGCTCACGCAGGCGCTTGTACAGGGTGTTGCGGCTTAGCCCCAACTGGCGGGAGAGGTGGGAGATGTTGCGCCCGCACTGTTCGTACTGGCTTTTCAAATCGCTGTCGTCCACCGGCAGCGGTTTTAGCTCAAGCACCTTGGGCATATCGCCGTTAGGCAAGTCGGCAAAGAAATCATCGGGCAAATGTTCAGCGTGAATCGGTTGGTCGTCGGCCATGGCCAGGGCGATTTGCAGCACGCTGCTGAGTTGGCGCAAGTTGCCGGGCCAGGGGTGGCGCAGCAGCAGTTCCATGACTTCATTGCTTAAGCCAGCCCATTGGTAGGGCTCGCGGTGGTGTTCCCAGAGCCGCTGGATCATCGCCTGTTTGTCAGTGCGTTCGCGCAGCGGCGGCAGTTCCAGGTTAAGGCCGCTGATGCGGTAGTAGAGGTCTTGGCGGAACAGGCCGCTATCCACGTCTTGGCGCAGGGCGCGGTTGGTGGCGGAGATCAGGCGGATGTCTACCGGGTACAACTCGCTGCTGCCCAGCGGTTGTACGCAGCGTTCCTGCAACACCCGCAGTAAGCGCGCCTGCACCCGTAGCGGCATATCGCCGACTTCATCGAGAAACAGCGTGCCCTTATGCGCCTTGCGGATCAGGCCGATGCTGCCTTTCTGATTGGCGCCGGTGAAGGCGCCTTTTTCGTAGCCAAACAGTTCGGATTCCACCAGTTCAGCCGGAATGGCCGCACAGTTCACTGCGATCAAACTCTGCCGTGCGCGCGAGCTGGCGTGGTGCAAGGCTTTGACAAACACCTCTTTGCCGACTCCGGTTTCGCCGTAGACCAAGATCGGAATGTCCTTTTCCAGCAGACGCTCGGCTTGGCGCACGGCTTTGTCCACGCGCGGGTCGCCGAGGTTGATGGAGGCCAACGTAAACGGGCTTTCGGCCGGTTTTTCCTGTGGCTTGGTAATGGGTGGCGGCGCCGGGCGGAAGTCGCGGGCCTGAATGGGTGCCGGCTGTTTGGGCCGTTTCAGCTGCGCGTGGAAGCGAAAACGCCCGCCGGCGCGCAGGTTAAACGGCAAGTCTTGCGGCTGGTTGAGCAGTTGCTGCAACGGAATATCGAACAGGCTTTCGATGGTCACCGCCGCCAGGCTGATGCCCAGCAAGCTGTCGGCGCGGCGGTTGGCCGAGACCACTTGGCCGCTTTCATCAAACACCACTAATCCGGCCCATGGGCTGTCGAGGTTGTTCAGGCTGGTGTTAAAGGTCAGCTGAAAATAGCGCTGTTGGAACAGGTTGAGGATCAGCCGGTTTTCCACCGACTGGCTCATCATTTTCACCATGCCCAAAGTGTGCGAGGGCGGCAGGTAGCTGTCGCTGGACACATCAAGCACGGCGATCATCTGCCGCTGTTCGTTGAAAATCGGCGAGGCTGAGCCGGTCATAAAGCGGTTGGCTTTAAGAAAGTGTTCGTCGTGCTGAATATGCACCGGCTGCGCGCAACTCAGCGCCGTGCCGATGGCGTTGGTGCCGGTGTAACGCTCCAGCCAGCTGGCGCCAGCAACAAAGCCGCTCGATAAAACGCTGGTCGCCCCAGCTCTGCAGCACCTGGCCTTGGTTGTCGGCCAGCATGATCAGGCAGTTGGAGTTCGCCAGGATATTGCCGTAGTACGGCAGCACTTCTTTATGGGTGGTTTGCACCAGCGCCTGTTGGCTTTCCAGCAACGCCGACACTTCGCCGGGGCTGGGCTGTACAAACACCGGGGCACTCTGGTGCGTCAGGCCGAAGTCTCGGCAGCGGCTCCAGGAGTCTTGAATGATGGTGTCGTGGGGCAGGGCGCTTTCGGCCATGACGGGGTCTCGCGTGGTTTTGTTTTTATTGTCAGCCAGCTATCGACCGGTCTTTGCCGGGCTGGTTCAGTGTCGTCTATGACTGTTCAAAGTCAACAGTGGCCACTGTTCAGTTGTTCACGTTTAGCTGTTCAAGGCTGTTCAGTGCTGATGCTCAGCGCCACTGTTCACGGGATAAAAAGCCTTTGCTGACAAGGTGTTGCAAGCTCCGGGCCGTTGTTGGCACAGAACTGGCTCTGTATATGCCCAAAGGTTGACGCAGGCCACTGCGCTACAAACCGACAACAACAATAAAAAGGACGACTTATGTCGCTAGTGCTTGAACACGTCACGCGTGTGGTCGACGGCATAACCCATATCGACGACGCCTCGCTCAGTTTCGAACCCGGCTCTTTCAACGTTTTGCTCGGTCGCACCCTATCCGGCAAAACCAGCCTGATGCGTCTGATGGCCGGCCTGGATAAGCCCAATAGCGGGCGCATTCTCATGAACGGCGCAGACATGACCCACGTACCGGTGCGCAAGCGCAACGTGTCGATGGTCTATCAGCAGTTCATCAATTACCCGACCTTGACCGTCTTTGAAAATATCGCCTCGCCGCTGCGTCAGGCGGGCTTTAAAGAAGCCGAGATTGTTGACCGCGTGCACGCCACGGCGAAGATGCTACGCATCGACGCCTTGCTTAAGCGCCATCCGCTTGAGCTGTCCGGCGGCCAGCAGCAGCGCACGGCCATGGCTAGGGCGCTGGTTAAAGATGCCTCGCTGATCCTCTTCGATGAGCCGCTGGTTAACCTCGACTACAAGCTGCGCGAAGAACTGCGCCAGGAAATGCGTGAGCTGTTCGCTGCGCGCCATACCATCGCCATTTACGCCACCACCGAGCCCAACGAAGCGCTGGCCTTGGGCGGCACCACCACCATCCTGCATGAAGGCCGCGTGGTGCAGAGCGGCAAGACTGCTGATGTGTATCACCGTCCGCAGCAAGTGTTGGCCGCTGAGTTGTTCTCCGAGCCGCCGATCAACCTGATGCCAGGGCGCATTAGCGGCACCGAAGTGAGCTTTGCCGATTCGGTGCACTTCCCGCTCAACCCCGACCTGCAAAACATTGGCGAAGGCGAGTACCGCTTTGGCGTGCGCCCTAGCCATATCGGCTTGGTGCCGAGCAATGACGATGATCTGGAGTTGGCGGTGACCGTCGAGCTGGCGGAAATCAGCGGTTCAGAAACCTTTTTGCATGTGCGTAACGAGCAGTTTGTGCTGGTGCTGCATTTGCCTGGCGTGCACGAGTACGACGTGGATACCGCGATCCTTATCTATATCCCCACCCATAAGCTGTTTGTCTTCGCCGCCGATGGCCGCCTGATTCAGGCTCCCAGTCGCCGCGTTGGGAGGGTTGCCTGATGGCCGAGATCCGTTTGCACCACCTGGCCCACAGTTACAGCAAAACCCCGAGCGGCCCGGATGATTACGCGATTCGCGAGATGACCCATATCTGGGAGCAGGGCGGCGCCTACGCCTTGCTCGGCCCGTCGGGCTGCGGCAAGTCGACCTTGCTGAACATCATTTCCGGATTGCTTAGCCCCTCCGAAGGCGAGGTGCAGTTCGACGGCAAGGTGGTGAACTTGCTGCCGCCGGAAGAGCGCAATATCGCCCAGGTTTTCCAGTTTCCCGTGGTGTACGACACCATGACGGTGTTCGACAACCTGGCCTTTCCGCTGCGTAACCAAGGCATGAACGAAGCCAAGGTGCTGAGCAAGGTAAACGAGATTGCCGAGGTGCTCGACCTGCACCCGCTGTTGAGCAAAAAGGCCAAGAACCTCACCGCCGATGAAAAGCAAAAGGTTTCCATGGGCCGTGGCCTGGTGCGTGACGACGTGTCGGCGATTTTGTTTGACGAGCCGCTGACGGTGATCGACCCGCACCTGAAGTGGAAGCTGCGCCGCAAGCTCAAGCAGATTCACGAGCAGTTCAATATCACCATGGTCTACGTCACCCACGATCAGCTGGAGGCCTCGACCTTCGCCGACAAAATTGCGGTGATGTATGGCGGCCAGATTGTGCAGTTCGGCACCCCGCGCGAGTTGTTCGAACGCCCAAGCCACACCTTTGTTGGCTACTTCATCGGTAGCCCGGGCATGAACCTGATCGATGTCACCCGCACCGATGGCGGGGTGAAATTTGCCAATACCGAGTTGCCGTTAAGTGCGGCGCTCAACCAGCGGTTGGCGGCAGTGCCCGAGGCGAAGTTGAAAGTTGGTATTCGCCCGGAATTTATCCATATCTGGGACGGCCCTTACGACGATGCCTTGTGCGGCGACGTGCAGCATGTCGAAGACCTGGGCACTTACAAAATCCTCACCCTCAACCTCGATGGCCAGCAGCTGAAAGTGCGCTTGCAGGAAGACCAGCCAGTGCCGCAGCAAAAGGTGTACCTGAGCTTTCCGGCGCAGTGGCTGATGGTCTATGCCGACGAGTACTTAGTTGAAACCCTGGTTGAAGCGCCAGCGGAGGTAACGCCATGAAGGTGCAAAACAACAAGGCCTGGTTCTTGGTATTGCCGGTATTTTTGCTGGTGGCCTTTAGCGCCATCGTGCCGATGATGACGGTGGTGAACTACTCGCTGCAGGACATTTTCGACCAGTCCAGCCGCTACTTTGTCGGCGCCGATTGGTACCGCCAGGTGCTGGCCGATCAGCGCTTGCACGACTCGTTGCTGCGTCAATTTATCTATTCGGCCTGCGTGCTGTTGATCGAAATTCCCTTAGGCATCGGCATCGCCCTGTGCATGCCGACCAAGGGCCGCATGGCCTCGCTGGTGCTGATTGTGTTGGCCATTCCGCTGCTGATTCCATGGAACGTGGTCGGCACCATCTGGCAGATTTTCGGCCGCGCCGATATCGGCTTGATGGGCTACACCCTCAATAAGCTGGGCATCTCCTACAACTACGCGGCCAATACCGGCGATGCCTGGGCCACGGTGTTGATTATGGATGTGTGGCACTGGACCTCTCTGGTGGCGCTGCTCTGCTACTCGGGGCTGCGGGCGATTCCGGATGTGTATTACCAGGCGGCGCGAATTGACCGCGCTTCGGCTTGGGCGGTGTTCCGTCATATCCAATTGCCCAAGCTGAAAAGCGTGCTGCTGATCGCCGTGATGCTGCGCTTTATGGACAGCTTCATGATTTACACCGAGCCCTTTGTGCTGACCGGTGGCGGGCCGGGGAATGCGACGACTTTCCTTAGCCAAACCCTGACGCAAATGGCCATCGGCCAATTCGACTTAGGCCCGGCAGCGGCGTTCTCGCTGGTGTACTTCCTGATCATTCTGTTGGTGTCGTGGGTGTTCTACACCGCCATGACCCACAACGACAAAAACCGCTGAGGCCCGCGCCATGACGACAAGAAAAAAAGTGGTGCTGGTGCTCTACATCCTGTTCCTGCTGGTGCCGATTTATTGGCTGTTGAACATGTCGTTCAAAACCAATAACGAGATCCTGGGCGGCCTGAGCCTGTGGCCCAGCGAATTCACCCTGGCCAACTACAAGGTGATTTTCACTGACCCCAGCTGGTACACCGGCTACCTCAACTCGTTGTACTACGTAACGCTGAACACGCTGATTTCCCTGACCGTGGCGTTGCCGGCGGCCTATGCGTTTTCCCGTTATCGCTTCCTCGGTGACAAGCACCTGTTCTTCTGGCTGCTGACCAACCGCATGGCCCCACCGGCGGTGTTTTTGCTGCCGTTCTTCCAGCTGTATTCGTCCATTGGCTTGTTCGATGCGCTGGCGCACTGCCTGTTTAACGTGCCGTTGGCGGTGTGGATTCTCGAGGGCTTTATGTCCGGCGTGCCGAAAGAGATCGACGAAACGGCGTATATCGACGGTTACAGCTTCCCGAAATTCTTCGCCAAGATCTTTATCCCGTTGATTGGTTCGGGCATCGGTGTGACGGCGTTTTTCTGCTTTATGTTCTCCTGGGTCGAGCTGCTGTTGGCGCGCACCCTGACCTCGGTAAATGCCAAGCCGATAGCGGCGGTAATGACCCGTACGGTGTCCGCCTCGGGTATCGATTGGGGCGTGCTGGCCGCCGCCGGGGTGCTGACTATTTTGCCGGGCATGCTGGTGATCTGGTTTGTCCGTAACCATGTAGCCAAGGGCTTTGCCCTGGGCCGGGTGTGAGGAACTGATGATGGAATGGATGGCCTGGACGACCCCAACCGCTGCGTTCTTTGGCGCAATTGCCTTGCTGCTGGCCGGCATGACGGTGTGGGAACTGCGCTCGCCGTGTGTTGAGCGCCGTGGTTTTTTGCCGATTGCCACCACCCGTGGTGATCGTTTGTTTATCGGTCTTCTCGGAAGCGCTTACCTGCATCTGCTGGTGATTGGCGCGACTGAATGGAGCATCTGGGTGGCGTCCGCGCTGTCTCTGGTGTGGCTGTTGGCTGTGATGCGTTGGGGGTAGCCGGCGGGCGGGGCGGCCCTGCCTGTTTTGTGTCCGCGCCCGCTGTGTTTGGTATGTCCCACCTAATAATTACCAGGAGGTGTCTATGTTGAACAAAAACAACAAACTGCGACATAGCGTGACGTTGGCGGCGATTTTCGCCCTGAGTGGCTTGAGTGCAACGGCCTGGGCAGATGCCTACGAGGACGC